>VFQT010003880.1_pt1 | contig 13108 bp, 10 predicted proteins | sample 3512381 | NCBI WGS metagenome assembly VFQT01 (sample SAMN10412376, study PRJNA504923) | tailings metagenome | isolation source: Relicate 2 Philex TSF3 active mining site | place: Philippines: Tuba, Benguet | collected 2017-08-29 | reverse complement strand
CGCACCGCGACGCGGTAGCTGCGGCCGACTTCGCCGCGAAACCCCGACTGGTACCGACCGTTGGCGCGGTGGGGCAGGGTGTCAACGGCCACGCCGTCTTCGTAAAGCACCACCAGGGCGTTCGTCACGGGCTCGTTGGGGTTCGTGTTCAAGTAGGGCACGCTCCACTTCACGTCGACGCGGGCGGAATCCCCGTCGGTCACGCGGCCGTTGACGATCAGACGGGTTTCGCCTTCGGGCAGTTCGATGTCGATAATGTCTTGGCACGAAGCGAGCGCGACCGCCGCCACCGGCCACCAATGAGAAAAACGGGCCATCAGAACGAGAAGTTGTAGGTGAAGAAGGGCACCGCAGAGCCAAAAATGCTCAAGCGGTAGGCGTAGACGTTGGTGGGCTTTTCAAAGTCGGCCCTGAAGAAGATGCTGTACGGATTTCGACGGCCGTAGGCGTTGTAGACGCCGAAGTTCCAGCTGCCCCGCTTGCCCACGCTGCGGTTGACCGAGAGGTCCAAGCGGTGGGTGGCCGGCGTGCGGGCGCCGTTGCGGTTGGAATAGACCGGGTAGTAAATTCCTTCAAACTCCCCGCGGGCGTCGGGGTAGGTGATCGGGCGGCCCGATTGGTAAATCCAGGTTCCGCCGAAGTCCCACTTTTTGGTGAGCGAATAGGTGAATACCACACTCAGGTCGTGCAGCTTGTCCCAGTTGGCGGGGTACCAGTTGCCGTTGTTGATGCGCGTCGTGCGCGTGGGCCCCTCGACCAGGCGCTCGGTGCGGCTCAAGGTGTAGCCGATCCACCCGGTGAGCTTGCCGACCTTTTTTTCGACCAGCAGTTCCGTTCCGTAAGCCCGGCCTCGCCCTGAGAGCAGCTCGGTTTCAATGTCGTCAGTGAAGACCAAGTCGGCCCCGTCGCGGTAGTCCACGAGGTTCGAGAACCGCTTGGCGTAGGCTTCCCAGGTGACGCGAATGCCGTTGTCGGCCCTAAAGTTGCGCACGGCGCCCAAGGCAATCTGGTCCACCGTCGCGGGGTCGATGTAGGGCCCCGACGGACGCCAGACGTTGACCGGCGTGGCCGTGGTGTTGTTCGAAATCAGGTGAATGTACTGCCGCGACCGGTTGTAGCTGGCCTTAAGGGCAGACTTGGGGCCGAGCTCGTAGTTCAGGGCTACGCGCGGCTCGAGGCCTTGGGGCCCCAAAAAGGAGCGGACTACTTCGCCCGGGCCATAAAACGTGCTGTCAACAATGCTGGTGGGGGTGGGGTAGCGCGGATCGGAATACTGCAGCACGCGTCGAGATCCCAGGTTGGCGAAGGCGCTGTAGCGAAGACCTAGGGTCGCGCTGAGCCGCTCGTTCAGTTTGACGTCGTCGCTGAAATAGACGGACGGTTCGGTGGCAAACTCCTTGCGAAGGGAAATGTCGAAGGCTCCGCTGATTTTACCCGGGAAAAACGTGTAGTAGGTGTTTTGCACGCCCCAGTCCAGCTTGTGGCGGCTCGAGGCGTAGTAGGTCCAGGCCAGATTGGTCACCGTGTTCAGAATGCGCGAGTCCAGCTTGAACGACGGCACGGCGTCTTCGGGCGTTCCGAGCGAATATGTGTAGTCGGAGTACACCGCCGTAGCGTTGAAGAAGAGCTTGTCGTTCACGCTCCGGTTCCAGCGCAGGGTCGAAGTCCAGTTGCCCCATCCGAAGTCAAAAAGCTCCTGGGCGCCGAACTGGTCGCGTCCAAAGTACATGCTGGCGTAGACGCGGTCTTTTTCGCTCAAGCGCGCATTCACCTTGGCGTTCACGTCGTAGAAGTAAATCTTGGTATTCTGCAGTTCCAGATTACCCGTGTAGGGCAGAAACAAGTCGAAGTAGGACCGGCGTCCGCTGACCATAAAGCTGGCCTTTTGCTTCACCATCGGCCCCTCCAGGGTCAGGCGGCTGCTCAAGAGCCCAATTCCGCCCTGGGCGGCGAAGCGCTCGCTGTTGCCCTCTTTCTGGCGCACGTCGAGCACGCTCGAAAGGCGGCCGCCGTAGTTGGCCGGCATTCCGCCCTTGTACAGCGTCACGTCGCGCACCGCGTCGGCGTTGAAAATGCTGAAAAACCCAAACAGGTGCGACGAAGAGTACACGGGCGCCTCGTCGAGCAAAATCAGGTTTTGGTCGGCGTTGCCGCCGCGCACGTTGAAGCCGCTCGAGGCTTCGCCCACCGTACTCACTCCGGGCAGCAGCGTGAGGGTGCGCACGATGTCCGTTTCGCCCAGCAGCTGCGGAATTTTCTTAATCTCCTTGGCCGTCAGGCTGCTCACCGACATCTCCGTGGTTTTCACGTTGTTGTCGAGCTTTTGGCTCTGTACGTTGACCTCGCCCAGCTCAAACGTGGATTCCTTCAGGCGGACGCTGAGCTTGACGGACTCTTTACCGGCCTTTATCGCTTGCACGAAGGGCGCGTAGCCGAGCAACTGTACCTTGACGGTACCGGCCTCGGCCGGAACGCTCAGGCTGAACATTCCGTAGGTATTGGTCGTAATGCTGGTTTTTTTGCTTGCGGACTCCCAGGCGACCACCACCCCGGGCATGGCCTCGCCGTTGGCGGCGTCGGCCACGGATCCCGTAATGCTGCGGTTTTGTGCGAATAATGCACTAGGAATGAGGAAGATAAATCCCCAAAAATGGTTTGGTAGCTTCATGAATTTTGGCCGCGATGGTGCGACGCCCCAAAGAGTCAAACATTGTGCCGCGCGTAAGGTTCCGCCCGGGCAATAAAAAGTGGCGCTATGCCACGGCAGCGGCACGAATTGTGTACTTTCGGGAACATGCTCGCACTACTGCGCATTCCCTTTATGAAACGCAACTTGAAATACACGATTCCCGCCCTGCTGTTGGTCGCGGGGGCAGCCTTTGGATTCCGTTACGTGCAGCAGGGCGACCCCGAAAAAGAGTCGCTCGTCATGCGCTTGGTCGCCGAGGCCCTTCAAGGGGTGCACTACCAGCCGCGCGAAATCAACGACGCGTTCAGCGAAGACGCGTTCACGGCCTACCTCGAAATGCTCGACGGCGAGAAGCGCTTTTTCTATCAGTCGGACTACGACCGGCTGGCCAAGCACCGCCTGAAGCTGGACGACTACTTCCAGTCGGGGGACCTTGCTTTTTTTGAGGAGAGTTCCGCCCTCTGGAACCGCCGTCGCGACGAAGCGCGCCGCCGCTATACCCGATTGCTGGCCAAGCCGCTCGACTACGCCAGCGTCCGCACGCTGGAGATGGACGCCGAAAAGCGCCGATTCCCCAAGGACTCTGCGGCCATGGACGGTTTTTGGGCGGACTACCTCGCGTCGCGCGTCCTCGATCGGTTGTACGACCGCGCCTACGAGAAAAAAGACAGCGTGAACGCCGCGTTTTTGCCCGGCCACCCCGACTTTGCCAAGAACGAAGCCGAAGCCCGAACCAAAGAGCGCGAAATTCACGACGAGTGGTTTGACGGCCTGGAGTCCATGGAACGGGCCGACGATTTTGGATATTACGTGAACGCGTTTGCCTCGGCGTTTGACCCGCACAGCCAGTACTTCCCGCCCCAGCAGCAGGAGGCGTTTGAAATCGAAATGACCGGCCAGCTCGAAGGGATCGGGGCCCAACTCCAGCAAGACGGGGAGTACGTGACCATTGCCAGCATTGTCACCGGCAGCGCCTGCTGGCGCCAGGGCGAGCTCGAGGTGGGCGACAAGCTCCTTAAGGTCGGCCAGGGCGACGCCCAACCCGAAGATGTGGTGGGGATGCGCGTGAACAAGGTGGTAACCAAGGTCCGCGGAAAAAAAGGAACCGAAGTGCGCCTGACGGTGCGCAAGAAGGACGGCAGCGAGCGCGTAATTCCGATTGTGCGCGACATCGTCGAAATGGAGGCCACGTTTGCGCGCAGTGCCTTGCTGGGCGACGGCATTGGCTACATTCGGCTGCCTAAGTTTTACGTCGACTTTTTTGACGAGAGCAACCGGGACTGCTCCGAAGACGTGCGGAACGAGCTGCGGGCCCTCAAGGCTGCAGGCGCCCGCGGGATCATTTTTGACCTTCGCGGCAACGGGGGCGGATCGCTTCCCGCCGCGGTGGGAATCGCCGGCCACTTCATCGACCAAGGTCCAGTGGTTCAGGTGAAGACGCAAGGGCAGCGGGTGCGCTCCTACGACGATCCAAAGCCCGGCGTGGAGTGGGACGGTCCGCTGGTGGTGCTCGTCGACGAGTCGACGGCCTCGGCTTCTGAGATTGTGGCTGCGGCGCTTCAGGATTACGGCCGAGCCATTGTCGTGGGAACCAAGCAAACATTTGGCAAGGGCACCGTGCAAAACATGCTCGATTTTGACCGCGCCGCCGGTCCGTTTTATGCCAAGCAGCAGCCCTTGGGCGCGTTCAAGTTGACCATTCAGAAGTACTACCGCGTCAACGGAGGCACCACCCAACTCGACGGGGTGCGCAGCGACGTCGTGATCCCCGATGCCTACCAGCACGTGCCCTACGGCGAGCGCGAACTCGATTTTGCGCTCGCATCCGACCGCATTGCGCCCGCTGCTTTTCAGGCCATCCCCTCTTCGCCCAAGCGGAGTGCGGCCATTTCGGCCGCCCAAGCGCGCGTCAACGCCAACCCCGAATTCACGCGGATTAACGAATACTCAAATTTCTTGCGCGACCAGCAGGCCCTGACTGGGCTGCCCCTCAAGTGGGAGCATTTTGTGGCCGACCGCCGTGCGGACGAAGAGGCCGTGAAGCGATTTGAACGCGATTCGGAGCGAAGCGACACGACCAGCGCCAAAATGATCACTCCCGGAAAGCCCGAAAAGGCTGAAGAGGACCGCCGCTGGCTCCGTGCGGTGCGTCGCGACCCGACGATTATCGAATCCATGCGCTTGCTGGCCGACCTGCAATGACGACCCTTTACGCTCTGTGGCGCCATCCGCTTGGCCGCATTGGGGCGCTAGTTTTGGGCCTCTGGGTGCTGCTCTCGGTGTTTGCCTACGCGTTGAGCGCAGACCCTAGCCCTTGGGCCAACCGCATGAATTTGGCCGAGAGCGCCCGACCGATGGGCTACACGGCCGAGGACGGAAGCGTCCACTGGTTGGGCACCGACCGCTACGGTCGAGACCTGACGGGCCGCTTGCTGCTGGGTTCACGGGTTTCGCTTTCCGTCGGATTTATCGCGGTCGGTATCGCCATGCTGGTAGGCATTCCTTTGGGAGCCTGGGCCGGCTACTACGGGGGGCGCGTGGACGCCGCCCTTTCGGCGCTGATCCAAGTTTTTTGGAGCATTCCCTCGCTCCTCATGGTCATGGCCTTGAGTTTCGTGCTCGGTAAGGGCTTTTGGCAGGTGTTCGTCGCCGTGGGCCTCACGTCGTGGGTCGAGGTGGCCCGCCTGGTGCGCGGACAGGTGCTGGCATGGAAGCCCGCAGAATTCGTTCAGGCCGCCCGCGTCCTGGGATACCCCGACCGCCGCATTCTTTGGAAACACATAATGCCCCAGACGGTCGCGCCCCTGATCGTCTTGGCCGCCAGCCAGTTTGCCAGTGCCATACTGTTGGAGTCGGGTTTGTCGTTCTTAGGCTTGGGCGCGCAGCCTCCGATGCCGTCGTGGGGCGGCATGATTCGGGACCACTACGCCTACCTGCTCACGGGTCAAGCGCACTTGGCGCTGATACCTGGAGTCGCTTTGGCGATGCTCGTCTTGGCGTTTCAGGTCCTCGGAACCGCCCTGCGCGACGTGCTCGACGTGCGCAAGTAGCCCGCCCCCTTCGTCCAAAAAAAAGCGACCCACTTGGGGTCGCCTTCTTCTAAATGTGCGGTGCGTGCGAATCAGAACGGCAAATCGTCGTCGTCGCTCGAGCTGTCAAATCCCGGAGCTTGCTGCTGCGCCGCCCGTGCGATGGGATCACCGCCGCCGAAGTTGCCTCCTTGGTTGCGGTTGCCTCCGCGGTCGCCACCACGGTCGTTGCGGTCACCTCCGTAGTTGCCTCCGCGGTCGCCGCGGTCGCCGCGGGGTGCTGGTGCGGATTCGCTGCCGTCTCCGGGAGCCATGCGCCAACCTTGAATACTCACAAAATACTTGGTTTCGCCGTCGCGGTTGGTCCACTCGCGTCCGCGAATGTTGATGGACACCGTCACCTTGTCGCCCTCGCGGTAGCGCGAAGGAATGTCTGCCCGGTCTTGCGTGAACTCACACATGATGACCTGGGGGTAGTTTTCGTCGGTCTCGATCACGACTTCGCGCTTGCGAAACGTGGGGCTAACTTGTTGCGTATCAAAGAGTTTTTTAATGGTTCCGGTAAGTTCCATGGAGAAAAGAAAAAATTAGTCGGGGGTTATTCTTCGTCAGTGTGGTGGGTGTTCAGTCGATCAACCAGAAGCGCCTTCCACGCCTTGCGGATTTTGCCTTTTTCAAGTTGCTCTTGGGCGTATTGGTGCAAGGCCTCTCGGCGCTCGATGGGATCAGCATATTGCCTAAAGATACTTTGTATCCGGTGATGCTGCATAAACTCCTCAACTTCAGATTGAAGCGGGAGCATTTCAATGTTTCCGAGCTTTCCAAGGTCATTCCCGGTCAGGATGGTGGAAAGGCGCACGCTGCGCGGAAGGGCGTCCACCCCGATTCCGCGCGTGGCAATGGGTTTTTCGACTTCAAAAAGGGCGTCTCCTTGGGCGCGTACGTACCAATCTCCGCCCAAGCGACCTACTAGGTCCAGACGGTCTTGGTCTAGGCGGCCGTCCTCGTCCAGCACTCGGCTGTCAATGTGAATCGCGACGACTTCGCAAATGACGAGGTTGCCTGCACCCGGGCCGTCGCCCAGCGCTACTACGTCGTTCACGCGGCACTCGAGCGCGACGGGTGCCTCAGCCACCCTCGGGGGTGCTACGTGCTTGCTTGCAACTTGCGTAAAGCCGGCTTTAGTAAACTCATTGATTCCCGTGGGGTATTCGGTACTGGAAAGGCTCGTCTGCTCCACCATGCTGTGGCTTACGGCGTGAATAACCACCTCGGGTACTTGAAGGACGTTGTTCAGCGTGTCTTTGGTGCTGTTGTCGCGCACCCTTCGGGCGGGCGAGAACACCAGAATGGGCGGATTGGAACTGAAGAGGTTAAAAAAGCTGAAGGGAGCGAGGTTGACCTGCCCTTCTCGGTTGATGCTGGAAACCAGTGCAATGGGACGTGGTCCTACCGCAAACTGAAGGGTGCGCTGCAGATCTGATGTGCTGAGATCGCTCGGAGTCAAGGTTTGAACCGACATAAGAGTTCAAAGGTACCGCGTTTGCCGCACTGCAGTTTGAAATGTGAATAAAAAGACGTCAAGGGGGTGGGTTGGTAAAGGCCTATATTTGCAGCTCCTAAGGGAAGCGGATGTGGCGAAATTGGTAGACGCACCAGACTTAGGATCTGGCGCCGTGAGGCGTGGGGGTTCGATTCCCTTCATCCGCACAAAAAAAGCCCGACCTCGCGGTCGGGCTTTTTCATTCCGCAGAGCGGAACTACTTGCGCATTACGAGGATATCTACGCGACGGTTTTCCTCTTTTTTGTCTGATTGCGGACGAACCTTGCCGTCGGATCGCACCACAATTTTGGATTCAGCGACGCCGGTTTTAGCCATCAAGAAGTTGGCCACCTTTTGCGCCCGAGCCAAGCCCAGGTTGTAGTTGTAGGTACCTGTACCGGATTCGTCGGTACTTCCGACTACGAGAAAGTCGGCATTCGGGTACTTGGCGCTCAGCTCGCCGAGCAAGGCGGCAACCTTAGCTTGAGAGGCAGCGGTATAGGTCGTGCTGTTCAAATTGAAGTACAGCGTGGCAACCACGTCGAACTGGGGTTCTTTTACCACTTCTTTGACTTCGGCGGGAAGCTGAACTTCCTTGATCACTTCTTTCACCACTTCTTTGGTGACAAAAACGGTATCCACCCGCTTGGCCAACTCACTTCCCGTAGATTTTCGGACCCTTGCCGGGCGTCCTTTGGATTGGAAACTCACGTCCGCACCATCGCCGCCTCCAAACTGGTATCCTACACCGGTAGTGAATCCGACCCAATTCGAATAACCCGCATGAAGCGTAAACGGCTTAAACGCGTACGCTAAACCAATTTCCTTGCGGACTTTGCCGAAACCTTGCTCTCCGCCCAAACCGTAGGGACCGAAGGGGCTGATTCCGCCATAGGCGTACACCACCGGATTGAGGTACAAGGTGGGCCCGACTAGGTAACGCTGGTAGGTTCCGTCGCCGTTGAAGTCGTCGGCGAAGGATACGTTGTTGCGCTGTTCGTAGGTGGCGTAAAATCCAAGTCCTTTGAAAATCTTGTGCGCGCCTACCGAGAAACGCGGAATGTAGAAACCCTCGGTGTGGCGAAGGGCTAACCCGGTTCCCAACTCAATAATTGGAGGGGTCAATTGGGCGCTTGCGGCTAAGGAAGCGGCCGCAAAAAATGAAAGGAGAATGCGTTTTACCATGGTGGGCACTGTTTGAGGGCAAGAAGAATATCGTCAGTAAAAGTACGCAATTCTTGGAACTCGATTGAGGCAAATCCTCATCATACTCACGCACGAAACAACACTCAGAAACCGAAGGATTTGCGCAGCGTTAGGGAAGCGCGCAGCTGCTGGTGCCGTTCGTAGTAGTAGTAATCTTCAAGCACCACTTCTTGACCGTCGCCTTGAAGGGCCGATTGGTACACCAACGTGTCCAAGTTGGACCAAGGAGCCCATTGCAACTCGGCCAGTGCGGACCACGAACCAAACCGACCTTCGAGACCTAGGCCGGCCCAAAACGTATTAGGTTGATGCTGAAATTGATAGATCTTGCGGGTCCAACTTGAACCGGTAAACTCACCGAGGTGCTCGCTTCGAAAGCGGTGGGCGGGACTTCGGTTCCACTGGGCGCTCAATCCCAAATTCCAGTCCGCGCGGGCGAGAAAAGGCAAGGCCAAACTGTCAGTCGCGAGCTCAAGGGCGTTCCACGACAGCCGCGCCCCGTAGGTCCAATTGGGCGAGGTCCATTCTGGCGCTTCGCCGGGAATCCGCACTAGGGCTGAAGCGGAAACCCGGTTGAAGCGGTAACCGTATTCCGTATAGGACCGCAGGGAGGGATCAAGTCGATCTGCCGAAGAAAGGCTGTAGTCGGCTCCGGTGCCCAAGAAAAACTGGGCATGCAAAGCGGTGTAGACACTTAGAATGAGAATAAAAAGAAGCCCTCGCATGGTATGATTTGAATGGTGGTTCTCAAATGTACACGGACTCCACCTATATTTGCACCCCATTTTGCCACTTTAGCTCAGTTGGTAGAGCATCGCATTCGTAATGCGAGGGTCGTGGGTTCGAGTCCCATGAGTGGCTCAAAGGCAAAACGGCTCTACTGCCAGAGCCAAGCATGCGCGAGTGCTGAAATTGGTAGACAGGCTAGACTCAGGATCTAGTGTCCGAAAGGATGTGGGGGTTCGAGTCCCCCTTCGCGCACAAAAAAACCCGGGCCGCAAGGTCCGGGTTTTTCGTTTGAGGTCGCTTGGGTTTAGAGGCGAAGCAACCAAGCTCCGGGGGTTTCGACCCGAACCTTGTCGAGGACCTCAAACGCCACTTGTTCGCTGCGGAAGGGGCCCGTGTACACCCGTACAAAACCGTTTCCGCCTTCACTCGTGGAGCAGGTAACCCCTGATTTTTTAAGTCGGTCCACGTACTGGGCGGCCAAGCGGTCGCTGCGGAAGCTGCCGACCACCACGACGTACTGAACTCCTCTGGCAGCACCCCCTGCGCTAGACGCTGTTTGGGCTGCGCCCGTCGCCGTCGAGGGCGTGGCACTCGGTGCGGCCAGGGGCGCTTGGGCTAGGCCTTTTTCAAGGCTGTCCAGGCGCGATTCGGCTTTTTGCTTCTGCACTTTGGTCACTTCGAGTTCGTCGGCGAGCTCGGCTTGGGCAATCTTCAGCTCTTCGTTGGCGCGCTTGAGGCTGGGCAGCGATTCGGCGGCCTTCTTCGCGGCCGTCAGCTCGCGCTGGGTGCGCGATTGAACTTGGGTAAGGTTCCAGGTGTAGCCCGCGACGCCGATAAGCATTTGGTCGTCGTGGCCGCCGACGCGGGTTCCGCCGCCGCCAAGGCCGTCAAGGCCGTCGTCAAACATGAAGTAGCGGTAGGTGAGCTCGGCGTACACTCGACCGGGACCGTAGGGAATGGACGCGCGCAGACCGAGCGACGCCGGCGCCGAGAGCGATCCCCAGGTGTACAGGCCTTCGTTGAGCTTGGTTTTGACGCCGCCCACGGTTTGCGTCGTGCGCATGGAGGCCAGTCCGAGCGAACCGCGCAACTGGACCACGGCGTTGCCCACGGGGCGGGCGTACCCGAGACCCAAGCGCGGAGAAGCACCGGTCAGCTGGGTTGTGGCGGCCGAGCCCAGGGCGCGGATCGAATAAAGGTCCAAACCGGCGTGCATGCTCCAGTCGTTCCAAAGCGGAAGCTGGAGCTCACCGCCCCCGGTGAGGTTGAGGCCGTCGATTCCGCCCTCTTGTGCGCCCCATTTGCCAAAGGGCGAGGCTTGGTCGCGGATGAACATCGGGAGTCCGCCGTACACCGAAAACTCGGGACTTTGGGCGAGTGCAGCCAGGGGCATCGTGCCTAGGGCAAGGAGGATGAGGTAGTTCTTCACCACGGAGTATTTTTCCCAAAGGTACACTACCTACCTTTGCACTCCTTTTTCGAATACTATTTCGCCATGAACGCAAACTGGACCGTCGACGCCGATTTGAACGCGCGCTTATCGCTAACTATTGAACGCAGCGAGTACGCTGAAGCTGTTGAAAAACAGCTCACGGACTACCGCAAAAAGGCGCGGATTCCTGGCTTTCGCCCGGGTATGGCGCCCATGACGCTGATCCGCAAGCAGTACGAAGGACCGATTACCGCCGACGAAATCAACAAGCGCCTGCAGGACGAGCTGTATGCCTACCTGGAGCGCGAGAAAATTGACGTTCTAGGCCAGCCCCTGCCCGTAGCCGGCGACGTGGATTTCACGGCAGAATCCAACACGTTTGTGTTTGAGCTCGGCGTGGCTCCGGCCCTTGAACTTGAGGTCAGCGACAAGGTGAAAATTCCGTTTTACGTCATGGAGCCCACGGAAAAAGACCTCGATAAGGAAGTGGAAAACCTGCGCCAGCGCTACGGCGCCATGAGCGAAGTCGAAACGGCGGGCGACGACGACCTGTTCTACGGCCACTTTGACGTTGCCACCAAAAAGGGAGAGGCGGTTGAAGGCGCGGCCCACAAGCACGGCCGTTTTGGCCTCAATGCGGTGAGCGGACGTTCACTCAAAAAGGACCTCAAGGCCCTCGCCAAAGGGGACAGCTTGATCCTCGACGTAAGCGACTTTGAAAAAGACTTTGATCTGTACCAAGTGCTTGGTTTTACCGCCGAAGAGCGCGCAATGGCGACCGGCTACTTCCGCTTCAAGCTGGAGCAGATTTACCACATCGAGCCGGCGGCCCTGAATGCCGAGCTGTTTGACAAACTCTTTGGGGAGGGCGTGGTCACCGACGAGGCAGGGCTCCGCGCCAAAATCAAGGAAGAATTGACTCAAATTTACCAGCGCGACGCCGAGCAGCACTTCTTCAACCTCGCAAGCGACAAGCTGATGGAGACCAAGTTTAAGCTTCCCGCCGCGTTTTTGAAAAAGTGGATGACGACCGCCGGCGAAAAGCCGCTGGATCCGGCCGAAGTCGAGGCGCAGTGGCCGCAGACCGAGAAGGCCATGCGTTGGCAGCTCATCGAGACCAAGCTGGTTAAGGACCACCACATTCACGTGCACCGCGAGGAGCTGGTTGACTTCGTCACCGGGGAAGTCGTCGCCCGCATGCGCCAGTTTGGCCGCGAGCTCAGCGCCGAAGAGGCCCAGCCCGTCGCCCTCAACCTGCTGAAGGAGCGGGCCCAGGCCGAGCAGTATTCGGAACAGCTTTTGCAGCGTAAATTGATGCAGTTCGTGCTGGGCGCCTTTGGCAAAAAAGAAATCAAAGCGACCTACGCGGACTTCGTCAAAGAAGTGAACAAAACCCAGAAGTAATTGATCCCCATGGATTTCGGAAAAGAATTTAAGCGGTACGCGATGCTCGACAAGGGCATCAGCAGCATGCACCTCGAGCACTACGTCGACAATTCGTTGACGCCCTACATTATCGAGGAGCGCCAGCTCAACGTGGCCCAGATGGACGTTTTTTCGCGCCTGATGATGGACCGCATTATTTTTCTCGGAACCGGAATCAACGACCAGGTCGCCAACATCGTTCAGGCGCAACTGCTCTTTCTGGAGTCGGCCGACGCCAAAAAGGACATTCAGATCTACATGAACAGTCCGGGCGGCAGCGTGTACGCGGGCCTCGGAATCTACGATACCATGCAGGTGGTGGCGCCTGACGTGGCTACGATCTGTACGGGCATGGCGGCCTCCATGGGGGCGGTGCTGCTCTGTGCGGGCGCCAAGGGCAAGCGTTCCGCGCTCAAGCACAGCCGCGTCATGATCCACCAGCCGATGGGCGGTGCCCAAGGACAGGCCAGCGACATGGAAATCACGCTGCAGGAAATCCTCAAGCTCAAGAAGGAGCTGTACGAAATCATCGCTTCGCACTCGGGCCAGCCGTTTGACAAGGTGGAGCACGATTCGGACCGCGACTACTGGATGACCTCCGAGGAGGCCAAGGCCTACGGTATGATTGACGAGGTGCTCGTCAGCAAGCCCCGCGCTTAAGCCCCGCAATCCATGACCGACGCCAACCAGTGTTCTTTTTGCGGACGTCCGTCCACCGAGGCCGGGCTGCTGGTTTCGGGTTTGGACGCACAGATCTGCGCCAACTGCATTGAGCAGGCCCACCATATTCTTGAGGAAGAGACCGACGACGACGACGCCTCGGCCCTCGGGTCGATGGAACTTCCGAAGCCGGCCGAGATCCGAGCCCGCCTCGACGAGTACGTGATTGGGCAAGACGACGCCAAGAAAATCCTCGCGGTGGCCGTGTACAACCACTACAAGCGCGTGCTGCACGGCGGCGTGGGCGACGAAGACCTCGAGAAGTCCAACGTCATCATGGTGGGCGAGACCGGCACCGGCAAAACCTTGCTGGCCCGCACCATTGCGCGCATGC
>VFQT010003879.1_pt1 | contig 13113 bp, 11 predicted proteins | sample 3512381 | NCBI WGS metagenome assembly VFQT01 (sample SAMN10412376, study PRJNA504923) | tailings metagenome | isolation source: Relicate 2 Philex TSF3 active mining site | place: Philippines: Tuba, Benguet | collected 2017-08-29 | reverse complement strand
TCTTGACCAGGGTGGTATATGCATCGAGGGCAGGGCCAATCATCGCGAGTTCGTCGAGTGGTATCCCAGGCATTTCTCCGGGGTGATTCCAGAGCCACTTCATGATGTCGGTTCGCGCATGGACACGGGTCGAGATGCGTTTCGCACTCGGATCGACAAACAGTCCGCCGAGGACCGGATGTTTCACGAGGAAATAGGAGCCAGAGGGCACCCAGGACTCTCCGGCTTCATATCTCGGCTCGAGAAGCACGAGGTCTTCGACGAGGCGCGTAGCTCTCTCTCCAAGATTTTCCGGGACGTCGCAGAACGGAAGGATATGGTCGTGCGAGTCGAGCTGTGTCGGGAGGACCTTCGACCTCATGTGTTCCGGGAGGTCTCGAACCCATTGGATCTCCTGCTGCTTATCGAGCGCGATCTCCCAGGATCGACCTCTCGCGAGGAACACGAGAATGCAGCGTCGCTCGCCTTGATCGCGCCAGAGCATCCGCTCCCCCGCATCGAAACTCCGAGTCTGTGCCTCGGTCCACTCCATGAGATTCACCTCTGGCCAACGAGAAATCTGCCCGCGCAACTCTCACATCTTCTGGCTCCCGTTCCCGCCAGTCCAGGATATCTAGGAGAATCACGGAAAAATCGCCTCCGTCCAAGCCGTCCTGAGTTGGGGCCTCAGGGCTGACGCGCTGGTCGGCCCGCTGGAAAGCTCATAGACTCGAGCTATGGCGACACTGACCTATCCGTATCCCGACACTCTCATGCTCTCGGTCGACCTCCCCGAGAAACCGCAGGCTCTCGCATCGAGGCCCGACCTGCTCGAAGGGGTGCTCCGCGAGATTCTCTCCGTCGCGAGTCGCTTCCCCGAAGGACTCATCGCTCCCGAGGAAAAGACGCCAGTGCGCAACCTCGTCCTCGACCTCTCGACCCTCGAGGGCGAGCTGCTCCGCGAGCGGACTCTGTTCGAGCAGTGTGTCGCCTATGCTTCTCTCGAGCCGCTTCTCGTTGAGTTCGTGCGTGCCGTGAACCCTTCGCTCATGCAGGAGGTACCATCCCGCCCGCGCGAGCTATGGTCCTCCATCCTCGCGCCCGCCGGCTCTCATGCGATCGTCCCGCTCGTCCTGAAGTCCGAGCACCACATCGACGTGCTCATCGAACACCTCCGTGGGGTCGATCTCGACCACGAGACGTTCCAGGGGCCTCTCATCGCCGAGCTCTGGCGCCGCTACGGCTGGACCGACGCCATGTTGCGCCTCATCGCACTCCGTGCCGTCGACAAGGCAGGACAACACGGCTTCGAGGACCTGCGATGGTTTGTGGCCCGCGGCGGACTCGGCGACCTCCTCGCGACCCCTGCCCAAATCGACACCTTCGCCGAGCTTGTCCACACCCGCTCACGGCGAGAGCGCTACCGCGGACTCTATGTCGCTCAGGCTGGCCAGGCCCTCTTCGTCGGCAACCCGTCGGGGCTCGAGCGCTGGCTTGCCTGGTTTCGGGCCTCGGGTCTCGGCTTCGAGCCTCGCGATCTCAAACTTCCCCCACCTCACGAACCTGGACCACGCAGCTCGGCTGAGCGCGACTTTCAGGCGACCTGGGATGAGGATGCCGACTGCGAGGCCCTCGATTGACTCACCCCTGCAATCCGAGTCGTTCTCGTATTTGACCTTTCGGTCAAATTTGACTGGGGGCCGCTGTCAGCCCCGCGGCGAGCAACTGAATTTTTTTTACGGCCCCCTTCGGTTTTTTCGTCGCGAGGTGTGAGACAGTACGCAGCCGGTCGCGGTGACCTGGTCGCGCACAAGTGAGGCGATGATGAAGCGTGGGTTGGCAATCGGTGGATGGAGTCTTGGGGCATGTCTCGTTTTCTCGGCCTGTCAGGAGGCGGCACCAGGCGTCGCGACCGGCCAGGCGGCGACCCTCTCTGAGGCCGCAGCGGTGTGCTTCGAGCGCTACGAGGGTTGCGTCGCCGAAGGCGGAGATCAGGTGACCTGCAAGCAGGCCTTCATCGCCTGCACCGAGGCCTACGAGGACACTTCGACCGACGCACCTCCTCCCCCCGAGCCCTGGGATGGCAGCGATACCGACCCCGTCGGCGTCTGTCTCGCGGACCTCGATGCCTGCCGCGCCGAGGGCAACGACGAGTGGACCTGCAAGCTCTCCTTCGAGGACTGCCTCGCTGCGAGTGGCCAGGCGCCAGTAGATCCTGCCGCACAATGTGCCGAGCGTGTTCAAGCTTGCTATGACTCGGGCGCCTCCCCCGAAGAGTGTGACCAGGTCAAGCGCGACTGCATGGCATGGGCCTTCCCGCCTCCGTCCCCCCAAGACCCCGCGGCCATCTGCGACGACAAGGTCCGCAATTGCCTCGAATCCGGCCGTTCCGAGGATGAATGCGCCCGCGTCCGTGAGGAGTGCGAGCGTTTCATGAGCCAGCCGCCTGCGCCCCCCGAGGACCCCTACCGCGTCTGTGAGGAGCGGGTGCGCGCCTGCTTCGATGCCGGAGGGAGCCCCGAAGAATGCGGCCGCGTGAAGGAAGAGTGCTTTGCCGCTGTCGCGCCTCCGACCGACCCGAACCAGGACCAGCAGCGCATCTGCGAGGAGAAGGTGCGTCAGTGCTTCGAATCCGGCCGCTCCGAAGAGGAATGCGCCCGCGTGAAGTACGACTGCTTCGGCTACCCTTACCCTGAGGATCCAAACCGTGTCTGCGAAGACAAGGTGCGCAACTGCCTCGAGAGCGGTCAGTCGCCCGAGGAGTGCGAGCGCGTCCGCCACGATTGCCTCGCTGCTTCCGCGCCTCCCGCCGACCACGCCGACCCCTGCGCCGAGCGCCTTCGCTACTGCCACGACAATGGATTCGACGCCGAGGTTTGTGACCAGGCCTATCGCGAGTGCGTCGGCGCCCAGGTCCCGCCGCCTCCGCCCGAGGGCGCCTGCCCCGGTGGCCCCTGCAAGGCCGGTCTCGAGGCCTGTATCTCCCGCTCCCAGACCCTCGTCGAGAAGGGCGCCTGCTACGAAGGCTTCGCCGCCTGCGAGCTCGCCCTCGACCAGGCGACCCCGTAACCACCCCCTTGGGGGCGACATCTCGTCGCCCCATCGCATCGAGACCTCTAGGGGAAGCTCCGCCGCCCGATGAGTGCGCTGCCTGCCGCCGATGAACCGAGAGACCTCGCGACCCTCTACCGTCGCTACGGTCCCGTGGTGCTTCGCCGGGGGCGGCGCTTTCTCGGCAACAACGCCGCCGCCGAGGAGATCGTCCACGAGGTCTTCCTGAAAGCCCTCGAAGAAGTCGACCTCTTCGGCAGCGACCGCTCTCCGGTGAGCTGGCTTCATCGGGTCACGACCAACCTCTGCCTCAACCGCCTCCGCGACGACCGCCGCAGGACGAACCTCCTCGCCGAACACGGCCCGACGGTCTGGGCCTCGCGCGACGAGCGCAGCCCGGAGGCCCGTACCTTCCTCGACAAGCTCTGGCGCACCCTCGACCCGGAGCTCGCCGCCATCGGCATCCTCTACTGGGTCGATGGCCTGACGACTGCGGAGATCGGCCGCATGCACTCGGTCTCCGACCGCACCATCGCCAACCGCCTCGGTCGCATCACCGAGCTCGCCCGGCAGGCCGCCGGGGAGGACCCACCATGAACCCGGCGCATCCCCCAGGAGAGCCCATCGCCCCCGCGCTAGACCGCAGCGGGCACCTGTCCGAGCTCAGCCTCGACCGCTACGTCTACGACCCGCGCGATGAAGACTTTTGCGCCGCCGTGGAAGTTCACCTCGACGCTTGTCCCGACTGCCGCAGAGTCCTCGAGGCACTCAAGAGCGAAGACGCAAGCTTCGAACTCTCGGCTCCCTCCAATATAATTCGATTTCCAAGCAAGTCGAAAAACGAGACATCTGCCATCAAGGTCGTCCCCATCCGCAAGCGCTCGACGCTCTCCATAGCCCTTCCTGTCTTCCTTGCTGCAGCTCTCGCCCTCATCGTCGCCTGGCCGAGGCCCCCAGCCGAAGGCCCCGGTGAGGACACCTACCGCGTCAAGGGCACGCCATTCGAGCTCGAGGTCCACGTCCACGACGGGCAGACCTCCCGCCTCGTCGCCGACGGCGATCTCGTCCATCCGGGCGAGCGTGTCGGCTTTCGCGTCCGCTCGAAGACTGCTGGCCACCTCCTCATCCTCGGACACGATGACCGCGACAACGTCTATCTCTGCTACCCACAAGGCACGACCGCGACCGCCGTGCCCCTCGACGCCCATCTCGAGATGGTGCCCCTCGAGGCGGCGATGCAGTTCGACGACGTGCTAGGCGCAGAGCATCTCACCGCCTATTTCTGTGACTCCCCGCTCTCGCTCCCGACGCTCGACCCGAAAGCACTCGAGACACCGCCCGGCTGCACAAGACGGGAGCTGACCCTGAAGAAGGTCCCCATGACCCCACCGGACGGGGGGCCGCGATGATGGTCCACAGGACGACTCTGCTCGCTATCGCGCTTGCCTTTGCCGGGCTCTTCTCTGCCTCCGAGGCTCACGCGGGCGAGCGCTGGGCTTTCGTCATCGGGGCCAATCACGGCGAACCAGGTGAAGCATCCCTCGTCTATGCCGAGCGCGACGCCCAGCGCATGGCGAGCGTTTTGACCCGCCTCGGCGGTGTCCCTCCAGAGAACCTCGTCTCGCTCCTCGGTCCAGACGCGACTTCGGTCAGACGCGCCTTCGAAACGCTCTCGACCCGCATCCGTCTCTCGCCCGAGCCGCCGATCGTGTTCTTCTACTACAGCGGACATGCCGACTCGCAGTCCCTGCATCTTCGCGGGACGACATTGCCCTTCAAAGAACTGAAGCGCCTCGTCGGTGCTCTCTCGGCCGAGCTCTCGGTCTTCATCGTCGATGCCTGCCGCTCGGGAGGCCTCATCCGCACAAAGGGCGCACGCCCCGCGGAGCCCTTCGAAATGAAGGTCAAAGACGAACTCCGCTCCGAGGGGGTCGCCATCCTCACCTCGTCATCGGCCTCCGAGGACGCCCAGGAGAGCGACCGCCTGCAGGGAGGTGTCTTCACGCACCACCTTTTGACCGGGCTTGCAGGCGCCGCCGACAGCTCGAAGGATGCGCGCATCACGCTCAGCGAAGCCTATCGCTACGCCTATGCGCAGACGATCGCGTCGACCTCCACGACCGAGGTCGTCCAGCACCCGACCTTCGCCTACGACCTCCAGGGCGAGACCGAGCTCGTCCTCACCCGCATGGAAAGCCCCCAGGGCTTTGCCCGCCTGCATCTGCCGCAATCCGGTCATTACTTGATTTTCGAGCAATTTGGCGGACGCGAGGTCGCCGCCGAACTCAACGCGAGCCCTGACACCGAGCTCCTCTTGAGGCCTGGGCCCTATCTTCTTCGCCGCCGCGAGACCTCGGTCGTCTTCGAACGTGAGCTCGCGCTCATCGCCAACGCGCGCACGTCCGTGCCCGAGAGCGACTTCAGCCTCGTCCCCTATCGCCACGCCGTCCGAAAGGGCTATGGCCAGGAGAAGCGCCTCGCCCTGTCTCTTGGCGCAGATGTCGAGGCGACGGGCCCGATGCTCGAAGGCATGTCTGTTGCGGTCGGCGGCGCCATCGGTCTCCAGCTCGACCTCGCCGACCTCGCGCTCCGCCTCCGCACCCGCTACCTGCATGGGTCGGGGACCGGCACACTCCCACTCGAACAACACACCCTCGGGCTCGACGTTGCTGCCTACAAGCTCTTCGACATCGGCCCCCACGGCCTCGGCTTTGGCCTCCGCGTCGGCGCCGACTGGGTCGCACAGCGTTTCGAGACGACCGGGCTCGCCCCAGCGCGCGACCAGTTCGTGAGCCGTTTCGCGCCCCTATTGCGCGCAGAGCTCGCCCTTGGCGGAAGCGTCGCCCTGAACCTCGATGGAGGTGCCGAGATCTCACTGCTCGAGCTCGAGCAAAACGGCACGACCTCCCTCGAGGCCCGTGTCACGCCCGTCATCACCCTCGGCTTCGGAGTGCTCCTGCCATGAGACACCTGGCACTCGCTCTCGCGCTCGTGAGTTGCGGCGACCCGCTCGCGGACGGCCACTACCTCGGTGAGCCCCTTTTCAGCGTGTCTGGCTTTGTCCATCTGGTCATTCCTGGATCGGCCATCGAGGGACCCGAGACCGAGGGGCCTCTCCGTGTCGCCGTCTTCTGGGCCCCGGCCCGCGGCGACAGCTTCCGCCTCGATGGCGCGACCGAGCAAGCCGTCGAGACCACGGGCTTCTTCCCCGCGAAGTTCGAGGTCACCCTCTACGAGCCCCCCGATCCCTCCCTCTATCGCTCCATCGATGACGGCGAAGGAGACCTCGCGGTCGCACTGCTGCTCGCCTACCTCGACGTCAATCGCGACGGCCGCTGGGAGCGCGGGCTCGATCGGCTCGTCGGCGGGGCCCAAAACCAGCTCCTCGCCTACTCTCCGACGGGTTTCAAGAGCCCTACATGGGGCGAACTCTCGCCGGGCTTTGGCCGCCTCCTCGCGACCGGCAGCGATTGCAGCAAGGGCCCCATCACCTTTCAAGCCGACACGACGCGCACCATTGACCTCATCGTCGGTCTCGACTTCCCGACCGATATCCTCCTCGACAGCGACTGCGATGGACTCCCAAACGAATGGAGCGGCCTTTGCCCTCCACTCTCCGAGGTTCGCAAGACCTGCCGCGAATCTGGCAACCCCGATGCCTACATGTGCCCTGCCTGCGAGCCTGTCCTATGGCCTGTCGGTGCGGACAGCGCGACGTGCGAGAGCTGGTTTCAGAAATGCCTTAATGGGGCCCCGGCACACGAGTGCGAATTCGAGTACAGCGTTTGTGCCGGAAAGGCGCCGCCTCCGCCCGACCCGAACTGCGACCTGCAGTGCGTGTGCGAATCGATCCTCACACAGTGCTACGCCGACCATGACGGCGACCCAGCTTGCAAGGATCGCTACTACGAGTGCGTCGGTCAGCCCCGCCCCTGAATCACCATTCAGTGCCAGGCTCGCGCCCCTTCCTCAAGGGAGGCTGCGCAACGAAAGCCGAAGTGGTGAAAAGGGCGATTATTCGGGAAATGAGGCCGACGATAGGCTCCGGTCGCGTAGGCGGCAGGCCAATACCAGGAGCCGCCGCGGACGACCTTTTCAGCATGGCCCGGACATCGCTCCGCACCCTGGCACGGGCCCTTCGGGTTGCCTCCACGGCAACCCTCTCCACAGGCCGCGTAGCTTTTCGAGTACCAGTCGTAGACCCACTCCCACGCGTTTCCCGACATGTCGAAGAGCCCATAGCGGCCGGCAGGTCTCGAGGCGACCTCGAAGGTTCTCCCCTTGTCTGGCCACTCGCTCTCCATCTTGACCCCGCAGCTCCGCCCGCGAGCGTCCATGATGATGGCGCGGTCACAATCGACAGGCGCATTTCCCCAGGGGAAGAGCTCGCCATCCGGTCCCCGCGCGGCCTTTTCCCACTCGGCCTCGGTCGGCAGATGCTTGCCATGGAACCTGCAGAACTCGACCGCGCGATACCAGGTGACCGCCACCATCGGCTGCTTCAGGCGACTGAAGTCCGGGTAGAACGGCTCGCCATACCCGCAGCGTTCCTTCTTGTTGTCCCGCTTCTGACACGCGCGGAAGGCCTCCACCGTGACCTCGGTTTCGTCCATGTAGAAGGTCTCGAGCCAGACCCGCTCTCGCGGACGTGTGTCGGCCGGGCCATCGTCGGTGCCGCGTAAGAACCAGCCTCCGGGGATACAGCGCATACCTTGCGGAGGCGTCCCACATGGATGAGGCAACTCTCCGTTCGGGCCCCGTTCATCCTCCTTCGGGGAGGAGCTGGCCAGGTCTCCATCGAGGATGACGAGGGCTGGTGTGAGCAACACGGCGAGGCGTGTGAGGGCCATCGAAGTCGTCATGAGATGTGTCCTCCGCGGGCGGGGCTTCCCACTAGCCCGAACGAGACCTCTGGTCGAGTCTCTCGCCAGAGGCATCGCTTTCGGCTAGAGCAGCCGGCCAAAGACCGCCGACACTCGAGCCATCGATGACCTCGCAACCGCTCCACAAGCTCACCCTTGGTCTCCTCATCGCGACGAGCATCATGTCCGCAAGGGTCTCTGCCGAGCCTCTGTCCGACACCGAGAGGAAGGTCTTTCTCGGAAGTCGAGAGGACAAACCTGCCGAGCTCCTTCATGGCATCACGGCCGACGCCGAGGGACAGCATTATGTCACTGGAAACGAGTGGAACCTCCATCTCTTCTACGAGCGCCTGAAGGACCTAGGAGGCGCCTACCTCGGGGTTGGCGCCGATCAAGCCTACCTCTTTATCGGCTGGCAGAAACCAACGCTCGCCTGGCTCATCGACTACGACCCCGTCATCGTCCAAGCCCATCGCATCTATCATGCCTTCTTCGTTGCAGCCGATACGCCGGCGGAGTTCCGGAATCTATGGAATCCCGAGTCTGGTGATGCGGCCCGTGCCGCCCTCGTCGCCCGCTGGGGAGAGCGCGCCGCCCTGCCTCTCGAGACATTCCTCCGTAGTTACCGAAAGCGCATCGCTATGCGGCTCGACCGCCTCAAGGAGACTCTCGGTGAGGCCTCCGTGCCTTCGTTTCTTACCGACGATGGGACCTATGCTTTCGTCCGGACCTTTCTCGTCGAAGGGCGAGCACGTCCGATGGTCGCCAACCTGCTCGAGAAGAAGGGCCTCCGCGGCATAGGTAAAGCTGCGCGAGAGCTCGGGGTCACCTTCCGGGTCGTCTATCTTTCGAATGCCGAGGAGTACTGGAATTACGGCTACACCTTTCGAAAGAACATGGAGAGCCTGCCTCACGACGAGTCATCGCTCCTCGTCAGGACCCTGCTGACATGGGAGCGAAATCAGGACTATCGCTATAATCTCCAACCCTTTCACAAGTACTTGCAGTGGCTTGGACACCCAGCCGTCGGTCGAGTGAGGCAGATCACCGGCTTCCGCAAGGATGACGCCCCCCGACCCGACCTGCTGTTCACCGAGGCCGAACCGCCTCCAATAAGTACGAAAATCAAGTAGATCGAAAATAAAGATGATCGATTTTCGATATACTTGTCGGACAAGAGAAGTGGTCAATGTCGCTTCTCCTCCTGCCGCGTTCCAAAGAGGAGCTTCCGTTCGATATGATCCCTCTCTGCCGTATAGAAGGCTCGAAGGAACGTGAGAGTGTCGAGGGTCTCGACGGGTTCTGACCACCCGATCTTTTTCCGAATCCGTTCGGCCACCATCTCGAGCAGCTGAACATCGACCGCGCGGGGGTAGCGGCGCAGGAGGTCTTCGAGGAGCTGGAGTTCCTTGATGCCATAGATGTCTAGCTGAGCGGCGGTGAAGAGAGGTTTGCCATTCCGATGGTTCGGCTCACCAGCCTCGATGAGCTCCCCGAGGAGTGGCTCTTTCGGGTGCTCGACGACGACCGTTCCGGCGACGAGGTCCCCGAGGCGGGCTCGATATCGGTTGAGGAGTGGCAGTAGCGGCACGAGCAGGAGCCAGAGCCAACAGATGAAGAGGTAGAGGGGGTCATCGAGGCCAATCTTGCTCGGGTCGAGGAGCACGAGGAGAGGCAGTAGGGTCTCGACGTCGCGCGTGAGGTTGCGCGCAAAGATGAGGTCGGCCGACAGCGGTCCTCCGTCGCGGGCGATGACGCGCAGACCGAGAAGGCGCTTTCCAAGCGTGCGCCCCTGCCATCGCAGTTCGGTAGCGACGAAGTAGAAGTTCCAAAGGACGAAGGCAAAGAGGGTGACCAGCGCCCTCATGAGCTCGGACTCGGAATGGCCCGCACCCGGAAGTGCCGTGAGGACGAGCAGGCTCATGAGCCCGATGCAGGCGACGAGCAGCGCGAGGTCGAGGGCGAAGGCCAACACGCGACGTGAGGGGCTCGCAAGGGTGAAGGTGAGCTCGACCTCTTCAGGGGTCTCGAGGACGAGTTCCTTCATGGTCGCTCCGGCTCGGTCGTGTGACCGAAGACCGCATCGAGGTCGGCTTCCGAGGCCATGCCAGGCTTCCTTCTCGCCCCACGGACGAAGTAGAACGCCCAGCCGACCGAGGTCACCACGATGACGAGGACTCGGATGTCGATTTGGATGATGACCTGTCGGAAGACACCTTCGATGAGCGCGGCGAAGAAGAACATTGCGACGGACCCGGTGGCAATCCGCGCCGCATGGCGGCCGCGAAGTGCGAGGTTGTCGAGGCGGCGGAAAGGGCCGGGAAAAACGAGCCCGTAGCCGATGGAAAGACCGGCCGCGCCACATAGGACGACGGCGAGGAGCTCTGTAATCCCATGCGGAAGGAGCCAGGCGACGAACTCGAGTCCAAGCCCCTTCGAGACGTAGAGCGCGAGCATGGCGCCGATGGTGGTGCCATTCGAGAAGAGGAGGAGAATGACAGGCACACCCGCAAAGCAGCCGAGCGCGACGCAGAGGAGGCCGATGCGCGCGTTGTGGGTGAAGAGGAAGGTCGCAAAGTGGGTGAAGGTCGCTGTCGAGTCTTCAGTGGTGTAGAGGACGGCGCGGAGAGCGTCGGTCGAGGCCGAGGGGGTTCGGCCGTTCGCAAGCTCGGGTGAGACGAAATTGAAGAAGCTCGTGGGCTCTTCGGCGACAAGGAGGAAGCCTGCGAGGAGGCCGAGGAAGAGGGCGGCAGAGGCGACGATGACGGATTTGCGGACGCGATGGACCGCCTGGGGAAACCTATAGTGGAAGAAGGCCGCGAGGGTTTCTCGGAGGGAGCGTTTTCGGCAGTAGACCAAGAAGTAGGCTCGAGAAGACAGACTTTCGAGATAATCTAAGAGGTTACGGTCGAGTGAGATCGCGCGAGCGACGGAGAGGGAGGAGAGAGTCGCCCGGTATAGAACGGGAAGGCGAATGAGTTCAGCGGCGGATAGCGAGTCGAGTCCAGACGATTCGACGCGGGCCGCAAGGGTCTCGAGCTCCCGCCAGCTCGCCTCGCGTTCCCGACGGAAGGACAGGCTCCGTGAGCCTTCACGGACCGCGGTCATCCGACGAGCTCCCGATGCTTGACCTCGAGATAGCGGTTCAAGAGCTTCATGTTCACATCCGCCGGGGACGCATCTATGCACGAGACACCACGCCGTTCGAGCGTACGCAGTACGGTCTCGCGCTCACGCAGCAAGCTCTCGGCGACAACCGCCCGCCCGAGTGAGTCAAGGTCGGAAGGGGGGCGTGCGGTGAGGTCTCTCAGCAGCGGGTCGGCGAGAGACACGAAGACAACCAGGTGACGGGAGGCCAGTCGAACCAGGTTTTCGAGCATGAGTTCGGCGGTGATCGCATCAGCGAAGTCGGTCATGACGATGACCAGCGAACGGCGGTGGATGCGTTCGAGGAGATGGGTGAGGCCAAAGGTGAAATTGGTTTCGAGTTCGCAATAGGGGATGAGAGCGGAGAGCGAGACGATGGTCTCAAGTGCCTTGCCACCAGCGCGTGGTTCGACGAAGCGCTGCGGACGAGCATCGAAGCTGTAAAAGCCTACACGGTCGCCTGCGCGTATCGATGTCAGGGCGAGGAGAAGACCCGCATGGATAGCATGGTCGAGGCGAGGGAGGCCGTCGATGGATTCGGACATGAGGCGGCCCGAGTCGATTGCGATCACGACTTCTCGGTCGCGCTCCGCTCGGAAATGACGCGAGAGGAGAGTCGTATGACGGGCCGATGATTTCCAGTCGATGTTTCGCGGGTCAAAGCCTGGCGTGAACTCGCGCAGGGCATCGAATTCCGAACCGGCATCATGGAAGCGTTCGACGCGGATTTGGGCGCGCAGCCCCCGGCTCGAGAAGGTGGCGGCTTGTCGCTCTGCAGCCCCGAGATCAGGAACGACCGCGATCGCGTTTGCGATGGCGTAGCTGTGAGCCTTCTCCAAGAGTCCGAGAGGTCCCCGCGAGCGGAGCCAGATGGTCTCGAACTCGATGATTCCGCGCCTCGTAGGGACGATGCGGAGTCTCGCTGAGGCAGACTCGGAGCACATGATCGACACAGGAAGGAGGCGCTGCGTAAACCCCGAAAGGTCGAGCGCGACTTCGATTTGCAGGGGGCGGGCCCCCGGAAGTCGAGAGATGAGGACTCTGACTTCGAGTGCGCTAGCGATCCCAGCCCGATGCGGCGCATCGAGTCGGACGTCGAAATCCCGGCGCGCAGGCAGCATGGCCATTTCGACTACAAGGGCCATGAGAAACAAGGCCCAGACGCCGATCCAGGCCACCCAGAAGGAAGGACTGACCAGCACGGGTAGTAGGGCAAGCGGAAATCCAAGCGCCACGATGGTCAGGGTTCTGCGTGTCGGCTGCACAATGGCAGTGAATCCGAATGGGACGGAGACCACAACCCATCCCCAGTCAACGGTGTCATAGTATTGGTTTTGGAATGGTAAACGCGATTAACAAAGCTTTTATCGCTTAAAGTGCTATTTGCTTTGATTGATAGAAAAAAGTCCGTAGGTCGGGCTGATAGAAAAAAAAGCGCCTTTCTAAGCACCCGCCTCTGGCACGGGCGCAGGGGGTGTGCTAACCACGCCGAGTTCGCCCGTTGACCGAGACACGGGCTCCTCAGACAACGCAGACAGCGGCGTCCGAGGGCAGTCGCCATCGACTGAACCAAGCTCGATGCGCCCCGGGACGTAGGGTCCAGGCGGTCGGGCTGACACGCTCGGAGCCCCACAGCAGAATGGGCGCACGCGCCCCCGGTCAGATTCGAGAGTCAGCAACATGTCGAAGAAACTTTTTGTCGGTGGCCTCAGCTGGGACACCACCGATCTGAGCCTCCGTCAGTACTTCGAGCGCTTCGGCCCCGTGACCGAAGCCAAGGTCGTCCTCGACCGCGAGACGGGCCGTTCGCGCGGCTTCGGTTTCGTGACGTTTGGCGAGCCCGATCATGCCAAGCAGGCGATGACCGAGACCGACGGGACCCAGCTCGACGGGCGCACGATCCGCGTCAACGAGGCTCAGGAGCGCGCTCCGGGTGAGCGTGGACCGGGCGGACCTCGCGGAGGCGGCGGTGGCGGCTACGGTGGTCCTCGCGGAGGCGGCGGTGGTGGCTACAGCGGTGGTGGCGGCGGCGGCTACGGTGGTGGTGGCGGCGGCTACGGCGGCGGCGGCGGCG
>VFQT010003878.1_pt1 | contig 13115 bp, 9 predicted proteins | sample 3512381 | NCBI WGS metagenome assembly VFQT01 (sample SAMN10412376, study PRJNA504923) | tailings metagenome | isolation source: Relicate 2 Philex TSF3 active mining site | place: Philippines: Tuba, Benguet | collected 2017-08-29 | reverse complement strand
CAACTGGGCGTTCCGGATAGCTTGACACTACGTCCAGCAATTCCGCGTGATGATTGACGCAAATCGATAAACGCGTGTCGAAACGTTAATTCCGTAGGGGCGAGACCCTGTCTCGCCCGCACGCAATGATGATGCACGCAATGATGATGCACGCAATGATGATGCACGCAATGATGATGCACGCAATGATGATACACGCAATGATGATACACGCAATGATGATACACGCAATGATGATACACACAATGATGATGCAGCAATGTTAATAACCGCAATGTTTCGCGGGCGAGACAGGCCTGCCCTGAGCAAAGCGAAGGGGTCTCGCCCCTACAACACCTTTTGCGTGATGAACGACGCAAACCGGTAAACGCGTGTCGAAACGTTAATCCCTCCCCCTTCGCTTCGCTCGGGGGATGATTACCATGGATCGGAGTTGTTTTAAACCCGACCTTTTGTATTTTTGTACTCCCTATTTGGGTCGCCAACTTAGCTCAGCTGGTAGAGCAGCTGATTTGTAATCAGCAGGTCATCGGTTCAAGTCCGATAGTTGGCTCCATCAAAACGCCGCCCTTTGGGTGGCGTTTTTCATTTCTGGACCATCACCGGGACGTAGAGTGCCCCCTCGGCAGTGACAAGGCATGCGAGGTACATGCCCGATGCGAGATGGTCGGTTGCGAAGCTGAGGGTTGATGTCTGCACGTCGCGCACAACGCGCGACCACGATGTGGCGCACATGGTCGCCCCTTGCACGTTGACGATACTGAGGTCGTGACGTCCGATGGCGCTGCTCGACCACACGACGGTCAATGTGTGATCACTGGTTTGCGCTACATCAAGCATGCGGGGTCCGCTGGCGCCAATGCTGACAACGCGGGACGAACTGGCGCACTGCTGCGCGGTGATTCCAATCGACGCATCACCTGGTGTGCTACACGAGCCCCCTACCTGCGCATTCACAAGGATTGCACGATCGTTGACACCCGTGAGGAGCATGCGCACATCGAGCTCGACAAATACCGGTGGCGCGACGCTCTGCGAAAGTTCGATGGTAATGATTGCAACGCCGCCAACGCTGGTGCGCGTAACACGCGTGACGTTCGGGTGCGGGACGACGCTGACCTCGGCAACATCCTCGCGGATGCGTAGTGTGAGAACGAGTGGACCTATGAGTGGGTTCTGACTGTCACTTCGAATCGGCACACGGATCTGTCCGCCGGTTGCACTCACTATCGTTTCAGACCGCACTTGCACTGCCTGTGGCGGTACAACAGTGACCGTTACCGAGTCGACCGCGGTGCATCCACGTGCGTCCCATCCTTGCACCACATACGTTGTTGTTCGTACGGGCCATGCGCTGGTGCTTGCTTGATTGGCTGCTGCCAGACTCGTGGTGGGCGTCCACGCGTAGCGCTCAGCACCACGTGCCCACAAGGTGATGGTGTCGCCAATACAAATCGTTGTGTCGGCGCGAGCTTGCAGTGGCGGCGGTGGAATCACATCCACACGCATGCTATCACGTCCGCTGCATCCGTTGTTTTCAACGATGACGTCAATCCATGTACTGACTGTGGCGGTAATCGTCACCGTTGCTCCCGGCAGCACGAGTCCACTTGAGCGATCGATCCATTGCACATTGCCCGGTGTGGTGCACGTGAGCGTGAGATCGGTGCCTGCACATACTGCCGTGTCGCGCGGCACATCAACGCTGATGCTTCCGCCAACACGCACGGTCACGCTGGCTGTGTCGACACATCCTTCAGCAGAGAACACCACAACGGTGTACGTGGTTGTGGTTTGCGGCGCAACAGTTACACGTGCAGCAGTGCGATCGGCAATGTCAGACGATGGAAGCCATTGATACCGAACGCCCCCTGATGCTTCGAGCACAACCGGCACGCCCGGACACGACTGTGGGTCGGCAGGAGTGATCCGCGCAGTTGGTTGCGGTGCAATAGTGACGGTGATGAATGCAGTGTCGATACATGTTCCGCTTCGACCAATCACGCGGTACTGCGTTGTCTGCGCAGGCTGCGCACGTGGCGTTGCACTGCGCGCGTCGTCTAAACCGGTCGCGGGTGACCATTCATAGGTGGATGCACCCGATGCACGAAGGCGTGCACTCGACCCAGCACAGATCGTGGTGTCGGGTGATGTTGTGAGCGTGCCTTCATTGACGAACACCGTGACCGTATCGTAGGATGCACAGCCTTCCGGACTTCGCCCAGTGACGATGAACGTTGTGGTCTTGGTAAGCGATGCACGCGGCTTGGCCACAGTGGAGTCGTTGAGAACCGATCCCGGCGACCACGAGAATGTTGCATTACCAAGCACGGTGAGCGCAACTGATTGCCCCTTACAGATCGTGATGTCGGGTCCAGCCGAGATCGCAGGACGCGCGCCGATCTTGATCGTTGCTTCGCGCTCCATCGTACTACCCGATGCCGAACGGAAGGTTGCTTTGATGATGTACGTCCCTGGTGTGCGGTACACATGCGACGTAGGGTTTTGTCGTGAGCGATTCGCCGAGCCCGACGAAGGATCGCCGAAGTCCCACTGCACCGATGTTGCAGAATCCTTTGGCGACACGACCATCGCCAGCGTATCGCCAACGCACCCGTCAGCAACAACGATGTCGTACACTGTTTCGTTAGAGAAGACAGCCGGAAACATGTTTGGCAACCCGAGTCGGCTCATGCGTCCGCCGAGATCGACAACACGATCGCGGTATTGACATCCCGTGCCACGCACGTTCGGACGTGCGATCTCGCTGATCGTAGGTGAATTCTCGTGCGCGAGATAGATGCAACCATTCGGTGCAAGCTGCAGAGCTCCGTTCGCTACCGCTCCCGAGCGTCCGATCGACATCCGCGTGCCGGGTATTGATGCATCCGCAACCGAACAATCATACTGATCGATCGAGGTGTTCGAGTACGATGATGCATAGAGCAAGGAACCGTTCGGCGAGAATTCAACTCCATACGTGAGCTGCGACGACAGCGTCACTGCCGACGAAATCGAACCCGTTGCGCGATCAAAACGAAACAGCGAGAGTCGACCAGGCATCGATGTTGCCATCGCTAGTCGTGTACCTTGGGGATTCGCACGCAGGTAGCCAATGTCGCCAAACTGTACGGCCGGACCCAGTCGATACGTCGCTGGTGTAGCGTTGATGCCATTGCGTGTGACGCTATAGACAAGGAACGTATTCGTCCCAACTTCATGTCCAATCAGCCATGCATCCACACCATTCGCATGACGCACCGCCGTGATCTTCTCCGACGCACCCGGTTGCAGCGGAACATTCAGCAGCAACACATCACCATTGCCGCCATTCAACGTCATGTCGACGACGGAGTAACTAATGCCCCGCGCGTAACTGCGCTCAACGGCATCGACGGTAACGAGGAAGTAGCGCGACGGACGCCCAGGCCATGGGATCACAATGCACGATTGCGTCGACGAGGAGAACCCCCAGAGTCCAACACCACCTGGCATCTTCACATGATTCTTCGTCCATACATCCGAGCCATCGGAGTAGAACAACAACCGTCCTGCCGTATCCGACACCGTGATACATCCCTCGCGAGTATTCATCACGCCGTCGTACAGAATTACCGGCGGTGATGTGCGCACGTTCATGCCGGCGAGTTCGCCGAAGTACCAGTTCTCTGCTTGTCGCTGCGCAGAAAGCATGCAGCAACTCAGAACAAGCATCACGATAAGGCAACAGCTGCGCATGAGTGGCTCCAATATATCTTCTCCGTAGCTTGCTTGATGCTTCCAATCCTCACGCTCCGTCCACGCGAAGAGCGTCGCATCAAAGAAGGACACCTTTGGGTGTTCGCTACAGACCTTTCGGCACTCCCAGCGATGGAGCCCGGATCACTCATTCGACTCAGCACATCCGACGGGGCGTCGCTTGGCACGGGGTTCTACAATCCCCTCTCGAAGATTGCCATTCGTTTGCTCGGCGGCGAGATCGACGACGTCGATGAAGCCTTCTTCGTCGAGCGCATCACGCGTGCTGCACGGTTGCGCGCGCTGCTGCTGCCAAACGCTGAAGCCTATCGCGTAGTCTTCGGAGAAGCCGATCTGTTATCGGGTCTGATCGTCGACCTCTATGGCTCGACGCTCGTTATCCAGACGCTCTCGGCCGGGATGGACAGTCGGAAGGATCTCATCGTGTCGGCGCTGCGCCGCGTGTTCCCTACCGCCACTGGCATCATCGAGAAGAACCTCTCGCAAATGCGCACCAAGGAAGGACTCGACCTTGTTGAGGGCTTGATATGGGGCGAGGTACCAAGCACAGTGCAATTCCGCGAAAACGACATTCTCCTGGAAGTCGATATCACGGCAGGACAGAAGACGGGATATTTCCTCGACCAGAAGCTCAATCGCAAAGTCGTGGCCGACCTCTCGGCTGGACGCACCGTGCTTGACTGCTTCTGCAACGTCGGCGGGTTTGCCCTCAACGCAGCCAAGGGTGGCGCTACGCTGTCGGTAGGTATCGACAGTTCGGCACCGGCCATTGAATCGGCCCAGCATCACGCAACGATCAACAACCTCAGTGCCTGCTCGTTTGTAAAGGCAAACGTCTTCGATTACCTGCGCGAACAGGTTGCCGAGGGTCGCAAGTGGGACATGGTCATTCTCGACCCACCATCGTTTGCCAAACACCGAGGCGCGCTCCGTGGGGCACTGGCAGGGTATGCCGAGCTCAACCGCACGGCTCTCAAGCTACTCGACAGCGGCGGCATCCTCGTGAGCGCGTCGTGCACCCAGTTGGTGCCCGAGCACGACCTGCTCGACATCATCTACCGCGAATCGGCCCGCGTCCGACGTCGCCTCCGCCTCATTCACCGCGGATCGCAGGCGCCCGACCATCCCGTGCTGCTGGCCATGCCCGAAACCCAGTACCTCAAGTTTCTCGTGTTCGAGGTGATGTAAGCCCCCTCACAATGCACTACTGTGCGGTGGAAAACGTCCACGTCCGTCCTTTCCGAACATCGGTTATGTTGCGCACATCATGATGGACTTCGAGTATGAAGACGACAACGATGAACTGAATCGGCAGGAGCTCGATGAGACGCTCCGTCGCTTCCGCGAGTCTGTGCGCAGTGGCAACTGGCAGAACGGCGCCCCGTCGATCGAATCGCTCGAAACGGTTGTCCATTACTGCCTCGAAACCTCCGCCTTCGAGGACGCCTTTGTGTTCGCCAAGATGTGGACCGAGCGGGCCCCCTACTCTCCCGATGCATGGCACAAGTTTGGGATCGCCCTCAGCAGTCTTGGTCGCTGGACAGATGCGCTGGACGCGTATGATCGCGCGTCGTCGCTCGACCCAATCGACACCGAGCTGATCATCAACCGCGGCATCGCACTTGAGCAACTTGGACGTCTCGACGACGCACAGACGCTCATCGACGCAGCGTTGCAGCAGGACCCAGAGAATATCGACGCGCTCTTCACCAAGGCGCTCATCTTGCAAAAGCGCGAGCGCTACGACGAAGCACTCCGCATGTTCGCCGTGATTGCACGCCACGAGCAGTTTCAGCGCGATGCCCTCTTCGAGATGGCCATCTGTCGCGAAGCACTCGAGCAGTACACCGAAGCCGCCGCCATCTACGACACACTCATCGATGCAGAGCCCTACGAACCCAATGCGTGGTTCAATAAAGGCGTGATCATGGGTAAGAAGGGGGCTCTCCGCGAAGCCGTGCGGTGTTACGACATGGCAACGGTGATCAAGCCCGACTTCGTGAACGCGTGGTTCAACATGGGCAACACGTACTCGGCGCTTGGTCGTGTCGAGGAAGCGATCGCATCCTACAGAGAAGCACACGCATCGGATCCAACCGACGTACCGGTGATGCATAATCTCGCATCGTCGTTGGAAGAGCGTGGAAGTTTCGACGACGCTGCGCAGATGTTCACCAAGGTCATCACGGCAGATCCAACACACGCACAAGCACTCTACGGACGTGGTACGTGTCACGACGCGATGGAGCAGTTTGATCAAGCGCTTCGTGATTATGAAGCAGCGCTTGCACTCGACCCAACGTATGCCGATCTCTGGTATGCCAAGGCCGATGCCCTTTTCAACCTGCGTCGCGTCCCTGAATCACTCACGGCCTATCGCAAAGCTCTTGAGCTTCAACCGGAAGATGTTGAGTGCTGGTTCGACTACGCATCAAGCGTGCTCGAAACGGGCGATATGCTCGAAGCACTCCGTGGTTTCAACGAGTGTGTTCGCCTCCTGCCAACATGGGCTGAAGGCTACTATGCAACGGCAAAGACCTTGTGTGCTGCTGGACAGCCGCACTCGGCGATTCCGTTCCTTCACAAAGCATTTCAACTTGATCCCTCCAAGCGAGCAGACTTCGATGCGGAGTTTCCGGTGATTGCCGGACCGCTTGCCATGGAGTACCTCACCACGGTCTTTACACAACACAACATAGGGGAACAGTAGGCCATGCCATACGATCCAATGCTCGTCCAACCAATGCGCGAAGAACTCACATCGCTCGGCGTCAAGGAGCTTCGCACAGCAGAAGACGTTGATGCAGCGATGAAGCAGCCAGGTACAACGATGGTTGTGCTCAACTCCGTCTGCGGTTGCGCTGCTGGCGGTGCACGCCCAGGCGTAGCACTTGCACTCAAGCATCACACATTGCCAGACCATATCACAACCGTGTTTGCAGGACAGGACCTCGAGGCTGTTGAGCGTGCACGTTCGTACTTCACGGGCGTACCACCATCCTCACCATCGATCGCACTGATGCGCGACGGCGAGCTCGTTGGCTTCATGCCACGTCACCACATCGAGGGTCGTACACCGGAGATGATCGCTGCGTCGCTCACGAGCGCATTCGACGAGATCTGCGTTAAGGCGTAACAACGCTGTCGTACAGCACGTGCGTCCATGCGTCGAGAATTGCATCGGCAAGCGCATGGTCGGGGTAGACATCGGCAACAAGTTGATGGAAGGCGGGTCCGTGATGCAGATGTGCCAGGTGACACACCTCGTGCACCACGACACCACGAATGCATCCATCAGGCACACGAATCAGATGTCCGTTCAACGTGACATGTCCAGTCGACGAACACGACCCCCAGCGGCGACGCATCGCACGAATGCGCAGACCCTGATAGCGCAGACCCGGCACGCCGATGTTCGGCAATGCCTCCGCAATCATGGCTGAAAACACCAGCTCTGCTTCTGAACGCTGCCATCGCTCTACGTAGCTGATGGCGGCGTTTTCTGTTGTAAGCCGGCTCGGGACAGTGAGATCGGCGCCGTCACCGGCAAAGCCCCACGTACGTACTTCACCCCGGTGGTAGAACGAACGCGGACCCGTCAGTTGGGGCACGAGTGCCTTGCGGGCTTCTGCATCGCGCACACGGCGCAGGATCCAGGCAGATTTCAGGGCAACAAACCGCTCGATTTCGTACAATGGCATCCGATTCGGAGCTCGAACAACCACAGCGCCCTGCGGTTGAATCTCGACCGACATCGTGCGGCGCGCGCTGCGTACGATTGTGTACGACAGTTCCTGTGTCCCCGTAACGTTCTGCGTCATTTCAAGTTAATGTGATCTATGGAGCGTCAGCTCTCGGAATATAGCGACACTGAACTCTTCGCGTTGCTTCGCACGGAACGTCGCGAGATAGCGTTTGGTGAACTGTATTCACGACTGTCGCCCAACGTGTTCGCGTATTGCATGCGCGTACTCGGGAATCGGGACCGCGCATACGATGTGTTTCAGGACACGTTCATGCGGTTCTACCAGAGCGCTGAGCGGATCGAGTATCTCGAGAATGTTCGCGCCTATGCACTGACGATCTGCCGGAATCTGTGTCTCAACGAAAAGAAGCGTGCCCAGACACAGGTCGTAGAGTTTGATGAAGCGCTCTATAACCCCGGTATCTCGCGCGAAGCAGATCGCTCGGAAATGATGAAGCTGATCACCATGGCCATGGAGCTATTGCCCCACGACCAAAAAGAAGTGTTTGTTCTTCGTGAGTACGACGGTCTGTCGTACAACGAGATCAGCGCGATGCTCAACATTAAGCTCGAAACTGCGAAGGTTCGCGTGTTTCGTGCTCGACAACGGATCAAGGAAATCCTTGAACCGTATCTCAACGAATTTTCAAAAGAATAGATCGGTACTGGTATGGACCACCGCGATCATATCAACGACCTCTTGGATGGCGAACTCGACGCGATGCATGAGTCGACGCTCTTCGGTGAGCTTGCTGTGAATGCCGACCTTCGGTCGGAATTCAAGCAGCAGCTCGCGATTCGCTCGGCAGTGCAGAACGATCGTGTTGCGCTGGTGCCACCTGTGGCACTCACATCATCGGTCATTAGCGGACTTGGATTTGCTGGCCCCCTTGCAGGCGCAGCAGCCGGAGCCGTTGGCGGCAGCTTGCTCTCTACCTGGCTTCCGAAGGTTGGCATTCCGCTCCTTGCTGCAGCAGCAGCGACAGGCATCACGTGGGGCATCATGCGCAACGATGCGCCGCAGCAAGAAGCGATGCAACCGCAGACGCACGTCGCCACGCAAGCCGCACCACAACAACCAGCTGCACCAACTGTACAAACCGGCGAACCAATCATCGTACAAACGCCATGTACTCACGAGGCGCAACTCGCCGCACTGCGTCGCGACAATGCGGCATTGCGCGCAGAGCTCGATCGCACACCATCGCAACCAGCTGCTGAACAACCGCTTGCAGAGCAGAACACCGAGCGTACGGAGATGCCTGCTGTTGCAATGCAACCTGCGCAGCGTGTAACGCTCACCAATGCGATGACGTTGTCGCAGTCGGCAGATCAGCGCGTGATTCAGCCAACGGCATTGCAGTCAATTTCGATGCGCTCGATGATGTTCCCCGCATTCATCGTTCAGATGCGTGGTATGTCGACGTCGTCGCTCGTTGATGTGAATGCACCTGCACAGTCGACCTGGTATGAGAACGTCGGACTCGGGCTGCTCTATCAGCTTTCGGACAATCACGCTGTTGGTGTGGAGATGGGAAGCGAAGTGTTCCCAATGTCCTTCCAAGGCACCGTCAACGGACAGACCATCAAGTATCAGCAGCAGCCGCAATCGATGTGGGCTGGCGCTGCCTACCGCTATACGCTCTCACCGCTCGGCTCATCGGGCTTTGCACCGTTCGGACAGATCTTGCTTGGCGGCACATCGTTTGGTCCACTCGGACGCATGACTGCCGGATTCCAGTATTCACCTGCTGGACCATTGTCGTTTATGCTTGGCGTTGAGGGTACGGCCATGGCCTACCAATTCAATAGCGCCTGGTTCACTTCATCAAAACTCGGACTCACCTACGGCGTTGCCGTTCGCTTTTAATCGGTCTTCCTATGCCTACCATGATGACAATTCGATCCACGACACGCACTGCGCTCATCCTTGTGATGCTCGCCGTGGTCCTTCCGTCGTGTATTTCACCCCTTGATTCGGACGCACCACGGACCGAGACCCCGGTAACACCTGCGGTCAAGGTCACGCCGAAGACCATCAACGTGGACTTCTCGGCTGCCTCCGGTGCGTATCGGATAAAGGGGCTACCAACCTTCCGCATCGATACCACTGTTGCACCAATGCGATTCTGGATCGACTGCACCATGGAGGCTGTGCCCGACCCTGCGAAGACACCGATGCTCAAGGAGTTTCGTGTGCGTGTGGATTCTTTCCCAGGGAACGGGTTGTCGTATAACCTTACCAAGGGCGAAGTCAGCTTCTCGGCTGATTTTGGCAATGGCGTTCAGATCTATCCATCCGAAGCCAACACGAACACAGCCGCAATCATCATTGCCGAGCAGCCCCGCCTGCCTGGCCAATCGCGCAGCGTCACCCTCACATTATACATGGTCCTGAACAAGGATCGGTATTTTGTCGGTGCCGGTCAGGAACAAACCCTGGGTACGATAACCTTGACACTGTAACCTGGCCGTGGTTGACGGTTTCTATCTGCACATCTCGACACCCTCACCACGGGCACATGAGCCCAAAGGAGTTTTCATGAACATTGCATCACTTTCACGCCTTGCGCTCGCAATGGTCGTGTTCGCCATGGGGTTCGTTACCTCATTTGCGCAGCAGCGTCCGGGTCCGGAAGGATTCCAGGCGAAGGTTCTCGCCAACAACGCTGGCGGACAGTACGTCATGCTGGGGTGGTTTGGCATCCAGGGCAATGATGTCCCAACAGCCTACAACGTCTACCAAGCATCGGGTCAGACTGAGGATCTCACGAAGTTCACGAAGATTGGCTCAGTGGTGGTTGACCCTGCGAAGCCCCCTCGCGAGAACTTCTACACGTACAACGTGGAGAATCTCGCTGCCGGTACATACACCTTCTTTGTGCGCGCCGCATGGGGCAACGAGGAAAGTGCTCGCACGATGATCAAGGTGGTCACAATCACCGACAAGAGCGAGAAGAAGGTCATTATCGTTTCTGTGCCTTTGAAGAACGGTACAGCAGGCAAGCGCTATACGTATCCGGTTCGTGCAGAGACCAACGCTGATGCAAAGATTCGCTATGGCATCGTCAACGGTCCAGATGGTATGACAATCAATGCCGAGACCGGCGTGATTGTATGGGAGAATCCACGTGCAGGACGCTACGAGATCAAGATTAAGGCTTGGGTTGAAGTTGGCGGTCAGATCATCATGACATACCAGTCGTATGTCCTCGAAATCAGCGGTGATACGCCGAAGGCTGAGACGTGTGCGATGTTCAAGGGCACGGTTACCATCGACGGCGCGAACGCAACAGCAAATGGCGTTGTCACAGCATGGCGCATGGAGCGCATCGTTCGCACTCCGAACGGCGATACCACGGTCACGTATCGTCCGGTCTACACGGCAAAGATTGTAGCTGGCCGTTACGAGCTGAAGCTCCCTGCTGGCACGTATAAGCTCCGTGTCGAAGGTGAAGCATTCGTTGCAGAGTGGTTTGAGAATGCTGCTGAACTTGCCGACGCAAAGAGCGTCACTATTGAGTGTGACCAAGCTGAGACAATCAACTTCGTTGTCGCTAAGCGCGCAGAAGCTGTTAAGGTTGTTATTGCCGGACGTGTCTTCGATGCCGAGACAAACGCTGGCCTTAAGGCATTGGTTGTGTTCGAAGTACGCTCGCGCGATCCACTCGCCGCTAATGCACTTATGCGTCGCGTCGTAGCGGAGACAAATGCTGACGGATACTACGAAGTCAAGATCCAAGCTGGCATCCCATACATCGGCACAGCAACCGTGCTTGGTCGCGACAAGCAACTCGACTACCTGGTTGAGTTCTGGAATAACACCAACGATGCAACGCAGGCAACAACGATCAAGCTCACAGCAAACGAAGACGGTGTAAACTTCCCAATGGACAAGCGTCCGGTGTATCAGAATGGCTTCTCGGGAACGATGAAGAACTTCTACACCAACGCTGGTGTCACAGGCAAGGTCGTCGCGCATCAGCTCGTGGGACGCGCTGTAAACGGCGACTCTGTGATCGTGAAGAACAAGGCCTATACGGTCGAAACAGATGCGAATGGCAACTACGCATTTGCGAACCTCACACCAGGCGTCTACATCGTGTTCGGTATGCCAACAGCACGTCCGTACGTCCCAGGCTGGATGCGTATTGGCGAAAAGGCCGCTGGCTCGTGGCTCAACGCTACTCGCGTAGAAGTTGGCGAAGTAATGGTCACGGTGCAGTACGATATCCTCCTCGACACCGCAAAGGGTGAGCGCGGCAAGGGTCGCGTACGTGGCTGGGTGTACGACAAGCGTGGCGGCATCGTTCACAAGGTTGGTGAAGAAACACCACAGGGCAATGCCGCTGTTGTTGGCACACTGATCCTTGCACGCGACGAGCAAGGCGATGTGATCGACTTTGCAATGTCGGAGAACGAAGGCGCATACGAGCTCACAGAGCTTTCGTACGGCACGGTAACACTTGAAGCTGATCGTGTAGACTACACACCGACTGTACAAACGGTCACTGTCGACGACCAGCGTCTTGATCAGGAAGTTAGCATCGGACTCGTTATGAGCACAACGAGCGTCGACGTCCCTGTTGATGCTGTGGGCACACGCGTGAACCTCTTCCCGAATCCAGCTGCTGCATCAGCATCGCTCCGCTTCATCGCAACATCCGGCACAGCCACGATTCGCATCGTATCGATGACGGGTGTTACGCTCGCTACACAGACAGTCGAGGTAGTTGCTGGCGAAACAACAATGCAGCTCGCAACAGCATCGCTGCCATCAGGCATGGTGATGGTGCACGTCACGAACGGCACGACCAACTTCGCACTGCCGCTGCAGATCATCCGCTAAGCCGCCTCTCTGGATCTCTCCAAGGGCCACTGCTTCACGGCGGTGGCCCTTTTTGGTATGTTGTACGCCATGGTACGATTCCTCCTCGCCCTACTTCTTGTGAGCACTGCGCCAGCGCTTTCACAAGTATCCTCACCGACATTCTTTCGATCGCAGGTGTTTGATGTTGAACACTACGATGCCGACATCACCTTCCCGAACCCTGCTGCCAAAACAATCATCGGTCGCTGCCGCATTGCGGTCCGTTGGATGGCCGACACCGTGGTGTCGACGTTCCCTGTGAACCTGCGTGGACTCACCATCGACTCGGTCGCACGTGTATCGACACAGCGCACGCGCACAACCGCCACACGTATCGGCACCGACGACATCGATACCATGCACTACGCCATCGCGATCAACGCACGCGTCGAGCGCAATCAGCGCGACACAATCGATGTCTACTACAGCGGAACCATGACGAATGAGGGCGGTCCATCCGCATGGGGCGGAGTACACTATCAGGACAGCATCCTCTATGCGTTGGGTGTTGGTTTCGCCAACCCAAACGTTTCGGCAACACAACACTGGCTACCGTGTTACGACCATCCATCGGATAAGGCTACATTCCATGCTCGCTTCACCGCGCCAAACGTACAATGGCTGGTTGCATCAAATGGTGTTGCATCACCAACAGTCATCGCACCTGATGGTCGTGCCACGTACGAGTGGACAGAGACGCATCCGTCGGCAACGTACCTGTTGACGTTTGCGGTTGGAAGA
>VFQT010003876.1_pt1 | contig 13118 bp, 14 predicted proteins | sample 3512381 | NCBI WGS metagenome assembly VFQT01 (sample SAMN10412376, study PRJNA504923) | tailings metagenome | isolation source: Relicate 2 Philex TSF3 active mining site | place: Philippines: Tuba, Benguet | collected 2017-08-29 | reverse complement strand
GTTCTGAGCCGTTTCCAGCGCAGGGTTCGCGTAGTGTGTAAGCGCCTTGAATAACGGGAAGTAGGTCAGTGCTGCGATCAAGCACCCCGCCATGATGATCTTCTTACGGCCAATCTTGTCTGACAATGTACCAAACACGATGAAGAACGGCGTACCGATCAGCAGCGAGGCCGCGATCAGAATGTTAGCCGTGGGGCCATCAACCTTCAAGGTTTGCGTCAAGAAGAACAAGGCGTAGAACTGACCGGTGTACCAAACCACCGCCTGACCGGCGGTCAAGCCAACCAAGGCAAGAATCACGATCTTCAGGTTCTTCCATTGACCAAATGCTTCCGATAGCGGCGCCTTGGATACCTTGCCTTCTTCCTTCATACGCTGGAACGCCGGCGACTCATTCATCGAGAGCCGGATCCAGACCGAGATACCGAGCAGGAAAACCGATACCAGGAAAGGAATACGCCAGCCCCACTCGGCGAATTGCTCTTCGCCGATCGCGGTACGGGTACCGAGAATCACCAGCAGCGACAGGAACAGACCTAGCGTTGCCGTGGTTTGAATCCATGCGGTGAACGCGCCGCGCTTGTGATCCGGTGCATGTTCTGCAACATAGGTCGCAGCGCCGCCGTACTCACCACCAAGCGCCAGGCCCTGCAAAATACGTAGCGTGATCAAAATAATCGGAGCAGCGATACCGATGCTGGCGTAGTTGGGTAACAGACCCACAATGAAGGTCGATATACCCATCAGCAGAATCGTGACGAGGAAGGTGTATTTCCGACCCACCATGTCACCCAAGCGACCAAACACAATCGCGCCAAATGGACGCACCAAAAAGCCAGCGGCAAATGCCAGCAATGCAAAAATAAACGCGGTGTTAGGATCGGTGCCTGCAAAAAACTGCTTGGCGATGATGGCTGCCAGCGAGCCGTACAAATAGAAGTCGTACCACTCGAATACCGTGCCCAGCGAGGAGGCGAAAATGACCTTTCGCTCTTCTGGCGTGATCACGTGGTCGGTTGCCTGATCTGTGGCCATTGTGTCTCCCTATTGTTTATAAATTTGCAACGGCTTTCCGAAGCATTATCAAAGAGTGTAGGTTTGAAAACTTACACTTCGCTTTCTTGAAACTTACAAAACCTTACGGCGAGCTTTCGCGCCGACCATGCTAGCGACAGCGGGTTAAGCACTTTAAGCAAAAAGCTGCTGTGCTATGCTCAATTCACCTTCCGGCCTGCGTTGCTTTGCATGCCGCAACGCGACCTGCAGTCATTCGGAAACATTCATGATCAAACACATCGTCATGTGGCAGTTGAAAGAACACGCCGAGGGGGCGGATAAATCCACCAATGCGATCAAGATGAAAGCATTGCTGGATGCGTGCGCAGATATCGTTCCAGGTACGCTCGCCTTCGAGGTCGCCTTGGCGCAGCCTGGGTATGAGTGCACCTACGATGTCGTGCTGTACTCGGTATTTGAATCGGCTGCAGCACTCGATGCTTACCAAAACCATCCGCAGCATGTTGCGCTTAAACCGTTTGTGGCGGCGGTTCGATCTGAGCGGCAGTGCATGGATTATCCGGTCAACTGATATGCAGTTCAATCATACTGACCACAACAGCATGAACAGTCTCAACAGTCTCAACAGCCTCAACGGTCTCAACAGCCTCAACGGTCTCAACACTATCTGCAAGGCTGGCATGTCGTTGCCACTGACAGCCTATTTCTAACCTGTTTTTCTTACCGAGCTTATCTCACCCCGTGCAAACTTATCAGCGTATCGTGCTCGCAGCACGTCCCAAAGGCGGTGTGTCGCCAAGCGATTTCAGACTTGAAACCGTGTCCGTACCCGAGGTCGGTGACGGACAATTATTAATCCGCAATCACTACCTGTCGCTTGATCCGTACATGCGCATGCGCATGGAAGACATCAAGAGCTACGCTGCACCGCAAGCAATTGATGAGGTGATGGTAGGGGGCACAGTGGGCGAGGTGGTGGCGTCAAAACATCCCAAGTTCGCAGTGGGCGATCGGGTAGTCGGTATGCTGGGCTGGAGCGAAATGGGGCTTTCAGATGGCACCCTGCTTAAAAAGGTCGATGCATCACACGTTCCGTTGTCGGCCTACCTTGGTGTGGTAGGCATGCCCGGCATGACAGCCTGGTACGGCCTCAACCATATTTTGAAGCTGACGCCTGGGCAGACCTTGGCGGTATCGGCTGCCAGTGGTGCTGTGGGTAGCGTGGTTGGCCAGCTCGCTAAACTTCAGGGTTGCCGTGTGATCGGTATTGCGGGCGGTAAGGCGAAATGTGATCTGGTGATCAATGAATTTGGCTTTGATGCCTGCATTGACTACAAGGCCGGCAATTTGTTCAAAGATGTCAAGGCCGCTGCTCCCGATGGTATCGACGGCTTGTTCGAGAACGTGGGTGGCGTCGTAATGGATGCAGTGCTGCATCAGATGAACCCCTTCGGCCGAATCGCTTTGTGCGGCATGATCTCCGGCTACGATGGCCAGCCTATGCCGGTGCACAACTTGCATAAAGTGCTGTCGATGCGGCTGATGGTGCAAGGCTTCATCATTACCGAGCACCTTGATCTATGGTCGCAAGGCTTGTCTGAACTGGGTCAGCTGGTCGCGTCGCAGCAGCTGAAATACCGTGAGACGGTATCCGCGGGTCTGGCGTCGGCGCCCGAGGCGTTCATTGGTCTGCTACGCGGTAAAAATATTGGCAAGCAGTTGGTTAAGTTGGTCTGAGCGCCCGTCCTCAACGTGATCTGAGACCTGCATTATCTATACTGCTTAACGCCATACCGACCGCTAATCTCCGTCAGGCGCGCCATGCAATCATTCTCCGAAAAAACCTGTGTTATCACCGGCGCTGGTAGTGGTTTAGGTCGTGAGTTTGCGCTGCTTGCTGCCAAGCTGGGCATGCGGCTGGTGCTTGCAGATGTACAGCAAGACGCACTCAAACAGACCGAAGCCAGTGCGACGGCGCTTGGCGCTGATGTGCTGAGCCACGTTTGCGATGTGCGCCGTGGTGATGAGGTTGAATCGCTCGCGCAAGCAGCGGTGAAGCGTTTTGGTGCGATTCACGTCGTGTTCAATAATGCCGGTGTCGGTGCCGGCGGTCTGATCTGGGAGAGTACTCAGCAAGATTGGGAATGGGTGCTTGGCGTGAACTTGTGGGGCGTAATTCATGGCGTGCGCGTTTTTACGCCGCTGATGCTCGCCAGCGCCAAAGCCGACCCCAACTTCGAAGGCCACATCATCAACACTGCTTCGATGGCAGGCTTGCTGACGCCGCCGGCGATGGGTATCTACAATGTGTCCAAGCACGCAGTCGTTGCGTTAACCGAGACGCTGTACCACGACCTCAGCCTGATTGATGCACCGATCGGCGTGTCGGTGCTGTGCCCATATTTTGTACCGACCGGTATCAGCCACTCCGACAGTGTGCGTCCGTCAGACACGCAAGCGACAACGCAACCAACACGCAGCCAGCAGGTATCACAAGCCATGCTGGAGAAAGCGGTCAGCGCCGGCAAGGTAAGTGCAGCTGAAGTGGCGCAGATCACGTTTGATGCGATAAAGGCGGGCCAGTTTTATATTTACTCGCATCCGCAAGCGCTTGGTAATGTCGAGCGTCGGATGCAAGATATTCTGCAGGCGCACAACCCGAGTGACCCGTATGAGCAAGCGCCGAAATTGCGCGAACAATTGCGCGCGGGTTTGTTAGAAAGCTAGAGGATTCAGGGATGGCGCGCGAAGATTTCGGTTTTTTCCACCGGCTAAGGGTACGCTGGTCTGAAGTCGATATGCAGGCAATTGTCTTCAATGGCAATTACCTCAATTACTTTGATGTTGCCTTCACCGAATACTGGCGCGCTACCAAGTTGCCTGATGTGATTGCCCAAGGCGAGGCAGGGCTGGAAATGTTTGCGCGCAAAGCCAGTATTGAATACCACGCGCCGGCGCGTTTTGATGATGTGCTGGATATTGGTGTGCGTTGTGCCGAGATCGGTCGTAGTTCGATGCGCTTCATCCTCGAGATCTATCAGGCTGATCAGTTGCTGGTGTCCGGTGAAATGACCTATGTCTATGCGGACAGCCAAGCACGCAAAAGCATGCCAGTGCCGGATACCTGGCGTGAATGTCTGATGTCCATGGAACACAATTCAGCAGCGCACTGATCATGCGTTTTCCGGCGCAGCCCACATGAAGCTGACGATTGTTACTGGTGATTGGGACAGTGTGCGCGACCACGCACAAGAACTGCGCGTTGAAGTTTTCGTGGTCGAGCAAGGCGTACCGATTGAACTTGAGTGGGATGAGGCTGACGAGGTCAGTACCCATGCCGTTGCTTATGACGAAGCCGGGCAAGTGATTGCAACCGGCCGCTTGCTACCCGATGGTCACATCGGTCGTATGGCAGTACGAAAATCTGCACGCGGCAAAGGGATTGGTTCCGAGGTGTTGGCGGCACTGCTCAAAGAAGCGAAGCGGGAACAGTTCAACGAACTGGTGCTTCACGCACAGACTCATGCGCTTGCGTTCTACACCAAGCACGGGTTTCAGATTGAGGGCGATGAATTTTTAGAGGCGGGTATTCCGCATTACCGCATGCGGCTGAAGCTCTAGGTACGACGCGCCAGCCACTTGTACAGCGATCTAACGAATTACCCGCTCATTCAACTCAGCTTTGCCACCCGCATGAACACGCACAATGCTGGAAGCACGTGTGCCGTAATGCTCAGACTCGATGCAAATCGGTGAAAGCATTCGTTCCAGCTCAAGACTCACGCCGGTATCGGGTAGTCGGCTATCCGCAGCTCGCGTGGTATCCGACAGCATCTCGAAGTAAGCATCATCCGGGGCGCCTTGACACAGCAAGCTGGCAAACTGCGCCTTGGCACGTACGACCTTGGGCCAAGGGGTATCCAAGGCACCATTCGACAAACCGTAAATGCCGGGCTCAATCGCCTGCCAGTCGCTCTCGTTGCCATTCGATACCCAGTACATGGCCTGCTCATCACCCAGAATCAGGTTGAAGCCGTTGTAGTGCTCGCCGTTTGCTCGAACCTGCTCAAGGTAGGTCTGCGCCGAAATATCTTGACTGAGAAAATTCGCCACCAGTTCGCCGCGTGAGCGTTTCTCGCGCGAGGGCTCATAGCCATTCCGAATATTCGTCAGCGCTGCGAAGCGCCCCTGACGGTTAACACCCAGCCAGGTACCGCCGCCCTCCAGATCGCGTCCGGCGAACACATTGGGCTGATCGGACCACCAGTCTGCCGACTGCGCGGGCCGGGAGAAAAACTCGTCTCGGTTTGCCGCCATCACCAACGGGCATTGTGGTATCAACTTCCAGGCAAAGACAATCAGGCACATTGGGGCAAGTCCACAAAAATTTCTACATGGCGCCCACCGTCAATCGGTAGATGCGCTTCAATCGCCGCCTGCTCCAAGACACCAAGAAATTCGTCGGGTACCGAGGGATAAATCTCCATCCAGGTTTGGGCGCCGTCTTTTTCTTCGGGGCGACGTTTCAGTAATGCGTCAACTCCGTAGGCTTCGCGCAGCCTTTCCTGCATCGCCCGCACATGGGGCAACATCAACGCAGCCAATTCGCTTCGCACCCGGTAATAGACATAGATATCACTCATGTCTCAGCGTTCAGTGCGTAGGGAAGTTCGCCGAATTCGAGCGTGGGGCCATTGACCGAGCGCAAATGTACGGTTGCTTCACGCGCTTCCATCTTCAGCTCGACCAGACAAGCCATGCGGCCATCGGGCCCGGCTTCCGCATTGACCACCATGCCGCACGGTTGCTCCGGGTCATTCACAGAAAATACCTCCATACCTGCGCATGCGGTCGCATCGTCGGTGAACGCCAGCAGGGTGCGGCGCTTGGTCTTCCCGAGATATTGGCTGCGCGCCACGATCTCTTGCCCCGGGTAGCAGCCTTTCTTGAAATTCACACCACCGACCAACTCGAAGTTGATCATTTGCGGCACGAATTGCTCGCGGGTGGCATCAACAATTTGCGGCAAGCCGGCGATGATCTCGCTCCAGCGCCAGATCGATGCAGGTACGGTGGGTAGTTTCGAAGACCACAAGGCCCACGCTTGCTGAGCGCCCTCGGGTTTACCAACCCAAAGCCAGCGCTGCAGCGGGCCAGCATCCGGCACGCGAATCTGCGTCCCATGCTCGTCAGTAGTGCAACTCCATATGGGAGAGGGGTTATTCGACGATGTGCTGGCTGCGCCAATCATTAACCATTGGTCGCTGACATCTTTGAGCGTCACTTTCGAGCGCAGCACGAACATCTGCAGGCGCTTCAAAAAGCCGGGCAGTATTTCGCTGGGCAAGGTCAGATAGATGCGATCGCCCGCACGCCACACCATTAAACTGGCGAGTAGACGGCCTTTGGGGGAGCAGTAGCCTGCCAGTTCAGCGCGGCCTTGTTCAAGACCGAGAATATCGTTGGTGAGTTGATTATGCAGAAAGCCAGCGGCGTCATCACCACTGGCCTCAATCACGCCAAGGTGATCGACTGCGCAGAGAAATCCTGCGGCTATATCCGGCAAAGCCCCTGCGGGTGCCGACATGAATTCCGGGAAATTCGGTTTCGCGACTATCATTGGGGGCGAATTATAGAGGCGCGCTCAAAAACGCGTTGGCCGCTCTGGGGATAGCCATGGCAGTAATCAAAAAACTCGTCGCGCTGCTCGCGCTTCTGGTGCTGGCAGCTGCCGCTGGATTTATTTATTGGGCGCGGGATCCGTTGATGCCGGCGGATTCCGCCGCTATTGAGTTCAATATTGCGCAGGGCAGCAGTGTTCGTGCTGCAATGCGGCAAGTGGAGCAGGCTGGCGTACCGGCCTCGCCCATCTTGATGGAGATCCTGGCGCGCGGCTCAGGCACCCGCAGTCTGAAAGCCGGTAGCTACCGGGTTGAGGGGGGTACCTCTCCGTTGTCGTTGCTCGATACGCTGGCACGCGGCAACACCATCAAAGAGTCGCTGACCATTATCGAGGGCTGGAATTTTGCGCAGATGCGGGCAGAAATCAGCCGAAATAAATACCTTCGTCAGGACAGCGCCGAGATGGATATCGCTGCGCTGATGCAGAAAGTCGCACCGGGCTATACCCAACCGGAAGGTTTGTTTTACCCGGATACCTATTTCTTCGACCGTGGCACTAGCGATCTGCTGGTGATGCAGCAAGCCCACCAACGCATGCTGAAAATGCTCGATGAGGCCTGGGCCAAGCGCTCGTCGCAGCTGCCGTTCAAAGAGCCTTATGAAGCACTGATTATGGCGTCGATCGTCGAGAAAGAAACCGGTACCGCGGCCGACCGGGAAAAGGTTGCTGCTGTATTCGTTAACCGGTTGAAGCGCGGCATGCTGCTGCAGACGGATCCCGCCGTGATTTACTGTATTGGCCCCAGCTTCGATGGCAACTTGCGCAAGATTGATTTGCAAACGGATACCCCCTACAATACCTATATGCGTCCCGGTTTGCCGCCAACGCCAATCGCCTTGCCCGGGCGCGCTGCGCTGAATGCGGCGCTCAATCCGGCGGCCACTGAGGCGCTTTATTTTGTGGCACGCGGTGATGGCAGTAGTGAGTTCTCGAACAACCTCGACGATCATAATCGCGCGGTCAACAAATATCAGCGCGGGCAATAAGCCCGCCTTTCCCATGACAACCGGAAAATTCATCACCTTCGAGGGTGTCGATGGCGCGGGTAAATCGACCCATATCGCCGCCTTTGCCGATGCAGTTCGAGAGCGCGGTAAAACAGTGATTAGTACGCGAGAGCCCGGGGGCACTGCGCTCGGCGAGCAGCTTCGTCAATTACTGCTGCACCAGGCGATGCATTTGGAAACCGAGGCTTTGTTGATGTTTGCGGCGCGTAGAGAGCATTTGGCGCAGGTCATTGTGCCTGCGCTCGCGCGCGGTGATTGGGTTATCTCCGATCGATTTACCGATGCGACCTTTGCGTATCAGGGCGGTGGTCGTGGTCTATCGCTCAACAAGCTGAGCCAACTCGAGCAATGGGTGCATGGCGATTTACAGCCCGATCTCACTTTGCTGTTTGATGTGCCGCTTGAAGTGGCGCGTGAGCGTTTAAAAAATAGCCGTGATCTCGACAAATTCGAGCAGGAGCAGGAAGATTTTTTTGTTCGCGTGCGGCAGGTCTATTTGCAACGCGCTGCGCAATTCCCGCACCGTATTCGCGTGATTGATTCGACCAGGCCGATTGCGGATATCAGCCGCGAAGTACATCAGATCGCAGCGGATTTATGTGGCGTGTGAGCGCAGTGCGAGCGATGAATCATCTTGCAGCATTTAGCCATGACACAGCAATGAAACAGCGATGACACAATAATGAGCGTCCCACATATTTATCCATGGCAGCATGATGACTGGGCGCGTCTTCAGCAACTGCGCGAACGCTTGCCACATGCGCTGCTGTTCCATGGCGAAGCAGGTATTGGCAAAGTCGCACTGGCCGAGCATCTGGCCGCATCACTGCTATGTGAGCGTATCGGGCCAAATGGCGATGCCTGCGGTAGCTGTGACTCGTGTGGCTGGTTTGCGCAGTATGGGCATCCGGATTACCGTCGGGTACGACCCGATGCATTGGAAACCGAAGAGATCGACGACGGCACCGAGACAGAAGAAAGCAGCGGCAAAAAAACCACCAAGACGCCGTCAAAAGAAATTCGTGTTGAGCAGGTGAGGGCGCTTGCCACCTTCATGAATGTCTCGACCCATCGCGCGGGTTTACGGGTGGTGCTGCTATATCCGGCTGAGGCGCTGAACACAACAGCGGCCAACACGCTGCTAAAGACACTGGAAGAACCGCCACCGAATACTCTGTTTCTGCTGGTGGCACATCGTATTGACAGACTATTGCCGACCATCTTGTCGCGCTGCCAGCGCTTTGCGCTGGCGCCTCCCGACACGGCTGCTGCATCCGCATGGTTAGCGTCGCAAGAGGTCGCGCAACCCGAGCGCTGGCTGGCAGAATACGGCGGAGCACCGCTAGCGGCGTTGGCTGCTGCGCAAGGCGAAGCGATGCCGGAGAAAGACGACTGGCTGAATCAGCTGGCGCGACCGCAATCTATCAATCCGATGGCGGTAGCAGAACGCCTGCAAAAAGCACCATTATCTGAGCTGGTCGCGTGGCAGCAACGCTGGTTGCATGATTTGCTGTCACTAAAGCTCGGTGCTCGGGTACGCTACTTCCCGCATCAGCAGCAGTCACTGACGCAACTCGCTGCACGGGTCAGCGCTGAGCATTTACAGCAGGCAGTACGCGACGCGGCCAACCGACGCAGGATATCGGATCACCCGCTCTCCGCGCGATTATTCATCGAGCAGATGCTGCTCGAGTACACAGCTTTATTCAGATAAGGAATTTCGCATGACAGAACCGGGAAATGAACAAGCCTTGCAATGGTCCAGACCCTCGGTGATGTCGCTGACCATCAAAGACAGAGCGGGCTTGTACGCCGCCTACATGCCTTATCTTCAGCGTGGTGGTGTATTCGTTCCCGGCACCCGGCCGTCGCAGTTAGGCGATGAAGTGTTTCTGCTGCTAACCTTAATGCAAGACGAAACACGCTACCCCGTTGCAGGCAGAGTCGCGTGGATCACACCGGCCGGTTCGACCCATACCGCAGGTATCGGTGTGCAGTTTCCAGACGATGAGAGCGGCGTACGCGTCAAGCGCAGAATCGAGGAATTGCTGGGTACCGCACTCGGTGCGTCGCGGCCGACGCATACAATCTGAACTACAATGGCGCGTTTTTCAGAGACGCGCTGTTCATGTTCATCGACTCACATTGCCACCTTGATTTTCCGGAACTGTCGGAGCGCTTGCCCGAGATCTTGCAGAAGATGCAGGACAATCAGGTTAGTCATGCGCTGTGCGTCTCGGTGACGCTGCCGGAATTTCCCAACGTGTTGGCGCTGGCTGAGGCGCATCCTAACTTGTACGCTTCTGCCGGCGTACATCCGGATTATGAAGACACCGAAGAGCCCACGGTAGAACGCTTACTACAACTGGCAGCGCACCCGCGCATTATCGCGATTGGCGAAACTGGCCTCGACTATTATCGCTTGAACGGGGACCTGGAATGGCAGCGTGAGCGTTTCAGGGTACATATCCGCGCCTCGCGCGCCAGTAAAAAGCCGCTGATCATTCATACGCGCTCTGCCTCTGATGATACTTTGCGTATCATGCAGGAAGAGGGTGCGGGTACGGCGTCAGGTGGTGTTGGTGGTGTGATGCACTGCTTCACTGAATCATTGCAAGTGGCTGAGGCGGCGATTGCGATGGGTTTTTATATTTCCTTCTCCGGCATTGTCACCTTCAAAAATGCCAAGGCATTGCAAGACGTTGCGCGTGCCGTGCCACTCGAGCGCATACTGATAGAAACTGATTCTCCGTATTTGGCACCGGTACCGATGCGCGGCAAGACCAATGAGCCGGGCTTTGTGCGTCATGTAGCGGAGTATCTCGCCGATTTGAAAGGCGTGCCGCTGGCGACCTTGGCGGAAGTGACGTCGAATAACTTCCGTACCTTGTTCCGGGTTCACTGACCATGATGCAGGAACCGCAAAACCCTGGCCGACGGCAGTTACTGGCGGCGGTGGTGTTGGCAGATGCGGATTCTTTTTTTCAGCGATTACGACAAGCGAAGCCGGATTCGTATCGCGAGTGGTTCGAGGCGGTACGTGTTGATGACGTCAGACGGGTTCAAGCGTTACTCGCGCGTGGCTTTGACCCCAATGCTGTCGAGCCGGAGCGCTTTGATACCGCACTGATTTTGTCGGTGCGACTAAAATCATCTAAGGTATTTTCCGCGCTGCTGCAAGCATCTGATGTGAACTTGAATGCGCGCTCATTGAATGGCGATACTGCGCTGATGATCGCGGCTTACTTGCCCGATATTCCGCGCGCCTTAGCCTTGATTGCCAAAGGCGTTGAGATCAATCGTCCCGGCTGGACAGCACTGCATTACGCAGCATCTTCCGGCAGCATACCGATTATTCAACGTCTGCTGGATGAGTCGGCGTTCATTGATGCGGAATCACCAAACAAAACCACACCGCTGATGATGGCTGCGCGTAGTGGCCACACTGCAGTGGTCAAACTCTTGCTCGAGGAAGGTGCTGATCCCACTTTAAAAAATGAAGCTGACATGGTTGCGGCTGATTTTGCAAGGGCGCAGGGCTTTAAAGACTTGGCGCGCTTTTTGGATGACAAAGCTCAGCCTTGATCGCATCCTGCAATCGCAGGGGTTCGGTACGCGTAACACCTGCCGGCAGCTCATACGGCAGGGTGAAGTCAGTATTGATGGTGTTGTGGTGGATGATGAGCGCGCTGTGTTTGATACTGCGCACCTGCAGTTTACCTTGTTCGATGAGGTCTGGCTGTATCGTGAGCATGTTTATATCGCACTGAACAAGCCCGGTGGCATTGAGTGTTCACGCCGCCCAAGCCATCACCCGAGCGTGATGACACTACTACCCGACGTGTTTCGGCAGCGGGAGGTGCAGGCGATTGGTCGGCTGGATCATGACACCACCGGCTTACTCTTGCTGACGGACGATGGTGCGTTTAATCATCGTATGTCGTCCCCCAAGCACCATGTACCGAAGCGTTATCTGGCCACTACCGCGGAGCCGATCACGGCGGAACTTATTGAAGCGCTACTGGATGGCGTTCAATTACATGACGAGCCTGCGCCGCTCGCGGCGGTTGAGTGCGTACAGGTAACCGAGCGACAGCTTGAGATGGTACTGGCGCAGGGTAAATATCACCAAGTCAAACGTATGCTGGCAGCAGCGGGGAATCATTGCGCCGCGCTCCAGCGGATTTCTATTGGTGATTTACGCTTGGAAGCGCTAGGCTTGGCAGAAGGCGAGTGGTGTTATCTGGAAGAGAACCAGCTTGCTTTGCTAAATTGATCAGATGATTGGCCAGCGTAATTCACGCTTGCCGCTATTGACTGGTTTCTAATGTGAAATCCGGTAGCATGGTTTGTATTGCGTGCCCGGCAGCTTCATCCGCGACTGCTCCACAAACGCGCTGAGTAAGCGGTCCATCTGCGCCATGATCTCTGCGTCGCCGTGCAGCTCAAACAAGCCGTGGCGTTCAATCTCTTTTATGCCTTGCAGTTTGACGTTACCCGCTACCACCCCTGAAAATGCCCGCCGTAGCTGTGCTGCGAGCTGATGCGGCTGCTGATGCCGGTGTAAATTCAGCCCACGCATGCTGGTATGGGTTGGTATGAATGGCCGCTGAAACTCGGTATCGATTTTCAGGCGCCAGTTGAAGTAATAGGCATCGCTGTGCTGCTTGCGGTACTCACGCACTTCGCGCGTACCCGCCCGGCATAATCGCGCCACCTGCTCAGGGTCATCAATGATTACTGTATAAAGCGCCTGCGCCTTCGGGCCGAGCGTAGCGCCAATGAACTCATCAATCTGGTGGAAGTAGGCCGCAGATTCTGCAGGCCCGGTAAAAATGAGTGGGAAGGGCAGGGCATGATTTTCCGGGTGCAGCAGAATACCCAGCAAATAAAGAATTTCTTCTGCCGTACCCACGCCACCGGGAAACACCACGATCACATGCCCTGCACGAACAAAGGCCTCTAAGCGTTTTTCTATATCGGGCAGTATCACCAGGTTATTGACAATCGGGTTCGGCGATTCAGCCGCGATAATGCCCGGCTCGGTGAAGCCAAGGTAGCGGCCATTACCGATGCGTTGTTTGGCGTGGCCAATGGTGGCGCCTTTCATCGGGCCTTTCATCGCCCCCGGGCCGCAGCCGGTACAGATATCCAGCTCGCGCAAGCCCATCTGATAACCCACGCGCTTGGTGTACTCGTATTCCGTACGCGAGATCGAATGCCCGCCCCAACACACCACCAGATTCGGTGCGAGATCGGTTTGCAGCACATTCGCATTACGCAAAATATGAAAGACCAAATCGGTGAGCGCAACCGCGTCATGCTCGCCGCGTTGATCTTGTAGCGCGAGCTCGGTGCTAGTGAAAAGAATATCGCGTAACACAGCAAACAAATGCTCGCGCATACCGAGA
>VFQT010003875.1_pt1 | contig 13118 bp, 9 predicted proteins | sample 3512381 | NCBI WGS metagenome assembly VFQT01 (sample SAMN10412376, study PRJNA504923) | tailings metagenome | isolation source: Relicate 2 Philex TSF3 active mining site | place: Philippines: Tuba, Benguet | collected 2017-08-29 | reverse complement strand
GTTTTCCTCTGGATCGTTGGCTCTTTCCGAGGTGGTCGCAGACGCCGATAGTGAAGTTGAACAAAAAAATCCCGTCAAATTGACGGGATTTTTTTGTTGGTGGTCATTTACTTGTGTAGATTTTTCGCTGCAATAAAACTCAAACTTTTTTCCGTCAACGCCCAGGCAGTCCGATTGGCGGCATCGACTTTATCGAGATAATTCCGCAGCAGGTGCTCCCAATCACCGGTCTTGATAACTTCTTCTTTTTCGCGGAAATAATCCAGAATGTCGGAGAGGTGTTCGCGGGTCACATCCACTTCGGGGTCGCCGCCTTCATGCTTGGCAGCGATGTTGGCGACATGGTCTGCGATCTCCACCAATTCGGCGCGGCGGTTATACGGCTGGATGACAATGCTCTTCTGCGGCTCGGTGATGTGATGCTCGAAACGCACTACTTTTTCCAACCCCAGCATTTTGCGGAATTCAGCAGTCAACTCCATCGTCTGGTTGTTGATCGAGTTCGACCAGTTAAAGCCGATCAGCGGACTAGTGCCATCGTCGCGGCTGAGCAGTTTTGCCATTGTCATGATCCACAACGCATGGTAGGGATTATCGGAACCGAAGAAGACCGAGATCTTGAATTGAATATCCACGCCGAGTTTGTAAAGCATGAAACCAAGCAGGATCGTTCCGGCATTGAAGTTCAAGACGTGCTGAACGCCATAGTTGGTGTAGTAATACAGGAATTCATCCAGCCATTGCAGAGCGTGGTCATTAGGTTGACCAATTCCCCCAAAATATCCGGTGATCGTGGCAGGTCCACCCAGATGCGGGTTCGAACCGTCGGTGCCTTTCGTATCCAGTGTCTCCACAAAGGAGGCGCCGATAATATCCAATGCGGCGACGATGGCGGGCAGGTCTCCATCCGCTTCTGATTCTTTCATCCTGCGTACGGCGATGTAGCGCCCCGGCATGAGGGTTTGATTCGCAATGGCTTGCTCCGCCATAACACGGATCCATGGGAAGTATTGCAGCGCAGACACCTCGAGAGTGACCGCGTATTTATCTTTGAACTTCATCGTCTTTGCCGCATCGCCGAGAACCTTCCTGCGATACTCATCAACGGAAACGAAAGCGCGTTCATCGCGTTGTTCGATCAACCAATGCAGGTCTTTGATATAGGCGGGGTTGCGGTCCTGAACAAGTTTGAACAGGTTCTCCTGTTTGCGCGCAGCGCGATGTTTTTTGTTGATCTCCTCAGGTGTGCCGTACTTCTCCACCACTGCCAGAAAATCCTTCATCACTTGCAGGTTATCATCCAGCAAGACGGAGTTGAACGCCTTGAGTTTGTCGTTCGATATCTTCAGTCGTTTATGCAGGTTCGCCATGTTGCCTCCATAAAAAAGAGGTGACAGTCACCTTGAAGATGACCGTCACCTTTAACGTCAACGGTGCAATGTATTTCCTTCGAGCAGGTTCAACAATTCATCATATTCCTCATCGGGCATGCCAAAATAATTTTCCTTTTCAGGGAAGGCTCCGCCGATAACCTCATCGTGATATTGCTTTAACCCGTTCAAGATGACTTCCCCCGCATTGCCAAAGACCTTCGCCATCTTCGGTTTGAACTTGGGATACAACCCGAACATATCGTGATAGATCAACAGCTGACCGTGCGCACTCGGACCCGACCCCAACGACATGATGAGACAGTTCTTCGCTCGCTCGGTGATCAACTGACACAGACGGTCAGGCACAAGTTCAAGCAGGATCATGAACGCGCCAGCCTCTTCCAAGGCTTTGGCATCATCCGCGATCTTCTTCGCCAAATCCGCCGATTTACCCTGCAAGCGGAAACCACCTAGCGCCGAAACGGATTGCGGCGTCAGCCCAAGATGACCGATAGCAGGAATGCCCGCATCCACGATACCCTTGATGCGGCTTGCCATGGCGGCACCGCCTTCCAACTTAATGGCGTCACAACCCGCCTCTGCCATGAACCGCCCCGCACTTCGGATGGCGTTCTCCACCGAGTCTTGATAGGTCATGTAGGGCATATCGCCCACCACGAACGCAGTCGGAGCGCCGCGCCGAACCGCCTGCGCATGTCGGATCATATCGTCCATTTTTACGGGCAGGGTTGAGTCGAAGCCCAGCATGGTCATGCCGAGGCTGTCGCCAACTAGGATCATTTCAATACCCGCCTGTTCCTGCAGGTACGCCGTTGGATAGTCGTAACAGGTTAACCAGGTGATCGGCTGACCATCCGCTGCCTTTTTGAACAGATAAGGCAGGGTGATTTTCTTCCTTGGCTCTGACATGTGAGCTCCTTTCGGTTGCATTTATTTCCAGTATAGGAAAAAGGGAACAGCTATACAACTGACAAACATCACACCAGGCTAAATCAATAAAAATAATCTACTTAAACCGATAAATCTCACCGACATGCTCTATTTGGGTAATAAAATGGTCGACTTTTATCCGTCAAGATAACCCGTGTGGGGAATGGTAATTCAGCTTCGCATCCATAGAATAAACGCAATCGTCTGGTCATCTATGCAAGTTAAAAGAGGCAGCCATGATATTACCTGTGATCATTTTCGTTCTGGCATACATCTTCATCGCAACCGAAAAATTCCCACGCCATTATGTGGCATTGATCGGCGGCGCATTGTTGATCCTATTTGGCATCCTCAGCCCAATGGAAGCGTTGAGTTACATCAACTGGGAAACGCTCGGTCTGCTGGCTGGGATGTTCACGCTGGTTTCGATCCTCGAAGAAGCAGGCTTTTTCAAATGGCTCGCCATGCGTGCCTTGAAAAAATTCGATTATCACCCGGTCTCTCTGTTCGTGATCCTGATCGTCTTCGCCGCCATCATGGCCATGTTCGTGGATAGCATCACCGTGATGCTTTTCCTCTCCGCGCTCACGCTTCAACTCGGACGATTGCTGAAACTGGACCCTGTGCCTTTGGTCATCGCTGAAGTCTGCGCCGCCAACACGGGCGGATCTGCCACCCTCGTCGGTGACCCGCCCAACGTCATTCTCGGCACCACGCTCGGTTTCAACTTTGCCGACTTCGCCACCCACACCGGTCCCATTTCGCTGCTGGCATCATTGCTTCTGCTTGGCATGTTCTACCTGACCAACCGTCAGGCGCTGAAAAATGCTCATGCTTTGCTGACCGATGAAACGGTCAACGAGATCGAGGCGCTCCACAAAGAACCTTTACACGCACAGCTTACCCACATCGGCTTGGGGTTCTTCCTGATCGCGGTTGTCCTGCTTGTTTTCCACACACCTTTGAGTCACCTGACTGGTTTTCATATCAACGCTGCCATGGCTGCGCTTATCCCTGCCGGGCTGGCTCTGATATTCATGCAGAACAACGATCGCAAAAAAGCATTACTCAAAGTGGATAGTGAAAGCATTTTGTTCTTTGCTGGTCTGTTCGTGCTCATTGGCGGACTTGAAAAGATCAATCTCTTTGAACAGATCGCCTCTGGGTTATCGAATTGGGCGTATGACCACAGCACATTGGTGATGGTTCTGCATTGGGTCCCAGGACTCGCCAGCGGCATTGTGGATAATGTCCTGCTTGCTCTTGCCATGAGCTATGTGCTCAAAGACCTGGCACAGATGCCCGGTGCGCCGGAATTGGCTCTCATGGTCTGGTCTTTGGCATTGGGTGTGAACCTTGGCGGAAACTTAACTCCCATTGGCGCATCGGCCAATGTGGTGGCGTACTCGTTCATGGAAAAACACCACGGCTCCATTGGCTGGAAGCGCTGGCTGACCGTTGCCGTTCCACCGACCCTGGCGATCATGATCTTTGCTTCACTAGGTATTTTGTTCAAAGGACAAATTGGATGGTTCTAATATCCTGCTCGCATAAAGGTTTTGTCTCAAAAAGAGCAGTTCGAAAAGAGGAGAAGAGAAAATGAAAGGTTTCAAAAATCGCTGGACGTTTATATTAGTTTTTACCCTGTTACTCGCCGCAACAGTGGTAACACCGGTCTTCGCCGATGATGGCGGTCCCACCACAGAACAAGTTGCCGACCTCACATTGGGCATCAATATCTTGTGGATGATCCTTGGCGGGTTCCTCGTATTTTTCATGCAGGCGGGTTTCGCGCTTGTAGAAACCGGCTTCACCCGCAATAAGAATGTCGTCCATACCATGATGATGAACATGATGGTGTTCTGTATCGGAGCTGTGGGGTACTGGCTGGTTGGGTTTGCCTTTCAGTTCGGTGGAGTCAATGCAGCGTATCCTGAAGTGGCGCGCGCTGGCGTCGTTGCAGGAGAATGGGCGCATTCACCCATCACCCTTGGCGATTGGACAGGCTTCCTCGCCAACCCATTGATCCGTTTTGGGCAGCATGGTTTCCTGGGTGGCAGCGGATTCTTGCTCGCTGGTTTTGGTGCCAACGCTGGTTTGCTTGCTTTCTTCCTCTTCCAAATGGTCTTCATGGATACGGCTGCCACCATTCCAACCGGCTCGATGGCAGAACGCCTCAAGTTCAGCGGATTTATCTGGATGAGCTTGTGGGTCAGCATGGTGGTCTACCCGATCATCGGTGGTTGGATCTGGGGCGGCGGATGGCTTCAGAATATTGGTCGCAGCCTTGGGCTGGGTAATGGAGCCGTAGACTTCGCTGGCTCTGGTCCCGTTCATATGATCGGCGGCGCGATTGCCCTAGCCGGCGCAATTGTGATAGGTCCACGCATTGGAAAATACAACAAAGATGGTTCTGCCAATACCATTCCCGGACATAGCATTTCGTTGGGCATTCTTGGCACCATCATTCTGTTCTTTGGATGGTTTGGTTTCAACCCCGGTTCTTCTCTTGGATTTGTGGGCGGGTTCCGCAACTTGGCAGTGATCGCCGCCATCAATACTCTGATGGCAGGTGCGTCAGGCGGGATCTCGGCGATGACCTATGCCTGGTTGTTTGGTCCAAGCAAGAAACCAGATGCAGGGCTTTCCGTCAACGGGATTCTGGCAGGCTTGGTTGCCATCACCGCCCCATGCGCCTTCGTTGACTCGTGGGCTGCTGTTGTGATCGGTCTGATCGCCGGTCTCATTGTCTGCTGGGCGACCTTCCAGCTCGATAAGTGGAAGATCGACGACCCCGTTGGTGCGGTTCCGGTTCACTTCTTCAATGGCGCCTGGGGTGTTCTCGCCGTCGGCATCTTTGCCAATGGCAACCCTGATACCGCCGCTTGGAACGGTGTGGAATCTCCAGTAACTGGCTTGCTCTACGGTGGTACCACCCAGATCCTTGCCCAACTTGCAGAGGTGACCAGTATTTTCGTCTTCGCCTTTGGTCTATCTTATGTATTCTTCAAAATATTAGCAGCCTTCAAAGTTTTGCGTGTCTCCCGCGAAGTGGAACTGCAAGGTTTGGATATTCCCGAAATGGGTTTTGTGGGCTATCCAACCGACTGGGAACCCGCTGCGGATGCGCTGAGTGGTGATGTTGTCATGCCGAAAAGCGCCCTAGGTTCTCCAGCCGACTAATTAATTCACGTTCTTCCCATCTCCTTGGTTTGGTCCCTTTTGGGACAAAATGGACAGGTGACACAGCACCTGTCCATTTTCATTTAATCACCCATTTCTCCATTCAAACCTTCATTTGGTCACCCAAGTGTACCCATTTGGGTAATAGACCCACCCTGTCCGCCCTCCTATAATCCCGCCATTCACAAATCAATTGTAGGAGAGAAAAGAATGGCTAAATCAGTCAAAGAAGTTTTGGAAATGGCAAAAGGCGTTCAGGTGGTAGACCTGCGCTTCACCGACCTGCCCGGCACCTGGCAGCACTTTACCATGCCTGTTCAGCGCCTCAACGATGACTTTTTCAAGGAAGGTATTCCCTTTGATGGTTCATCCATTCGCGGTTTTCAGGAAATCCATGAATCAGACATGCTCCTGAAGGCAGATCCCGATACTGCATTTGTCGACCCGACTGCTGAAACCCCCACCCTCGTCCTGTCTTGTAACGTTTTTGACCCGATCACTGAAGTAGCCTATTCCCGCGATCCGCGCTACGTGGCGCAGAAGGCTGAGGCGTATGCTAAAAGCACGGGTCTCGCCGACACCGTCTACTTCGCGCCTGAGGCGGAGTTCTTTGTCTTCGATGGTATTCGCTACACTTCCACTCCTCACGAAGCAGCTTTCTCCATTGAATCTGAAGAAGGCTGGTGGAGCAGCAATCGTGAAGGCAGCAAGGGCGGACAGATCCAGCCCAAGCGTGGTTACTTCCCGACCTCCCCAACTGATACCCTGCAGGAACTGCGCAACAAGTTCATGCTCGCCATGCAAGCCGCCGGCGTGACGATGGACTTGCACCACCACGAAGTTGCCACCGCGGGTCAGAGCGAAATGAGCATGACCTTCACTACGCTTACCCGCATGGCAGATGACCTGCTGCTTTACAAGTACATCATCAAGAACGTAGCTCGCAAATATGGTAAGACCGTAACCTTCATGCCCAAGCCCATCTTCGGTGATAACGGCTCCGGTATGCACGTTCACTCCTCGATGTGGAAGGATGGCAAGAATGTCTTCTTCGACGAGAAGGGGTATGCCGGTCTTTCGCAGACCGCCAAGTATTACATCGGTGGTTTGCTCAAGCACGCGCCTGCCTTGCTCGCACTCACTTCCCCCACCACCAACTCGTACCGCCGCCTCGTGCCCGGTTACGAAGCACCCGTGAACATCGCCTACTCACAGCGTAATCGCTCCGCCATCTGCCGCATTCCGGCGAACAAATCATCGAAGGCAAAGCGTGTTGAATTCCGCGCTCCCGATGCCACCGCCAATCCTTATCTCGCGTTCTCTGCCATCTTGATGGCTGGTATCGACGGCATCTTGAACAAGATCGATCCCGGCGAACCAAAGGATGTGGATCTCTACGAACTGCCCGCCGCTGAAAAGGCGCTCATCAAGCAGGTGCCATCCAGCCTCGATGCCGTGCTCAATGCGCTCGAAGCCGATCACGAATTCCTCCTCAAGGGCGGCGTGTTCACCCCCGACCTGCTCGAAGAGTACATCAAGTACAAGCGCACTCACGAAGTGGATGCCATTCGTCTGCGCCCGACACCGCACGAATACGTCCTTTACTTTGATGCCTAGCATCTAACCTCGCTTCACTCCCCGCCGACAGTTGGTTGCATCTCCTGAGCATGCAACTGGCTGTTGGTGTGTTCTGAAGTGCGTACCACCAATTTTTGGGAGTTCGTCCCCCTGGTGACGCGTACCCTCCTAGGTAGGGGCGGGAACCACAGCACCCGCCCCTACGAAATATTCACGATATGACCCCACTCCTTATCTCATCTTTTGTTCTTGGCATTGCCTTTTGCGCTCCTCCCGGAATAATCACCACCGAAACCATTCGGCGCGGTGCTGCGCGCGGATTCTTCCCTGCGCTTTCGGTACAGTTTGGCTCATTGGTTGGTGACACCACCTGGGCAGCGATCGCACTCACCGGGTTGGCATTCGTCATTCAGAACAATATCGCCAAGGCAATTTTGAGCGTCATCGGAATTACACTGATGATCAAACTGGCTTTCGATGCCATCAAAGATGCGCGTGAAGGAAAACACCCCGCTGATGGAGCAAACACCGATTCCACGCGTGGGGATTTTGCCAGCGGAGCATTTCTCTCCCTTGGCAATCCAATGAACATCGTTTTCTGGACGGGACTGGGAACAACCGTTTTCGCTTCCATCGCAGGGACACCTCAACCGATCCATTTCGCCACCTTCTTCACCGGCTTCTTGGGTGGTGCGGTCCTTTGGTGCTTCTTCATTGCAGGTCTCGTTGCCTGGGGTCGCCAATGGATGACCGCTTCTTTCTTCCGTTTCCTCAACGCAGGCTGTGGACTTGTCCTTTTCTATTTTGCTGTTCAACTGGGAATGCAAACGTTCCAGAGTTTTATTTAGTGCCATTATGTAAGGGCAGGGTTCCCCTGCCCTCGCCATGAAGTAAAATCTCTTTACAAAATAAAATCTGTTCATGGCAAATCCATCCCCTCTCTCGCCCGATGACATTAACCCGCGCCTTTTAGAGGCTCTTGCCAGCTTAACCCAGATCGGGACCGCCATCAATCAGATCGGCATCAGCGAAGACCAATCCTCCAGCCTGCAGTTGATCGTGGAAAGCGCCATCCGCGTGGTACCGGGATTCTCCGCTTCGATCTATGTGTACAACCCCGCAACCGAAACCCTCAACGCCGAATCCCGCGTAGTTGCCTACGCCAAAGGCTACGAAACCTCCCAACACCTCAACCCCAGCGAAGACATTCCACGCTCGAACGGATTTGGCATGCGTGCCATACAACGCAAACGCCGCACTCTCTCTTATGAAGAGACGGACATGCAAATCCACCCTTATCAACAAAGACTGGGCGTAAAAGCTGTAGCCGCCTTCCCGCTCACCATTGCAGATGAAGTGCTAGGCATCTTATATATCTATTTATATGAAGACCGCCGCCTTTCGCAGTTCGAAGAGCTGATGCTGCATAATTTCGTCAATCAGGCAGCTATGGCGATCCACCATGCTCGCAACACCGCGCATATCAAGCAAAACCTCGCTCAAAAGGATAATGAACTCACCCGCCTGCGCCGTGCAGGGATGTTGATCTCCTCCCGACAAAAACTGGAAGAGACTCTCGAATCCATTCTCAATCTTGCGCTCGAATTGACCAATGCCCAATATGGCATCTTCCGTTTGCTGGATAAATCGGGAGAGTTTTTAGTCACACGTGCCGTCAGTTCGGTGCAATTGGAACGTCCACTTGTAGAGAAATTGCCAACCAATGGCAAGAGCGTTATGGCATATGTTGCGCGGACTCGACAGTCATTGCTCATTCGCGACCTGCGCGAAAAACAATGGGCAGATTTGTACTATCCGCTCGACTCAGTGTTGGAAATGCGCTCCGAGCTATGCGTACCGCTCATCAACGCCAGCGGCCGGCTCGAAGGCGTGCTCAATCTTGAAAGCCCAAAGGTAGGCGGCTTCAGTGAAGATGACAGTCACATGCTGCAATCGCTTGCCACCTATGCTGTGACCGCCATTCAAGAAGTACGTCTGTTAGACGCATTACAAGAAGCCGCGCAACTACTTATCACTGAGTCAAGTCAGACTGTGTTGAGTCAATTGTGCCAAATGGCAAATGACCTGCTCAACACATCAACCAGCGCGATTTGGCTGGCGAACGAAACTGGCGAATTGAAATTGGAAACGACCAGCGGTGAAACCATTCCTGAGCATATTCCAACGGCGAAGGAAAACAATGTCCTTGTTATGCCGCTCATGAGCGCGGACAAACCCTCAGCGTTGGGAATGTTTGGAGCGTTCCACGCAGATACGGGCGGAGTAAGAGGCGATACATCCGAATGGGACAAGAAAGTATTGGCATGTCTCGCCAACTATGCCGTACTCGCCGTCCAAAATGAATCCAGACAACAAGCCTTGCGCTCTTCGCAGGAACAGCATCTCATTGCAGAGACGTTCGCTGCCGTCGGCGATATTTCTGCAAATCTGCTTCATAACATGAACAACAAAGTTGGCGTGATCCCTGTGCGTGTCCAAAGCATTCAAGATAAGTACGAAAAACTTTTGGGCGAAGAAGCCTATCTTGCAAAAAGCCTGAGCGAGATCGAACGCAGCGCAACTGCCGCCATGCAGATCGTGCAAGAGAATCTTTCGCACCTGCGCCCCATTCGTTTGGAACGAATTCAAGTCGCGCCGCGTGTCATGGAAGCGGTCCGCGCCGTTTCTGCGCCAGCCGATATTCATATTGAAACCAATGAATTGGAAAATCTACCCACCGTCAACGCCAGCGGACAAAGCCTGGTGTTCGTGTTTCGCAACCTGATCGAAAACGCCATCGACGCGATGGGCGGAAAAGGTGAAATAAAAATTTGCGGCAAACAAATTGCGGGCTGGGTCGAAGTTTCGGTCAGCGATACCGGGCGTGGTATTCCACCCGAACTGCATGAACAGATTTTTGAACTGGCATATTCGAGCCGCACACATCCCGGCAAGATGGGCTTTGGGTTGTGGTGGGTCAAAACGCTGATGACACGCCTCGGCGGCACCGTTACCGTCGAAAGCGACGGCGCGAACGGCACGACCTTCCAATTACGTTTCCCCATCGCGGAGCAAACATGAACGTACGCGCTCTCATCGTTGACGATGATTCTTCCTGGCAAGGCATTCTGAGCGAAATGCTCAGCGACAACGGATTCGATGTCGATACCGCCAGCACGGTAGATGAAGCCGTTGCTGCCCTCAAAGCCAACTCACATCGCCTCGCCGTGGTTGATCTCTCCCTTTCAGCCAGTGACCATAACAATCAAGATGGTCTGCGTGTGCTCGACGCTGTGCGTCTGCTTGACCCGGCTTGCCGCGCCATTTTGCTCACCGGCTTCGCCACCGTTGAAGTTGCTGTGAAAGCGCTTACCGAATACAACGCCTTCACTTTTCTTCGCAAGGAAAGTTTCAAACGGGTTGAATTCAAAGATGTCATCCAACGGATTCTGATCAGCGCGCCCGCAACGGATGAAGGCAACGCCTCTTCTCTGGACCCGAAGCCTGATGCAGTTTCTCAAGCCACACCCAAAGCCCTCATCGTGGATGATGATGCCGGTTGGCGCAGTATTCTCGAAGACCTGCTCAGTGAATCAGATTTTCAACCCGTGGCGTGCGCCAGCTTTGGCGAAGCGCTGGGTATTCTGCGAAAAGATAAATTCGCCCTCGCTGTCGTTGACCTCTCCCTGCGCAGCGGTCCCAACCTCGATGGACTGCAATTGCTCAAAATCACACAGGGGCATCACATTCCCACCATAGTGGTCAGCGGTCTCGCTGAGCCGGAAGAAATTCAACGCATTTATGCGGAACACACGATTTCGACCTATATCGAAAAACAAGCATTCGACCGAGCTGCCTTCAAGCGCATCCTTGCCGAGACCAAACAAGCCAACGAAGCTGCCAATGAACTTAGCGTCCTCACTGACCGTGAGCGCGAAGTGTTGAATCTACTCGCTCAAGGGCTGACCAATAAAGAGATCGCCGAGAAACTGGTCATCACTACCAATACCGTCAAACGCCATTTGAAAGCTATCTTTGAAAAGTTGGATGTCCACACACGGGCAGCGGCGGTGGCGATTGCGACGAAGAGCAAAAACTAGACGACAGACCATAGACGATCGACGATAGATGGAGCATCAACCATGGTCCATCGTCAGCGGTCAATCGTCGGAAGTATTATCCCCGTCACTTCGCCAAAACCAATGCGATACCCATCGCCCTGACAATATCCTCGCATCGTCAACGTATCCCCATCCTGTAAAAACTTACGTTCCTCTCCGCTGGATAACTGAATCGGCTTTTCACCGCGCCAGGTCAATTCAAGCAGAGAGCCATAACTATCTTCCGTTGGTCCGCTGATGGTACCGGTGCCACACATGTCACCCACACGCATGTTACAACCTGTGATGGTATGGTGCGCCAGCATCTGGTCAATGCTCCAATATAAATGCTTCATGTTCGAGCGGCTGATGATTTGCGGTGCATCCATACGAGCCGATTGCAACGACACTTCCAACTGTATGTCATATCCATTCGAATTCGTGCCAAGGTATGGCAATGGCGCTGGGTCTTGCTCCGGTCCCTTCACGCGGAAAGGCTCCAGCGCATCCATTGTCACCACCCAGGGTGAAATTGACGTAGCAAAGTTCTTGGCAAGGAACGGTCCCAACGGCTGATATTCCCACGCCTGAATATCACGCGCACTCCAGTCATTGAGCAGAACCATACCAAAAATATGTTCTTGTGCACTTGCAATTGAAATGGGTTCACCAAGATTATTCCCTTTACCTACAAAAAATCCCATCTCCAATTCAAAATCCAACTGGCGCGACGCGGCAAATTCCAACGGCGCATCCTTCGGCTTCACTTGTCCACGCGGGCGGATCACATCCATGCCTGAAAGCACCACCGAACTGGCACGCCCATGATACCCAACCGGAAGATGCAGCCAATTCGGCATGAGCGCATTTTCTTTTCCACGGAACATGATGCCCACATTGGTGGCATGCTCACGCGACGCATAAAAGTCGGTGTAATCACCGACCTCGACAGGCAAATGCAATTGCACTTCGTTGACGGGAATCAACGCCTCTCGTGTTAGAGATGCCTGCTCCTCCCCCGCAAGCCGCATCAAGCGCTGACGTATCTCCCGCCACACTTCACGTCCCGCCGCCATGAAGCGGTTGAGGGATGCATCTGCAAAGAATCCATAGCGCTTGCCAAACATGCCGTGATCATCGAGCATAGCAAGATCAATGACGATATCTCCCAAGCGCGTCCCCACCCGCGGATCTGGATTCTCTTTTGTGGAGAAAATACCATATGGCAGGTTTTGAATAGGGAAATCAGAGTCTTTATTAATTTGGATCAATGGCATAGAGTCACCTGATACTATAAAAGTTTAATGGCTTGTAAATCTTCTTTTGGCTCGTCAAAACTGCAACTACCGAAGGACGTGGCAAATAATCTCGCCTTCTGAATCTCTGATGTGGCTACACGCAAACCATTCCATCCAAAGCCTGTTTCGTCAAAGACAAAGTTGCCAGCAATTTCATCTTCAAGAATGGCTTGAAGCTCTGGCTGTGAAAGTCCATGCACAGATGCCAACACTCCTGCCCCAAAGACATTTAGGAATCCGTGCATCTTGGTCTGTACGCTGGCATTGAAATGTCTTACTGGATAGTGAAGTCCAGCCGTGCATTTGAGCGGAACACCCGCCTCGCGAGTTTGAACTAACGCCCATGCGATTTGCTCAGTCGAAGGGAACGCATCAGCTATCACACCGCCAGTGCGGAGTTTGAAACCAACATGCTTGTCTTTCACTTTTCGCAAGGCACGCAGTAATTTGTCGGCTCGCGCTTCCCAACCTTCACCGAATGGCTTGTCCTGAGCTATAGCGAAGGGGGCTTCAAAAAAGACTGTGATGCCGTTCTTGTTCAAGGCGTCGGCGGCGCGCGTGACGATATCGTTGGCAGAAAATTTATCGGTCAAGGAAGAGGCGGGCAAGGCAACTTCGTACATGTCTACGGTGGC
>VFQT010003874.1_pt1 | contig 13123 bp, 8 predicted proteins | sample 3512381 | NCBI WGS metagenome assembly VFQT01 (sample SAMN10412376, study PRJNA504923) | tailings metagenome | isolation source: Relicate 2 Philex TSF3 active mining site | place: Philippines: Tuba, Benguet | collected 2017-08-29 | reverse complement strand
CTTCACCATGTGGTACAGTCTCCTCATGGCATTCATCAGCTGCTTGGTTTTCATACGGTTCTCATAGGTGGTGGCCCCATTGAACCTGCCTTAGAGGCTCGTTTGACTGAGCCTGACTTGTTGCCCGTTCGCTTCATTCACACCTTTGGTATGAGCGAAACCTATAGCCACTTTGCCGGTCGAATCATCGGCGAGACTAATAGCATATACCGCGTTCTCAAGGGCTACGAATGGAAAGTCGAAGATGAACTCCTGTTTGTAAAAAGCCCTGCCACTGGCCATCAATGGCTAGAAACTCGGGATCGTGTGCGGGCTGAAGCCGACGGATTCATCTGGTTGGGCCGGGCCGATTTTGTGGTCAATTCTGGGGGTATCAAACTCTCCATGGAGTCAATTGAAGAGGCAGTTTCTGCTCAATTGGGTTGGCCATTGACCGATTTCTTTGTTTGGAAAACCCCTGACGCTATTCTGGGCGAGGCCCTGGTATTGGTTCATACCCAGTTGAAGACCATTGAGACGATCTTGGATTGGTCTTTTTTACCCCCTTACCACAAACCCAAAGTCCTATACCACTGCCCTCATCCTGTCATCACCAACGGAAAGTGGCAACGGGCCGCGAGCTTTGCTCAATCGAGGATAATCGACCTCAAATAATGCCAAAGTTCAAGGCATTAAGCGTCAAAGCCAAACCCATGATACCAATGGCCAACAAGCGCATCCAAACCAACTCACCTGTCAGTTGAACGTATCGCTCGTCGTAGCCTTTTTCGGCGAGTAGCTTTTTCTGGTAGAAGCCCATAGGCACCTGAATGCCAAGAATCAACAGCAAATACAGAATCGAGTAAAAGTGGGAATATCCCTTATCCATCATGGATACGACCAGAACAAAAATCACGACTATACCCAACAACAAATACGTAGAAAGGTTGCGAATGGGCTTCAAATCAGTGATCAAGCGACCCCTAGCTTCATCGCTCAGCCATAGCAAACCCTTCTCGTGTTTGTTGCGAATGCGAATCACGATGGCGAAGTAGACAATGGCCCCAATCAACATGGGCCAGAGGGATAACAACAATTCCATGGCTGTAAAAATAGATCAAAAGGGCTTCAAAGTGTAGCTGAACGTTTGACGTTCACTGGGCTTCAATACCCGAATGCCCTCTTTTTCTAAGAAGTTCCCAGAGCTGCCAACCGAATCGGCCAATCCAGCCCAGGGTTCCAAGCAAAAGAAGGGCGCGCCTGGCTTGGTCCAAAAACCCCAGTAGGGAAAGTCATCAGCCGATGGCAATTGCATTTCAACCAATGGACCACTTTTGTGTTCTAATCGCACGCAAGTGATGCCGCTGTTCTTGAACACGATGGCATCCTGTTGGAAATCTTCGGTTTTCAGTGCCAGTTCCTTCTGCTGGCTCAAACACGGACTGGAGTCGCCGGTATACAAGCCGTTTTCAATCAAAAAACGCTCGGCATTTAGGGGTTCTCCAAAAACCAATTGGTGTTCTTCCAATGGGCCCTCAAGGGCAAAACCGGGATGAGCGCCAATCGAAAACGGCAGGTGACCATTTCCTGAATTGTTGACCCTGTATTGAACCATCAATCGATCGAATTGAAGCTTGTATTCCACTTCCAGTTCAAAGGAAAAAGGAAACACCTGACGGGTTTGAACATCATCTACCAATGTCAGTATCACCTGATCTTCACTTTGATACCGAATGTCAAAATCACAATCGCGGGCGAAACCGTGTTGACGCAATTGGATGGTTCCTTCTGGCACGTTCGCACAATCATTGCTAAGCTTGCCTACAATGGGGAACAACAAGGGAGCCACTCGGTTCCAATAGCGCTCGTCCACTTGCCAAAGGCGATTGGGGCCACCCTGTTTGCTTAAAACCTGCAGCTCAGCCCCACGCTTGGCCACTTCCACTAGAATCTGCCCATTTTCCAGTCTCATGTGCAGCGAAGTTAAGGCTTGGCTCTACCTTTGCATTCATGAAGTGGGCCTTGCTAGCGAACTTGCTGTTCGCATTCGTCGATTTAGCCTGGAAGCAAGCCCAAAAGTATAATTCTGTCTCCATCAATACGGCCATTCGATCCTGGACATCGACTATACTCCTTGGTTGCTTGGTATGGGTCATTATCCCTGACTGGAGAGAATGGGGCCAATCTTTTTCAACGGCCCTACGGCATGACTTTCGGGTCATTGGGGTTGGTCTCTTCGGATGGCTTGGGTTGTGGGCCTTTGGAAAGGCCTTAAAAGATGGAGCCCTTCATACCATAATACCGGTAGTAGCATTAACTCCAGTCGTTACTTACGTCTTCTGGTTTTTACAAAATGACAGTCGATCGATGCCACTTGAAAATTTGGGCATTCTATTGCTAATGATTACTGGAATATTGCTGTCATTCCAGTTCCAAAAAAACCAAGACCCTCAGGCTCCAACTCTTCCCATACTTTGGGCCTGTTTAGCTTCAAGCAGCTGGGGCTTATCCTATTCTTGGTACGAATCGGTCACTTCACAAATCGGAGCCATACCCACGGCCGCCTGGGTAGAGAGTTGCATAGCCATCGGCTCAACCTTTCTATTGATATGGACAAAATCTGACGCCATCAAAGAAATAAAATGGCCCTTACTAACGGGGCTAATAACCGCATTCGCCGTTTTGTCGACCGTTCAGTCGTATGCCCAACATGGAACGGAGTCTACCGCCATCGCCGGCGTGATTACACCGGTACTTTCCATTTTCGGAGCTTGGTTGATCAACAAGGAAAAACCCATGGGGTTGCAATGGCTTAGTCTTTCCATTTTGATTGTAACCTTGATTTGGCAATCACTGCGATTGACCTAAACTAGGTACTGATGATTCGGTTCCAATGGAAACGATGCATCTCCGAATTGTGCAAATGGTAAAAAACAGCTGGTTCTACTTCCTGTTTGTCCAAAGCCTGAACAAGGCTATTGAAATGCTTCCATTCAATCAATTGTTGGGTATTGCTGGGTTGAAAATGCCGTGTATGGGGATCTATAATTTCTTTGATTACAGGCCAGTCGCTGCGATCCAATTGACGTACCAAAAATTGAGAAGTTCTCAATTGTTCATCATGTGAAATGGATCCAAACCAGGAGGCAATAAATTCAAGTAATTCTAATTTTCTGTTTCTATCAACTTGAGAAAAGCAAGCGACTAATCTGGCAATTGGTACATTGGACATGCTGTCTGTCAACTGCATTAATCGATCCCATTCCATAAGTGAATGGGACCTAAAATGTGCATCTTTAAGGTGACGCAAGGAAAAATCAATGGCTTTTTTGTCTGACGATAACCAAGATTTCTCGGGACATTCTTCTGCTCGAGGCATCAAAGCCAAATACCAATTGGGCCTTGTTTCATCAATGAAATAGGTGGTAATGCGATCCAGAAAAAATGGATGATTGATAACATTCTCTGGTAAAGAGGTCACATCGATATGCGCATTTCGCATGGAGAGAGCCAGTACCAAACCAGACAGGTATCGATCTTCCCATGAGGTCATTCTCCCTTGAGCCTCGGTGAATAAATCGCTCCAATGTTCAGTTGGCGCAATGAGCAAACCGGTTTGAAACCACGTTTGATTCTCAGAGGTCCAAACCTCTTCTTTCGAAATGGAATGAACGGATTTTACCCGTTCTCCTTGAGACAATTTTTCTAGATAATTTAGGAATCTATCCCCGAAACGTTGAGCCCTTTTCCAATCGGAAAAATCCCCATATCCCAGATAATGCGTAATGGTGTCTAGGGTACTGCTGCTCGGCAATTTTTCCGTATTCTCTTGATAGAAACGCTGCAAGGTAGAAACACTGAGTAGCACCCCCGTTTTTAAGAATATTCGATTGGACAAAGACTCGAATTGCTTAGTAGACTGGGGAGTAGCCTCTTCTCTGAATTTCAGTTCACTCCTCAACTTATTTAAATCTTCAAATACTAATTTCTTTAGTGGGCGCGCCATTCTTTTAAATGAATCTATTTGACTGAAGATTTAACTAATTGTTATTTAATAACTTGGTTAACCAATATTTTGGTTTCATGCAAGATACCAACTCATTAACCAAAAACCAATTGTTTGATTAAACGAAATTGGTTCAATTTGAACCTATGCCCAAAATCAAAGCCTTACTATTGGATGATGAACCCGCTGGCAGAACCGTACTTTCCTACTTCATTCAAGAATTTGCCAGCGACTTGATTGGGCCCATTGTTACATGTAACTCCATCAAAGAGACCTTGGAAACTTTGGAAACATTCGAACCTGATCTGATGTTTGTTGACATCGAATTACAAGGAGAAAGTGGCCTAGACTTGAGGAAAATAATCCCATCGATTCCCATCGTTGTAGTTTCTGCCCATTCTCAATACGCCATCGAAGCCCTTAGATTGGATGTACTTGATTTTCTTACGAAACCCCTAGAGGTTGATCAATTCAAAGCCTTTCTAAAAAGAATTGAGACCAAAATTCAACCCAAACGCTCCTTAGATGATTCCTTGATTATTCGCGACGGCGGCAATAGCGTGATCATTCACATTCAGGATATTTTGTTCATTGAAGCATCGGGTGCGTATTCCAAAATACATACCACCGAGCGCTGTTATTTGGTCAGTAAAACCTTAAAAGTTATGACACCGTTACTTCCTGATCATTTCTATCGTTTGCATCGCTCCTATTTGGTGCCAGGCTTCCAGATAGATAGTTTCAAAGGCAATATGGCCAACCTGAAAACAGGTCATCAAATTGGCCTTTCGAAAAGCGGCAGGAAATTATTGCTTGAAAAATTTGGCCAATAAATTTCTCTCCTTATTCGTCATTTTAATCAGCTTGTCCTTCCAAACGCAAGCTCAACAGTTGACCTTAGAAGGGGCTGAACTGAATAGTATTAGTGGTCTGAATTCCAACCTTACACGGCAAACTCGAATAGATTCTAAAGGAGCCATTTGGGTCTGTCACAATCAAGGAGTACAAATATTCCCAATCTCCAATCCCGCCGCAAAAACAATAAGCTCGACCATGCATAACATCTCAACTTGGGATGTTGCCTTTTATCAATTCCATCAAAAATCATATACAGCGATTATCAGTTTTGATAGTGGTCTGTATTTATTCAACGATCAAGGCCAATTGACCAGGCGAATGGCCATAAAAAAAACCCGAGCCTTGCATTGGGACGAAAACAAGCTGTATTGCCTTAGCGGTAACGGCGTATTTCAAATAAATGGACTTGACACAGTGCGTGTAACACCCGCTTGCCAGAACAATGAGCAAATCAGAAGTTTCTTTCATTGGAACGGGTATTATTACGCTTGTACCTATCCCACTAAGAAATGGATTCAATTCAAAGAACAAGAGAATGCCCTACATGCAAAGTGGAGTGATTTGGCACCATGGGGTATTCATACATCTATACTCAGTCATAAATCAACTGATTCCCTGCTCTATTTAGGTTCTGAAGGCGCGTATTACGTTATTGACAAACAGAACCGCCAGAACCATTATAGTCTAGACAATGGAAAAGGAAATAATTGGGTCGTTTGGAGCATAGAAGAATGCGGCAATCGCGTTTATTTAGGCCTGGGCGATGTTCACAATTTAGAACAAGGAGCCATTATTAGGCACATTCCAGCCAACTATCGTCCTTCTATCAGCAGCAGGACTACCGAGCCCTTCATTTGGGGTTTAACCTTTGATTCAACGAATCAAGTTTTATGGGCTTCGAGTCTAGGAAAAGGGTGTTACAGTTTGTTATTTCCCAATCAAATCCATCAAATTCCCATTGGAAGAATTTTTGCCAATCAAGGATATGTAAGCATATGGGATGAACGAAAACTATATGTCAACACCGCCTCGCATCCTTCATGGATCACCCATTCGTTTCCCGATAATATCTTGGATGTTCAAAGTTGTGCCAATCGTTTGTTTGTCTTGACCCAGAATTGGCTGTACAAATGGGACGAAGCCAATCTGCGCTTTAAACAATTTTTTAAAATCTCTGATTATGGTTGCAACAAGATAATTGCCGCTGGCTATACCTTGATATTGCATCGCCCTTATGCCAAATGGTTGTCCATCAATATCCAAACAAAGCAAATTGAAAAATGGCCCAACAGCTCCACTCAAACGGCCCAATTTATCAGTACAGAAAATTTTGTCATTACTCAAGATTTCGATGGCTCATTGCAGGTGGTCAACGTAGAAAGTCGCCGAACCAAATCCATTAATCATTTGACTTTCTCTGCCAACACTCCATTGGCCATTTCGAATAATCGGCTGGTTGCCCAAATGGGGCAAACATGGAAGGTCTATCAATTTGTTCAGAATCAATTGGCCTTCCTCTTCGATGTAAACATTCAAGAATTTATCCTCCCAAATAAAGAATTTAAACTCTTTGGAACATCAAGAGGATTCTGGATTCTGTCTAACTCCCATTTATACCAGATTATTTTTCTAAGTAATGGCAGTGTTCAAATGGCTGACCAACAATATGTCGGACATTTGTCTTCGCAATCGATTCATACGGCGACCATCAACAATTCCCATCTTTGGTATTATCAATCTGGATATTGGAAGTCTATCCCTTTGCCAATGAATAGGGTCTACACCCGCTACAACGAATTTCAGTTGGTACACCAAAATGGCGACAAGGAATTTGTCTCGAAGATGTCACTCAACATTCAGCCAAATAATGACATCAATGTTCGATTTTTTCATCCTGAGTACTGGACCCATTACCACAGTCTTGTCTCCATTGGGTTAAAAAATGACCAAGACTCTTTTATTCATCGACAAGTGCGATCGGGACAGGAGGGAAATTGTATACCGGGTGTTCCATTCGGAGATTACGCCTTGTTTTTGAGTCATCAAAGGGGATCGCAAATTGCCTTTTTAAAAACAAAAACCAATACCGGCTTAATGGCCCTAACATTGATGGTCATTTTACCGGGAATGGCGATTCTGGTTACATTCCGAGATGTATCTAAAAATGCCGAAAGCCAACTTACATTGCTGCGATGGAAAACGCTGAAAAGCAACATGAATCCGCATTTTTTGCACAATAGCATGAGTCTGATTCAGTCCCTCATCGCCCAACAAGAGAATAAAAAGGCCATTGAGGTTACTGGGAAAATTGCAGAAATCAATCGACTATTCTTGGAAACCAATTTGCAGGAAACAGCTACTCTCGAGAAAGAACTTGAATTCTGTCGCAAATACATCCAAATCGAATCGTTGCGTTTCAGTAATAAAAAATTCACTTACATTGAAAAAATTGACCCCCAAGTCAATCTAAAGGAATGGAGCATTCCTCCCCTCTTGTTTCAACCTGTCATTGAAAATGCTATTAAACATGGATTGCTGTTGAATTCTACCAAAGGAGAACTCATTCTTACCATCAAGCAAGAATTGGAGAAAAACTCCCTGAATATAGAAATTTCAAATACTGGACCTGGACCCAATTTCAAACGAACGACAGGTACTCAAATGGGCTCAGAATTGGTTCAACAGCGTTTAGAACATTTTAACCGATTGTATCAAGACCGGTTTAAGGCTCAAGCTTCTTCTGGATTTGATCCGCGTAGGCAAACTTGCTACGTATTCTCCTTACGCTTACAAAAATTCTGATCAGCCTCGGAATTTCAAATGATTCACCATATAAATGAACTTTCGTTTATCAGATGGGTCTCTTTTCCTCACCAATAATCCTTCGTGATTCCTATTCAATTCAGCTATGATACGGCTTCGCTTGAGCTTTCTACTGTCATAATCAAATTCTTGTATATCAAAAAGTTCATCCAACTCGTCTTGGCTATAGTGACGACTCCCTTGGCTGTGAATCCCTAAGGCAATGGCATCTTCCATTGATACAGCTGATGGCGACTTCTTTTCGACATAACCTTTATTGAAGAAAAATTCCTTGTTTTCCGTCTTTTTGTTGAATCGCTTTTCTATGATGTATAAAAACAACAGCAGCAACAAGCCCAACCAATAGACCAGACGCTCTGAAACAAATGACATTTGCCGCATCCCATCGTTTTCAGGATTCAACGATAGTTCGAGATTGTTCAAATCGACGTTCTCTTCTTGGCAGTATTCAAACACAAAGCTTGACAAATCAGCTCGATAATAAGAAACGGAATCTTCATACATCAAGATCAAGCTATCTCCCATAACATAGGGCATAACCTTTTCATTGTTTAACAAATTCACACCCGTTAGTCCGAGCTCAGGTATGGCCATCATATGTGGGCCACTGTTGTTCAAATAAAATTTGCCCGTTTTCTTATTGATTATGACTTCTTGAGATCTTGGATTGGTAGACCCGACAAACCAATTCTCATTCTCAGCAGTTAGGCGATAATCAGATGTCTCCAAACCTATATTAGGGTCTAATGAATAATTGGTCCATTGCAATTTGTGCAAATCCAGCACCCACATTTGGCTCACAATTCTCGGAAAATCTCCATTTTGCCCTCTAAAAATGCTGCGAATGCAAAAAAGAGAGTCGTTCCGTTGAAAACACAACAAAGGACTCCCACCCGGCGAGGTCCCCTTTGTGAAAATCAAATCCCATTCTTTGGTACTCCAGTTGAAGCGAATTAGTTTGGAATGATCGACCCAGAAACCATAACCTCCCAGTGCGTAGATATGATTTTTATACCAAAACAACTTTCGACCAAAATTGTGGCCATGAAAAATAGACCGATCCAATCGCAAAAATCCAGGACGGTTTTCTTTGTAGGAAAACACATAATGAGTTCCATTAGGATTGATCAGCAAGGAATCACCCGCTTCGAAAACATCGATCAAAGAAACCTGGGCAGCATGTCCAAACTCCGTTAAGAAAAAGGTCTGAAAATTCAACAATATCGTATGCTTTTGCTGATTGTTATAAGACCAACCCGAATGGGAAATCAATCCCATTATCAGCATGATAATATATTGAATCTTCGATTTTTTCATCGATGAATTTAAGCTGTTCAAATTAAAACAGCCTAGTTCAGATTCTAACATAACGCAACGAACTATGTTGCTAACCTTCTAAATTGTTTGCGAAATAACCATTCAAACAATTGCTGCTTAACAATTTGTTGAGAATTTGTTCATGGGGACATCGTGCTTAACGGCTTTTTTTGTGTCAAACAATAAGAACCACTTTTATGAAAAAATTAGTATTACTGCTATTGACATTTGCCTCTAGCGTTGCCGCTTGGGCGCAGGTTACAACAGCTCACATTGGCGGTGTCATTAGCAATGGCACAACCGGTGTGGAAGGTGCCAGCATTTCTGCTGTTCTGACAACGACCAATGCCAAATACAATGGCGAGTCGAGAACCGGCGGCGTGTATGACTTGACCAACTTGCAAGCAGGCGGGCCTTACACCGTAACAGTTTCAGTTAACGGAGCTAAGTCTTTAACCTTCAGCAATATTTATTTGCAATTAGGCGAAACTTACCGTTTGGATGTTGATATGGCTCAAGATGGTGGCAACATTGGCTCAGTGACGATTACGGGAAATCGCAAAGGAACTCAAACAGGAGCCAGTTTCAATATAAGTGGCCAAACTCTGAACACCCTACCTACCATTAGTCGCTCGATCAATGATTTCACTCGTTTGACTCCTCAAGCGGGTGGGAATAGTTCCTTCAACGGTCGCGACGGTCGCATGAACAACATCACTATTGACGGTGCCAACTTCAATAACAACTTTGGCCTTAGCACCAACAACATGCCTGGCGGTGATGCTCAACCCATTTCATTAGATGCCATCGAGGCGGTTCAAGTCAACGTTTCTCCTTTTGACGTTCGTCAAAGCAACTTTACGGGTGCAGGCGTGAACGCCATTACCAAGAGTGGTTCAAACGTTACTTCTGCTTCCATTTATTCTTTTGTTCGCAACCAAAACTTTAATGGTAAAAAAATTGGCGATGTAGAATTGACCGACATTCCTGAGTCAACCTCAAATATTCTCGGCTTCCGTGTTGGTGGTGCTATCAAACAAGACAAACTGTTTTACTTCTTGAGCTACGAGCAAGAGGAGCGCAGCTTCCCTGGCTTGTTGTGGGAACCCACTACGGCCAATTCTGATCCCAATAATCCGAATTTGTCTCGTGTATTGGAAAGCGATTTGATTGCCGTACAACAGCACTTGAAAGACAAGTATGGCTATGAAACTGGCGCTTATGCTGGTTTGGGCAATTTCACTGTTTCCAACTACAAAATCTTAGGTCGTTTGGACTGGAACTTGAGCGAAAAGCACAAATTGACCGCTCGTTACAATTATGTGGAGAATACCAACCAGCAGGTTACAAACGGTACTTCAGCCCCTAACCCTCGTTCAGCTTCAAACCGTTGGTCACAAAACGCCATGAGCTACGAGAATACCTTGTACGGTTTCTTGAATACCGTGGGTTCCATCTCTTTGGAATTGAAGAGCAACTTGAATAAACGCGTCAACAACCAATTATTGGTTACACGCACGAATGTAGTAGATGCACGAAACAGTGGTTCTGAGCCCTTCCCCTTCGTTGATATCAAGAAAGATGGTGATCAATACATTTCATTTGGTTATGAATTGTTCTCTTGGAATAACAAAGTGGTAAACAACACCACTTCTATCATCGACAACGTGACCATGAATTTGAATCAGCACACCGTAACAGCCGGTATCGCCTATGACAACATGTACGTTGGAAACAGTTTCTTACGCTATGGTACTAGCTACTACCGCTATGATTCTATGAGCCAATTCTTGAATGACATGCAACCATCTGTATATGCTGTAACTTATGGTTATAATGGAGAAAAGAACCCCATTGCTGAATTGGGATTTGGACAGTTGGCTGTTTACGCTCAAGATGAGTACCGCGTAAACCGCAATTTGAAAATTACCGCAGGTGTGCGAGTTGACAAGCCTGTTTACTTGACTACCCCATTGGCCAATGCCGGTTTCTCTAAGTATGCCGATACGGCAGTATTTAAAAATCCTCAGGGTGAGGACTACTTCTACAACCCAGCCGAATGGCCAGCCTCTAAAATGTTGGTTTCGCCCCGCGTTGGATTCAACTTCGATGTTAACGGTGACAAATCTCTGGTTGTGCGAGGTGGAACCGGTATATTCACTGGACGTCTTCCTTTCGTATGGTACACCAATCAGCCCACCAATGCCTATGGGTTGCAAGCCACTGTGGAGTTGACCAAAAAAGCTGATTTGGACAAATATGGCGTTTCACAATTCAATGCCGATCCTTATGCCTATGTAGCCAACCTTCCCCAGACTCCAGCCAGTTTGCCTAGCGGTGCTTCATTCGCTCTGGTTGATCAGAATTTCAAATTCCCACAAGTTTGGCGCACCAGCTTCGGCATCGACACCAAATTGCCAGGCGACATTGATTTTACAGCCGATGTTATTTACAGCAAATCTGTCAACGACATTTATCAATTTGACGCCAACCGCAAGGCGGGTGATACCACTTTCTTCACAGGTACTGCCTATGAAGTAGAAGCCTACAAGAAAACAGCCTCTCGCTCATACACGGGTTCTGTGCGCAATGCTATGGTATTGGCCAACACCAATCAAGGGCACGGTTTGAGCATTTCTGCCACTGCTTCCAAAACTTGGGACAACGGCATGAATGCCTTCTTGAGTTACTCATTAAACAATACCTATGACATCACCGCTAATCCAGGTTCACAAGCTGCATCTGCATGGAGCAACAATGCCATCGGTGGCTTGATGAATCAAAACACGCCTGCTTTGGGCATCTCTCAGTATTCTACCCCTAACCGATTGGTAGGTGGTGTTTCGTACAAAAAGCAATGGAATGATATGTTGGCTACCACAGTTTCTGTGGTTTACGAAGGATACAACCAAGGCCGTTACAACTACGTGTATAGCAGTGATATCAACAATGATGGTTTGACCGGTAACGATTTGATCTTTGTTCACAAAGGTTCAGATATCACATTCAAAGACATCAAGAATACCGCAGGTGATGTTATTGCTTCTGCTTCTGCACAAGCCGATGCTTGGGATGCTTTCGTTGCACAAGACCCATATTTGAGTCAGCACGTTGGTGAATATACAGAGCGCTTCCAGGCCATCATGCCTTGGTTGAACCAATTTGATTTGGCCATCTACCAAGACATTGCCAAGAACATCAAAGGCAACAACCACAAATTGCAGTTGAGCGCCAACATTTTGAACGTAGGCAACTTGCTAAACAGCAGCTGGGGTGTTCGCCAAATGTTGACCGTCAACAACGGGGCTGTGTTGAAATACAACTCAGCTGACAATACATACAACTTCAACTTGGTGAACAACCAATTGGTAACTAGTAGTTTCCAAAATATTGTAAACACAAGCTCTGCTTGGGCCTTGCAATTGGGCGCTCGTTACATCTTCTAAAAATTCTAAAACACTACCAAAAAGGGCTCCCAATTGGGAGCCCTTTTTGCTTTTTCAAATGCCTACTTTTGTTTCATGAGTCTTCGCCCCTTGATTTTGGTCAGCAACGATGACGGAATCACTGCTCCTGGCATTCGCGCCCTAGTAGAAGTTGCCTTAGAATTTGGCGATGTATTGGTGGTTGCTCCTGACAAACCCCAAAGCGCCATGGGGCATGCCATCACCATCAACCAACCCATTCGCTTGGTAGAAACTCACAACTTCGATTGCAGCGTACCTCATCAACAGCACAGTTTGCGCACCTACCAGTGCAGCGGCACTCCCGTTGACTGCGTAAAAATCGCCATAGACAAACTCTTGGATCGCCGCCCGGACATCATGCTCAGCGGTATCAATCACGGCAGCAATGCCTCCATCAATGTCATTTACAGCGGTACCATGAGTGCAGCCGTAGAGGCCTCTATTGATGGCATGAAGGCCATCGGCTTTTCCTTGTGCGACTATGCTTGGGACGCCGATTTCGAACCCTCCAAAACCATCATTCGCAAGTTGGTTGCCGAATACCTCAACCGCGACCTGCCTTATGGCACTTTGCTGAACGTCAACATGCCCAAAGGCGAAATCAAAGGCATCAAAGTATGCCGCCAAGCTTCGGCCAAATGGAAGGAAGACTTTGACAAACGAGTCGATCCCT
>VFQT010003872.1_pt1 | contig 13126 bp, 12 predicted proteins | sample 3512381 | NCBI WGS metagenome assembly VFQT01 (sample SAMN10412376, study PRJNA504923) | tailings metagenome | isolation source: Relicate 2 Philex TSF3 active mining site | place: Philippines: Tuba, Benguet | collected 2017-08-29 | reverse complement strand
CTGCTCGACAAGTCCCCCGCCGAGACCGTGCTGCGCGACCTCTCGGAGCACATCCTCGCCGTCCCCGGGGTCCGGGGTTTCCACGCCTTCCGCGCCCGTCGCCTCGGCGACCGCCTCGAGGTCGACTTCCATCTCCAGGTCGCGCCCGCCTGCACCGTCGGGGAGGGCCATGCCATCGCCGGCAAGGTCAAGGCCGATATCCTCGCGACCCATCCGGAGGTCGTCTCCGTGCTGGTGCATGTGGAGCCCGACGAGGCCCATCATCAGGACGCCCGGGGCCATAGCGGCCGGTCCTGAGGCTTGCCGCTCCCACGGCGGTCGGCATCATGGGAAGCATGACCCGATTCCTCTGCCTCCTCGCCTGCCTGGCCGTCGCCCAGGCGCCCGATGTCGTCCGCGTCACCGTGCCGCACGGCGACCTCGTGGTCCTCGCCGCCGGGCAGCGCCTCGTGGTCGAGGCCAGGGGCAATGCCACCACCGGCTTCGCCTGGTCGGCCACCGCCGTGCCCGAGTGCCTCGCGCCGGTCGGCGAGCCCGCCTACATCCAGGATCCGAGCGACGGACGGCTCGGGGTCGGCGGCCGGTATCTCCTCACCTTCGAGGCGCGGGCCGCCGGCAAGGGCGTGCTCGAGCTCAGCCACGCGCGGCCCTGGGAGAAGGACAAGGAGCGGGCGGTCGAGGTCGCCCGCATCCAGGTCGAGGTCCGCTGACTCAGGCCAGCGGGATGAAGTCCCGCCGGCCGTAGGCCTTGCCCAGCCAGGCGCCGAGCTTGGCGAAGTCCTTGGGGATGGGCGCCTCCACGACGAGATCCTTGCCCGTGACCGGGTGGGTGAGCCTCAGGCGATGGGCATGCAGCATGACGCGCGGCATGGGCCAGCCGGCGAAGGCCGCGTCGTCGAACTTGCCGTAGGTGCGGTCGCCGAGGATGGGGTGGCCGAGGTGCGCGAGATGGACGCGGATCTGGTGCGTGCGGCCCGTGCGGGGCAGGGCGCGGATGAGCGCGGCCTGGGGGCCGAACTTGGCCTCGACCTGCCAGTCGGTCACCGCCTCCTTGCCGTCGTCGCGCACGGCCATGCGGACGCGCACCACGCGGTGGCGGTCGATGGAGGCCGACATCGTGCCCGACAGGAGCCGGGGCACCTTGTCCACCAGCGCGAGGTATTCCTTGTGGGCCTGGCGGTTGGCGAACTGCTCGACCAGGCCGTGGAAGGCCTTGTCGGTCTTCGCCACCACCATCACGCCCGAGGTCTCGCGGTCGAGCCGATGCACGATGCCGGGGCGGATGACGCCGCCGGCCGGGGCGAGCTTGCCCTTGCAGTGGTGGAGCAGGGCATGGACGACCGAGACGCTGTCGTCGCCGGTCACCGGGTGGGTGAGCAGCCCCGCCGGCTTGTCGATGACGACGAGGTGCGCGTCCTCGTGGAGGATGGTCAGGGGGATCTTGAGGGGGGCGACCGTCGGCGCCTCGGGCGCGGGCAGGTCGAGGTCGATGGCGTCACCGGCGGCGGCCAGGGTCTTCACCCCGGCGACCTTCCCGTTGACCCGGACCAGGCCGAGGGCCAGCGCGCGCTGGACGCGGGAGCGGCTGACGCCCGGGATGAGGGCCGCGGCCACCTTGTCGACGCGGTCCGCCGCCTGGTCGTGCCCGACGCGGAGCTCGTGGCGCTCGCCGGAGAAGGCGGGCGCGCCGTCCTTCGCGGGGGCGGGCTTGGCCTTGCGGGCCTGCTTGCGCGGCGTGCCGCCGGGGGCGGGCTTGAGCAGGCGGGTCGGCCTGTGGGTGCGCTCCGAGGGGGTCCTGCGCTCCTTGGCGGGCTTGGCGGCCATGGTCAGCGGGCCTTGCCCAGGAGATAGGCGGGGTTGAGCTTCTGGAGCGGCTTCGGGACGAACAGGCCGTCCTTGCGGATGAGCTCCCCGTCGAACCGGATCTCCCCGCCGCCGAAGTCGGGCCGCTGGATGCAGACCATGTCCCAGTGCACCGACGACGTGTTGCCGTTGTCGGTCATCTCGTAGCACTTGCCGGGCGTGAAGTGGAAGGAGCCCGCGATCTTCTCGTCGAAGAGGATGTCCTGCATCGGGCGGAGCACGTGGGGGTTGAAGCCGAGGGCGAACTCGCCGATGAACCGCGCACCGGGGTCGGTGTCGAGGATCTCGTTCAGCCGCTTGGTGTCGCTCGAGGTCGCCTCGACGATGCGGCCCTTGCGGAAGACGAGCCGGATGTTCTCGAAGGAGACGCCTTGGTAGAGGGTCGGGCAGTTGTACTGCAGGACGCCCTCCACGCTGTCCTTGACGGGCGCGGTGAAGACCTCGCCGTCGGGGATGTTGTACTCGCCGCCGCAGGGGATGGCGCGGATGCCCTTGATGGAGAAGCGCAGGTCGGTGCCCGGGCCCGTGATGTGGACCTGGTCCGCGCGCATCATGCGCTCGGCCAGCGCGCGCATGCCCGGCACCATCCTCGCATAGTCGAGGGTGCAGACGCGGAAGTAGAAGTCCTCGAAGGCCTCCGTGCTCATCTTGGCCTGCTGGGCCATCGAGGGCGTCGGCCAGCGCAGGACGACCCACTTGGTCTTGTTGACGCGGTGGTCGAGGACAGGCCGGAGCACCTTGGCCGCCAGCTTGGCCCGGTCGGCGGGCACGTCGCTGGTCTCGAAGATGTTGTCGGACCCGCGCACCGCGATGTAGGCCTGGACGCGCCTCATGCGGAAGAGCTCGGTGTCGCGCAGCGTCTCCAGCTGCTCCTGGGTCGCCCCGAGCGCCAGCTCGCGGCTCACGCGGGCCCGGTGCTGCTGGACGAGGGGGATGGCGCCCTTGGCCCGGGCGGCGCGGATCAGGGCGACCACGAAGGCCTCCGGGGTGTCGTGGGCGTCGATGAGGACGGTCTCACCCTTCCTCAGGCGGGTGGAGAAGCCGGTCAGGACCTCGGCCAGGCGGGTGTAGCGGGCATCCATGGAAAGGGTGACATTGGGGCGGGGGTCTCCCATGGCAAGGGAAGGATGGGTGGGACATCCCGGGTGTGACACGCTGTCCCGCGCCCGTGTCCGCGAACCCCCGGAGGGCGGAAAATCACCCCTTTCCCCTTTGGCATTTGCCTTATCCGCGGCCTTGGGCCACTTGGCATCCCTCTTGCGTAGGTCATCGCGGCCGCAAGGCCGAACCTCTCAACCCAACATACCCACACCAAAGAACATGGCCAAGTCCACCAAACCCACCGTCAAGCCCCTGGGCGACCGCGTCCTCCTCCAGCGCCTGGAGGAAGCCGAGGAGATCAAGGGCGGCATCATCATCCCCGACTCCGCGAAGGAGAAGCCCCAGGAGGCGACCGTCATCGCCCTCGGCACCGGCAAGAAGGACGCCGACGGCAAGGCCGTCGCCTGGGACGTGAAGCTCGGCGACAAGGTGCTCATCGGCAAGTACGCCGGCACCGAGGTCAAGCTGGGCGACGAGACCTACATCCTGCTGCGCGAGGAGGAGATCCTCGCCGTCGTCGGCTGAACCCACCCCCTGAACCCTTAACCCAAAACCCACATGTCCAAGAAGCAGATCCTGTTCGACGAGGTCGCGCGCCGCAAGGTGCTCGCCGGCGTCTCCACCCTCGCCAAGGCCGTCAAGGTCACGCTCGGTCCCAAGGGCCGCAACGTGATGATCGACAAGAAATTCGGCGCCCCCAAGGTCACCAAGGACGGCGTCACCGTCGCCAAGGAGATCGAGATCGACGACCCGTTCGAGAACATGGGCGCCCAGATGGTGCGCGAGGTCGCCTCGAAGACCGCCGACAAGGCGGGTGACGGCACCACCACCGCGACCGTCCTGGCCGAGGCCATCTACAAGGAGGGCCTAAAGTCCGTCGCCGCCGGCTCCAACCCGATCTACGTGAAGCGCGGCATCGACAAGGCCGCCGACGCCATCCGCGCCGAGCTCGCCAATATCTCGAAGAAGATCAAGACCCGCGAGGAGATCAAGCAGGTCGCCACCGTCTCCGCCAACTGGGACGCCTCCATCGGCGACATCATCGCCGAGGCCATGGACAAGGTCGGCAAGGACGGCACCATCACCGTCGAGGAGGCCAAGACCGTCGAGACCACCCTCGACGTCGTCGAGGGCATGCAGTTCGACAAGGGCTACCTCTCGCCCTACTTCGCGACCAACGCCGAGACCCTCGAGGCCACCCTCGACGACGCGCACATCCTCCTGTTCGAGAAGAAGATCTCGGCCATGAAGGACCTGCTGCCTGTCCTCCAGGAGGTCGCCAAGACCAGCAAGCCCCTGCTCATCATCGCCGAGGAGATCGAGGGCGAGGCCCTCGCCACCCTCGTGGTGAACAAGCTCCGCGGCACCCTCAACGTCTGCGCCGTCAAGGCGCCCGGCTTCGGCGACCGCCGCAAGGCCATGATGGAGGACATCGCCGTCCTCACCGGCGGCAAGTTCATCACCGAGGACCTCGGCATCAAGCTCGAGTCGGTGAAGCTCGCCGACCTCGGCCGCGCCAAGCGCGTCCAGGTCGACAAGGAGAACACCACCATCATCCAGGGCGGCGGCAAGTCGGCCGACATCCAGGGCCGCGTGAAGCTCATCCGCCGCCAGATCGACGAGACCACCTCCGACTACGACCGCGAGAAGCTCCAGGAGCGCCTCGCCAAGCTGGCCGGCGGCGTCGCCGTCATCCACGTCGGCGCGGCCTCCGAGGCCGAGCTGAAGGAGAAGAAGGATCGCGTCGACGACGCCCTCCACGCCACCCGCGCGGCGGTCGAGGAAGGCATCGTCCCCGGCGGCGGCGTGGCCCTGCTGCGCACCACCAAGGCCATCGACGCCGTGGTCGCCAAGCTCGAGGGCGACGAGAAGGTCGGCGCCCAGATCGTCCGCAAGGCGATCGAGGAGCCCCTCCGCACCCTCTGCTCCAACGCCGGCACCGAGGGCTCGCTCATCGTCCAGGAGGTCATCAAGGCCAAGGGCAACAACGGCTACAACGTCGCCACCGGCGAGTTCGAGGACCTCGTCGCGGCCGGCGTGGTCGACCCCACCAAGGTCACCCGCACCGCCATCCAGAACGCGGCCTCCGTCGCCTCCCTCCTGCTCACCACCGAGTGCCTGATCACCGACCTGCCCGAGGACAAGAAGCCCGCGGCCGGCGGCGGCGACCACGGCCACGGCGGCGAGTTCTGAGGCCGGCAGCGGCCTCCCTGCGCGGCGCCCCACGGGGCGCCGCTTCTTTTTGGTCGCCCCGCCGGCGCCTCCGGGGCACCGTGCCTGCGCCATGGCCGTCCAGCTCAAGTCCCAGAAGGCGAACCCCGCCGTCACCCTCGTCCTCTTCATCATCGTCCCGATCGTCACCCTCGGGGTGCTCTACTTCGGCATCCCCGGCACGGCCTTCAACGGCGTGCGCGCCGGCGTCTTCTTCGGGATGACCTACAATTACAACAACGGCTTCGGCAACGAGGGCGCCGGCCGCATCATGGACAGCACCATCAAGTGCACCTCGGCCGAGGCCGAGGGCTTCGTCCGCGCCGAGCTCCGCCGGACGCTCCCGTGGTACCCCGCCGACCAGGTCACGGTGGAGCTCAACGCCTATCCCGCCGGCTATCACTACCGCTACCGCTGCCAGACCTGGTACGCCCAGAAGCTCTTCAGCGGCGGCCGTCTCTTCCGCAAGGGCGCGGCGGTCGGCGACGAGGCGCTCGATGCCGAGCTGGCCCTCAGGCATGGCGAGGTCACGAAGGCCATCGGCGGCGCCCTCGAGGCCTATTTCAAGTCCAAGGGCGCCCACTGAGGCGCCGCAGGGTGGGGTGGCTGACGGGACTTGAACCCGCGACCCCCGGAATCACAATCCAGTGCTCTAACCAACTGAGCTACAGCCACCATCCCTGCGAGGTTCGAATGGAGGGAATGCGGGCGTCGCTGTCAACGCCATTGGGGCAGGGCGGGGCGTTTTTCCTTCCCCTTGCCGCCCCGCCGTGCTGACTGTCCCTTGATACAGATGTCGACCTTCTCCGAATTGGGCCTGTCCGAGCCCGTGCAACGCGCCCTCGCCGACTGCGGCTATGTGACCCCGACGCCCATCCAGGCGCAGGCCATCCCCGTCGTGCTCTCCGGCCGCGACCTGATCGGCGCCGCCCAGACCGGCACCGGCAAGACCGCCGCCTTCGCCCTCCCCACGCTCTCCCGCCTCGGCGCGGCCGGCGGCGCGCCCCGCTGCCTCGTGCTCGTGCCCACCCGCGAGCTGGCCGTGCAGGTCGACGAGAACTTCCGGAAGTACGGCAAGCACCTCGGCACCCGCACCGCGCTCCTCTACGGCGGCGTCGGCTACGGCGCCCAGACCGAGGCCCTGAAGGCGGGCGTCGACGTCGTCATCGCCACGCCCGGCCGCCTGCTCGACCTCCAGGAGCAGCGCATCCTCCGCCTCGACGCCATCCAGGTCCTCATCCTCGACGAGGTGGACCGCATGCTGGACATGGGGTTCATCGAGGACGTCTCCCGCATCATCCGCCTCTGCCCCAAGCAGCGCCAGACCCTCCTGTTCTCGGCCACCGCCGACGAGCGCGTGGGCAAGGTCGCCAACTGGGCCCTGACCGACCCCGTCACCGTCGACGTCCGCACCGGCCAGACCGCCGCCGAGACCGTCGACCACAGCCTCTACCCGGTCGACGTCTTCCAGAAGTACGACCTCCTCCTCGCGCTCCTCAAGCAGACCGATTACAAGTCCGTCATCGTCTTCACCCGCACCAAGCGCGACGCCGACCGCATCGCCGAGTGGATCGAGGGCCACGGCACGCCCGTCGCGACCATGCACGCCGACCGCTCCCAGTCCGAGCGCCTCCAGGCGCTCAAGGACTTCAAGTCGGGCAAGCTCGCCATCCTCGTCGCGACCGACATCGCCAGCCGCGGCCTCGACATCACCGGCGTCACCCACGTCATCAATTACAACGTCCCCGAGCATCCCGAGGACTACGTCCACCGCATCGGCCGCACCGGCCGCGCCTCCGCCGAGGGCGAGGCCTTCACGCTCTTCTCGCCCGACGAGCTCCACCATCTCCAGCAGATCGAGCAGCTCCTCGGCAAGCCCATCGCGCGCCGCAAGCTCGAGGGCTTCCGCTACTATTCCGAGCCCATCCTCAGCGTGACCGGCAAGGCGGCGCCGGTCGCCCGCAGGCGCAACCGCTGAGCATGCCGGGAGGCGCGGACGACCGCCACCTCCTCCGCGCGCTCGAGCTCGCCCGCCGCGCCTGGGGCGACACCCACCCCAACCCGATGGTCGGGGCCGTCCTCGAGGAGGGCGGCCGCGTCGTCGCCGAGGGCTGGCACGCCCGCGCCGGCGAGCCGCATGCGGAGGTCGCGGCCCTGCGCGCCCTCGGACGCGCCCCCGCGCCCGGCGCCGTCCTGCACGTCACCCTCGAGCCCTGCAGCACCCACGGGCGCACGCCCCCCTGCGTCGGCGCCATCCTCGCCGCCCGCATCCGCAAGGTGGTCATCGGCACGCTCGATCCCAACCCTTTGCATGCCGGGCGCGGTGTCGACCTGCTGCGCGCGGCCGGCGCCGAGGTGCGCCTCGCCGAGGGCGCGACTGAGCTCGCCTGCCGCCGGCTCAATTTCCTGTTCAACCATTGGATCGTCCGGCGTCGCCCCCTCGTCTGCCTCAAGGTGGGCCGCGACGCCGCCGGCCGCACGACGCCGCTGCCCGGCGCCCGTTGGATCACCGGCGAGGCGGCCCGCGCGGACGTGATGCGCTGGCGCCGCCTCTTCCCGGCCATCGCCGTCGGCGCCGGCACCGCGCTCGCCGACAATCCGCGGCTGACAGCCAGGCTGCCGGAGGGCGAGACCTCCCCTTGGCGCGTCGTCATCGATCCCTCGGGGCGGCTCCACCGCGCCGACCGGCTTGCGCTGGTGTCCGATGCGTTCGCCGGCCGCACCCGCATCGCCTACGACCCCGGGCGCGCGCCCTCCGGCTATGCCGCGTGGCTCGCCGCGCGCGGCGTCGTCGGCTGGCCCCTGCCGTCCGAGGGCTTCCTATCCGCCGTCATCGCCCAGGCCGGTCGCGAGGGCTGGGTGGGGCTCCTGGTCGAGGCGGGAGCCGGACTGGGGCAGGCGCTTCTCCGCGAGCAGTTGGTCGACCACGGGTTGATTTACACGGCCGGGGAGGGGCGGGGCGACCCGTGCGCGACCGCCTGGCTGCCCGATCCCTTGCCTTTGGCGGCGGCGGAGACGGTCTTTTTCGGGTCCGATAGGGCCGATTTTGGCCAATGGACTTACCTTAATCGTTGAAAATTAGAGTTTTGTGACAGTTTTTGCGTGTCGGGTTGGCACGAAAATCGGACTTTAAGGCTCGACTTTTGGGGTTGCCTTCGCTTGATACCACGTCCGCCCCGAGGGGACCGTCCTCTTCCCAACCGCCGATTTCCCAACCACTTATGGCCGAAAAACTGCTCGATCTGAAGAAGAAGGAAAAGCCCTCCTACACCTCGCTCATCGAGAAGAAGCGCGATGGCGGGGAGTTCACCGCCGATGAGATCCGCTACATCGTCGACTCGGTGATGGACAGCCAGATGCCCGAGGCCCAGCAGGCCGCGCTGGCCATGGCCATCTTCTTCCGCCAGATGTCCGCCCAGGAGACCGCCAGCTTCGCCGAGGAGCTGCGCCTCTCCGGCGAGTACGTCGACCTCGACCGCCTGAGCCAGCCCAAGATCTCCAAGGTCTCCACCGGCGGCGTCGGCGACAAGACCTCGATGGTGCTCGCCGCCTTCGGCGCCGCCGCGGGCGTCATCATGCCCGGCATGAGCGGCAAGGATGAGTCCTATGTCCTCTCCACGACCGAGAAGCTGGCCTCCATCCCCGGCCTGAAGACCAAGCTCACGCTCGACGCGTTCCGTTCCCAGCTGGAGCGCGTGGGCTGCGTGCTCGCCGAGCAGTCCGCCGAGATCGCCCCGGCCGACGAGCTCCTCTACAACCTCCGCCAGCGCACCGGCACCATCCCCTCCCTCCCGCTCATCACGGGCAGCATCCTCTCCCGCAAGCTCGCCGAGGGCTGCGAGGGCCTGGTGGTCGACGTCAAGTGGGGCAACGGCTCCTTCATCCGCGACGTCGAGCAGGCCAAGCAGCTCGCCCGCATCATCACCCGCGTCGCCCGCAGCCTCAACCGCAAGTGCGTGGCGCTCGTGACCGACATGAACCAGCCCCTCGGCGACTCGGTCGGCACCGGCCTCGAGGTGCTCGAGGCCGTGCGCCTCCTCAAGGGCGAGGGCCCCGAGGACCTGCAGGACCTCGTCATGAAGCTCGGCATGGAGGTCGTCCGCCTCGCCGGCGTGGCCGGCTCCACCCTCTCGGCCAAGCAGGCCGTCGAGCGCCACCTCAAGGACGGCTCCGCCCTCGAGAAGTTCAAGGCCATGGTCCGCGCCCAAGGCGGCAAGACCGACTGGATCGACGACCCTGCCAAGTTCCCCAAGGCCAAGTTCATCCGCAAGCTCCCCGCGCCCAAGCGCGGCTACGTCCACACCATCGACGCGGGCAAGATCGCCCAGGGCGTCCGCCTCCTCGCCACCCTCAAGGACGGCACGCTCGACCCCTCGGTCGGCGTCACCGAGATCCGCAAGGTCGGCACCCAGGTCAAGCAGGGCGAGCCCCTGGTGATGATCCACTATAACGACGAGTCCAAGGTCGAGGCCGCGCTGCCCTACCTGCGCGACGCCTACCGCCTCGCGCCCAAGCGCCCCAACGTCCCGCCGCTCCTCGTCGAGCGCGTGGCCTGATTCGGCCGGCGAGCGACCGGAGCCGACATGCTCGAAGCTCCCGGCCTCAAGGAGAAGCTCTTCATCTGGTTCATCCGGCCCTTCGCCCGACGGCCGCACGCCGATGTGCCTGAGGGCGTCCCCGATGCGGAGCTCATCCGCCGGGGCGAGCTCGTGCAGCGCCGCTACACCTTGCTCACCTACCTGACGATGGCCCTGGTCACCGTCGCGGTGGGCTTGCTGTGCAAGTTCTCAGGCCTCGCGCCGGAGGCCCGCCCGGAGGACCTGCGCTTCGTCTCGAACAATATCTGGTTGCCCTCCTTTGTCGTGGCCATCGGGTTGTGCTCCCTGCTGGGAAGCAGCCCATGGGCCCATCTCGTCGGCGGGCGGGACCTCGAGCGCGACTACCGCCTCGCCTTCGAGGCCAAGCACAAGGTCAACATGCGTCGGATCCTGTTCCTCAGCGGCCTTCCCGTGGCCGCCCTCGGCGTCGGCGTCCTCTGGATCTCCCGCGATTATGTCGCCTTCGACCGGATGGCCCTGCGCTGGAGCCAGTCAGGCCTGGAGCAATCCCGCCCGCTCGCCGACATCGCCGAGGTGCGGTTCTACCGCCGCAAGGTGCGATCCGATGGCAAGGCCCATGACAACGGCGACGCCGTCATCATCTTCAAGGACGGCATCGTCCTCGTCCCCAGGGAGGACATCGACACGAGCCTGGGCCTATGGCCCGCCGATTGCGCCGAGCTCGCCCGCGCGGCCGGCGTCCCCGCCCGACTCGACCTGGACGTGCTGTCGCTGCGGGAGAGGTCCAGGTGACAGCCCATGGAGGACCTCAAGCAGCGGGTCTTCTGGTGGTTCTTCCGCCCGTTCATCCGACGCCGCCGCGAGGATATCCCCGAGGGCGTCTCGGACGAGGAGCTGATCCGGAAGGGCGACGCCGTCGGCCGCCGCCCCTTCAACTTCCTCCTTGGCTGCCTACTCGTCGCCTTGCTGGCCTGGGGTATCGTCGACCTGCATGCCGAGCTCGGCCTTGGCGCCGCGCGACGGCCCGATGACATCCATTGCTCCAAGACGATGGTGTGGCCGGGCGCCATCTTCGTGGCCATGGGGCTCTCGTGCCTCCTGACCCTCGTCTGGCTGAGGCTCTTTGGCGCCACGGAGGAGGACCGGGCGGTCAACCAGGGCTTTGAGGCTCGGCACAAGGTCAGCGCGACGGGAGCCTATGCGCTCCTCGGCGTGCTCTCGATCGCGATGGGCGCGCTCTTCATGGTGGCGGCGGGTGACTATGTCGCCTTCGACGGACGGACGCTGCGCTGGCGTCGGTTCTATACCGAGCACACCCGCCCGCTCGCCGACATCGCCGAGGTGCGCTGGTACCGGCGCGCGGAGATGCCGCGCGGTGGGCCGCGGGAATGGAAGGCCGCCTGCGTGATCTTCAAGGACGGCACCCGATTCCTTTCCACGGACGGGTTTTTCAGCGTCAGCCTGCCTCAGGAGGCCTGCGCCAACCTCGCCAAGGCCGCGGGCGCGCCGGCCTACCTTGACCTCGATATCATCTCACTGGAGGAGCGAGGGAAGTAGGGGTACGTGGAGGACTGAAAGGGACCAAAGGGGACTGAAAGGACTAAGAGAGACTAAAGGGGGCAAAGAGGGACGAAAGGGGACTAAGCGGACGAAGGGAGAGCATGAGAGACTAGCTCTCAGTCCTCTTTCGTCCTGTTGGGTCCTCCTTGGTCCCCGATCTCCCGACCCCCTGTCCTTTGAAGTCTTTCCTCTGAAGTCTATCCTCAGGCCAACCCGCGCTTGGACTCGCGCACGAAGGCGAGCCAGGCCTTGCCGACCCGTCCGGCCGCCAGGGGCAGGGCGGCGGCCTTCTCCAGCGCCTGCGTGGCGTTGAGGCCGTCGCGATAGAAGAGCCGGTGCAGCGCCTTGGCGTCCTCGATCTCGGCGTCGGCGAACCCGTTGCGCGAGAGGCCGACGCGGTTGATCATCTTGGTCTCCGCGGGGTTGCCGTCGGCGATGACGAACGGGGGGACGTCCTGGACGAGCTTCGAGCAGGCGGCCACCATCGCGTGGTCCCCGATGCGGCAGAACTGGTGCACGCCGGCGTTCCAGCCGACGTTGACGTGGTTCCCCACGTGGACGTGGCCGCCGAGGGCGGAGTGGCTCGACATCACGAGGTGGTCCCCGACCAGGCAGTCGTGCGCGATGTGGGCGTAGGCGAGCAGCGTGTTATCGTCGCCCAGGACGGTCCATTCGCCCTCCTGGGTGCCGAGGTGGATGCTGACGTACTCGCGGAAGGTGTTGCGGGCGCCGATGCGCAGGCCGGGCTTGCCCGGGCGCGCCTTCAGGTCCTGCGTCCGCCCGCCGATCACGGCGAAGGGGAAGACCTCGCAGCCGGGGCCGAGCGTCGTCAGGCCCTCCACGCAGGCGTGGTGGTGCAGGACGCAGCCGTCGCCGAGGGTGACGTCGGGGCCCACGTAGGCATAGGCGCCGATGGACACGCCGGAACCCAGCTTGGCGCCGGGCTCGACGATCGCGGTCGGGTGGATGGCCGCGCCCACGGCCTCAGGCCTCCGCGCCGCTGTCGGCGATGGTGAACATGAGGTCGGCGGAGGAGACGGCTTCCCCGGCCACGAGGCACTCGCACTCGGCGCAGGCGATCTTGCCGCGCACCTTCGTGAGCTTGGCGCGGATCTCGAGGGTGTCTCCCGGGGTGACCGCCTTGCGGAACTTCACCTTGTCGGCGCTCATGAAGAAGACGACCTTGGGTGTGCTCTCGCCCTGGAGCTGGTTGAGCATGATGAGGCCGGCCACCTGGGCCATGGCCTCGACCTGCAGCACGCCCGGCATCACGGGCATGCCGGGGAAGTGGCCCTGGAAGAAGGGCTCGTTGATGGTGACGTTCTTGATCGCGACGATGCTCTCCTTCTCGAGCTTGAGCACGCGGTCCACCATGACGAACGGGTAGCGGTGCGGCAGGTGGTTGAGGATCTGCCGGATGTTCAGCTCGTTGCCCACGGGGGCCTGCACCTTGGGCTCGGCCGCCTTGCCGGGCTTGGCCTTGCCGGCCTTGGCGTCGAGCCACTGGCGGCGCACCGCGGCGGCGAGGCGGGCGTTGAGGGCGTGGCCGGGGCGGACCGCGATGATGTGGGCCTTGATGGCCACGCCGGCGAGCGTGAGGTCGCCGACGATGTCGAGGATCTTGTGGCGGACGAGCTCCTCGCGGAAGCGCAGGGGCTCCTTGGAGATGATCTTGTCGCCCTTCAGCACGATGGCCGAGTCGAGCGAGCCGCCCTGGATGAGGCCCTTCTTGAGCAGCGCCTCGATGTCCTCGTAGACCGTGAAGGTGCGGGCCGGCGCGACCTGGGTCTCGTAGGTCTCGGGATCGAGGTCGATCGTCAGGTGCTGGGTGT
>VFQT010003871.1_pt1 | contig 13128 bp, 17 predicted proteins | sample 3512381 | NCBI WGS metagenome assembly VFQT01 (sample SAMN10412376, study PRJNA504923) | tailings metagenome | isolation source: Relicate 2 Philex TSF3 active mining site | place: Philippines: Tuba, Benguet | collected 2017-08-29 | reverse complement strand
TCTTGCCCCCGGCTGTCGGGATCACGATGAGCGGGTTGCCCTTGTGGTCCTCGAAATAGGCATAGATCGCACCGATCGCCGCCTGCTGGTAGGGACGGAGGCTTAGCATTATGCCGCCTCCTGCTCCGCGCGCGCGTCATTGACCCAGACGGCGCCGTCCTTCATGCGATAGGTGACATGGTCCTCGCCGGCATCGGTGACCTCGCCGGGAACCAGATCGGGAATGAACAGATGCCTCGCACAGGCGCCGCGCTGCTCCTGCGATGCCTGCATCCGGTCGTGACGGGCGCAGTGCCAGCCGCCCTCGACAGGCGTGGCGTGAAGGCAGGTGCGGCAGTTCAAGGCCACGGCCCCGCCGCCATGGCAGACGTCGTGGTGCGTGCACATGCGGCATTCGAACCAGGCTGCGTCCTCGCTGATGCGCGGGGGCGGATGCTGGGCAAAAATGATGCGGCCAGCCTTCTCGATCAGCCGCTCCGCCATGTCCTTGTCGGCCTCGACCCGCTCGATGTGCAGCGCGTCGGTGTCCTTGCACACCGCAACGTAAAGCGCGCGAGTGATGCCCGTCAGATGCATGTAAACCTGCATCTGTGCGGCATGCTGCGGCTTGGATGCGACAACGCCTTTTGCGACGAGGGCAGAAAAGCTCTTCACCGAGTGGGTCTTGAACTCCAGCACATGCCAGGTCCTGGGCGCCTCGAGGAGGCCGATGGCCACGCCGTCGAGCGAGCCGCCGAAATGCCCGCCGTGCGCCTCAACGCGAAACTGTCGGCCGGTTTCGGGGTCGACCTCGAGCACGGTGGCGCCCGTCGCACGGAGATTGCGCACCAGGCGGGCCTCTTCCAGCTGTCCGGTCTCGAACAGGCGCAGGAGCCGGCCGGGATGATGCGAGGCGGTCACCCAGCGGAAATCATACCAGAGGGCTCGGGCACAGCTCTTTCCGATGAGCGAGGCGCCGAGGTGATCGCGAAAGCCGTCGCCCTGCGAGGCCTCATATGCGGCATAGATCGCCGACAGGGTCGGCGTGGGAGCGGCAGGGAGTTCGGCCATTACGAACCCTCCCCTTCGCTGCGAAGCCTCGCCTCGGCCAGCACGGCAGCCCAGGCCTCCTCGTCATGACGCTCGCGCAGCACGCCGATCAGGGCGTCCTTCAGCGATTCGCGGCGGCGCACACCTGAGCCAGCGGCAAGAAGTTCCGCGCGCTCGCGGCAGAGATGGCGCAGCGCCGTGCGCGCCTTATGGAACCAGTTTGGGTCGATAGGCTTGCGCTGCTTCTGGCGCGCCAGATCGGCGGTGGCGATCTGCGTCCGGATGCGCGCAATGGCGTCATCGATTTCGATCAGGCGCAGCCGGGCATCGGGCAAGCCGGGGGCGTTCACGGCCGCGAGGGCCGCATTGGGCAGGTCTGTCATGTGAGTTCTCTCAGTTGGAGGAAGGGTGCTGCCGCAGCCGTCGCGCCGCGGCAGCCGGGGATCAGGCCTTCTTGTTCCAGGGCGCCGAAGCGATCTTCGGCGGGGTGGCCGGCGCAGCGGCGGCTGACGCAGGCTGAGGCTTCGCGGAAGCGGCGGGCGGCGCCCCGTCCTTCGGGACCAGGTAGCGGATCGCGTTGCGCTCGCCGTAGCCGTTCTTGGGCGGCTTCACAGTCACCTGGATAGTCATCGGGATGAGGTGCAACTCCTCGCTGTCGGCGACATGCAGCTTGCCGGTCGCATGGCAGATCGCGGAAAGCGCGCGCTGCGCGATCTCGACCGTGGTCGGGTTCTGGTTCACCAGGTTCAGCTGATCGAAGACCTTGCGGCCTTTGTAGGGTCCCTCGAGAATGTCTAGCATCAGCCAGAGAAACTGGCCCATGCCATTGCTGGTCACCCGCATCTCGCTCTCGATGATCTGGGCCACATACTTGCCCGCGGGCAGCACATCGTAGCCTGCAGCGGGTTCGATGCCGGTTGCGTCGAAGGAATTGTCGAAACGTGCCATCTGTCTTCTCCTCTCAGGGCTGGATCACTTGGGCTGGGGCATGGCCTTGACGAACTCCGACCAGTCGAGGGGCAAGGTCTCGGGGAGTTCGTAACGATTCTTGGCGAGGAAAGCGGGACGCTCCTCGGTGTGCATGACGCGCTTGCCGGTGCCGAGGGCGCGCGCCACTTTCTTGTTGAAGCCGACCTCCGACTTTGCGATCGACACCTGGTAGTTGGCGAACAGCACGATGTCGGAGTGTTCCTGCAACAGGGCCGCCGCACGCGCCTGGAGCTTGATCACGTAGCGGTCGTAAGGCTCGTGCTCGGGGCTGTCGAAGCGCTTGATATCGGTGTGCGCGATCTGAAGCACTGCCATGCCCTTTTCGTCACGCAGCGCATTCAGCTTGTCGATGTATTCGCGCCAGATGTTGACGGCTTCGGCATAGCCCTTGCCGAAGCCCGGGGTCTCGATCGACGACCAGTTGTTGCGCTTGCAGGCTTCAGCCCAGATCAGCGGCTCCAGCCAGTCGACGCTGTCGATCACCACGGTGCGGTAATCATGTTCTTCCGTCCGCAGCGCCTCGAGCGCCTCCGACACATCGGCGTAGCTCGTCGCCAGCGGAAAATGCGGCACCTGCAGCTTGCCGAGTCCGTCCTCGGTCATGATGAACACAGGCGAGTCGGCTTTCGCGGCAAAGGTGGATTTGCCGACGCCTGCCACGCCATGCATCAGGATGCGCGGGGGCTGCAGCGCCGTGCTCTTGCGGAGAGAGGCAAGGGAGATTGCCATCAATGGGTTCCTTCCGTGGTTGGGGCGGTGGGATTGTTGTGGGAGCTGGCCGCGCGAGTCGCCTCGAGACACTGGCCGAGGCTCCAGCCGGGATGCCCGGTCCAGAAGCGGTCAGTGGCGTTGAGAGCCTGCTGGAATTCACGCAGCGTCTCGCGGTCGCCGGCGATCTGCTGGCGGCGGGCCTCGATGACGCTGAAGAATTCCTCGCGCGACGTGGCGCGGGTGTCAGCTTGGTCCATGATCGAGACAGTCTTCATCAGCCACCCCTCTCAGACCGATGCCGAAGGGGAAGTGTCTGCCTCGGCGCTGCGAATCTGCTCGGCTTCGAAGGCTTCGACGTCTTCGAGCCTGTAAACGATGCGGCCGACGAGGCGGAGGAAGCGGGGGCCTTCGCCCGACGTGCGCCAGCGTTCCAAGGTGCGGTGCGAGATGTTCCAGCGAGCGGCGAGCTCGATCTGGCTGAGGTGTCTTGTCGCCATCTGATTCTCCTGCGGGGTTGCGCGAACAATTGCGGAGCCGAAGATGGCAAACCCCGAGGGAGATCCCGGGAAGATGACTGGGAGATAAACTGGAAGATGGCGAAGAAAGCGGGCGCGAAAAGCAAGAAGGCCGCCCGGGAGGACGGCCTTCGATGGGAGCTATGTGAACAGGATCAGGGTTCGATCCAGCATTCCCCTGCGGCATACTTGATGAAGAGCCGCCAATCGCCGCTTTCGCCGAATGCCTTGGGGAAGCTGTTCACCTTTCCTTTATACCCCGCTTCCTCAAGAACCACCGCAGTGCGAAGCCGCGGCGATCCCTTCCAGTAAGCGGTGAACAACTGCCGGAGCGCTTCACGCTGCTTGTCGCCACCGAAGGGGATTGGCTTGCCTCTGAGCCAGACGGTGCCGAAGTCCTCAGAGTGGTCGATCGGCTCCCGGCGTTGAACCTGGCCGGGGAAGACCCGGGCGCTCAGGATCTCGGGCGAGATGGCGAGGCTGCCCGGCTCGGCGAAAACGTCGGATACGGCAACGATGACATCGCGCCTGTTGGGCGACGGCGGGACGCACTCGCCGCGGGTCGAGGTGAGGATGATCCTCGTCCCGACCGCCGGGCGGCGTTCCATGAAGGCGGCGACCTTCCGCCAGACCTCGGGATTGCCGAGACACCGCGCGAACCAGACCGGTACCGGTTTGTCCGCACCCGCCAGCCTGATCACGCCGAGATCGAGGAGGCACCCCTCAACCAGAGCCTGTGGCGGCGGCGTTCCCGCGCGGTCGAACTGCACCAGCATGCTGGCGACCGCACGCTGGAAGTCGACCTTGTAGGCGGCGATGTCGCGTAGATCGGCCTCGACCCAGCGGCCGGACTTCTCCCGGTATCCGTAGGCCCGGTGCTCCGGCGACCATTCCGCCGGGACGGGCTCATCCTCATAATCGTCCATCATCACGACGATGGGGATGAAACCGTCCTCGATGAGAAGCCGAGAGTCGATCAGGCTGTCGGCGGCGCGATGCCCCATCAGCCGGAGCACCGCCCCCTGGGCACGGGCCGTGTGCATGTCCATCACGCGCAGCAGCACGCCGATGGACTTGTCATTCAGCGGAGCGGCGAGCATCGGCTTCCTCCTTCAGAATGTTCCAGCGGCGCAGGTACTTTTCGCCGATCAGGCGCTCCTGCAGGGTCATGTCCTTGAGATCGCAACCGTGCGGCATGGTCACGGTGAGGGTGAGCGACTTACCCCGCCCACCATCCCGTGCGGCACGAAACCTGATCGTGAAGCGCGCACGGGTCACGGTCCAGAAGGCCAATACGCCGGCGTGTTCATCAGACACCATACTGGCGGAGCCGGTGCCGCAACCGAGGCCAAGGCGGTGCCATGCCACGTCCCAGACCGAGCGTTCGGACCCCGGTAGGATCTCAAGCGTGATCCGTTCCTTGGGATTCCCGAGATCCATGAGGCGCAGTTCCTTCACGATAACGCTCTCGATTCCGTCTGCCCCATCGGAGGGAAAGTCGAACGGCTTGAGAAGGACGTCCAGGTCGTATTCGCGGAACGGGACGTGCTTCTCCTCGAAGTCGATGCCCAGCAGATGCTTCGCCATGAAGCGGGTGAGTTCCAGGCGGTCGTCGCGGGTGCTGGCCACGACCTCGATCACGCCAGTGGCCGCCTCATACGTCATCGCGGCTTCGAACACCGGGTACACGACATTGCGCCGGATCTTGGTGTCGTCGCCGAAAGTGAGCATGTCTTCGGCCCGGCCTTCGCGGTAGATTGCAATCTGCACGAGATCGCATTCCTGATCATCGAGAATCACGCGGTGGCGATCGAAGACATCGACCTGCACATTGGGCGTGTCGAACCGTTCGCGGATGGCAGCGGTAAACGCCGACAGGGAAACCGGGTCCTTCCGCACCTCCCGGTTCTTCTCGACTTCGAAACCGCTCCACAGACGGCCACGGCGGCGCTCGTCATTGTAGCGGACCTCCTCGGCCATCCGGAAACGCTCAGGTTCATTGAGGAAGACCCAGAGAGAGCGGTCGTGAGGGCCTTCCAGAGTGTCGAACACGGCGCGGTTGCGAACGACGTTATACAAGGCGTTCTGCCCCGGCTCGTCGGCCAGCGCCGTCACGCGACCAGCATCGAGGAGCACGCGCTGACGCTCCCCGGCGCTCATGGCGTCCACCGCCTTGATCAGAGGTTCGATCACCTCCGGTTCAGGCTTGCTCCAGTCGATTGGAGGGAGTGAGGCGAAAGGAATGTGGGTAAAGTAGTGCTGCAGGCGGTCGACAGGTGTCTTGCGAAAGAACGAGGCAATCGAAGTCATTGAAGAACCTCATGAAGTGAAACGTGTAAGTACGAAAATCATGCGTAAATATACGCAACTTTTCGATGTACACTGAACGTTCCAATCCGTCTACTTGTGGACATTAATTTTGTTCGACATATCCAGAACAAAAGCTGATGATCATCACCAACCTAAACGAGATAAATGATTCAATGACCACCTAGCCGGGCGCTGAGCTCAAGCATTACCGGCAGAAGAAGGGATATCACTCGACAAGCTGGGGAACTGTCGGAATCCAGCAAAGGCTATCTCTGGGAACTGGAGAACTGGGACACCCGGAAGACCTCGAAGAAGAAGCTGTCGCCGACACCTTCGAGCGCTTCACCAGCGAACCGGAGCGCTGATTCGCGCGCGCCGCCGGTTCCGAATCCCGCGAGGCCGAGTTTTGGCGCTACGCAGACGCACGCACCTGCCATCACCGTCCGTCATAGTCCACCAACATATTGATCTATTTGTGTTTTTTCTTTTTCGCGATAGCTTGTGAAGATCATTCATATCGCGAAACATCGCCATGGTCAGCCCGTTCTCGGATCCGGTTGCGGGTCCCAATTCCGTTCATCCCGATCGTATGACGCCGGACGCGCGGCTCGCCGAGATCGGCCGCATTCTCGCGGCGGGCGTCATGCGTCGGGCCCCCTTAAAGTCCAGCGGTTTATCTGCCGCAAGAGGAGACAGTTCAGTGGACTTGGCCGTGCCGAAGAGCGGTTGTCGTCGCCGAAAGCGCATCCGCATCGGAGGACCACATGAAGGCTGACGCACGCAAGATACATCCACCCCCGGCAGACGATACGGACCGAACCGTCCTCGCGCGCCTGTCGGCCCTGAAGCGCATGACGGTGAAGGAGCTGAAGGCTGAATGGGAAACCCTGTTCGGCGAAGCTGCGCCGAACAACAGCCGGATCTTCCTCGAGATCCGCCTCGGCTATCGCATCCAGGAACTGACCTACGGCGGACCCGACCGCGAGACCCGCCGCATGCTCGACCTCCTCGCTGACGAGGTGGAGGGCCTTTCCACGCGCAAAAGCCAGATCGCCGACCCGCGCAATCCGGTCGCCGGCACACGGCTGGTGAGGGAATGGGATGGAGTGGCTCACACGGTGACGGTGCTGAAAGACGGTTACGACTGGCAGGGGCGAAAGTTCAGGTCACTCTCCGCCATCGCCCGCGAAATCACCGGCACACGCTGGAATGGCTGGCGCTTCTTCGGGTTGCGCGAGCGCAAGCAGGAGACCGTCTGATGAATGTCATGAACCGACGCCTTCGCTGTGCCATTTATACACGCAAGTCCTCGGAAGAGGGCCTCGACATGGAGTTCAACTCCCTGGATGCGCAGCGGGAAGCCTGCGAGGCCTATGTTGCCAGCCAGAAGTCGGAAGGCTGGGCCGCCATCCGCGAACGTTACGATGACGGCGGTTTCTCCGGCGGCACGCTGGAGCGCCCTGCCCTCAAGCAACTGCTTGCCGACATCGAAGCAGGCCTCATCGACGTGATCGTCGTCTACAAGATCGACCGTCTCAGCCGATCTCTGATGGACTTTGCCAAGCTGGTGGAGGTGTTCGACCGGAACAACGTCACCTTTGTCTCGGTCACGCAGTCCTTCAACACGACGACTTCCATGGGCAGGCTCACCCTCAACATCCTGCTGAGCTTCGCCCAGTTCGAACGTGAGGTGATCGGGGAGCGCATCCGCGACAAGTTCGCGGCCTCGCGAAAGCGCGGTATGTGGATGGGCGGCTTCGTCCCATTCGGATACGATGTGCGTGACCGCAAGCTGGTGGTGAACCCTGAGGAAGCCGATACCGTGCGCCGCATCTTCCGGCGGTTTGTCGACGTGGGCTCTGCCACAGTTCTAGCGCGGGAACTACGGCGTGACGGCACGAGAAACAAACAGGGCACTCTCATCGACAAGGGATACCTCTACCGGCTCCTGAACAATCGCGTCTATCGCGGAGAGACGGTCCACAAGGGGAATGTCTACGAGGGTGAGCACGAGGCCATCATCGATGACGCTCTCTGGGAGAGCGCCCACGCCATCCTGGGCGAGAGCCCGCGCATGCGCGGCAACCAGACACGCACCGAATCTGCCGCCCTGTTGAAGGGCCTCATCTTCAGCGAGACGGGCGCGGCCATGACGCCCACCAGCACGAAGAAGGGATCGAGGCGCTACAGCTACTATGTCTCGATGGACGTGATCCGGAACCGGGAAACCGGGGAAGAGACAGCGCCGCGCCGCCTTGCAGCGGGCATGGTGGAGAGTGCCGTGGTCGGCGAAGTCCGCCGCATCTTGCAGACGCCGGAAATCATCCGGCATGTCGCAGCCACTCTGAAGGACGAAGGTACCCCAGCGCCAGAGGCCGCTGCGACCGCCGGGGTCCGTGACTTTGAGACGCTGTGGAACAAGCTCTTCCCTGCGGAGCAGGCGCGCATCATCCAGTTGCTGGTTCGCCGCGTCACCGTCACGACCTCCGGACTGGAAGTCGACCTTCGCAAGGAAGGAATCGCCGGTGTCATCCGTGAAATTATCACCCTGCGAAACCTGGAGGCCGCTGAATAATGACCGAGAAGAACGATACCATCCGGGTCATCATTCCCCTGAAGCTCCGGAAGAAGAACGGGCGCCCCCGGATCCTACCGCCGCCGAACTACAGGCCGAGCGAGGATCGCACGCAGGACCCGCATATCCTGCGGGCCATTGGGCGCGCCTGGGCGTGGAGGCGGCGCTTGGAGGCGGGAGAATTCAGCACCGTTGAAGATCTTGCAGCCGCCCTCAAGCTGGGCGACCGCCATGTCAATCGCCTTCTACGGCTAGCCTATCTCTCCCCGGAAGTGCTGAAGCGCCTCACTTACGGGCGGGAGACTACTGCGTTGAGCTTGCGCGATCTGTGCTTCCTCGCGGGAGGCGCCTGGGAGTGGCAGTCGGAACAGATTTTCCGTTAATTCCCGCAAAATCAGCAACTTAAATGGACGTAACATATGGAGTTGCACCAATAGTCATCGGGTTGGAGCGGAGGAACTTCCAGTTCCAGAAAAAATTGACTTCTATAGCGTGGGGAATAGAACATTGAACGAACAGAGTCGGCATTACGGTACAACTCGTGGTGCTGTTCAAGAACCGAGACAGATGAAAATGAGCCTCCTTGCTTTTGCCAATGAAGACGCCGCGGTCGCACCGATCTCACCGATGAGAGAGATGGGTGCATACGAAGCGATGTGGCTCGAGCCAGGTGCGTCGTTCAAGAAGATTGCCGAGCGTTTTGCGAGCGACAAGACCGCGTTGCCGTCCGATTTCGTCTCGGCAGAGGCATACTCCCAAGCCGCCCAAGAAGTGCGGGCCAAACTCAAGAAAGCTGGCGTTCACAGATTCGGCGTCCGGATCCATCAAGCCGGTGACTATCCTGAGAAACTTCGGGACGCCCGACATCCAATTGAACTTCTTTATTATCAAGGTGAGTGGGAACTCACGGAGACTCGTAGCGTAGCCGTCGTGGGTAGTCGGCAAGCAACGGAAGACGGAATGGCTCGAGCGGCGCGTATAGCACGGGAGCTGGTTGCGCATGGTTTTACAGTTGTATCGGGGCTTGCCAAGGGCATCGACACCGCGGCATTGAGTGCCGCCATTGAAACAGGTGGTCGTGTTATTGCTGTAATCGGAACACCCCTCGGCGTTTGCTATCCGCCTGAAAACAAGGAACTGCAAAGGGAAATTGCGACTCAACACTTGCTGATTTCGCAAGTTCCCGTACTTCGATATTCGCGTCAGGGGATTGCCCACAACAGACTGTTCTTTCCTGAGCGCAATGCGACCATGAGCGCCCTCACTGAAGCTACGATCATCGTCGAAGCAAGCGACACATCAGGCACTCTTACCCAAGCGCGAGCAGCGGTTCACCAAGGTAGAAAGCTCTTCATTCTGAACTCATGCTTCGAGAACAAGAGCATTCGCTGGCCAGCCAAGTTTGAGGCGGAAGGCGCGGTGCGGGTCAGGACCATGGAAGACGTATGGGGAGCTCTTGGCTGAAACGATCAGATTACGAGCCATCGATGAGAGCAATATTCGCGATCATGCGAGGCTCACTACGTCAGACAAATGTTTGTTCCTCTACGAGTACACATCTGGCGCCAGCTACACTGCAAGCAGCACCAACAATCTCATCTTCAACCTCAAAAAGAAGCCGAGCGAACGGCTGATCAAGGGCGGTTATCACTACAAGACCAAAGCAATCGACCAATGCATTTCTGACCTTAAGCAGGCGTTGAACCCAAAGTGGCTTGAGACGGCGACACTTGTTCCCACACCGTCGTCCAGAGTTCTTGGAGATCCCGACTACGACGACAGGATGGAGCTAATCTGCAGAGGACTTATCGAAGGAGCCGATGTCAGAAATATCGTCCGTCAAACATCGTCCACACCGCGGTCTCACGAGGCTGCTCCTGGTGAGCGTCTAACAGTCGAGCAGCTACTAAAGGTCTACGAGATAAACGAGGCGCTCACCTCGCCGGCGCCCAAGCAGATCGGCATTTTCGATGATGTCTTGACAGCAGGAACACATTTTCGGGCTATGAGCACCATACTCGGGGAGCGTTTCCCAGGTGTGCGCATTACCGGGATCTTCATCGCGCGCCGTATTTGGGCAGACAAAGAAGAAGAGTGGGATTTCTAATCGCGCCACCTGCATAGTCCTCGGCCTGACCTCTCTCCTCGAGAAAATCACCGGAAGGTAGCTTGAAACGTCATCGCCGTTAGCGAAACGTGAGCCGTCAACGGCGCGAACAGCTCGAATGCTTTCGGCTCGCGCGAGAAATTCCATAACCTGAGCAGACACCATTCCGACCGCCGCTCATCAGCGACGGCAAGCTCGTTCCGCGAAACGTAGAACGGCGTGCGGTCCCATCCATTTGTGGTCTTCACCTCTATCAACCTTGATCGACCGTCAGGCGCGAAGCTTGCGATGTCATAGCCGGCACCATCGCCATCCTCTTGCGCAACCCATCGCACCTTCCTTGCAAGATCAACCCGGCCGGCGGATTTCAGCATTGCCCGTTCGTGGATCAAGGCCCGCTCCTCGCCTGCCCTGCCGAGCGCCCGGTTTCGCTCATCACGCCCAGCTACATCGAACTTTCTTGCAACATGGAGCATTTGCTCCAGCTCGTCGGGTGGAGGTTCATTCGACTGTGTGGGCGGAGGCCCCAATCTGAGCTGCAGATGGTCGACTGGCGCAGTCGTAATAAGTTCACCAGGTAGGCGGGTCAGCCATACCGGATGCGCCGTCAGCCACCTGACTACGGCATCTGCCAACGACATCTGGAAATTGAAAGCGGGCCTGTATCCAGGGATCCAGTCTTCTCCCAATCCCTTTAGAACGGCACTGATATTCTGGTGCTTGAACTCGACCGCTGATTCGGAGCGGTCGTTCAGCAGGGGGAGCAATGACCGCCGGTGCTCTGCCTTGTTACACTTCCGGCCGGCAATATCGTCGGCCAGCATCGCGAAGTAGTCCGCGACGATCAGGTCGTTCTCTTCATCGCTCCAGCCGCCAATCGACATCGGTCCAGGCTAGTCGGGAAATCGCCGCTTGTCATCTGGGCCCTAGAGCGGAAAGTTCTGCCCTGGCGGTTCTGGCTGTTTAGTCAGAGAGTACTCTTTCCTCTGGATTCCGCCTTTTAGGTCGTACAATCTGAAAACATGTCTTCAGACTTAACCTTCGCGCAGCTGCAAGATTACATCCGGCGATCCATGCGGATGTCACACATCTATCAGCCGGTCATGCTGAGAGTTCTCCTCGAGAACGGCGGGCAAGCGGACACCGAGACTATCGCGAAAGCACTACTCAGCTATGACAGGTCGCAGATCGAGTACTACGAAATCCGAACCAAGAATATGGTGGGCAAGATACTCACCCAAAATGGAATTATCGAGCCGCTGAAGGAAGGCAAGCGTATCTCGGGGTACAAACTCAACATTGTTTCGCTGAGCGCAAACGAGAAAGCGGCGCTTCTGCAGCTCTGCGACGCGCGGCTGGCCGAGTACCTTGATAAACGTGGTCGCGACATATGGGAGCATCGGACTCTTTCCGATGGGTACATACCTGGTTCCGTTCGCTATGAAGTCCTGAAGCGAGCACGCTACCGCTGCGAGCTATGCGGCGCGCATGAGGAACAAGCCGCTATGCACGTCGACCACATTATTCCTCGGGCACGCGGCGGTTCTGATGACGCCAGCAATTTCCAAGCGCTCTGCATCACTTGCAACACGAACAAGCGGGACAAGGACGATACGGACTTTCGAGGAGTACTGGCATCCTACCAGAACCGGTCGGAGGGTTGTGTTTTCTGTCAGCTGGATCCTAGCCGCGTGGCCGCCGAGAATGAACTATGTTATGCGATACGCGACGCCTTCCCTGTTACAGAGCTGCACACGCTTGTCATCCCCAAGCGCCACGTTGCAGACTACTTCGATCTTTACCAACCCGAACTGAACGCGATGCATCGCATGCTGCAAGATCAGCGATCTGAAATCATGAGGCTGGATAATGCAGTATCTGGTTTCAACGTGGGAGTGAATTCCGGCAAGGATGCGGGTCAGACGATATTCCATGTCCATGTACATCTCATACCCCGGCGCGAGGGGGATGTTGCCGAGCCGGGAGGCGGTGTGCGCGGCGTCATTCCTTCGAAGCAGAAATACTGAATGTCACGCGAGCTTTTCTCAGAGCGGTTTCCATTCTCGGCCTGGCCAAACCCTGCCGTTCCCTCAGTAGCCGCCGGCGTCTACGCTATCTGGAAAGGAGACGAGCTGATCTACTGCGGAATGTCTGGGCGCGAAATCGATGCCAAGGCGAGCGCGCAGCCGAAGAAGTATGGCCTTGTCACCCGGCTCGCCAGCCACTGGAGTGGCAGGCTGTCGGGCGATCAGTTCTGCGTCTATGTGGCGAACAGGTTCGTGATCCCCTCATTGACGCCGGACGAGATTCCGCTGTTTGCATCAGGCGATCTCAACCTCGATGCCAGAACCCGGAAGTTCATCCATGCGCACTTGGATTACGCCTATGCGCTCGTCCAGACATCGGCTGAGGCTTATGCCTTGGAGCGGTCGGCGCGGAGAGGTGAGATCTTTGGGCGGAAGCCCTTTCTGAATCCGCTGGAGTGACGTCTGCCAACACTGCGTTATTGTACGCGCCGCTACGCCGAGTTGGTTCTGCAGATCCAATCGGATAGCTGGAAATCGAACATCAACTCGCGGAGAGGTCCGCTTAGCCAACTGACTGAAATACTGTGATATTTTGAGACCGGACCGATTTGAATGAGGTCCGGTCGGAAAGAGACGGCGGCCCGTCAGAGACCAATTTCCGGCTGGTTGCCAGTCTCCGAAGTCCGCTTCGTTGCGCCAAACCCTTTTGAAACAAAAAGGAATTTGGGCGCTCAATGCGGATGTTCTGATTTGGCGATCGAGATACTGGCGGAGACGGAGGGATTCGAACCCTCGATACGCCTTGAAAGCGTATGACGATTTAGCAAACCGTTGCCTTCAGCCACTCGGCCACGTCTCCTGCTG
>VFQT010003869.1_pt1 | contig 13136 bp, 13 predicted proteins | sample 3512381 | NCBI WGS metagenome assembly VFQT01 (sample SAMN10412376, study PRJNA504923) | tailings metagenome | isolation source: Relicate 2 Philex TSF3 active mining site | place: Philippines: Tuba, Benguet | collected 2017-08-29 | reverse complement strand
CAGATCGACTCAATGGCCTTAAAAGATATAACTTAATTGCGGGCATATTTCATCTTGTACAAGCTATCGCAATTTTCGCGTTGGCAAATAGCTTTGCCCTGCCAGTATCAGTTAGTTATCTGACCGATGCTCCTATTCCTGGAGCAAAATTTGAAGATATTCAGCTATTTGATTTTCCGATAGCTATTGGTGTTGCAATATTTTCAATACTAAGCGCCGTTGCTCACTTTTGGATTGTCGGTCCCGGATTCAAGAGTTACACCAATGATTTGAGCAACATGCGAAATATTGCTCGCTGGGTTGAGTATTCAATCTCCTCTACTTTGATGATTGTTTTGATCTCATTAATTAACGGAATTTGGGATGTTGTAGCTCTCCTTGGAATCATGGCAGCAAATATCTCAATGATTCTCTTTGGTTGGCTGCAGGAGAAATACGAAGAACCAGGGAAAGGAAGTTTGTTGCCATTCTGGTTTGGATGCATCGCCGGAATATTCCCATGGATTGCAATGTTCTGGTTGCTACTCTCACCAGGCAGCAGTGCAGAGGCTCCAGGTTTTGTCTATGGCGTTGTTATTTCACTATTCCTTTTCTTTAATTCATTTGCTCTTGTTCAATGGTTACAATATAAAAAGATTGGAAAATTTGCTGATTACCTTGTCGGGGAGCGCACTTACATAACGCTCTCCTTTATTGCTAAATCAGCACTTGCCTGGCAGATTTTTGCTGGAGTTTTAGCAACAAGTTCCCTGTAAACTTCAGCGGTAGGCGCCCGTAGCTCAATGGATAGAGCATCAGACTTCGGATCTGAGGGTTGGGGGTTCGAGTCCCTCCGGGCGCGCTCCCTATAAAGGGGGTTGCGTGAAACGAAGAAAGTCCCTTGACCGTGCACTTCCTACCCTTTTTACTTTTTCGCTTCCTTTAGCAGTTTTTTCGTTGTGGTCTGATGTCTGGGAAATTTACTGGTTAATTGTTATTTCACTATTTCTATTCAATCTTTGGTATTTCTGGAATGTCATAAGTCGTGCATTAAGCGTCAATGTTTATTGGGAGATGCGAAGTGCCCTTCCGGCCAAGCATGAAAGAACGGAACTTGATCCACCTGGCAATGGAGAGGAAGATGGATACGACGATATTCACACAGGTTCCGTGCAAGGTGAGAATCTCTTGCCAGTCAAATGGCAAATTTTTGGGATATTAACCTGGGTTATATGGTTTGGGTTTGGCATTAAGACTTGGTGGTTCAGCGATACACGATTTATTGAATATATCGTTGCTACCGTTTTATGGATTTTGACATTCTTCTTTACCGCACTGGGAATTCCATTTACGCAAGCAATTTTAAGGAACCGGAAAAATATATGAATCTTGGTATCGAAATTGCGGCTAATAGTTTAATTTTCCAAGTGATTAGTTGGTTCTTAGCGGTTTTCCCGATAATGATTGCTGCGCTTTCTGTGAACTCTTCAAGGATGTTTCTTCTAAATAGATTCCGAGCAGAAACAACTCACTTGAATCCTCACGAAACGGAATTAGAAAAAGCAAAGAGAATTTGGCCAGTTATTTCGGTTGTAATTCCAGCACGAGATGAGGAAGATTCCATTGAGGCAACGGTCAGGGCTGCGTCTAAACTTTTTTGGCCCAATATTGAAATTGTTGTTGTAAATGATGGATCCGAAGACAAAACTCGTGAAATCCTTGAGAAATTAAGAACAGAATTAAATATTATTGTCATTGATCATTTAGAACCACAGGGTAAATCAATTTCATTAAATGATGGAATGAAAGTTGCCACTAGTCAGATTGTTCTAATTCTCGATGCAGATGGGATTCCGGCGAGAAATGTATTGATCCGTATGGTTCCACATCTTGTCCTAAATAAAAATGTTCTAGCTATTACTGGTAATCCAAGAATCAGTAACGTCCCAAATCTTCTTTCAAAGCTGCAGGCAATTGAGTTTTCTTCAACTATTTCTACTTTACGGAGAGGTCAATCGGCTTGGGGTCGCATAAATACCATTTCTGGAATTATGGCTCTGTTGAGAAAGGATGAAATCCTGAATTTGGGAGGATTTTATTCTGAACAACCGACTGAAGACATTGAACTCACATGGCGTATTCATCGAGAAGGTTATAGATGTATTTATGAACCAGCCGCACAAGTTTCGATGAAAGTGCCTCTGACTTTCAAACATTGGTTCAGACAACGCACCAGATGGGGAAGTGGCTTGACAAGAGTTTTGCAAAAACACGGTTTTGAAATTATTAAAAAATGGGAGTGGCCAGCTTTTCCTTTATTGCTCGAGGCAACTTTTGCAATAGTTTGGTGTCACCTTTTGCTGTTATTTGTGATTTTTTGGCTTCTAGCACTATTTACAACAAATATCGAACTTACTAGTCCATTGGGGATTGGTCGTTGGGGCGTAATGGCAATTGGCGTATCAATTCTTCAAATTATTTGGGGTATGCATTTAGATAAGAGTCACGATCGGAGTATTTTGAAACTCTGGCCGCTCGCGCCCCTATATCCCCTCTTCTATTGGTCAATGAGCGCATTTGTTGTTGTCTGGACCACTATTCCTACCTTATTGACTAAGCCAAAGAAAATTCTATGGATTAGCCCAGGAAGAAAAGATATTCGTAATTTATAGCGTTAATACTTGTAGACTTAGAACATCATGATTTCACTGGCAATGAGAAAAACAACGAGCGTAGTAATGCTTATCGGTTCAATCTCGGGCTTCCTTGCTTCCTTCTTGCTTACTGTCGACAAAATTGAAGTTCTCAAGGATTCTGGATACACACCATCTTGCAACATATCTGAAACTTTGAATTGCAAGAGCGTGATGCTCTCTAAGCAAGCCGAAGTTTTTGGATTTCCTAATTCACTGATTGGGCTTGGGGCGTTTGCTATATTTATTGCAATTGGTGTGGCCTTGCTTGCAGAAGTTCAATTCCCAAAGTGGTTTTGGCAAATTGCATTTGTTGGAACTTTGAGCGGTGTTCTTTTCTCACATTGGCTTGCTTATCAAACGACCTTTGAAATTGGAGCACTATGTCCTTATTGCATGGTGGCCTGGTTTGGTACGACATTAATTCTTTCGAGCATTATTCAAGAATTGCTTCGCTTTAAATCGGCAGAGTCGACTGATCTTGCGGAATCAGAATCTGTTACGACAATTAGTAGCTTCATGCCAATTTTCCATGCGGTCTGGGTAGGACTACTTATTGCTGGTGCGTTCCTCGGTGTTAATTAACGCCTCTTGAAGCCTTTCGGACACTTGGGTTTTACTCCAGTAATTTTTTGAGACTTCTTTCCTTTAACGCAAGTAATTGTTCGAGTCTTAACAACCTTGCCTGTAACTTGAATAGTTGCAGCTGCGGAAACGGAAGCGATTAATGATGTACCGGCTTGAGTTGCAGTTATCTCACAATTTCCGGCTTTAAGAAGTGTCACTTTTGAACCTTCAACAGTACAAATTTCTTTCGAGTTACTCGAATATGTAATCGCACCACCACTTGACGCAGTGGCGGCTAAGTCGAGAGTTTTAGCGGAAACATCAGCGGAAGTAACCGGTTTAAAGGTAATGGTTTGTGAATCTCTTGTTACATCGAAAGTTAATTGGTAAAGATCAGATGCTAGATAATCATTGGTTGCCGCGCTTTGATAATTCAAAATACATTTTCCACCACCGACGATAGTTATGTATTGGAAGCTCGCAAAGCAGACATCAGGAGTTGTAGTAACTGGCTGAATGATTGATCCGGCTGTGTTGTAAACCAGGTACGTTTCAATCCGCTTGGGAAGATTCTTTACATCTTGGGTCGCCACGGTTGGAACGGAGATTGTGGGCTTGCTTCGAGCCGGAGAGATGTCGGAACTCAAAGTTATTGTGGTGCTCAAATAATCGTTATTGGCATCTGTGAAGACTCGGTAGCTGCAAGTTCCAGTCGCAATAAATTTCAAGCTATCGCCGTCTTTATTACAAACGGTAGGAGTCGTTGATTCAATTTTTAATTTGATTCCAGGAACTCTTATTAAGAAGTACTTCGTTGGGTCATAAATTTCACCGACACGGAAAATGGGCACGTCACTTCCATAAATCGCGGGCTTGTCATCCGTCAAATAAATTGATGAGGCATGAGAAGGACCGACAAAAGTCTTGCTAGATAGATTCAACTTACCCATCGATCTAACAACGACTGAAGTCTCACCATCCAAGAAGTCGTTAAATGGAGTCGGATAAATTGTCGACGTCGTAGGAACTGTCATTCCACGTGAGCCAGGTTCACCCTCAATTGGTTCGGCATAAAAATCGTAAAGTCCTGGCGGAAAACTTGGATCAAGCGATAAATCACCAACAAATTTGAATTCCTTACTTCCTGAGGCTGCATTCTGTTTAGTTAATGTCGTACTTACAGAAATGCGGCTATCTTTTGATTTGAACCAGAGGCTGGTCTTTGTAGAACGAATTCCAACAGGATGACTAACAGTCAGTGTAAAAGTCAATTTAGCGTTAGCGGTATTAACATCTATTTGTTTTTGGGAGACTGTGAAACTTACGATTTTTGGTACTTCATAGGGTAGATCTGCGGCAAATGCGGAGGTTAAATTGCTAGAAGCAAATCCTAGAATTGTCAGAAATGTAAGGACCTTGAGTTTCATAGTTCTCCTGTTAGGTAAGGCTGTAACTCTACACGGCTAGCCGAAGTCAGATAAGTAAGATTCAGGGGTGAATTTACGCAAGACAGTTCTGCTTGTTGCAACCCTAAATCTCATTTATTTCGTAGTTGAGTATTACTTTGGTCAGCTTTATGACTCAGTTGCATTAATTGGCGATAGCGTCGATTTTCTCGAGGATGCATCGATCAATATCTTGATTGCGTTTGCTATCGGATGGAGTCTTAATAAACGTAGATATACGAGCTATGCACTTGCACTTCTGCTCTTGGTCCCAGGTATTGCATTTCTTTGGAATGCGATTCATCAATTTTTGAGCCCGGAAGTTCCAGAAGGAAGAGGAATGGGCATTGTAGGATTTGGTGCACTTTTGGTGAATACAACTTGTGCGTTATTGATTGCGCGGCATCGAAAAGAAGAGGGTGGATTAGTAACCGCGGCCTACTACTCAGCCCGTAATGATGCGATGGCAAATGTATTAATTATTGGAGCCGGTCTATTTACTTTACGTTATCCAAGTATCTGGCCAGATTTGTTGATTGGTATTTTTATTTTTCTAATGAACGCTGATGCAGCAAAGGAGATTTTGGAAATGTCCCATAAGGAAGGCAAAGAGCACCGGGCTTAGTTGAATTTAGAGTTAGCACGATCAAGATCTGCTTGAAAATCAACTTCAACTGCAAATAGATCAGAGATATCAACCGGATCGATTGCGATGCCATACTTCTCGATTGCAAGTTCAATGCCACGTTCAAAATAATCATTATCCGCACAGGCATCAAGTTGTTCGATTAAATGGATCTTGTCTTTATTAGAAATAAAGTTTATTCCGACCGCTTCACCAAGGGCGTTTTGTACTTGCTTGGAAAGTGCGTTGATATTTCCGCCTTCGTTAACGGTGTATTTCACTTCTTCTTCGCCTACAGCTGATGTATTTACACAAACAAACGACTTTTCATTCTTGATTCGATCTGAAATCCTGTCCAATACTTTTCCATCGAAAACTACATCACCATTTAGCCATAAGACACCGCTCTCATGCGAGACTCGGAGCGCTTTCAGCAAACTCTTAGAAGTATTGGTTTGATCATAGGCCTCGTTATAAACGAAAGAAACATCAGGCTGAGCTTCCATAATCATTTCTAATTTGAACCCAACAACAATTGAGATTCGTGCTGAATCTCCAAAAACAGCACGAACATTTTCAATCTGTTGTTGCAAGATTGATCGACCATCAGCCAGTGGTGTAAGTGGTTTTGGCCACGGTTTGCCAAGACGTGTGCCCATTCCTGCAGCAAGAATCACAACTTGGATGGCCATAGATTTATACTACTCTAAATGAGCAATTCAATTCGTTCACTCGTAATCAGTCAGAAATCTACAATTCGCGACGTATTAACTGAATTTAAATCGAGTAATCAAGATCTTCTATTAATTGATGAACGAACTGTGATTGCCGATCCACATCTAGAATTACTAACAGATTATCCGAGAAGTTCTAGCGCTGCGTTGGTTGCAGTCCAAAAAAATGGAAATACTTTGGTACGTGCAAATCGAATAGCAAGCGCATCTTCGGTGAGCCATAAGGTGACTATCGGAAATAGAGATTTTGTCGGAGTAATTCGATTGTCACAAAATCAACGTGAAGCAATATTGAAAGCACTTTCCGAGGCTGAAGAATTCGGTGCAAAAGGAAATGCATTAGATCTGGTTTTGGTTGCTCTAGTCAGAGCAACGGTTCGTGTTGATGGCGTAGATATCTGGAGTGCACCTTATTCAAGAAGTGATCTTGCCAGCGAACGCGAGGCTGTTGCCAGACAATTAGCCGAACTTAATATCGAAAAACTACGGCTAAGCATGGCTAATCGAGCCAACGATGGTTTCTTTTCAGTATTTGTTCTACGTAAGTTTTCAAAGATTTTAACTTGGCTTGCGGTAAAAATTGGCGCTACGCCAAACCAAGTCACAACGATTTCATTCCTAATAGGACTTTATTCTGCTTATTCGTTTTCACGTGGAGAATTTATCCACACTTTAATTGGTGCAATCTTGTTGCAATTGAGCATCATTGTTGATTGTGTAGATGGTGAATTAGCGAGATATACAAGAAAGTTTTCAAAACTGGGAGCTTGGTTAGATGCAGTCACGGATCGAGTAAAGGAATATCTTGTTTATCTGGGTCTTGCTTATGGAGCTGCAAGATCTGGCGAGAACTTGTGGATTCCGGCGATGGCTTTAATGCTAATTCAGACTTTTCGACATCTATCGGATTACAACTTTGCACAATCTATGAAAATTAGAAATGAAGAGAAGTTTGAGTCTCCCGTGGCATTTATGGCTGATTTTGATGGCATAGTGCCAACAGAGCGAGAGCCAAAAGGGCGACTTAGATATTGGCTTGGAAAGATAATTCAGTTTCCAATTGGTGAACGCTGGCTAGCAATAAGTGCGAGTGCTGTGATTGGCGGTGCAGCTTTTACTTTCATAGTTATGCCGATTCTGGCGTTTATATCTGCAGCGGTGGTATTTAGAGGGCGATTCAGAAGAATGAAGCAGGTGGACAAGGAGCCATTGCGGAGCAATTTAATTGTTACGCAATTAGATCTACTTGGTGTAGAACGCACTTTCACTACTAAATTGAGTTGGTTAGAACCTTCAATAGTTCGCGCTTTTGAAATAATTATCTTGATTACACTTATCAACGCAGCAAATCTATTAGGCGTCACGAGTTACTTTGTTATTTTTGCAATTATTTTCCATCACTATGACAATCTCTACCGCGCACTTCAGAACGAAGCTAAGCCTCTCTGGCTAACTTCATTGGGATTGAATGTTGGGGGCCGCGTCCTCCTTTTGGGAATCGCAATTTATATGGATTGGCCAATTTCGATATTTGCTTGGTACTTCGGGGTGATATTCCTCTTAATCTCCTCGGGTCAATGGGTAATTTCCCACAAGCAGAATAAAGTGAGGGTGTGAGTACTCGTCCATTAAATCCGACGATTGCCCAGCTCCGCGAAGTCTGTCAACCAGCCTCTGTTACTGGTCGATCAAATGCCGAGCATTGGGTAGCAGATTTATATCTGCGTCGAATCTCTCTTTATTTAACAAGATTGCTTTTAACAACTCCGATAACTGCAAACGGTGTCACTTATTTAATGATTCTTACTGGCATTTCAATTAGCTTAGCTTTACAAATCTCTGGCATCAAGGGATTAATAATTGCGTTTTTACTCTCTCAACTGCAGATGCTATGGGATTGCTGCGATGGCGAAATTGCTCGCTGGAAGAGCACCCAATCACCAAAAGGTGTCTTCCTGGATCGGGTTGGCCACTATCTAACGGAGAGTTTGATTCCGATTGCTCTTGCGTATCGAGTAGATAGTGAAAATTATGAGTTACTTTTCCTTGCGACCTTAGTTTCGGTCTTCATTCTCCTAAATAAAGGATTTAACGATTCAGTTCATGTCGCGAGGGCATATTCGCAACTTCCAAAGATTGCAGATAGCAAAGATGTTAGTGCTCCAAAATCTCCACTCCTAAGGTTGGCACGAGCTCCCTTTAGAATATTTGCAGTGCAACGCGCCTTTCATTCTGTTGAAATGAGTATCTTAATTTTGCTATTTAGCGCATCAGAGAACTTGATTCGACTTGGCTTACCGCTTGCTGCATTTGTGACTGCGGGCCATCTTATTTCAATTCTTGGATCTCGAAAGTTAGATTCGGTAGAACCATGATTGCAATTATTGATGAATTAAAGAGTGGCTTTAGAAACCTATTTCCTGGTGGGCGCTTTAGATATGTATTGATAATTCTTTCAATGCTCGGTGCCGTAATTTCAGTTTCGGAATTGCTAGTCTTGAAATTCTTTGTACAAATCGTTCTTCAAGAAGGAAAAATTGAACGGAATCAGTTCATCCTCCTTGGTATTGGGTTGGCTACTTTTTTCATAATTACAAGACTGGCTCAGTATTACCAGCGTAATTATCGCGTAACAGCATTTGCCCGATCATTTAAATCGTTAAAGAAAGCCCGAAAAAAAGGTGCGGGTAATCCTGAATGGGCGATGGCCTTTGAAATCTCTTCAATATTAACAAGCGCAACACAGTTATTTGCTGTTTTAATTTTCATAATTATTTTAGAGCCGCTTTTTGCTATTCTAAATTTTGTAGTGATTGTAGGTGTGCTTACTTATATTGCCTACCAATTTACCAAGCAGCTACAGATTCAGTTGATTCTGCAAACTGAGCGAGATGGAAAGAAAGCACGTCCACAGAAGCGATATGGTACAAGAATTCGCGCTGCTGAAAACGGCGCACTTGCTGCTGGAGTCGGAATGATTATTCTTCTCGGAGCCCTGTTATGCCTTAGTTACACTGGAGAAATTTCTGTAGCAAATACATTAATTATTTTCTTTGGCACTAGATTGCAGAATGGTTCATTAACAAGCACTTCTCGATCCTTGATGAGATATGCGCGAGCAAAGGCAGGCCTGAAATCTCGGGTAGAAGATGATGAGTGATCGACCGCTTTTGACTATCGCATTCTCGACGATGCCAGAGCGTGTGAAGGCAATCGTTTTTCCAGAGAGACGTCCTGATCGAGAAATCCTTGTTCAAGTACAGAATCCAAAAGAAATTTCTTATGTAGTAGAAGAAAAATCAGCAAAAATAATTGAATTACGAAGCCTTGGCGTAGCTAAAAGTAGAAATGCTGCCCTAGAGAGAGCAAATGGAAAGTATCTTCTCTTTGCAGATGACGACATAACTTTTAGCGAATCAGGAATTGAGAAAGCAGTTGAATATTTGGAAACAAACCCAGATTGCTCAATAGTTCTGACGCAAGCAAAAGATGACTCGGGCGCACTTCGCAAAGAATATTTCAATGAAATTAAGCCTTTACGATTAACAAATTCGGCACGAGCAGCAACTTATGAATTGATGCTTCGAGTGGATGATTTTCGTGAAGAAGGAATCAAATTTGATGAGGAGTTTGGCGCTGGCGCAGCCAATTACTTGGGCGATGAGTACATATTTATCTCGGATGCGCTACGTGCTGGCTTGAAAGGAGTTCACCTCCCTGTCGTTCTAGCGACCCATCCAACTGAGAGTTCTGGATCAAGGTGGGGAAGTGATAAAGATTTAACAGCAAGGCAGAGAGTATTTTCACGGGTATTTGGCTGGCGCGCACCTTTGTATCGAGCTGCATTCTTGTTAAAGACCAAGAACCCAAATCCCGGTTTCTTAAAGTCAATTAAATTCATCTTTAAGTCATGAAGGTTTATGCCCATCGCGGGTTTAGCGCAAATTATCCGGAAGCCACCTTGGTTGCCTACCAAGGCGCGGTAGATGCGGGAGCCGATGGCTTTGAATGCGATATTCGGTTAAGTAAAGAAGGTGTTCCGGTCTGCTTTCATGATCGAACTACGTTGGGAATTGCGGGCAAATTTAGATTTGTTCGACGTACTTCACTTGCTGAACTTCGTGATTTAGTTTCAGTTATAACTTTGGAAGAATTAGTTGAATTAGCAAAAAAACATCGAAAGGACCTCTTAATCGAGAGTAAACATCCCGTTTTTGCTGGGGGAAAAGTAGAAAGTGCAGTTTTAGAAAAAGTTTCTGGAATCAAAGACATCCGGATAACTTTGATGTCTTTTTCATTACTTGCAGTTAAAAGGTTTCAAAGGCAACACCAAGATGTCGCCTACGTAATTGCGCGTCGCTGGCGAATGTTGTTTATTCCAACCAAAACTGTTGCAGTCGATGTCGAACTCTTTGCCAAATCAAAGTGGGTTAGAAGAAGTCTTGCAGAGAAGGAAGTCTTTCTCTGGACCGTTAATGAGAAGAAGTACCTTGAAAAATTAGCTGATTGGAAAGTAGCTGCAGTTATTACTGATAAACCAGATTTACCGTTTCGCTTGCGATAACGCGTATAAGACTTCAGCAGTTGGTTTCTCGTTATCTGCACCGGTTGGGTTATCACTCAATTTAACGATAACGGTACGAGAGTCTGGATCAATAAAGATAAATTGCCCATGCAATCCCAGCGCCATAGAAATATTTGGGAATGGATGCCAAACTTGAGCAGAATAGCCCCAGCCGTGATCCAAAGTTACGACTGGCGTCTTCATTCGCGTCAACCAATCACGAGTAATTATCTGATTGCTGCCGGCGTAGCCACCGTTGAGAATTGCCATACCAACACGTGCATAATCACGAGCTGATGCATTAAAGCAACAGAAAGTTTTTTCAGTTCCACCTACTCGGTCAACATTCCAGGTTGCTGGAAATTCAGCGCCAACTTTCTGCCAGACATTTTCACTAAAGTAATCAGAAACACGCTTTCCAGTTACTTTCTTGATAATCATGCCGAGCATCTGAGTATCAACGCTTCGATATTCAGCGCCGGCGCCTGGGGCAAATGCCATCTTTCGATTATTTCCAAGGAACCAATGGAGATCTGTTGTTGCATACATCTGCGCAATTGCAACTCCCCAACCTTGCGGCCCAGTCGGGTAATTATCTGAAACGCCAACTCCACCTTGCATATCAAGGAGCGATTTAATGGTCACCTTGTCAAAATCCGTACCATTCTTAAATTCAGGGAAATAATCTACAAAGTAATCGCTCTCATTTATTTTTCCAGCTGCAACAAGTTGGCCAATCATGATAGAGGTCATTGTCTTTGCAACAGAGTAAGAAGGGAATCGAGTTTGTGCAGCAAATCCTTCTTTGTACCACTCGTAGGTTAAAACGCCATTTCTAATAACTAGAAAAGCATTAGTTTTTGTTTCGCTAAGGAAATCCTCCCAACTTAATGGTGCCTTCTGATACTGAACTTCTTTTGGCATCTCTTCACCATCACGTGGAATCTCAATTGGTTCAACGGCAGGAGCAATCTCATGAGCCGGCATTAGATCAGGAGTTTTAGAAGCAGGCGCCAATCCAAGGCGGATAGCAGCGATTGGTTCTGGATATCTAATTGCTTTCGTTAAGCCAAATAATGCAAGATACAAAACGAATACCGTAATGATGCTTCGTCTTAGTAACTTAATCATTTATCTGCGGTTAACCTCTGGGATAGATAGATTGGCAAGATCGAGATCAAGATTAGCGCTGCTGCAACCACATTTACGATAGGCGCTTGATTTGGCCGGAAGAGATTTTGGAAGATCCAGATTGGCAAAGTGGTCTGTCCGGCGCCAGCAGTAAATGTGGTGACGATGATTTCATCAAAGGATAGGCCGAAGGCGAGTAAGCCACCTGCAACTAAAGCGCTTCTTATCAATGGGAAAGTAACCAATCGGAATGTTGTGAAACGACTAGCGCCAAGATCCATGCTGGCTTCTTGCAAGTTAGTACCAAGGCGGCGATATCGAGCTGCGACATTATTGAAGACAACAACAATGCAGAATGTGGCATGGCCTATTACGATTGTAAAGAAGGTCAATTTGCCAAAGAAATTGGTAAAGACATTATTCAACGCGATACCAGTGACGATACCTGGAAGTGCAATTGGTAGGACAAATAAAAGTGAGATTGTGTCACGACCAAAGAAGTCATACCTAGTGATGGCGGCAGCTGCTAAAGATCCTAAAATTAGTGCGATTGCTGTCGCGAAAATTGCTGTAACCACAGAGCGCAACACTGCTTCTCTAATTCCATCATTAGCGGCTGCTTTACTCCACCACTCGGTGGTAAATCCTGTTGGCGGCCAAGCAAAAGATTTATTGGTATTAAAAGAATTTATGACAACTAGGAGTAAAGGTAGATAGATAAAAATTAGACCGAATACCATCCATAATTGAAAACCAGTTTTTGCAGAGCGGGATAATTTCATAAGTTATCTAACGCTCCTGTCTTCCGGACGCTACCTAAATAAATAATCATGATGATTACTGGGATCAAAGCAACTGCAGCAGCAAAAGGAAGATTTAATGAGAAGTTTTGATAAACCACATTGCCAAGCATTTGGAAAGTTCCGCCGAGAATTTGTACTGTTATGTAATCACCCATGCTGAGCGAGAAAGTGAAGATCGAGCCTGCAATGATTGCCGGCCAAGTAATTGGGAGAACAATTCCAAAGAAGGTTCGAGCTGGTTTTGCGCCAAGATCTGATGAAGCATCAAGTACTGAATCAGGAAGCTTCTCCATTCCAGCATAAATTGGTAGAACCATATATGGCAGCCATAAATATGAAAGTCCGATGATTACTGCAACCATTCCAAAGCCAGGACTGGTTCCGCCGATTGGCGAAATCAGCCATTGTAAGAAGCCACTTTCTGGATAGAACATGGTTCGCCAAGCATAAATTTTTACTAAATAAGAGGCCCAAAGTGGCGTTAGTACCAATGCGATTAAGACTGGACGAGAAGTTGCCTTTGCAATTCTTGCCATAAAAAAGGCCATCGGAATTGCAAGGATTGCACAGATTAAAGTTACTGAAATGGCAACTA
>VFQT010003868.1_pt1 | contig 13136 bp, 9 predicted proteins | sample 3512381 | NCBI WGS metagenome assembly VFQT01 (sample SAMN10412376, study PRJNA504923) | tailings metagenome | isolation source: Relicate 2 Philex TSF3 active mining site | place: Philippines: Tuba, Benguet | collected 2017-08-29 | reverse complement strand
CGGAGGCCCGCCGCGGCCGCCAGCAAAGCGATGGGGAGGGCAATTTTCGTGCCATTCATAGGTTCCCATTAGAACCACCGCCCCGCCAATCTGGCAAACAAAAAGCCCCTTTTTCGCAGGCGAAAAAGGGGCTTAAACCGCCTCGGACCGTCACTTCTGGGTGACAGGGACGACCTTGAGGCGACGGTAGAGCGGGAGACCCGTGCCGGCGGGGACCAGATGGCCCATGATCACGTTCTCCTTGAAGCCGGTGAGGTGGTCGACCTTGGCCATGGTGGCGGCGTCGGTGAGCACCCGGGTGGTCTCCTGGAAGGAGGCGGCCGAGATGAAGGACTCGGTCTCGAGGGAGGCCTTGGTGATGCCGAGGAGGATGGGCTCCGACTCGGCGATCATGCCGCCCTTGCCGTGGATCCGGCGGTTCTCCTCGACGAGGAGGGTGCGGTCGACCTGCTCGCCCCAGAGGTGCTCGGAGTCGCCCGGGTCGGTGACGCGCACCTTGCGGAGCATGCGCGCGACGATGATCTCGATGTGCTTGTCGTTGATGACGACGCCCTGGGTGCGGTAGACCTTCTGGATCTCCGTGATGAGGTAGTCCTGCACCCGGGACTGGCCGAGGATGTCGAGGATGTCGTGGGGGTCGATGGCGCCCTCGGTGAGGGGCTGGCCCTGCTTCACCTTCTCGCCGGCGGCCACCACGATGTGCTTGCCGTGCGGGATGAGGTGCTCCTCCTCGCGGCCGATGGCGTCCGCCACGACGAGCTTCTTCTTGCCGCGGACGGAGGGCTCGAAGCGGACGGTGCCGTCGATCTTGGCGATCTCGGCGGCGTCCTTGGGGGGACGGGCCTCGAAGAGCTCGGAGATGCGGGGGAGGCCGGCGGTGATGTCCTGCGTCTTGGCGGCCTGGCGGGGGATCTTGGCGAGCGAGGAGCCGGCCTTGACCGCGTCGCCGTCGCCGACCTCGACGCGGGCGCCCGCGGGGATGGCGAAGGTCGCGACGGGCTTGCCCCGGCCGTCCACGATCTGGATCTGCGGGTTCTGCTCGTCGGAGTGCTCGATGACGTACTTGAAGACGGAGCCGGAGTTGTCGCGCTCCTCGGTGAAGGTGACGCCGGGGATCATGTCGACGAGGCGGACCTTGCCCTCGGCATTGGACAGGATGGGCGTGAAGTTGGGGTCCCAGCGGCAGATGAGGTCGCCCTTGGCCACCTTCCTGCCCTCGACGGGCAGCGCGGAGCCGGCGAAGACGCGGTACTCCTCGAGGACCTCGCCCTTCTCGCCCACGACGCGGACCTGGCCGTTGCCGTTGAGGACGAAGACGGCGCCGTCGCCCAGGGGGACGGTGTTGAGGTCGACGTGCTCGATGCGGCCGCCGATGCGCGACTTGAGCTCGGGGGTCTTGAGCTGGGCGACGCCGCCGATGTGGAACGTGCGCATCGTCAGCTGCGTGCCCGGCTCGCCGATGGACTGGGCGGCGATGATGCCGACCGCGGTGCCGCGCTCGACCAGGCGCCCGGTGGAGGGGTCGAGGCCGTAGGCGCGGGGCGGGATCGCGTTGACGCGCATGTGCGTCAGCGGGGAGAGGATCTTGACGCGCTCGATGCCGGCCTTCTCCACGCGCTGGACCGCGGCCTCGTCGATGAGGGCGCCGGCCTTGACCAGGACCTCCGAGGGGTTGAGCGGGTTGACCACGTCGTCCGCGGCGCAGCGGCCGAGGATGCGGTCGGCGAGCGGGAGGAGGACCTCCTCGCCGTCGAGGATGGCGGATTTCCAGACGCCGTTGGGGAGGCGGACGGCGGCGTGGTTGACGCCGGCGTCGCGGAGGCGGGAGATGAGCTCCTCGGTGAGGACGTCCTCGGCCTTGGCCAGGGCCTTGCCGCCCGCGGTGGCGGCGACATCCTCGGCCAGGTGGCGGCCCAGGGCGAGGTCGCCGAGGGGGACGATCTCCGAATCGGGGGGGCCGACGGTGTCGTCGGTCACGATCACGTCCATGGCGACGTCGCAGAGCTTGCGGGTCATGTAGCCGGCGTCCGCGGTCTTGAGCGCGGTGTCGGACAGGCCCTTGCGGGCGCCGTGGGTCGAGATGAAGTACTCGAGGACGGAGAGGCCGTCGCGGAAGGACGACAGGATGGGGCGCTCGATGATCTCGCCGGAGGGCTTGGCCATGAGGCCGCGCGCGCCGCAGAGCTGCTTGACCTGCGCCTTGTTGCCTCGGGCGCCGGAATCCATCATCGCGAAGACGGGGTTGATCACCCAGCGGCCGGGATGGCGGGGGTCGCCCTTGCGGGGGCCGGCCTGGCGGGCGGACTCGGAGAGGGTGGTGTACACCGCCTGGGCGATGCGGTCGGTGGCGGAGTTCCAGATCTCGACGACCTTGTTGCGGCGCTCCTCCTCGGTGATGGAGCCGTCGGCGATGTCCTTGCGGCACTTGGCGACGCGGTCGGCGGCCTCGCGGACGACCTTCTCCTTGTCCTTGGGGAAGATCATGTCGCTCACGCCGATGGAGATGCCGGCGCGGGTGGCGGTGCGGAAGCCGGTCTCCTTGAGGGCGTCGAGCACCGGGACGGTGGCCTCGCCACCGACCTTCTTGTAGGTGCTGAGGATGAGGTCGCCGACCTGGGACTTCTTGACCGTGAAGTTGACGAAGCCCAGCTCGCGGGGCCAGATCGTGCTGAAGAGGATGCGGCCGACGGTGGTGGTGATGACCGCCGACTTGGCGTCGCCGTAGAGCGTCTCGCGGCCCCGGTCGGGATTGCGGAGGCGGACCCACTCATGGAAGTGCAGCGCGCCCTCGGCCTCGGCGAAGAGGGCGTCCTCGACGGAGTTGAAGAGCGGGAGGTGGTCCTCCTTGGCGGGCTTGGCGGAGGGCTCGTAGGTCAGGTAATAGGCGCCGAGGACGATGTCCTGGGAGGGCGTGAGGATCGGCTTGCCGCTGGAGGGCGAGAAGATGTTGTTGGCCGACATCATCAGGAGCTTGCACTCCATGATGGCCTCGAGGGAGAGGGGCACGTGGACGGCCATCTGGTCGCCGTCGAAGTCCGCGTTGTAGGCGGTGCAGACGAGCGGGTGCAGGCGGATGGCGTCGCCCTCGATGAGGACGGGCTCGAAGGCCTGGATGGAGAGGCGGTGCAGGGTGGGCGCGCGGTTGAGGAAGACCGGGTGGCCCTTGGTGACCTCCTCGAGGAGGTCCCAGACCTCCGGGCGCCGCTCCATGATGTACTTCTTGGCGGAGCGGACGGTGTGGACGAGGCCGAGCTCCTTGAGGCGCTTGATGATGAAGGGCTCGAAGAGGGTCAGCGCCATCTTCTTGGGCAGGCCGCACTGGTTGAGGGTGAGCTCGGGGCCGATGACGATGACGGAGCGGCCGGAGTAGTCGACGCGCTTGCCGAGGAGGTTCTGGCGGAAGCGGCCGTGCTTGCCCTTCAGCATGTCGCTGATGGACTTGAGCTGGCGGTCGCGGTCCTTGACGGGCTTGCCGTGGCGGCCGTTGTCGAGCAGGGCGTCGACGGCCTCCTGGAGCATGCGCATCTCGTTGTGGATGATGACGTCGGGCGTCTTCATCTGGATGAGCGACCGCAGGCGGTTGTTGCGGTTGATCACCCGGCGGTAGAGGTCGTTGAGGTCCGAGGTGGCGAAGCGCCCGCCCTCGAGCGGGACGAGCGGGCGGAGGTCCGGCGGGATGACGGGCAGGACGGTGAGCACCATGTGCTCGGGGCGCTTCTGCGACTTGAGGAAGCCCTCCACGACCTTCATGCGGCGGGCGACCTTCTTCTTGATCTGCTTGGACTTGGTGTTGCGGAGCTGGTCCCGCAGCTCGGCCACCGTGGCATCGAGGTCCATCTCGCGGAGGAGGAGCTGGAGCGCCTCGGCGCCCATGCGGGCCTTGAAGGCGTCGGGGCCGTACTTCTGGACGGCGTCGCGGAAGGCCTCCTCGTCGAGGAGGTCCTTGCGCTGGAGGCCGGTCTGGCCGGGGTCGACCACGAGGTACTTCTGGTAGTAGATGACCTGCTCGAGGGAGCGGGTGGTCATGTCGAGCATGAGCGACAGGCGGCTCGGCATGCTCTTGAGGAACCAGATGTGGGAGACGGGGATGGCCAGGCGGATGTAGCCCATGCGCTCGCGGCGCACGCGGGAGACGGTGACCTCGACGCCGCACTTGTCGCAGGTGACGTCCTTGTACTTCACCTTCTTGTACTTGCCGCAGTAGCACTCGTAGTCGCGCACGGGCCCGAAGATGCGCTGGCAGAAGAGGCCGTTGGGCTCGGGCTTGAACGAGCGGTAGTTGATGGTCTCGGGGCTCTTGACCTCCTTGAGGCCCTTGGCCTTGCGGTTGCCGTACTCGTCGGTCTCGTCGAGGAGCTGGTCGCCCGTCCAGGCGACGATCTCCTCGGGCGAGGCGATGGCGATGCGGACGGAGTCGAAGGCCTGCTCGCGGGACTCCTCGGCGGTGAACTCGGGCGTGTGCTCGGGCTGGATCATTTTGTTGAGGGGTTGTCGGTTCGCGGGGTTCCGGGTGTCAGTTGGCGGCGGTGGCGCCGGACTGGAGGCGGACGTCGAGGCAGAGGGCCTGCATCTCCTTCATCAGGACGTTGAAGGACTGGGGCGTGCCGCTGACCAGGGTGTTCTCGCCCTTGACCAGCTGCTCGTAGATCTTGGTGCGGCCGGCGACGTCGTCGGACTTGACGGTGAGGAGCTCCTGCAGCGTGTAGGCGGCGCCGTAGGCCTCGAGGGCCCAGACCTCCATCTCGCCGAAGCGCTGGCCGCCGTACTGGGCCTTGCCGCCCAGGGGCTGCTGCGTGATGAGGCTGTAGGGACCGGTCGCGCGGGCGTGGATCTTGTCCGCCACGAGGTGGTTCAGCTTCATCATGTAGATGTGGCCGACGACGACGTCCTGGTCGAAGGGATCGCCCGTGTGGCCGTTGAACAGGAGCGCCTTGCCGGTCTCGGGCAGGCCGGCCTCCTTGAGGTACTCGCGGATGCGGACCTCGGGGATGCCGTCGAAGATCGGGGTGGCGACCTTGAGGCCGAGCTTGGAGCAGGCCCAGCCGAGGTGCGTCTCGAGCACCTGGCCGACGTTCATGCGGGAGGGCACGCCGAGGGGGTTGAGGCAGATGTCGACGGGGGTGCCGTCGGGCAGGTAGGGCATGTCCTCGACGGGCACGATGCGGGCGACGACGCCCTTGTTGCCGTGGCGGCCGGCCATCTTGTCGCCGACCTGGACCTTGCGCTTGGTGGCGATGTAGACCTTGACGTTCTTGATCGCGCCGCCCTCGTCCACGCCCTGCTCGATGGCCTCGACCTTGCGGGTGCGCTCGGTGTCGAGCTCGTCGAACCGGCGGTGGTAGCCGTCGAGGATGCCGCGGATCTTCTGCTTCACCGGCGAGTCGTTCATCTCGATGGTGCGCGAGACGGACGCCAGGCGGCGGAGGAGGGTCTTGGTGATCTTGCGGTTGGCGGGGATGATCTCCTCGCCGGTGTCCGAGTTGCGGACGTCGAGGGGGATCTTCTCGCCGAGGAGGAAGTTGGAGAGGGTGTCCGTCATCTCCTCGCGGAGCTTGGACTCGAGGGTGCGGTGCTCCTCGTTGACCTTCTTGAGGGCGCGGCGCTGCTCGGCGGCGTCGAGGCGGCCGTCGTCCTCGTCGGTTCGCGACGAGACCTTGACGTCCATGACGATGCCGTAGGTGCCGGAGGGCACGCGGAGGGAGGTGTCCTTCACGTCGCGGGCCTTCTCGCCGAAGATGGCGCGGAGGAGCTTCTCCTCGGGCGCGAGGTCGCCCTCGCTCTTCGGGGTGATCTTGCCGACGAGGATGTCGTCGGGGCGGACCTCGGCGCCGATGCGGATGACGCCGTCGCGGTTGAGGTTGCGCAGCGCGGTCTCGGAGAGGTTGGGGATGTCGCGCGTGATCTGCTCCGGCCCGAGCTTGGTGTCGCGGGCGGTGACCTCGAACTCCTCGATGTGGACGGAGGTGAAGGTGTCCTGCTTGAGCAGGCGCTCGGAGAGGAGGATGGCGTCCTCGAAGTTGTAGCCGTTCCAGGGCATGAACGCGACGAGCACGTTGCGGCCGAGGGCGAGCTCGCCCTTGTCGGTGGCCGCGCCGTCGGCGATGACGTCGCCCTCGCGGACCTTCTGGCCGCGGGTGACGACGGGCCGCTGGTTGAAGCAGGTCGAGTTGTTCGTCTTGAGGAACTTGCGCAGGTCGTAGACCCAGAGGCCCTTGTCGGGGTTGGAGCGGAGCTTGCGGTTGTCGAGCTGGGCCTGGGTGACCTCGCCGTCCTTGGTCACGATGACGCGGCGGGCGTCGACCGAGGCGACGATGCCGGCGCCCTCGGCGACGACGACGGTCTTGGAGTCGAGGGCGACGCGCCGCTCGAGGCCGGTGCCGACGAAGGGCGCCTCGGGGACGACCAGGGGCACGCCCTGGCGCTGCATGTTGGAGCCCATGAGCGCGCGGTTGGCGTCGTCATGCTCGAGGAAGGGGATGAGGCCGGCGGCGACGGACACCACCTGCTGGGGGGAGACGTCCATGTAGTCGACCTCCTGGGGGTCGAGCTCCTGGATGTCGTCGCCGACGCGGCAGGTGACGGGGCCGACGAGGCGGCCGTCCTTCTCGACCTCGGAGTTGGCCTGGGCGACCTTGAAGCGCTCCTCCTGGTCGGCGGTCATGTACTCGACGCGGTCGGAGACCTTGCCGCGGACGACCTTGCGGTAGGGCGCCTCGATGAACCCGTAGGGGTTGATGCGGGCGAAGGTGGAGAGCGAGTTGATCAGGCCGATGTTCGGGCCCTCGGGGGTCTCGATCGGGCAGATGCGGCCGTAGTGCGAGGGATGGACGTCGCGGACCTCGAAGCCGGCGCGGTCGCGGTTGAGGCCGCCCGGCCCGAGGGCGGAGAGGCGGCGCTTGTGCGTCAGCTCGGAGAGGGGGTTGATCTGGTCCATCAGCTGCGCGAGCTGGCTGCGGCCGAAGAACTCGCGGATGGCGTTGCCGAAGGGCTTGGGGTTGACCAGCTTCTGGGGGGTCAGCGAGTCGACCGACTGGTCGTACTCGTTGATGCGGGCCTTGACGGTCTTGACGACGTTCTTGAGGCCGGAGCGGCACTGGTTGGCGAGGAGCTCGCCGACGTTGCGCACGCGGCGCGAGCCGAGGTGGTCGATGTCGTCGATGCGGAGCTTGCCGCGGCGGAGCGCGAAGAGCTGCTTGGTGGCGGCGACGATGTCGTCCTTGTCGATCGTGCGGGAGCGGAGCTCGGCCTCGGCCTCCTCCTGCTTGCTGCGGAAGGACTTGGCGTCCTCGGCGGCGCGGTGGGCGAGCTTCTGGTTGAGCTTGTAGCGGCCGACGCGGCCGAGGTCGTAGCGGAGCGGGTCCTGGAAGAGGCGGTGCATGTGCGCCTTGGCGCTCTTCGTGTTGACGGGCTCGCCGGGGCGGAGCTTGCGGAAGATCTCCTTCACGGCGTCCTCCTCGTTCTTGATGCCGTTGCCCTCGGTGTCCTTGCGGAGGGCGAGGATGATGGCGCCGCCGTCGGGCTCGGTGTCGTAGACCGAGACGCGGGCCTTGGGGCCGGAGGCGGCGAGGAGCGACTTGAGCGTGGCGGTGTCGAGCTTGTCGTACTGCTTGGCGATCGGCTTGCCGAGGGCGACGTTGACCTGGTCGTCGGCGAAGACGAGGCGGGCCTGCTCCTCGGGCGAGAGCTCGAGCGCCTGGCGGACCGTCAGCTCGCGCTGGGAGTAGAAGAGGGAGAGGATGTCGCGGTCCTGGTTGTAGCCGAAGGCGCGCAGCAGGGTGGTGAGGAGGAACTTGCGGCGGCGGCGGCGGCGGTCGAGGTAGACCCAGAGCAGGTCGTTCTGGTCGAACTGGACCTCGATCCAGGTGCCGCGGTCGGGGATGATGCGGAAGGCGTGCAGGAGCTTGCCGCTGGTGTGGGGCGCCTCCTCGAAGGCGATGCCGGGCGAGCGGTGGAGCTGGGAGACGACGACGCGCTCGGCGCCGTTGATGATGAAGGAGCCGCGGTCGGTGACCATGGGCAGGTCGCCCATGAGGATCTCCTCGTCCTTGAAGGAGCCCTTCTCGACGAGGCGCAGCTTGAGCAGGAGGGAGACCGCGTAGGTCGTGCCCTCGCGGATGCACTCGACCTCGCCCATGCGCGGGGGCGTGAGGGTGTAGTCGAGGTACTCGAGGCGGAAGTTGCCGTTGTTGCTCTCGACGGGGAAGACCTCCTTGAACACGGCCTCGAGGCCGGCATTGGCGCGCTGCGCCGCGGCGACGTCCATCTGGAGGAACTCCTGGAACGACACGATCTGGTTCTCGATCATGTTCGGCGGAGGGATGACCTCGCGGAGCTTGCCGAAGTTCTTGCGTTCGTTGGACATGGCGGGAAGGGCGATGGGCGGGCGTTGGGAAATTGGGTTGCCCCGTGTGCGGACGGGGCGGCCGTTTGGGAATCAGCGGGGGGCGGGTCGGACCCGTGGGTCCGGCCGCGCCCCGCGTGCTCGCGCGCGCGGGGGCGCGCGGAAGGTCACTTGACCTCGACGGTGGCGCCGGCGGCCTTGAGCTTGGCCTCGATGTCCTTGGCCTCGTCCTTCGAGACGCCTTCCTTGACGGGCTTGGGCGCGCTCTCGACGAGGTCCTTGGCCTCCTTGAGACCCAGGCCGGTGATGGCGCGGACCTCCTTGATGACGTTGATGGCCTGGGCGCCCTTGTCCTTGAGGATGACGTCGAAGGTCGTCTTCTCCTCGGCGGGGGCGGCGGCCTCGGCGGCGCCGGCGGCCACGGCCACGACGGGCGCGGCGGCGGAGACGCCCCACTTGGCCTCGAGGTCCTTGACGAGGGCGGCGATGTCGATGACGGACTGGGCGCTCAGCCACTCGATGACCTGTTCCTTGGTGATGTTGCTCATGTTCGTGTGTCCTTGAACGGATCGCGACCCGCGAGGGTCATTTGAGGGCCGGGGCCCCGATCCAGGGTTCTTTGGTGTGTTGGGTTGGGTTTGGGTTGGGTTCCCCGCCGCGCCCGCGCCGACCTGGCGCGCGCCCGGCGGAAAGGGTCAGGCGGCGGGGGCGCCGGCCTTCTCGGCGGCCTCGTTCTTGGCCACGAGGATGCGGACGACCTGGGTCGCCGGGGTGGAGAGGAGCGCGAGGAGCTGGGCGCGGATGACCTCGAGCGAGGGCAGCTTGGAGAGGGCCTCGATGTCCTTCGCGCCGAGGAGCTTGGCGTCGAGGACGCCGGCCTTCACCTCGAGCTTGGAGAAGTCCTTGAAGAACTTGACCAGGACCTTGGCGACGCCGGAGGGGTTGTCGCCGCCGGTGACGAGGGCGGTGTGGCCGGCGAGGTGCGCCGAGAGGTCGGGCAGGCCGGCCTGCTTGGCGGCGATCCCGAGGATGCTGTTCTTGACCACGTGGTACTCCGCGCCGAGGGGGCGGAGCTGGGCGCGGATGTCGGTGGCGTCCTTCACGGTGACGCCCGTGAAGTTGGCGACCAGGAGGTACTTGGACTTGGCGAGGTGACCGGCGACCTCGTCGACGAGGAATTGCTTTTCGGCGCGCATGGCGGTGGGTGCTGGGAGGGTTTCGGGTCGGGTCGTGATCAGGCGGCGGGCGCGACGACGGCGCGCAGGTCGATGCGGATGCCCGGGCTCATGGTGGAGCTCAGGGTGACGGACTTGACGAAGCGGGGGCCGGCGAAGCCCGAGGGCTGCGACTTGGCGAGGGCGCCGAGTGCGGCCTCGATGTTCTGGGCGAGCTTGTCGGCGGCGAAGGACTTCTTGCCCACGACGATCACGACGTTGGCGGTCTTATCCATCTTGAACTCGACGCGGCCGGCCTTGACCTCCGCGATGGTGCGGGGGATGTCGTCGGACACGGTGCCCGACTTGGGGTTGGGCATGAGGCCGCGGGGACCCAGGACGCGGGCGACCTTGCGGACGTCCTTCATCGCGGGGGTGGTGGAGACGGCGACGTCGAAGTCCATCCAGCCGCCGAGGACCTTGTCGATGAGGTCGTTGAGGCCCGCGGCGTCGGCGCCGGCGGCGAGGGCGGCCTGGGGGTTCTCGGTGAAGACGATGACGCGGATCTTCTTGCCCGAGCCGTTGGGCAGCGAGACCGTGCCGCGGACCATCTGGTCCGACTGCTTGGGGTCGACGCCCAGGCAGGCCGAGATCTCGACGGTCTCGTCGAACTTGGCCGAGGGCATCTTCTTGAGGATCTCCGCCGCGGCGGCGACGTCGTGGTCCTTGGCGAGGTCGGCCACCTTGGCGGCGGCGACGTAGCGCTTGGAGGGATTGCGGTTCATGGCGACTTTGGGTCTCCTGCGGGTAGCAGTGTTTGGGTTGGGTTTGGGTTGGAAAGGGGTCAGCCGACGACCTCGATGCCCATCGAGCGGGCGGTGCCCTCGATCATGCGGGCGGCCTGCGCGGGGTCGGCGGCGTTGAGGTCCTTCTTCTTCAGCTCGACGATCTCGAGGATCTGCTTGCGCGTCACCTTGCCGACCTTGTCGCGGTTGGGGACGGCGGCGCCGGACTCGATCTTGGCGGCCTTCTTGAGGAGGACGGAGGCCGGGGGCGACTTCAGGATGAAGGTGAAGGACTTGTCCTGGAAGACGGAGATGATGACCGGCAGGATCAGGCCGGCCTGGTCCTTGGTGCGGGCGTTGAACTCCTTGCAGAACGCCATGATGTTGACGCCCTTGGCGCCGAGCGCGGGGCCGACGGGGGGAGCGGGGTTGGCGGCTCCGGCGGGAAGCTGGAGCCTGATTTCGCCGACGACTTTCTTGGCCATGGTGGTTTGAGAGGTTGTGGGTGGAAGGGGATCAGGAGCGGTCGTCGCGGGCGACCTGCCAGAACTCGAGCTCGACCGGGGTGGGGCGGCCGAAGATGTCGACCGAGACCTGCAGCTTGCCGTGGTTGACGTCGGCGCTGTCGACGGTGCCCGAGAGGTTCATCATGGGGCCGTCGGTGATCTTGACGCGCTCGCCGACCGCGAAGGTCATCTTGGGGAGGACCTTGTTCTGGTTCTCCTCGACCTGCTCGAGGATGGAGCGGATCTCGGCCTCCTTGAGGGCGACGGGGTTGTCGCCGCCGATGAGGCCCATCACGCCGTCGAGCTGGCGGAGGAAGCTCCAGGTGTACTCGTCGAGCTCGCCGTCGGCGGTGCCGAGGCGGGCGCGGAGGAAGAGGTAGCTCGGGTAGAGCTTCTGCTTGGTCTGCCGCTCCTTGCGGTTGCGGGTCTCCTTGACCGTGCGCTCGGGCATGAGCACCTGCTCGATGGAGGCGCGGATGGCGTCGTCCGTGGCCATGGCGCGCTCGATGTTGCGCTTCACCTTCGCCTCGTTGTTGGAGAAGGTCTGCAGCGTGTACCAGAGGGGCTGGTGGGAGACGGGCGGGCGGTTGGATTCGGACATGGTCGGAGGGCCCTCAGCGGACGAGCGAGGTCGCGAACTGGACGAGGCCGGAGAGCGAGAGGTCGCACAGCACCACCACGACGCCGGCGAGGGCGACGAGGGCGATGACGACCAGGGTGGAATGCGCCAGCTCCTTGCCCGTCGGCCACGAGGCCTTGACGAAGACCTCGTTGAGGGTCTCGTTCCAGAGGGCTCGGAGGTTGCCGAGGAATCGGAGCATGTGGCGTGGTGGGTGAGGTGGCAGGACGGGTGGGAGTCGAACCCACAACCAACGGTTTTGGAGACCGCTACTCTGCCAATTGAGCTACCGTCCTAGTCGGGAGGGGGAAGCGACGGTGCCGCAAGGGCCCTTCCGGGCCCCGCGGCACCCCGCGGTTGGGTGTCAGGCGAGGATCACTTGACGATGTCGAGGATCTGGCCGGCGCCGATGGTCTTGCCACCCTCGCGGAGGGCGAAGCGCTGGCCCTTCTCCATCGCGACGGCCTTGCCGAGCTCGATGGTGATCGTGACGTTGTCGCCGGGCATCACCATCTCGGTGCCGGCGGGCAGCTTGACGGTGCCGGTGACGTCGCAGGTGCCGAAGAAGAACTGCGGGCGGTAGTTGTTGGTGAAGGAGGTGTGGCGGCCACCCTCGTCGGCCTTGAGGACGTAGATCTGGGCCTTGGCCTCGGTGTGGGGCTTGATCGAGCCGGGCTTGGCCAGGACCTGGCCGCGCTCGACCTGCGCCTTCTCGACGCCGCGGACGAGGAGGCCGACGTTGTCGCCCGCCTGGCCCTGGTCGAGCTCCTTGCGGAACATCTCGACGCCGGTGACGGTGGTCTTCTGGGTGTCGCGGAGGCCGACGATCTCGACCTCGTCGCCGACCTTGACGACGCCGCGCTCGATGCGGCCGGTCACGACGGTGCCGCGGCCGGTGATGGAGAAGACGTCCTCGACGGACATCATGAAGGGCTTGTCCACCTCGCGCTTGGGCTCGGGGATCTCGGCGTCGAGCGCGTCCAGGAGGTTCTGGATGGCCTGCTCACCCTCGGGCTTGGCCTCGAGGGCGGCGGTGGCGGAACCGCGGACGATCTTGGCGTTGTCGCCGTCGTACTGGTACTTGTTGAGGAGGTCGCGGACCTCCATCTCGACGAGGTCGATGAGGTCGGGCTCGGAGAGGTCGACCTTGTTGAGCCAGACGACGATCTTGGGCACGCCGACCTGGCGGGCCAGGAGGATGTGCTCGCGGGTCTGGGGCATCACGCCGTCGGCGGCGGAGACGACGAGGATGGCGCCGTCCATCTGGGCCGCGCCGGTGATCATGTTCTTGACGAAGTCGGCGTGGCCGGGGCAGTCGACGTGGGCGTAGTGGCGGTTGGTCGACTCGTACTCGACGTGCGAGGCGGCGATGGTCACGGTCTTGGTGGCGTCGCGGACGGTGCCGCCCTTGGTGATCTCGGCGTAGGAGCGGTTCTGGGCCAGGCCCTTGCGAGCCTGCACGGCGACGATGGCCGCGGTCGTGGTCGACTTGCCGTGGTCGATGTGACCGATGGTGCCCACGTTGACGTGGGGCTTGGTGCGGTTGAACTTTTCTTTGGCCATGTTCGTGCGGTTGGGTTGGAGGGTTTGGGTGTGGTGTGGTGGAAGGTGGTGCGGTCGAGTGGAGCCCCCGAGCGGATTTGAACCGCCGACCTCGTCCTTACCAAGGACGCGCTCTACCAACTGAGCTACAGGGGCGACCCGCCCGAAGGAAGGGGGTTGATGAGGCTT
>VFQT010003867.1_pt1 | contig 13144 bp, 8 predicted proteins | sample 3512381 | NCBI WGS metagenome assembly VFQT01 (sample SAMN10412376, study PRJNA504923) | tailings metagenome | isolation source: Relicate 2 Philex TSF3 active mining site | place: Philippines: Tuba, Benguet | collected 2017-08-29 | reverse complement strand
ATGGCTCCAAGCTGTCGTCCTGCGCGTTTCATCCAGGTGAGAATGGCTGACTCCCTTGGCCGGCAGCATAGACCACTGCCGGCCTGTCGCAAAGTGTGCCGCGCTGCCGCAACGGCTTTGTGAAAATCGCTGGCCGGTGTTTTGGCGGACCTGCCCCGAAATCAGCGCTTCTTAAGCGAAAGAGGCGATCGCGTTTCTCGCCGCACTTGATGGATTGAGTGCCGGGCCGCGCCCGTAATGCTGAATCACGCCGGGACACCCGACACCTGGCAGGCTGAGCTGTCCGTGCCTTCGAGCGCGCCCGGGGTCTTCTGGATCCGGCCTTCAAAATCGCTCCGGGCCCGCAGGCGCGTCCGGCGCGTCGGGGCCGCGGACATGTCTGCACCCGGCCCACGCGCGCATGCTTGTCCTTAAACGATCCCGCTTGCCTCGGAGGCGTCGTTCAAGTCGTGGGGGGGCGATCAGCAAAATCCGCACGATCAACCCGGGAGTTCCAATAGATTGGAATTCGCAGCAGAAGCGTGTACACAACAGTTGTTATGAATCGGGAGCATCGTCATGCGAATTGACCTTGTCGTGCTGCTTGCTGGTGCGATGCTGATGGGAGGATGTGCGATGCGGCCGGAGCCAGTTGGGAGCGAAAGCCTGACCCCTCCCGGGCTCGAAGTGATGCGCGACAGCTACCATCTTTCTCCTGTTGTCCGATCGAATGGCTTTGTCTTCCTGTCGGGTGTGATTGGCGCCAACGGCCTGCGTGCTGCGTCTACGGCCGAGGAAGAGTTCGAGATCGCCTGGAAGCAAATTGCATCAACGCTCGAGCACGCGGGCGTTTCGACGTCTGATATCGTCGAGATTGTCAGTTATCACACCGATCCTGCCAGCCTGGCTGCATTCGCAAGGGTCAAGGATCGGTTCGTTTCCGAACCTTACCCGACATGGACGGCCATTGGTGTAAGCTGGCTTGCAGTGCCTGGCGCACGCGCCGAGATCAAGGTGACTGCGCGGGCCCGGTAGATGGTGGAGACTTTGGCGGGCTGTTGCATTCGCGCTGAAAGAGTCGATCAACGATGGCCACCCGGCGAAAGCGCCGGCTGAGATGCTCGATCCGATCGGGCGGCGCCTGCGTGCTGCCGTGTCGGGGGTGTTGACTGTTTGCAAGCGTTCGCGACGAACGCGTCCGGCCCGACAACCGGCGACAGCACCGCAGCAGGCTCAGAACTCACGATCAGAGCAGGCGCTGGCTCCTGCTGACCGAGCCTAAGGTCGTTGCGTTGCAAGAAAGGCCGCTTTTCGATCGGAGACCAGGCTCAGGCCTGGTTTCAAGCCGCCAACACAAGGGACTCCACGTGAACCTGTGTTCACCCCGCGCTCCTGGGGTCTGAAACTAGAGCTGAGCCCGCACGGCTTCGGCAGCGGAAATTCCGGCGCGCACGGCCCCGTCGAGATACCCCGTCCAGACTGTTGCAGCTTCCGTTCCTGCCCAATGCAGCCGTCCGACAGGTTCGCGCAGTGCTGGCCCGCAGGCCGTGAGCACGCCAGGCGCCAATCCGGAAACGCAATGGGACGTGTAGGTTTCCTTTCCCCAGTTCATCTCGTGAAAGCCGATCGGAGATAGCGCCGCCTCGCCGAAACGCTCGGAGAGGGCTTGCAGCACAGCGGCCCTGCGCGCAGGTCCGGCGGTAGGAAGACTGTCATTGCCCGTGAGGATCAGGATCACGCCGAGCTTTCCCGAAGGTGGCGAATTGTCGGTGGTGAACGGCACGGGTCCTTCTGAAAAGCTCATGCCGTTGAGGCCCGCCTTGCGCCAGAAGGGTTCTGGATAGACGATATTGAACTTCACGGCGTCCCCGCCACGCGGCCAGAGGTCCTGAAGACGCGCGCGCATGTCCGGGAGGCCGGGTTCAAACCGGATGTGCCGGCAATCTGCCGGCATCATTGCGACAATCGCCCGCCTGGCGCGGACGATGCCGCGCGAGGTCCGGATCGTCACCCCGGAGGCATCCTGCAGCACGTGGCTGACCGGGGCGCCAAGTCGCACGCGCGCGCCGAGCTGTTGCGCGATGATCAGTGAAAGGATCTGCGAGCCGCCCACAATGCGGCTGTCCTGTGCGCCACCCTTCATGCTTTCGAGGTCATGCAGGCCACCAGCGGAGCGGACATAGTAGAGGAAGTAAAGAAAGGAGATCGACTCAGGCGTTGTCCCGAGCGTGAGCGATGCGGCGCGCCCAAGTGTTTCGAGGTCCGAAGCGCCCAGTCCCTCGCGCGAGGCCCAGTCGGCCATGCTGAGCCTGTCCCACTCGGCTGCGCGCGGCGAGCTCCAGGGGGTATCGAGCGAGACCGTCGCGGCGAGACGGTCAATCCGTTCGACAAGCGAGCCTGCGCCGGGTTGCGATTCGGAGTAGGGGACGACAAAGCGTTGCTTGCCGCTCATGTAGGCCATGTTGCCCGCGAGATAGGTTGGAAACGTGTCGACCCCCAGATCCTTGCAGAGTTTCAGAACGGCGGTTTGGGTTGGCCCGACCCACTGACCGCCCCCTTCTGCAACTTCGCCACCCCCAATGTCGTGGTTGACGGTTCGTCCCCCAACCCTGTCCCTGGCTTCCAGGACGACAACCTGCTCAACGCCAGCCCGAACCAGGCTTCTTGCGGCAACAAGCCCCGACAGACCGGCGCCCACAATGGCCACATCTGCTTCAAGCGCTTCGCCTCTCTGCTGTGGGTTTTCCGTGGCGCAGGCGCTGGCAAATGCGCCTGCTGCTGCCCCCATTACCAGCCCGCGCCTCGACAGCCGCTTCATGGTCATTCTCCACTGGACACGATATACACAACAGTTGTTATGTACGTCGAAACTGGCGTCAAGGCTCGAAGTCGGTCGGCCCTGGCCGTAGACTTGGGGCAGGAGAGCAGCAACAGGAGAGGACAACCTTGAGCGCGCGAGATCCGGGACCGGTTCGGCTTGAAGGCGAGACAGACTGGAAGAATGCCTTTTCCTATCACGCCTTTGACGTGGAGGTCGCCCGTGCCGAAGGCGTCTTTATCCATGACACGAAGGGCCGCGCCTACATCGATGCATCCGGTGGACCGATGGCGGTCAATCTTGGACATGGCGATGCCAGAGTGGTCGACGCCATCAAGCGGCAGCTGGACGCGTTCGCTTATGTGCATCCGACCCTGGCCAATCGCCCGAGGGCAGACCTGTGCGATGCGATCGCCTCCGTCACGCCTGAGGGCTTTAACGCCAGCTATCTTGTGTCGGGAGGATCAGAAGCGGTGGAGACCGCCCTCAAGATCGCGCGTCAGTATCACGTGGCGACTGGCGCGCCGGGAAAGCACAAGATCATCAGTTTCCGTGAGTCCTATCACGGCATGACGCTGGCGACGATGGCGCTCTCGGGAAATCCCGGGACGGCCACGATCTTCGATCCGATGCTGCCGAAATGGCCCAAGACGCAGCAGTACAGCGAGTTCAGGCGCCCGTCGCACCTCTCGCCCGAGGAATGGGCCGCAGATTGCGCCGACGAGCTCGAGCGTCTGGTCCACTATGAAGGTCCTTCAACCATCGCCGCGTTCATTGCGACACCGCACGGGTGCGGTTCCGAGTACGGGGTCGTGGCGCCTGCGGCCTATTGGCGGCGCGTCCGGGAGATCTGCACGGCCTATGACATCCTGTTCATTGCCGATGAGGTTGTCAGCGGGTTTGGCCGGACGGGCGCCTGGTTTGCCATGGAGCATTTCGGCGTCACGCCGGACATCATCACGATGGCCAAGGGCATCGCCAGCTGTTACGCGCCGCTCGGCGCCGTCAGCGTCAGTGATCGCGTGAACAAGCCCTTCGAGGAGGGCACGGGGTTCATCCACGGCTTCACCTATGGGGGCCACCCGCTGGCGTGCGCGGCAGGGGTCGCTGTGATCAACGCGATCAAGGAAGACCGTCTTGTTGAGGGCGCACGCAGGAAGAGCGAGCGGCTCTTTGCACAGCGCGAGCGACTGCTTGCTCATGAAACGGTCGCTGACGTTCGCGGCTGGGGACTCTTCATGGTGCTGGAGCTTGTCGAGGACAAGGCGAGCCGCGCCTATTTTGGCCCCAACCGGCAGGCTGAGACGCTGTTCCAGTCGATCGCGCTCAGCAACGGACTTGCGCTTTACTCCACCCTCTATGGGTCACGCCGGGCAGGCGTTGCGCGGCGCGGACTCCCGATGTGGATTTCTCCGCCGCTGACGATAACGGAGGATGAGATCGATACGCTTCTCGATCGCCTTGACCGGACAATCGGGGAATGGGAGCGGGCGCTTGGCGTTGGGGCCTGATAGGGGCAGTCCCTATCCCTGACACGCAATCTTGGAGAAATAGGTGCGCAGGAGCGTGCGTTGCTTGCGCGCGGGCAGCGCCTTTGCCGAAATCACGGCCTGCACGCCGATCCCGTCAACCAGGCAAACCAGGGTCTCGGCCTCAACCACGGGATCGATGTCTGGTTTCAGAAGGCCTGCCGACTGCAGGCGGCGCATCACCTTCACCCAGTACCGGCGCAGGTCCGCGTACTTGTCGGCATGTGCCTCCGCCCGCTCGGGTCGGGACAGCGCTGCAACCGTGAAGGCAAGCCACACTTTCCACCAGTCGACGCTTCCCGGTGAGTTGGGCAGCACACGCATCAAGGCCTCAATCGTCATGTCAACGTCAGGCGCCTGATCGAGCAGGGTGCGATTGCCGACTTCAAGCCCGCCAAAAATGCTGGCCAGGACAAAGCCCAGCAGATCCTCCTTGTCGCGAAAATAGTGCGTCAGCACCCCGGTCGTGACCCCCAACTCGCGGGCAATGCTGCGCAGGCTCGCGCCCTCGAGACCCTCTCGCGCAATCACGCGCCCCGTGGCTTCAACGACCTCGACGACCCGGTCTCTGCCAGGGGAGGCAGGGGAGCGTATTCCGGACGTAGCAGCTGAGGGCTTCGGCATTCCGGTTAGCTAGGCGATCAGGATGGGATCGGCAATCGGCTGGCGGCAGACCCCATGTCTCACCAAATGTCAGGCATGCCTGAGTCTTCCTTTGGCCGAACCTGCAGTCGAGGCTTGGTCCAAGGCCCCTCATTGCGTGCAACCGGCCTTTCGCGGGGTTGAAGGCGCCGCTTCAGGAGCGAGAAGCCATGGTCCAGCACGAAAATACGCCCGGTGCCCCGATCATGTGGTCCACAGGCCAATGTCCAGCGCGACGATTTGTGCTCGGGATGTGTGCTTCAGCTTGCTCAGGCAGCGTCGGAGGCATGCAGCCTGCGGCAGGTGGCGGGCATTGTCCCGACAGCGGTTTTGAAGGCGTTGTAAAACGCCGATCGCGAATTGAAACCCACGGCGACGGCAATATCGATCACGCTCTCGCCGCCCTGTCTCAACATGACCTTGGCGGCCTCGACACGCTTCGCATTGACGTAGTCGAAAAAGCTCACACCGATCTGTCGCGCAAAGGTCTGCGAATGATCGGCCTCCATCGAGTGGTTCAAGTCGATTGTTGGTTCATCATCAGCTCTGACGCCAGACGTGGCATGGCCGGCGGGGAGCGCCAGCGCGTGACCATTGCGCGCGCCTTCCTGTCGAATGCGCCGATTGTCGGGTTCGACGAGGCGACGGCGAGTCTGGACACCCTTACGGAAAGGCTGATCCAGGAGGCCATGCAGGATCTCATGGAGGGATGGACCACGGTGATTGTCGCTCACCGTCTCTCCACAGTGCGCAAGGCTGACCGCATCATGGTCTTTGAGGGTGGAAGGATCATGGAAGAGGGCAGGCATTGTGACCTGCTTGCGCGCCCCAACGGGCTTGGTCCTCGGCTGGTCGCCGAACGGAGCGATGCGATCGCGATCGAGGCCGCCTGATCGGCCCGCGCGGGTGGCGGTCTTGAGGGAGGCCGGCGCAAGACCTGGGGCGGCCCGGTGAGCGGCTGGCTGAGAGCCCGCGTCCGCTTCCTGCAGCTGTTGGCTCAGCTGGCCGTGACGCGGTTCGAGCCTGCAGCGACCTGAAGGCGGGCCCGCGTTGATATCCTGCCATCCGCCACTGACACCTTGTCGAGAACATGCACGGATGTCTCCCACCTCTCCCGGGTGACGTCGCACAGCATGAAGCCGCGCTGGCGGTTGACGAATTTGAGGGAAGCGTTCGCGCCCATCAAGGCCTGATCATTGGCCGACAGATCCTGACCATCACCGCCTGAGGAAATCGACGTTGACGTGAACTCGACGGCCAGCGGGGTTGAGCTGGGCTTGCGGCTGTCGAGATGCACTTCGCCTGCATAGTTCACGTGCTCATCACCGGTCAGCACCACAACATTTGGGATGCGCGCGTCAGCAATGTGTTTGAGGACGCGTCCACGCGGGGTTCTGTAGCCTGCCCAGCTGTCGACATTGGCGCGATAGCCTTCACCCGGGTCGCGATCGAGATCCATCATCACCATCTGCTGAGCCAGCACGTTCCAGCGCGCCTTTGATGCCGACAGTCCTTGCTTGAGCCAGGCCTCCTGCGCATCGCCGAGGAAGTGCGGGGCAGACTCGAGGTCTGTGCATCCCTGGCTCTGGTCATTGCAGGGTTGGTTGGAGCGGTATTGGCGGGTGTCGAGAAGATTGAGTTCCAGGAGGTCGCCGATCGGCGCGCGTCGGTAGAGTTGCAGGCTTGCCCCGTTGGGAAGCGAGGCGCGGCGCAGGGGCATATGTTCGTAATATGCCTGGAACGCGGCCTGCTTCCGGAAGCGGAACAGCACGGGCGGCGTGCCCTTCTCATCCCATTCCGATGCCCAGTTATTGTCGGTCTCATGGTCATCCCAGACCGGATACCAGGCTGCTGCAGCATGAGCGGCCCTGAGATCGGAATCGGATTTGTACTGGGCATAGCGGCGTCGATAGTCGTCGACACTGAAGATCTCGCCGGGCAGGTGGCGGCGGTTGAGGAGGGCAGCAGGCGTGGTCGCAGCCGCCGGGGTCCCGCCATTCTCGTAGATATAATCGCCATAGCAGAACACGAAATCCGGCTCGGCGGCTGCAAGATGCCGGTAAGCGGTATAGAGCCCCGACTCGTAATGCTGGCAGCCGGCGATGGCAAAGGTTGAGCGCGCCGTTGGTGCTCCAGGCGCAGGCGCCGTCTTCGCGCGACCAACCGGGCTCTGCAGGCCGCCGGCGCGGAAGCGGTACCAGTAAGGCCTCGCCGGAGAGAGCCCCTCGACCTCGACATGAACGCTGTGCGCCATCATCGGGTTCGCAATCGCCTTGTCGGCGCGCACGATGTTCTTGAACGCCTCGTCGGATGCAACTTCCCATTCGACCTCCACCGGCTGGCTCGGCATGCCGAAGCCGATCTCGAAGGGTCTGGGCGCCAGTCGCGTCCAGATCACGAACCCGTTGCTGGCCGCCTCACCGGACGCGATGCCAAGTTGAAAGGGGTCATCCTTGAACGCCACCTGCGCGACAGCCTCGCGGAAAAGAAGCGGGGCTGCGACGAAGACGCCTGCGGCTGCGCCAAAGCGTCTGATCAGCTGCCGACGGGTGTGCTGTGCTTGTTCGAATGAACGCTGAGTCATGGCGCGTCTCTCCCTTGACGTTACGACGCTAGTTGCCCCGCTTGACAGACACATGACGGTGCAGCGCCCACGCCTCCTCGCCCTTGCGAACAAAAAAGGTCTGGCGCCGGTGAAGTCACGGGCCCGTTAAAGGCGTGACATTCCAGCATGCCTTTAGGCCCCTAAAGGCAACAAGGCTGCCGCCGTGAGCCCAGGCTGTGGACGAGATTTGACTCTGTGTATAACTGAAAGCGGTTTTTTGTCGGATACACTGTGAAGCTTGTGGAGTTGATCGCAACGGGCCGGCTGATCGAGGTCCACTGCCCGCAATGCCGGGCCAGGACCCCGCTCGATCCGGCCTTCTTTCTTGTGCGCCGCGGTGACATCGATCTAAAGCAGCTTGGCGAGCACCTTTCCTGCGCCCAATGTGGTTCACCCGAGGTGGAGCTAGGTGCGACAAGGCCTTCTGAACCAAAATCCTCTTCGGCCGACATGGCTGTGCGTCGGCTCCTTCAGAGGTGAGCCCGCCGTGACGCCAGAAGGGGGCCTGGGGGTGACAGGTCAGCGTCCCGCATGATCGCAGGCCGTGCTTGAAGTGGATCGGCGCCGGCGCGGTGCTCTTTCAATCCAAACGTCATCACGGCCGTTGATGCTTCGGAAAAAGCTCACGCGCATCCACACGGGCGATCGCCGTGATCTGCCATTCGTCGGCATCAAGCGGCAAGTGACGCGGGGTTGTGCCTCAGGGACGAAGCTCGCAGGCAGCCAAGTGACGGCCGCATGCTGTCATTCACGTGATCGCGTTTCAGACGACCACGCGCCGCACGACACTTGGTGGCTAGACTACTCCAGCAGGGCGGATCTGATGGCTTCAAGCTCTGCCTCGGTTACGTCGAGCTCGGTCTGGATGAAGTTCATCACCGATCCGAACTCGGCTTCGAGCGCCTCAAACGTTGTTTCGATATAGCGCGGGTCAGATCGCATCAGCGGCGCCAGAAGCTCGGGCGGCATTTTTGCGAGATAGGCGTAGGGGCTGTCAGCAGGCATGGGGCTATCTGCCGAACCGGTAAATTCCGCCATGTAGTCGACATAGGTTTCCGACAGGGCGTAATCGGCGACGACAGTATCGCGGGGGACCCCGAGCGCGGTCAGCAGGAGCGCGGCGCCCGTGCCCGCGCGGTCCTTGCCTGCGGAGCAGTTGAAGGCGAGCGGAATTTCGCCGGCGGCGAGACGATCAAACATCTCGGCGTAGGCAGGCGCCTGTTCCTTTGCGATGGCGGGGTAGCCCTTGGCCATCGCGTTTGCGACCATGTCCGGCGTGACGTCGGGCTCGAAGAGAACCCGCATGAAATTGCCGCCTGGATCGCTGGCGGGATCCGGGAAGTGGACATAATCCACGGCGCCCGCGCGCCAGTTCGTGGGTTCGGCTGCGCGCTCCTGGGCGGCGCGAAAATCGCAAACGACCTTGATCCCGATGCCTGAGAGGTACTTGTAGTCATTATCGGTCAGTTCATGCATCGTGCCCGAGCGGAAGACCTTGCCCCACTTCACGGTCCGACCGTCTTCGGTCGCATAGCCGCCCAGATCGCGAAAGTTGCGCCCACCCTCGAGCGGCAGGAGCCGCGTTGCCGCTATGGTTGGTTCGCCAGCGTCCGCTGTTACGACGAAGTACTGACGGGCGTTGTCGCCCGCCTGCGGCGTCCATGTGAAGGACGTTGCGGTGACGTCCGCCGCGATCGGGGTTGGGTTGGCGCCGTCCGGACTTGACGAGACAGACACGTCTACGGCGCTTCCAGGTTCTGATGTCGCCCACGTGATCGTGTAGGCCTTCGAGTCACTGTCGAGGCTCACTTCAACACGCTCGAGTTTGGCCGGTGATGCGAGATTTGCAGCAGGTTGTGCCGGGCTGCACCCGCCAAGCGCAGCCATGACAGTGATCGAGGTAACGATGACGGAGATTTTCATGTGATGTCCTTTGTCGGTCCGACTGCCATCGCGTGAGGAGGTGGTCGGGTGCGATCGCGATCAGCTCTGAATCAACGCTTGGGCGTTTTGTTGGTCCAGCCGCCAGCGGGCCCGATCCCATGTCTCTAACTCGCAGCCTGATGTGAGGCGAGACGAGCGATGATGGATCGAGCCCTCTGACACCTGGCTTGTCTTCAATAGTTGACGCGGATCCCGAACAGATAACGCTCGCCAATCTGCTCAACCTCGCTCGGCAAGTCGGGGCGACCGGTATAGGCGACGTAATATTCGTCGGTCAGGTTGGCGAGGTCTGCGAACACGGTGAGATTCTCGTTGATCGCATAGCGCAGCGAGACGTCGAGGTTTTCATACCCCTTGCGTGTTTCCCCGGCGCCGAGCCCTCCGAGCGTGTCTTCCCAATCCGAGCGCCACTGATAGCTGACGCGCGCCGAGAAGCCGTATTTCTCGTAGTAGAGGGAGGCGTTGACGATGGTATCCGACAAGCCCTGGAAGGGCAGCCCGGTCTGTGCCGCGAGCGTCGCGGTGGCCGGCGCATCATATTCACCTTCGAGAAGCGTAAGGTTGCCCTGGACGCCGAAACCGTCGAACGGGGCGGGCAGGAAATCAAACTGGTTCTGGACGTTGAACTCAACGCCGTAAAGCCTGCCGTTCTCGCCGTTGAATGTTCCCGACAGCAGATAACCCGTGCGATCGATCGTCCCTGTGTCATAGGTGTCATCGGTGACGAGCTGCGCGCCCTGGTAGAACACATTGTCGACCCAGCGATAAAAGCCGGTGACGGATACAATGCCGTTTGTGGGCAGATAGTATTCGGCGCTCGCATCAACGCCCCAGGTCATCTCGGGCAACAGATTTGGATTGCCGCCGCCAATCGTCCCTGGCGTGGACGTATCATTGATCGCAGCGCCCACGCGGATCGCGCCGTAAGCGGGCCGTGAGATGCCGCGCTGTGCGGCCAAACGCAGGATCAGATCATCGCTTGCTTCATAGCGCAGATTGAGGCTGGGGAAGAGATCAGTCTCGCTCTGGTCGACAGTGATGGGCGTAAACACTGTGCCGCTGCGCACTGTACCGGCATTCTCGATCTCATAGTTCTCGACCCGCAAGCCGCCGATGACTGTGAGATTGTCAAGCGCGAGCTCGGCCGAGACATAGCCAGCGAGGATCTTTTCGTTCTGGTCATAGAGGTCGGTTGCCGGAATGCCGTTGGCTGGATTGAACCGGCCAGCCGCGGTGAGCTGCGCGAGCAACGCGTCGATGTCGGCGCGCATGGCGACGTTGTTCACATAGTTCAGCGTGAAGCCGAGCGGGAACTGCGTATCCCATGGTTCATTGGTGAGATAGGAATTGACGTTGAAGCCAGCCGCGCCAACAGCGGCCACATTGGAGAAGGAGAAGTTGTTGCCGTTGATCTGCCGGTCAACGTAGTAGGCGCCGCCCTTCAGCGTCAGCCCGTTCTCGAAGTCCTGCGTCAGATCCAGCCGCGCGGTATAGGCATCGACCTCGGTCGCCTGGCGCGCATCGATCAGGATCGCGCCTGCTGCGTTGAGCAGGCCCTGCGGCGCTGTCGGGAGGGGCGCGCCGCGGGTGAGGGGAGCTGGGCCGACGGTCTGGAACAGCGTTACAAGTGGAAAGCGTGGATCGCTCGCATCATAGGAAATGGAAGGCGAGTTCGTGCCGCTGGTGCTTGCCTGCACGAGGGGGAGGTAGGTCGTGTTTTCGGTCTTGGTATAGTTGAGGCGCAGCGAGGAGGAAAAGCCGGTAGGGGTCTCATAGTCTGCCCCGAAGGTGCCGAGCGTGTTCTGGTTTCGGTATTCACCGTAGTTGAAGCTGCCGCGCAGAGGAACGCCCACAAGGTTGCCAGCTGCGAAGCCACGTGTGCCGCTCGCCGCACGATCAAGGCGCAGCTCGTACTGGTTGCGTTGCTCGTCATCGTTGAACTCGGCAAAAATCCCTTTCAGGAACAGGCGCAGATTGTCCGAGGGAACGAACTCGACGCCGCCGAACAGCGAATTGCTCCAGCGCTCGATCACGTACTGACGAATGTCGAATTCGGTGGGGCCGAGCGCGTCATAGAGGCCGACTTCGCGGTTGTCGGTCAGCTGCTCGCGGCGATAATGCGATCCGCCCAGCACAACGCCAAACATGTCATTGGACCAGCTGGCGCGGGCCGATGCCTGGCGTTGCTCGCCGCCACCCTGATCCATGTTACCATAGCCGAGGTCGCCTGAAACGTGCAGTCCTTCGCGCTCCATCGGGGAGTAGGTCTGAAGGTCAATGGTGGCGACGATGGCGTCAGCCTGCTGGTCGGCCGTCAATGACTTGTTGACTACCATTTGGCTCAGCGCGACGGCGGGCACGGCATCGAAGCGGAAGGCCCGGCTGTCGCCGCCCTCGTCGACGCCGGTCAGAGGGATCCCGTCAATGCTGACCGAGGTCCAGCGATTGGGCGCGCCGCGAACCTGGATGTAGCGTTCCTGGCCCTGATCGCGCTGCACAGCGATGGCGGGCAGGCGCGACAGGGCGGCCGCGGAGTTCTGGTCAGGGAAGCGCCCGACGGAGTCGGCAGCGGCAACATCGGTCAGGTTGAGCGCTTCCCGCTTGGCATCGAGTGAGGCTTCCTGCGACTGGAGAATGGCGCCGGTGATCACGATGACGTCTGGGTTTTCCCCCTCAGCCTGTTCCTGCGCTGCAGCTGGCATGGTGAGCGCGTAGGCCGTGAAGGCCACGCTGGAGAGCAGGGCCTGGCGGCAAAGTGAGTTTGACCAATAAGACATCCCGAGATCCCCTGCTGAAGAAGCAAGGGGCCACTAGAACTTCCCGATGTAGCCTCTGTGACGGATTGAAGGATTCCCGGGAAACCCTTCCGTCGAATTGATGAAAGCGCATCTCTGTAGGAGCGCCGCAACAGAGTCGGTCGCAGAAAATTCGCAAAAGCGCAAAAGATGTGACGCACAACGGCGCATGGGGTTGAGGCGCCTCCTTCGGGTCCTGCATCGAAGGTTGAGTGAACGCCATCGAGCGCGAACGCACACGGTGGAGACCCTCGAGGTTCGCAGCCCTCGCCTTGCTTGAACGATAGCAGCGTTCCGGCATTCAGGGACTTCCGCTTCTTTGCCGCGATGCGAACATGTTCGAGGCTCAGAGCTGCGAATTCCGTGATCAATGTGCGCAACCTCGCGAGCGGATTCGGTCAGCCGTGGCTGAAGGTGGAGCAGCGCTGTATCGCGCCCGGGGCGCAGTTTGCCGAGCCCGATCCTGAAAAAAGCCGAAGCCTTGGGCCGAGCGGTGGTTTGCGCGTGGTGATGGCGCGTCGATGTTCTCCGCGGGCATATGGCTTCGGCTTTTTTTGAGGGCCGGACGGTCGTCCACCACCGGGCAGGCGAGCGCAGACGACGCGCGGCCAGGCGGAGTTCTAAAATGCCCGACTGACGAGGCGATGGCCTCCCTAGAGGACGAAGAGCATCCGTGGAGCACTGCATCCGATCGACGAAAGCGCTTTTTGGGCTTGGTCCAGATAGCAAGGCGACAGTTGGCGCCGCCAATGCCGCCCAGAACACTGGTGTCTGCCCGGTCAGCGATGGAACATTGAGCTCCTCCATATTCAGAACGACGCGGGGGAGGTTC
>VFQT010003866.1_pt1 | contig 13147 bp, 9 predicted proteins | sample 3512381 | NCBI WGS metagenome assembly VFQT01 (sample SAMN10412376, study PRJNA504923) | tailings metagenome | isolation source: Relicate 2 Philex TSF3 active mining site | place: Philippines: Tuba, Benguet | collected 2017-08-29 | reverse complement strand
ATGGCGTATTGCTTCGTGCCGTCATACGACGACGCCGGCATCTGCGGTGACTGACCACGCGAGATGTCTGTGAGGGTGGCGGCATACATGCCACCAGACGACACGGTGATCACGCGACTTCGTGATGAATGCAGCACCGGCATCAATGCAGTCGTCATGAGGTGCGGACCGAGCACATGGCATGCGATGGTCGACTCAATACCTTGTGCCGTGTCCACTCGATGCTTTGTGAGCGCGCCGGCATTGTGCACGAGAGCATGAATGGCTGGAGCACGTTCTGCGATTTGTGCTGCCGCCACGCGAACTGTCGCAAGATCAGCCATGTCAGCGACCACGGTTTCGATGCGGCCACACGACGACATACGTTGAAGAGCGGCGCTGACTCGCGCGAGTTTGTCGGCTGAGCGTCCGACAAGGACGAGGTCGGCACCCATTGCAGCCAACTGGTGAACAGCTGCTTCACCAAGACCAGACGTCGGACCAGTGACGACGACGGTTTTGTCCGCAAGTGAGAACTGATCGAGTGGGGTGAACGTCGAGGAACGCACGGCGTAACCGATGCGCGAAAAACCTGGGATGACGGTCGCATCAAGCAGACCGTCGAGCGCATTCCCTATGCCCATGCTTGGGCCACCATCACTAGCGCGATAACTCCGTGTGCGCTCCATGCGATGGTCCGGGGCCAGTTCGTCTGCACAAGCCGCTTACCAGTGTCGATGCGCGGGTCATTGGCCATCTGTTCGTGCAAAGGAACCGACAGCAACACCGTGCAGCCAAGGGCGACCGCGAGCGACACGCCACCGACCCACGGCAAGATCCACGCGACGCCATCGGGGCGATCGAACAGCAAACCAAGTGTCGTCAGCCCTTCCACCGCCATCGGTAACGCGACTACTTGTGACGTGCGACGTTGGTGAATGACCGCGATTTCGCGAGCGCGGTCTATTCGGACCTGAGCGAGCAGCGGATAGTGCACGTTCTGCACGAACCAGATGAGACCGACCATCGCCCATGTCGCGGCGAAGTTCGCGATGAGTACTGCATTTGCCACGCCGTCACCGTACCCTTCGAATTCGTGGCACGCGTTGCGCAGACAAAGAATGGACATCCGCCCAAGACGTGCGTCACATGCGGACGCCCTTTTGAGTGGCGCAAGAAATGGGAACGCGACTGGGACAACGTGCGCCATTGCAGTGATGCATGTCGCTCGCAACGTTCACGGCAGTCGTCTGACGCCGATTGTCCCGCCTAGTCCAGCGCGTACTCGCTGATCTGCACTGGTCGCTGTTCGTCGATCGACTTGTGCGCTGCTGCACCGATGACCACTGACCACAGGCCGTCTTCGACGGTCACCTCGGGTCGAGATTTCTCACGCACCGCTCGACAAAAACGCATGACTTCCACATAGCTGGCACCGTGGTGGGCGCCGGTGTAGTTGACGTCTTTGCTGACAGCAACCGGAACCGTGTGAATGTCACGTGTGTCGCGATGGCCCACGTAGACATGTCCGTCACCAGGCACGAATGCCTCTGCCTTGCCCCGATCGCCGACTGCCACGATTTCCTGCTCGTTGCGTCCGGCTTCGGCGAACATGCTCAGGTCGAGCATCGCGCGCACACCATTGTCGTATTCGACAATGACGTAGGCGTTGTCGAGAATGTCAGAGCGTTGACCGTCGTACCACTCATCGAGGTGATTCACGTCCTGGCCACCACTGGCCATCACCCGTACTGGTCGTGAGCGAATCGCGAGGTTCATGAGGTCGAAGAAGTGGCAACACTTCTCCACCAAGGTTCCACCGGTGTTCCGCGAGAATCGATTCCAGTTGTCGACTTTCACGAGGAACGGAAACCGATGTTCTCTCACAGTGAGCATCTTCAATTCGCCCAGCTCACCACCATGGATCACATCGAGCAATGCCGCAATCGGAGCCATGTAGCGATATTCGAGGCCGACCCACGTGAGGGCGTCACGCGACCGTGCGGCACGGACGATGTCGACACAATCCTCCACCGTCGTGCACATCGGCTTTTCGACAAGTACGGGAATGTCCGTCGACAAGATGTCTGTGAGCACGCCGTGATGCGTGTGATTCGGTGACGCGACGATGACCGCATCGACGAGTCCCGATGACAACAAGTCGCCGTGATGACGAAACTCAGCGACGCCATCGGCCGCATCGCCCAGGGTGAGACGAGCCCAGCCAAGTGGCTCATCGTTCGAGTCTGCGATCGCAGTGACAGTGCACTCGGAATTCGACATCACGTTGCGAATGTGCTCGCAACCCATCATGCCTGTGCCGACAATGCCGATGCGCAACTTGTCCATCACCGCCCATCGTATGGCGGCTCACATTGATCTACGGCTTACAAGGCCTTGCGCTTGCGTGCATACGGAAGCGTGACTGCCAACATCGCCACCCCGACGATGATGACGACGACACCCTGCAACACCTGGTTGTCGAAGGTGTTGAAGGACACGATGGCGACTGATGCGGTGATGATGATGCCGGCACTGACGATCAACTCGAGCATCAGCATGCGCGCGCCATAGGAGAACATGGCCGCCGCACCGAGAATGGCGATTGCCGCTGCCCAACCACCCTCATGCATTCCGACCCACGCACTCGTGGTGAAGATCAGAAACACCGCCCCAGCCACGCGTGGCGCGAAAGAGAAATTGATCTCGGTGAGCGAGACGAAGATGAGGACGAGCGCACCTGCCAACATCGGAAGTGAATCGTTCGGCTCACGAAGATCGAGCAATGAGCCGATCATTCCGGCCACGACGAACGCAGACGGGATGATGGTGAGCGACCCCGCAAAGTCGGTGTGACGTGCACGCCAGAACCCGAAGATGAAGAACACGGAGCCGACGGCGACCCCCGTCCACTCGCTCTCGGTCCACAGGTGCGTGACGAGAACTCCTGTGGCGAACGCAAACGACAACTCAGACGCCAACTCACACACTTCACCGAAGCGGCGACGAATCTCAGCGCCCTTCTCTGCCCACCACGCCACTCCGGCGAATGCAGCGCCAACGACATAGAGGAAGCTCGAAATGGAGATCTCTGATGCGTCTTCCAGCACCGCGATGAACAGTCGCACGACGCCGACGGCGATGATCAGCCCTGCGAGGTAATACAGAGCTTCTTGCAGGCTGAAGGACCATCGCGGGGCAGAACGGATGTCATCTGCTTGCTCTCGTGTCAGGTGACCCGACGCGATGTGTTCGTCGAGCAACTGGCGATGGGTCTTCTGTGTCGTCATTTCGAATACCAACTCACTACTGGTTCCAACACTTCATCGAGCACCGGCCCCAAGAACTTGGCGTAGGCACTGGTGATGTGGTTGTCATCACGGTAAACCAAAACATTGCCGACGACAACGGGACAGATGTTGGCCGTACAGAACCAGTCCTTTGTCCGCAACAGCGGCACCGAGTTCTTAACCGACAAGTCTTCACGCACTTCTGCAATGTCGGCGCGTAACGCCGCACTTGGAATGGGGTTGCAGACATCGACGTTCTTCGGACTCGCCGACAGACAGGTGGGCACGTCTCGTGCAGGAAACGGCGTGTCTGCGAAGAGAACAGGGGTGATACCGAGACCCTTCAAAATGTCAATTGTCCCTTGAAGACCGATACGCCAATCGCGCTGCCAAATCGGAATTTTCGTGTCGACGGACAGCAGACGATCGAACTGGGCGACGAGGACGACTTTCACTCCATCGGCGACCATCTTTTTGTAGACGTTTTCTCGCCACGCATCGCATTCGGTGTAGTGACGGCCGAGGACCTTGCTCCAGACCTCAATGTCGGCCGGAGGACAACCACGCTTTGTGTAGGTGATGAGTTTCCACTTGCGCTTGATCGCCACTTTCTCAAGTCCGGGGAACCATTGGGCGGCGTGCGAATCGCCGTACAAGCCGACTGACACTGTGCCATTCGGATCACCGAAGATGCAGTTCTTCTGCTGCACCGACGAGAACGACGTGTGGCAATCGTCTTGATACACCTTTGCAAAGTCGAGCAGTGCGTCACCGAGGCTCGGAGTGAGATTTGCCGGCAACACATTGTTCTTCGATGCATCGACGATCGCTTGAATCGGGCCGCGATACGGAGGCAACGTCGGTGCAACCGGGATTGTGGTGGTTGGAACACCGGACGTCGTCGAAGTTGCCGGTGTCGTTGATGTGGTCGTCGACTCCAACGTCGGTGCTGCAGCATCTTCTCCACCAGTGAACGACGGCGGGTTGTTGCGCACAAGTGTGCCGGCCGCACCGCTGATGAGAATCGTCGCCATCGCGAGAGACAATGCGCGTCGACCCCGCAACGAATGATTTCTGTGTACCGGTCGCTCGATGAAGACGTGTCCAAGCTCTGTGAAACCAAGAGCGATCACCAGACACACCACTTGCTGAGCAACAGAAAGTTCGTTACCCAGAACGGATGGTGCGATGATCAACACCGGCCAGTGCCACAGATACGCCGAATACGACCTCGAACCGAGCCACTGAACCGGTGCGATACGCAGAATCGCATTCGGTGCAAAGCGATGTGTATCGCCGCCCTGTAACGCGAGCATCGTGCCAACGACGGGGACCAACGCCCACGGGCCCGGAAACCGCGTCTGTTCTGAGAAGCCTGTGGCACTCACCATGATGAGCGCGACACCCGCCCATGACACAAGAGGCGCGATGACGGGAGAGCGCTGCACACGAAGAAGGGGAACGGTCGCACAGAGTGCCCCGAGTGCCAATTCGAACGCACGAGTGTGTGGTGCAAAAAAAGCCCACGGCTGTGCGCGTTCCATCGTCAGCATGCACGCAACGAACGAACCGATCGACACGGCCGCCGACAGCACAGCAACCCGACGTCGCACCGACCCTCTGGCACCGAGGCAAGCAATCAGCACCAACACCGGCCACACCACATAGAACTGCTCTTCGACTGCGAGAGACCAGTAGTGCTGCAGTGGTGACGGTGGAAGCGTCGACTGCAGATAGTCAGCTCCCCTGTTCGCGAAGAGAAAGTTGGACGAGAACGTGGCTGTGCCGATGGCATCGGACCCGAGTTCCCGGAGTCGCAGTGGTTCGATCCACACGTACGACGCGATCAGAGTCGCAACGACGACGAGCGCTGACATCGGCAGGATGCGTCGCACACGTCGTGAATAGAACATCGCGAATGAGATGCGTCCGGTCTGGTCACGCTCGTTGACGAGAAGGCCGGTGATGAGGAAACCAGAGAGGACAAAAAAGACATCGACACCGACATACCCGCCACCAAAACCGGGTACGTGTGCGTGATATAGCAACACGAGCGCGACCGCGACCGCCCGCAGCCCTTCGATGTCAGAGCGACGTCGTGGGCCGTTCGTCGACACGTCGTCGACGCGTCGAGTGGTCATCGGTCGAATCGTTCTTCCGTCAGCGCAAGTGACACGTGTGCACCCGTCGGGTCACCGCTGAACTGCGCAACCTCGAACACCCACTCGCCGGCTTCAAGGTGCCAGTCGTGTCGCATCGCATCACGCACCGCAAGAGTGCGCACCGGCACCGGCACCATCACCTCTGTCGTGTCTCCAGCGGAGACTGCACAGCGCACAAAACCGACCAGTCGTCGTGCTGGTCGTTCGATGTGTCCGGCGGGCAACGACGCATACACCTGCACCACGACTGCGCCTGATTGATCGCCTGTGTTCGACACCCGTGCTCCGACATTCACAACGTCCCCATCACACCGTGCATGTGCATCGTGCACGGAATAAGAGGTGTACGACAGGCCGAACCCGAACGGGAAAGCCGGGGTGTTGCCGTCACGGTCCAGCTTCCACTGACCGTGCCAATAGTCGTAGGTGATCTCACGCGCCGTGGCATCGAAAAACGGCAAGTGGTGCTCAGTGGTCGGCACCACGAACGGAAGGCGACCCGACGGGTTCACCACACCGAGCAACACGTCTGCGAGTGCATGTCCACCCTCCATTCCGCTGTACCAACCCATCACGATCGCCGGCACATCGTGTCGCCACTCCTCCATCACCACTGCTGAACCGGCGACGATCACGACAATTGTCCGCGACTGACGTTCTGCGACAGCACGGATGAGTGCGACATCGTCGTCGCGAAGTCGAAGTGTGGTTCGGTCGCCCCCGACGGCGAATGCGACATCACGGGACTTCTCGCGCATGATGTCGGGAAGTTCATGATCCACCTCGGCGATGTAGGCCGCATACGCGGACTCCAACTCAGGTTGTGGATCTTTCGGAAAGAGCTTTGCCAAGTCTTGGCTGTCCTCGAAGGTGCCGATGAACTCACCTTCATCTTCCTTCGTGTAGCCGACCACGATGACTGCAACATCAGCATCTTCTGCGAGCCGAGCCGCAAATGACGTGTCCGATCCGTCAGCATGCACGATGTCGACGTTCGGCAACGCATCGCGCAGACCAGCAAGTGGAGTGACCACATGAGGTGCCATCACGTCGCTGCTACCACCATCACCCAAATTGCGCATGTCGCTCAATCGACCGACCACTGCCACGGTGCGGAGTGCAGATGCGACGAGTGGCAACACGGGTGAGTCGTCGACCGTCTCGTTCTTCAACAACACCATCGACTTTTGTGCAGCTTCGCGAGCCAACTCGCGATGCGCATCGCAGAACAGAACCGACGAGTCGCTCACGGGTCGCGCACCGACATCGAACCTCAACATTGTCGCCAGTGTCCGCTCGACTGCTGCGTCGATGACATCCATCGACAGCTCACCACTTTCGAGTGCTGCGACGATTGGCGCGTGGCGAATCATGCGGTACGGCATCTCGACATCAAGTCCGTTACGGACACTCTTCACTCCGTCGCGCAGACCGAAGATCCAGTCCGAGATGACGAAACCGTCGAATTCCCATTGTCGGCGCAAGATGTCGGTCAACAACTGTTCGTTCTCACCACACCAGGAACCATTGACAGAGTTGTACGCACTCATCACGCACGCGATGCCTTCGTCGATGATGTGCTTGAAATGCGGCAAGTACACCTCGTGCAAAGTGCGCTCATCACATGTCACATCGACACTGAAACGAGCGTTCTCCATGCTGTTCAGGGCGAAGTGTTTCACTGTGGCCATCACATGTCGCTGTGCACCTCGAGTGAGGGCCGCGCCCATGACACCCATGTGGTGTGGGTCTTCGCCGTACACCTCTTGTGCCCGACCCCAAGCTGGGTGTCGCAGAATGTTGACGCAGACTCCGCCATACAGATCGGCCCCGACAGCTCGCAGTTCGACCCCGATGGCGTCGCCGATGCGCTCTTCCAACTCAGGGTCGAAACTCGCACCACGCGCCATGGTCACCGGAAAAGCAGTCGCCGGACCCACGACAACTCCACGCGGGCCGTCACTGAAGTGAAAGCCAGGTATGCCGAGGCGTTCGACCCGGCACGCACGGAACGGCCGGCGGTGATACCCACCGCGCGACATGTCGGCCAGGCCACCGGCGACAGGTGCTCCACCGTCAAGACAGTGCAGTCGTTCTTCGACCGTCATCTGTGCGATGAGACCACGGGCCTCGACATGGTGGTCAGCCCCGTCACGCACCCTCGCGAGTGCATGCATATAAGCGGTGTCGGCCGTTGCCATCACATGAGAACCCTACTGACCCATGCTCATAGGCTCTGCCCATGGCGACGACGGCATATGCATTCGACAGGTTCCTCTCGTACAACGACATGACCGAGTGGCTGCAGAGCATCGCAGCCGAACACCCGAACCTCGTCACGCTCTCCTCGTACGGCACATCGTTCGAAGGTCGGAACTTGTGGCTCGCAACGATCACCGACTCATCGACGGGTGCGGCCGAACACAAACCAGCACATTGGGTCGACGCCAACATCCACGCAGTCGAAGTCACCGGTGGAGTCGCCGCATTGCACCTCATTCATCATTTGGTGTCTGGTCACGTCGCGGGCGATGCGGACGTGGTCGATGCACTGCGTACTCGCACGTTCTACGTCGCACCTCGTGTCAACCCAGACGGCGTCGAAGCAGCACTCGGTGACAGACCGCATTTCGTGCGTTCGAGTGTGCGCCCGTGGCCGTGGCGTGACGGACATCGTTGGCCAGGTCTGCTCACACATGAAGACATCGATGGAGATGGGCGCGTCCTCACGATGCGAGTCAAAGACGAGCATGGTGCGTGGGTCGAACATCCGTCTGATGCCCGGGTCATGATCCCGGTCGACCACGCCGATGCGCCGCGTGGCGCTCAGCGCTACCGCGTGTTGAGTGAAGGAACAATTGCCGACTACGACGGCTTCACCATTCCACAACCGCGCAATCCGCGTGGTCTCGACATGAACCGCAACTTCCCTGCCGGATGGGACCCGGGGACGCGCGGCGCAGGCGACCACCCGATGTCAGAGCCAGAGATCGATGCGCTCGTGCGTGCGATCACTGCGCGTCCGAACATCTGTGGTTACAACGCGTATCACACCTCGGGCGGCATTCTGCTTCGACCGTCGAGCATGAAAGCCGACTCGGCGCTTCCACCCGAAGACCTGTGGGTGTACAACGAGATCGGTCGTGCGTGCACGGATCTCTCCACCTACCCGGTGTATTCGGTGTACGAGAGTTTCACCTGGGACAAGTCGAATGTCATGAGTGGTGCAGCCGACGACTGGGTGTACGAACACCTCGGTCTTGTCGGCTGGACGACGGAGTTCTGGGACGCCGTCGCTGCCGCCACGAACGAACGCTCGTCGACGCACATCTGGTATCTCGGACCGACAGTCGAACAGGAACTTGCCGTTGCGAAATGGAGCGACACCTACGCACCTGGTTCGTACGTGCAGTGGTATTCGTTCGACCACCCACAACTTGGTGCCGTCGAACTTGGCGGTGCCGACATGTTCCGCATCTGGACCAATGCACCGACATCGAAACTGCTTGACGAAGTGTCGCCGCACTCTCGCTTCGCCGTGCACCAGGCGTTGAAGAGTCCGAAATTGGAAATTCTTCTCGCCGATGCCAAGCAATTGGGTGACGACACGTGGCTCGTGCGTGTGGGAGTTGCGAACACAGGGTGGCTTCCCACGTACATCACGACATATGCGAACAAGCACAACCTCGTGTTGCCACTCACCGTCGACATCACTGGTGCGACACCGATCGGCGAGGGATCACGCAAGAAGCTCGGACAACTCGACGGTCGCGTCGCACTGCGAATGAACGGCGGAGCCATGAGCGACGGCACGGGAGACCGAGCGTTGGCCACGTGGACGGTGAAGGCCACACGTGGAACCACCGTGAACGTGGTCGCTGAACATCCACGTGCCGGACGCGTGACGACGAGCATCACGCTGTCATGAGAGCGACCATGATGCTCGCCGACTATGCGTCGGTGTCTGACGGGAAACTCACATTGGTCGGCGGAGGTTGGTGTGTCGTCGGACCCGGCCCCGCGCCATGTGGCATCGGCGTCATGTTCGAAGTGCCGTGGAGTCACACCGACACCGAGCACACCTTCATGTTGAATCTCATCGATGCTGATGGTCATGCAGTGAGCGGACCTGACGGCAACAGCATCGGTTTTCATGGTTCGTTCACAGTGAGTCGACCAGGTGATGAACACCCCGAGGGCGCCGACATCAACGTGCCGTTCGCTGTGAACTTCGCACCGATTCCGCTCCCGGAAGGTCGCACTTTTGAATGGCGACTCTTCGTCGACGGCGAGACGACCGATGCATGGCGAGCCACGTTCTGGACTCGTTCATCACAATGAGCGCATAGCTATCCACCACATCACAGAGGTATCCACCATCTCAACGGCGCCAGTTGGCACGATTGAGACCGATGTCCGGTCTGGTCGACACCGTGAAGCAGTCCCTCGCGCGACTGTCCGATGTGCTCACGTGGCAACCCGTGTCGCTCAAAGGTCTCGACATCGCGTGGGTCGGTATGCAAGTTCCCGCCATCGACTCCGCCGGACGACCGTGGGTGTGGGAAGTCGTCACGCCCGATCAATTCGCCCACACTCCGCTCTTGCATGACGACCCGATGGTGATTCCGGTGCAGCAAGACACCGTCGTCGTGACGGTGAATCATGCGGATCACTCGGGTCCGATCGTTCGCATGCAAGTGCCGGTGAGTCGAGTTCCGGAACATGTCGCTGTCGACCGACGCGCGCTGCCACAGGGTGCCTGGACATTCGGCCTTGAGACCGGCTGGACGACGCAGGCACTCGGCACTGCGGCCCAGTGCTGGATCGACCGTGAAGTGGGTTGCAATGCGCGACTCAACATCGAGGAACCCAGTATTGAGAGCCAGGACTCATACCAATTGAGCCCATCCATCAATATCTAAGCCTCTGCGTTCGACCGACTGCTTACACTCGCCCCTGATGAGGCTGCCGTCGTGTCTTCCGCGCTCTGCGCCATTCATGAGGCGCTCGAGCCGTACCGCTGACCGACTGACGACCGCACGTGCAGGTGATCCCCGATGATCACCACCTATGCAATCTCACTGACTGCTGACGACTGCGACGACGCAGATCGCATTCGACTCGTCGACTTGGTCAGCGATTGGTTGGTCGACGAATACCCGCCCGAAGAGCGACCCGCAGGCACATTCGTGCGCACCCGTGAGGGTTCTGAAGACCCGGTGTTCCGCGTGTCGATCAGCGTGAACACACCAAGCGCCACACACTCGACCGCAACAGACATCACTGTCGTCATGAATGGGTCGTCACTCACGTTCGACATTCGCAGTGTGACGTTGCCGATGAGCCAGCGCATCACGAAGATGAATGCGACGTCGGTGCCACCGAACTTGGTTCAACTCGTGCAGCGGGTGTTGCGTGCGATACCGGTGTACGATGCCAACCGACGTGTCACCGCAGACACCGAAATCATCCGTGACGCACTCGGAGGACAAAGCGTGGGTGCGATGCTCGTGAGTGCTCCCGGCCGGAACCTGCCGGTGCTCATCGAAGTGCGTGACTATGAACGAAACACCTCGGCATTGTTCGCAAAAGGTGCCGGTCCGCTCTCTGGTCTCGTGCACTCTTTTTGTCTCGACTCTGCTGAAGCCGTGAAGGGGTTCATCGACATCACTGGTGAGTCACTCACGTCACCTGGATCGATCTATGTGTACTGGGCAGGTCCGCGCGACGTGATGACGTTGTCGATGCGCGAGATGCCTCCGGCGTCGCGCATTCCGGAAGGAAAGCACTTGGTGCAAGAGGTGTTGAAGACCGCTGCACTGTCACTTGCGCCACCGCGTGTTCCGCCGCCGCCCGTCGACACGTATCTCGATGATGACGATGAAGAGGACACCGAAACATTCGAAGATAGCAACGAACTAGAAGTCGCTTATGAATCTGCGATGCGACGCATCAGTGAACTTGAGGGCGCAGTGGCAAGTGCCGACCGCATGATCGCGGAACAGCGCTCACAGCTCGAACAGAAGGTCCAAGTGGTCGACGAGCTGGTCTTGCGCAACGTGACTCTCGAGACCATGGCGGGTTCGATGGCGTCTGGGACCATCGTCGCCACCATGAAAGAAGCCTTGCGTATCGCGCAGGAAAAATGCACGTGCCTGTACTTCCATCCTCGCGCAATCGAGTCGGGTGAAGAACTTGAAGGTCCGGAACCAATTGCGGTGTTGCAAGACCTCGCCCGTTTGAACGACGTCGCACGTGCATGGATGAGCGGCGACCTGAATCGCACCTCGTTCCAACTCGCATGCCGCAACGTGGGCCTCGATTACGCGCCGACCATCTCTGACACAGCGCGGCAGAAGTACGAAGAGGACTACTTGATCTCTCTCGACGGTCGCACCGTTCGAGCCGAAGCGCACCTTCGTCGAGGACGCAAGACGCACTTGTTCCGTATCCACATCTATCTGGACGAAGAACGCCAGCGTGTGGTGGTCGCCTACATCGGCAAGCACCTGCGCGGCAAGCGCGACAACTGACCGACCGCCTACATTGGCGAGATGACTTCACCCGTCTTCGCCCTGTCTGACACGTATATCGAGCAAAGTGCCGCCCTCGACCCCGGCACCGCCACGTACTTGGGTATTCCCGGCTACGACCACCTCATGACTGACTTCAGCCCCGCCGGTCATGCGGCGCGCGAAGCCCTGTCTCGGTCGACGCTCGCACAGCTCGATGCACTGCCCGCCGACTCTGATGACGACCGCCTCGCAGCTGGCGTGCTGCGCGAGGGTCTCCAGGCCGACATCATGGCTTTCGACGCAGGCGATCACTTGTCATCCATCCGCATCATCGCTGGCGATGTCGACGCAGCCCGCTCGATTTTTGACCTCATGCCCACGGACTCAGCGAACGACTGGGAGGTCATCGCCAAGCGAATGGCGAACGTGCCTGCTGCTTTTGCTGGCATGCGCGAGTCATGGTCGCTCGGCATCGAGCGTGGCGTCACCGCATCATTGCGACAAGTGAACGGACAAGCCGATCAATTGACAGCGTGGGCAGGTACACCGGGTGCACCGGGGTTCTTCACCACGTTCGCGGAATCTGCTGCATCGATTCCTGGTGCACCGATGGATGCTCTTCGTCACGCAGCCGCCGATGCAAGTCGTGCCATGGCAGAGACCGCCGATTTCTTGCGCTCGACATATGCACGACACGCACGCACAGAGGATGGCTGTGGTCGCGACGCACACGAAGTTGCACGTCGTCGATTTCTCGGCATGCAAATTTCCGCAGAAGATGCATACGAGTGGGGCTGGGAAGAAACCATGCGTCTCGATGCTGAAATCAAGAAAGTCGCACAACAAATCGTTCCCGGCGCATCAGTGAACGAAGTACGTCAATTGCTCGACACCGACCCTGGTCGTGCAGTGCATGGTGAAGACAACCTGCGTGCGTGGTTGCAAGAGCTGATGGATGAAGCGATGGACTTCTTGTTGTCGAACGGGCACTTCGACATCGACCCACGTGTTCGCACCGTCGAAGCGATGATCTCACCACCAGGTGGTGCAGCCGCCATGTATTACACCGGACCGAGCGAGGACCTCACTCGCCCAGGACGCACCTGGTACCCAGCGAATGGTCGCACAGTGTTCCCGCGATGGGGAGAGCCGACGACGGCGTATCACGAAGGCGTTCCGGGTCATCACTTGCAAATCGCAG
>VFQT010003865.1_pt1 | contig 13149 bp, 12 predicted proteins | sample 3512381 | NCBI WGS metagenome assembly VFQT01 (sample SAMN10412376, study PRJNA504923) | tailings metagenome | isolation source: Relicate 2 Philex TSF3 active mining site | place: Philippines: Tuba, Benguet | collected 2017-08-29 | reverse complement strand
AAATAACATATTTTCCATAGATTGACAGAATCACACGACAACGAGTATAATAGGCACATATGAGGTGGCATGCGAGATGCAAATTGTAAACCTTGTTCACAGGCTTTTGCTAGGGTACATCCTAACGATTTGAGTGAACAACGTGTCGCATGTGCTTCAAGGAGGTGGTCGATGATTGACAAAATCCGACACCTACTAGCCTTTTCTGATACTCCGCGTTACAACATCAAGGCAGTAGTACAACAGACACAGGTGAATGTGTCAACATTGCGTGCTTGGGAGCAGCGGTACGGGGTACCTCAGCCTGAGCGGACGGAGCATGGTCATCGCTTGTATTCGCAGCGAGACATCGAGATTATCAAATGGTTGAAGCAGGCCACCGAGGACGGTGTTGCAATCAGCCAGGCAGTTGCCATGTTGCGGGCTGGCCCTGAGGAGGCCGACGTACGTGCAGCTCCTGAGGCAGAGGTAACCGTCGCTACGATGCATATCAGCGATGCAGGGTGGCCAGATCTCCGTCAGCAGTTGTTCCATGCGTTGATTGATGTCGATCTTCAACAGGCGCATGTATTGATGAATACCGCTGTGGCATTGTTCCCAGTGGATGCATTGGTATACGACGTCATCTTGCCGATTCTCGGAGATTTTGGGAAGCTGTGGGCAGATGGTTCGAGTTGTATTGCCAACGAGCAGGTGGCAGTGCAGTTTTTCCGACAGCGGTTGTCGAGTTTGTTGCAAATCCATGCACCATTTACGCATGGTCCACGGTTGATATGTGGGACGACTTCTGGTGATTATCATGAGGTGGGGGTATTGATTTATGCCCTGCTCATGGAGCAACAGGGCTGGGAGGTCGTCTATTTGGGTCCCAACTTGGGGGTACAGGGGCTCAGTGAGTTTTTGATTGCTCAGGCTCCAGCGTTGTTTGTGCTATCGGCGAGCATGGTTGATTATGTGGTGCAACTCCAACAGATTGGCCAGATGGTGTTGGGATTGCATCATCATGGAGTGCACTTCGGGTATGCTGGTGCGGTATTTACGCACAATCCTGAGTTGTGTCAACGGATGCCAGGCACGTACATGGGCGATGATTTTGCGACTGCGTTGCAGCAAGCGATCATATTAAGTGAGGAAAACAATTTGACGCCGTGGCATGATCCCACGCGAATGCCGCGCCACAGCGTCCACACGCGCATGCGTCTTGGCCTATAAGAGCTCAAGAGTTTGTGCGAAGGAGTTGCACCATGCGTGCACTTGAAGGTTGGTTGAATAGCAACGGGAATCGTGTGGCGGCTGAGTTAGAAGAGCGTGGAGAGCAGGTCTGTAAGTTGGTGACGGATCAGCTGAGTCGTACGTACACCAATTTATGCCATGACCCAGAACGTCTGGACAATCACGAAATACAGCGGATGGCGTACATCGAATCGCCACGGCGGGTGCATCGATTGGTACAGGTAGCCTTGCGCTTGCGGGCTGTGGAGGTCATTGAACGTGAATGTGCGTGGTCGATTGCGATTTTGCCGAGATATGGGGTGACCCGCCAACATTTGCATGCTACCGTACATTGGTACTTTGAAGCAGCGCGTACGTTGACCAATATAGATTCTGCAGATCGTCGAGCGTTGGACATCATTGAGCAGATTTTTGTGAGCTCATTTGAGGTGCGACACGTGTCGTAAGTCGGAGTTTGTGCAGGTTGATATCCTCCTTGGGCACAGCCCAAGGAGGATATTTTTGTATCGAGATTGGTATAATACCTGCAATAAACCGAGTGACAACAGGTGATAGAGGTGGGCTGTGAGTACAGTGGTCTGTTTTGGCGATAGTATTACCCAAGGGCATATCGGGTATGCCTATGTAGATCGATTACGGTCAGCTCTGCCGGATGTGCGCATCATCAATGCGGGCATCGATGGTGATACCACATTGAATCTCTGGAAGCGGATTGATCAGGATGTCTTGACACATCGGCCAGATGTGGTCACCATCATGGTTGGGCTCAATGATTTCGGCACCCGATATGGTGAGCGCTTGAGTCGGGCGTATTACCGCCATGTGAAAAAAGTACCGATTCCAATCGATATTGCCACATATGCGGCGATGTATCGTGCAATTGTGGCACGGTTGCGGGCTGCGGGTTGCCAGGTGTTGGTGATGACGCCGACGACTTTGGGCGAAATGCCACTAACGGCTGGGCAAGCGATTTTGGATGGGTATACGGACACCGTGCGGCAGATTGCGTACCAACAGGAGTTGCCACTCGCAGATGTGCGCCAGGCTTTTTTGCGTGAACTCCACGAAAACCCACATGTGGGCCAAGAATACCACTTGTGGATGGTGCCCTACGACCAGTTTCGCATTCGTTGGTTTGGCCACAGTTATGATGCCATTGCACAATCACGGGGTCAGCGGTTGCTCGTGGATGGGGTGCATTTGAGTGCCTTGGGGGCACAAATCGTGGCAGATACGGTATTGCCCGTATTACAACCACTCATAGGAGGATCATGATGCTCACATTTGCTGAGTTGGTGTCGCATATCCCGGATGTGTTGGGGCAGTTTGGTGATGGGCAAGTATCTGTGACACATGTGGCATACGATTCACGGCAGGTGCGTCCCGGGTCAGTATTTGTGGCGTATCAGGGGTTTCATCGTGATGGGCATGGGTATATTGCACGGGCTGTGGCAGCAGGCGCTGTAGCAGTCGTCTACGAGGATGCAGCGTACGATGGGCAGATTACAGTGCCTGCGGTACGTGTGCAACAGGCACGACCGGCACTGGGGCATATCGCGGCAGCCCTCGCTGGGTATCCCGGTGAGCGCCTGCGTGTGGTGGGCATTACCGGTACTGATGGCAAGACCACGACGACGTATTTGACGGCCAAGGTGTTGGATTGTGGTGGGCGATCGTCGGGATTGGTGGGCACTGCCGACTTCAAAATCGGCGATCGGATGTGGGCCAATTCGACACGGCAAAGCACCCCCGAAGCCCCCGAAATTCAAGAGATGTTGGGGCAAATGGTTGCGGCCGGTTGCACACATGCGGTGCTCGAATCGACATCGCACGCCTTGTCGCCACGCTGGCAACGACTCGCTGGGAGCCACTTCGATGTAGCGGTACTGACCAATGTGACGAGCGAGCATTTGGACTTCCATGGCACCGTAGCGCAATATCGCCAAGACAAGGCGCAGTTGTTTGCGCTGTTGGAAGATACGAGCTCGGTGCCACACAAGCAACGTAAAGTGGCCATTGTGAATGCAGATGACCCATACCACCGCATGTTTTTGGAAGCAGCCCCGTTGCGTGCCGAGCGATTGACGTATGCTGTCAATCAGGCGGCCGATGTGCGGGCGGTGAATGTGCGTAGCCATGCACGGGGGTTGTCGTTCGAGGTGCAATCACACTGGGGGCAGCGGGCTGTTGATTTGTACTTGACCGGGGATTTCAATGTCTGGAATGTGCTTGCAGCACTGACGGTGGGACTCAGCGAGGGTGTGGCACTCGATGATGCGTTGCAAACGCTATCACGCATCGAAGGGGTCCGTGGACGCATGCAGCGCATCATCGCCGGGCAACCGTTTGAGGTGCTGGTCGACTATGCACACACACCGGCAGCCTTCGAAAAGGTGATGTCGTTGGTGCGGCCATTGATTGCTGGTCGTATTTTGGTCGTGTTTGGGTCTGCGGGTGAGCGTGACCGTGAAAAGCGACCTACATTACCGATGAAGATCCTCGTGGTGAAGACCGCATGGCCATCCTGACAGAAATTGCTGTGGGTGCGACACAGGCTGGCAAGGTGCAGGGGCAGGATGTGTTTTTGATTCCAGACCGCCACGAGGCGATTGCTGCGGCATTGCACGCGGCAGAGCCGGGGGATATGGTGCTGTTGCTCGGCAAAGGGCACGAAGGCAGCATCATCTATGCCCACGAGTCGTTGCCGTGGGACGAATCACAGGTGGCCCGTGATGTGTTGGGTGCCTTGGGGTATCAACGTACCGAAGGATGAGTGCAGTGTGCGCCAAACACCCTCCACAACATCGTTGTGGAGGGTGTTTGCGGTGGGTGACTAGCGGGATTTGTAGTCGGCAATGCTGGCATCGAGCTTTTGGATGAGCTCGTCGACATGGCTGCGTTCCATGATGAGGGGTGGTACCAAGCGGATGACGTCATCGCCGGCAGTGGCGACGAGCAAGTGGTGGTCGTGGGCGACTTCGCGTACTGCCCCGACGGGTACGCTCATGCGCAGACCACGCATCAGGCCTTTGCCGCGGAGTTCGGTGATTTCGTCATGGCGTGACATCAGCTCTTGCAGTGACTCATCGAGGTAGTCGCTGACTGATTGCACATGGGCCAAGAACTCAGGGCTATTGATTTTGTGGAAGACGACCTGTGCGACGGCGGTGACAAAAGGGCCACCGGCGAAGGTCGATCCATGATCGCCAGCATGAATGGCGTCGGCGACTTTTTGGCGCATCATGATAGCACCGATGGGCAATCCACCGCCGAGTGGCTTGGCAATGGTCATGATGTCGGGCTTGGCTTCGCAGGGGTGCGCCCACAGCGATCCGGTACGGCCGACGCCACACTGGATTTCGTCATAAATGAGCAGGGCATCATGCTGGTCACACAGGGCGCGAATCTTCTGGAGGAAGGCCACGTCGGCTACACGCAGACCGCCTTCGCCTTGGATGGGCTCGATGATGACGGCACAGACGTCGGCGGTGATGAGTTCGTCGAGTTGATCGATGTTGTTGTATTCACCAAAGCGCACATCAGGCATGACCGGCGCAAATGGGTAGCGATATTTGTCACGGGCGGTAACCGCGACTGCGCCCATGGTGCGCCCGTGGAATGATCCATCAAAAGCCACGATGGTGGTTTTGCCTTCGCCGTGATGCTCACGGGCATAGCGCCGTGAAAACTTCAAGGCACCTTCGACGGCCTCGGCGCCACTATTGCTGAAAAAGACGCGGTCAATCACACAACAGCTGTCGGCGAGCGCTTTGGCCAAGGGGGCCTGGTAGTTGTTGTGATACAAATTGGAAAGATGTAAAACACCGCTAGCATGTTGCTGAATGGCCTGGGTGACGTCAGGGTCACCATACCCGAGTGCGTTCACGGCGATACCGGCTACGCAATCAAGATACTGATTGCCGTCGCTGTCGTAGAGATAGCACCCTTCGCCGCGTTCGATGACGAAGTCTGCGCGGGCATAGGTCTGCAAGACATACTGACGATCTAATTCCACAATGTCGTGACTCATCACTGCTCCTTTGTAGGCAGAAAAAAAGATTGTGCTCGCACGGTTATGAGGATGCGGAATTTGTTGATGGTGGCGCATCGTTGATTGCGAATCCCGCCAGATGTTCGAGGGCCTTCACGAGGGCATGATTGCCTTCATGGCCAAGGCCGGCGTGTTGCAACGTACGGTACATCTGGAAGATGAGTGCAGTGCCCGGAAGTGGGACGCCGAGTTGGTCGGCCGCCGAGAGTACCAGGCGGATGTCTTTTTGTTGCAGGTCAATGGTAAACCCTGGCCGCCAATCGCGATTGAGGATCTGCGGGCCGCGATTGCTGAGCATCCAGCTACCAGCTGCGCCACCAGATACCGCAGCGAGGGCCTTTTCGAGATCGACCCCACCGGCTTGGGCAAACAGCAGGGCTTCACTCATTGCCAGCGCATTGCCGACGACGAGAATTTGATTGACCAACTTGACAGTCTGACCAGCACCTTGGGCTCCGACGTGGATGATGTTTTTGCCCATCGCTTGGAAGACCGGCAACGCCCGTGCAAAATCAGCCTCGCTGCCGCCCACCATGATGCTGAGTGTACCCTTGGCTGCCCCTTCGCTGCCGCCGCTGATGGGGGCATCGAGCATGCTACCACCATGGGTGGCAACCTGTGCAGCAATGGCGACGGTGGCCTGGGGGCTGATGGTGCTCATGTCGATGACCAACGTCCCCGGTCGCATGCCATGGATGACGCCGTCGGGACCAGTAATGACGGCTTCGACATCAGGTGTGTCGCTGACACAGGTGATGACGATATCACACTGCGCTGCAACGGCTGCAGGAGTGTCGGCAGCATGTGCACCGGCGGCAACGAATTCTTGGGTGCGTGCTGCGGTGCGATTGTAGACGTAAAGAGGGAACCCTGCTTTGAGGAGGTTGTGTGCCATCCCACGGCCCATAATCCCCAATCCAACAAATCCGACGGTGACTGATGTCATGAATGCATTCCTTGTACTCTGCTTGCCAAAATCATACCACAGCCATTCACCTGTATGTGTGGTGGCCGAGGTTGTCATGTGAGCAATGCGTTGTCGAGGGCATTGCGTGACGGCTTGTTGCGTACAGTGCATTCAAGTATGGTGAGAAATAAACACAGGGGTGAATGATGAAGCGTGTCCTGAAATTTTTGGCGATCCTGGGTGGTACGGTGCTGATACTGGGCCTTTGTGCGTTGGTTGTGTTGTCGCAGATACCGTGTTGTGCCATACAGCCGTGGTTTTCTTTGGATGCGGCGACCCGACAACCCGATGGTACGATGGTGTTGCAATTCGACACCAACCTCGAAGATGTGCCTGAGTTCCAATTCATTGATGCCACGGGGAATCGTGTGACTAGCGTGCCGGCCAGATTTGAGCGCGACGGCAGGCGGTGGTACTGGCAGATTACCGTGCCGGCTGATACGCGCAAAGTCCGTTTCCCCATGGACAGCGTCCAGATGGACACCCAAGTAAGTTCGCATGTTGACGAATGGGTGGCCAGTGAACCGTCGATGGTCATTGAATTTGTCTATCAGCCTGATGAGTCGTAAGCGCTCGATATTTGCTTCGCTACATCCCTGTCTATCTGTAGTATGATAGCCGTAGTCGTTTGAATAATGTAGACAGGAGTTACTGTCATGGCAAAGAGTGCGTTGTTTGTGTGGGGCGGTTGGGATGGGCATGAGCCCAAGCAGTGTGTGGATATTTTTGCGCCGCATCTCGTCAAAAACGGCTATGAGGTGACCATTTCAGATTCACTCGATGCCTATCTCGACACCGAGAAGATGATGTCGTACAGCGTCATCAATCAGGTCTACACCATGAGCACCATTACGCGTGAGCAAGAGCAGGGCTTGTTGAACGCCATTGCCTCAGGAGTGGGGTATGCCGGTTGGCATGGTGGCATGGCCGATGCGTTCCGCAACAACACAGAATATCAGTTCATGGTTGGCGGGCAGTGGGTTGCACATCCTGGCAACATCATTGATTATCGTGTCAATATCACCAATCACACCGATGCAATTACGGCTGGTTTGAACGACTTCGACATGCACTCTGAGCAGTACTACATGCATGTTGATCCGGGCAATGAAGTATTGGCGACGACGACCTTTAGTGATCAGTACTGTGATTGGATCAAGGGTACAGTCATGCCATATGTCTGGAAGCGCCGTTGGGGCAAGGGACGTGTGTTCTACACATCGTTGGGCCATGTCGCCAAGGACTTTGACGTTGTCGAAGCCCGTACCATCGTCGAACGCGGTTTGTTGTGGGCATCGCGCGATGAGGGTTGGGCATGGTAGCTATCCCCGCTGAGATGTGGGCTGTGGGCCATACGGCGCCTGCCTCGGCGAATGAGTTGCGCATCGAACGTGTGCCGACGCCAGTGCCGACTGCCGATGAAGTGCTGGTACGGGTCTTGGCGTCGGCCCTCAATCGTGCTGATTTGTTGCAGCGCCGTGGTTTGTACCCACCACCGCCCGGGGCATCACCCATTCTGGGGCTTGAAGTCGTCGGTGAGGTGGTGATTGCACGGGGCACATGGCAGGTCGGCGATCGCGTCATGGCAGTGATTACCGGCGGTGCATATGCTGAATATGCCTGTATCCCAGTCGCAGAGGCGATGGCTGTCCCGGCGACGTTGACGGACACGGAGGCTGCGGCGTTGCCTGAGGCCTTTTTGACGGCATGGCTCAATTTGATGATGCTTGGCCAACTCACGGCAGGGCAGCACATTTTTGTTCATGCCGGAACAAGTGGCGTGGGGAGTGCGGCGATTCAGTTGGCGCGCCAGATTGGTGCCGTAGTGCATACGTCGGCGAGTACGCCGCTCAAACAGCAACGCTGCCGTGAATGGGGTGCCCAGTATGTCTATGCATCGCGGAGCGAGCCGCTAGCCCCCCAAGTGCTACAGCAGGTAGGTGCTGGTGTCGATGTGGTGTTGGATATGATTGGCGCGCCTGCTTGGGCTGATAACTGTGCCATGTTGCGTCGCGGTGGGCGCTTGTTGTTGTTGGGGTTCTTGGGCGGTTCGGCAGGATCATTGGATTTGGGCCCAATCTTGACACGCAATTTGCTGGTGACGGGCACCACGTTGCGGCGTACTGCGGCCGCTGTACGAGCTCAGCTCGCACAGGACGTATCTGCATGGCTGGCCCCGTGTATCGCACAGGGCCAGGTGGTAGCGGTGGTTGATGGTGTCTACGGGATCCATGATGTCGGTGTGGCACATCAGCACATGGAGTCCAACGCCAATATCGGCAAGATTGTGTTGCGCATGGACTGGTAACTGCAGGTGTTTGTGACGCCCACTGATGGCATGCCATCAGTGGGCGTTGTGTTGTTTTTGGGCAAAAGATTGAGAAAATGGTGCGGGAGTGGTAGGATGTACGGGCAACAACGTCGTTGCAAGGATATTCAGCGAGGAATAGACATCATGACAGAGTTACTCCCACAGACACCCGAGATCGTCGATGCATCAGCCGTAGCACTCATTGAGGCGACAATCCGTCGTCGTGAAGGGGTCTTGACTCCGGCAGGGGCACTAGCCGTGACGACCGGGGTGTTTACGGGGCGTTCGCCACGTGATCGGTATTTGGTGGTGGATGCTGCAGATCATGATCGTGTGTGGTGGGGCGATATCAATCGGCCCATTGCTGCAACGCAGGCCAAGGCACTAGCACAGCGTTTGCGCACGCATCTCAATGACCGTGAACATTTTGTCCTGCATGCATCGGTCAATGCTGACGCAGATTACACGTATGCAATCGAATGCATTTCTGAAAGCCCATGGCACACGTTATTTGCCAAATACTTGTTTCGTGATGCCATAGATTCCCATCATCAGACGAACATTACGATTTTGCACGCTCCATCATTTGTGGCAGACCCCGCAGTCGATGGCACTCACAGTGGCGTGTTTATTATTCTGGACATGACAGAGCGGATGATTTTGATTGGCGGCACTGCATATGCTGGCGAAATCAAAAAAGCCGTGTTTACCATGCTCAATTTTTTGTTGCCGAAACAGGGTGTGCTGCCCATGCATGCTGGTGTCAATGTGGGAACGAGCGGTGATGCGGCCGTCTTTTTTGGACTGTCTGGCACAGGCAAAACAACGCTTTCGACAGATCCGCAACGACCACTCATTGGTGATGATGAGCACGGTTGGAGCGCGCAGGGGATATTCAACTTCGAAGGTGGATGTTATGCTAAAACCATTCGACTTTCGCCAGAAGGCGAGCCGGATATCTATGCGGCAACACAGCATTTCGGAACCATCCTCGAGAATGTGGTGGTTGATACACTGAGCCATGAGCCAGACTTTGATGACGTGTCGCTCACCGAAAACGGCCGTGCCGCATACCCGTTGCAGATGTTGCACCATGTGCATGCGAGTGGTGTGTGTGCGCATCCACAGCATATTTTCATGTTGACTGCCGATGCCTTCGGGGTGTTGCCGCCGTTGAGCCGCTTGACGGTCGAGCAGGCCATGTATCATTTTGTGTCGGGGTATACTGCCAAAGTGGCGGGCACTGAGCGTGGTGTGCAAGAGCCAACGGCGACGTTTTCGGCATGTTTTGGGGCACCATTTATGGTGATGCACCCAGCCGCGTATGCGGCCCTGTTGCGTGAGCAACTCCAATCACATCCGGCCACGGTGTGGTTGGTCAATACGGGCTGGATTGGCGGCAAGTACGGAGTGGGCACACGCATGCGCCTTGCGCATACGCGGGCCTTGATCCGGGCAGTGTTGGCAGATTCATTGACCAATGCAGAATGGGATACCGACCCAGTATTTGGGTTGGCGATGCCACGGCAATGCGACGGGGTGCCAGCGGCGGTGCTTGATCCGCGTACGAGCTGGGAATCATCGGCTGCGTGGCAAGTGGCAGCTGAGGGGTTGGCCGTGCAGTTCCATCAGAACTCCATGAAGCTCGGATTATCGGCGAGTGATGACATTGCGCGTGGTGCACCGCTGTTTCGGTAGATATGCCAATCCCCCCGATGCGCAACAGCGCATCGGGGGGATTGTGGTGCCAAGCCCTAGAAAAATCCGAGTTGATCGCGGGCTTCTTCGGTCATGAGGGCGGGACTCCAGAATGGTGTCCACACCAAATTGACACGGACGTCTTCGAGGGTCTTGTAGACATCACCCAGGGCACTGACTTCGCGTTTGACCTGTTCGATGATCTGGGGACCGGCTGGGCAAGCAGGAGTGGTCAGTGTCATATCGATATCGACGACACGACCCTCTTCGATAATGTCAACGCGATATACCAACCCGAGATTGACGATATCGAGGCCAATTTCGGGATCGATGACATTTTTGAGAGCGCTGCGTACCAAGTCTTCATGTAGCATGGTTTGTTCCTTTTTTAACGAACACTCACACTAGCATGATACCATAGACGATAGATGTGTGCATCAAAACACCGTCTACGGTCGTCATAGGTGTTGGTATGCGTTGTATTGCACAAAGGGGATGTTTGTATGAATATTCAATCTCGGCTAGCTGCGATCGTCGCATTGGTGGCAGTGATTTTGGCACTGGGTGCTGCTACGACGCGCTTTGCTCAGGTGGATGAGGGTACGCGTGGGATTATTGTGACACAGGGTGCGGTCGAAGGGGTGCAAGAGCCAGGGCTCTTTTTCCGCCCGTTTGCACCGTTTACGCGTGTCGAAATTGTGAATGTGCGTCGTCAATCACGCCAGATTACCCAAAATGTGGCGAGCAGCGACAAGCAGCTCTACGACATTCAGATCCAGGTTGACTACAGTCGCAAGACAGCACCAGATGCACTGCGCGAGATGTACGGTCGTATCGGGGTCAGCGATGATCAGTTGAATGTACAGCTGGATGGATTCATCAGCGAAGCGCTGAAGACGGCCAGTACGCAGTTCACCCTTGACGAAGCATTGTCAGACCGTGGTGGTTTTAGCCAGCGCATCCGGCAATTTTTGACAACGACGCCTGGTGAAGGGCAAAGTGCCCCTGTCGACCAGTTGTATGTGAATCTTGAAGCGGTCAAGGTGATAGACATCAATGTGGGCGAGCAGTATGCGATTTTGCTTGAAGAAAAAGCCAACCTTGAGGTCCAGATTGAGACCGAAGAGAAGCGTCGCCAGCAGATCGAGGCTGAGCAGGCCAACAACTTGTTCCGTGCAGAGCAAGAGGCAAAAGTTGCATTGACCACTGAAAAGGGTCGTACTGCTGCCGCCATTGAAGCTGCAAGCCGCGAATCGCAGGTGCGTACGGTGCAGGGGACTTCGTTCCGCCAGAACCCAGAACTGCTCCGTTTGCGTGAGCGTGAGTTGATGGTCGAGATGATGCAATCGGGCAATATTTGGTTCATCGACCCCAATACCAACTTGACGTTGTTGTTGGATCAGATGGCAAGCAATAATCCGGCTGTGACGCAGCAGATTTTGCAGAACACGGACGTCATTACCCCGTAATCGATTGTACAAACCAAGCAAAACAAACATCCCCCCAGCACTTGTGCTGGGGGGATGTTTTGGGTGGTGTTAATGCTCGAGATGATAGGGCACACTCACAACGACGACGTTTTTGGTGAAAAGGAGCATGGTTTTGATGGCAATGGCGGTCTGATTATGCAAGAAATTTTGCCACCAACGGTTGGGGATGAATTCTGGCAACACGACGGTGACCACATCATCAGAGTAGCGGCGCTCGAGTTGGCTAATATACTCGCGGATGGGGCGGATGAGAGAGCGGTAGGGAGATGGCAAGGTGACAAGCTCGATGCCACACCCCCACTGTTGCCATTTCTCACGCATGCTATTGGTGCTGTCTTCGTCAAGATTGATGTAGAGGGCTTGGATGTTGTCGCTAGTCAACGACAGCCCATACTGTAGTGCGGGAATGACCCCACGATGGACTCCGCTGACTAGTACAAGCACTGTATGCCGGCGTAGGGCCATCGGCTGGGGGGCTTCAGTCAGCGAGAGCTGTGCTGCGACATCAAGATAGTGCTTGTTGATGCTCATCAACAAAATGACCATAATCGGCAAGACCAACAAGACGGCCCATGCGCCATCAAAAAATTTGGAGACGGCGATTACAATCAGCACTGCACCGGTGACCGTAGCGCCAAACCCGTTGACGAAGGCACTACTGCGCCACCCAGGTGTACGGAGCGTGAGCCAGCGTCGTACCATGCCGATTTGCGAAATGGTGAATGAAATAAACACGCCGACCGCATAAAGTGGGAGCAGTGATTGCTCACGCGCATCGAACAGCACCACCAAGATGGCTGCAACGACGCCCAAAAAGATGACGCCATTGGAAAATACCAAGCGATCACCCCGTTGCGCGAATTGGCGTGGCAAAAAGCGGTCAACTGCCAAAAAATATGACAAGCGCGGGAAGTCGGCATAGGCGGTGTTGGAGGCGAGCACCAAAATGAGCATGGTGGAGGCCTGCAGAATATAGTAAAAAACGGAACCGTTGCCGAAAATAGCGCGCGCCAGTTGTGAATTGGCGGTTTCGGGCTCTGCGGCCCCGTCTGGGATGATGTGGTAGGCATCAGCCAATACGGTCGTGCCCATGAACATGGCACTCAGCAATACAATCATGACAAGCAGGGTAATGGAAGCATTGCGAGATTCTGGCTTTTTGAATGCAGGCACGCCATCGCTGATGGCTTCGATGCCGGTCAATGCAGTACAGCCAGCCGCAAAGGCGCGCAAAATCAAGAAATACCCAATGGCCTGGCCGTGCTCCGTATGGAGGATGGTCGGAGGTGGAGATGCGGTCACATTGCCTGTTGCCACGTTGTAGAGACCAACCCCAATCAACGTCAACATGCTGATGACAAACGTATAGGTGGGGATGGCAAACATGTTGCCAGATTCT
>VFQT010003863.1_pt1 | contig 13151 bp, 13 predicted proteins | sample 3512381 | NCBI WGS metagenome assembly VFQT01 (sample SAMN10412376, study PRJNA504923) | tailings metagenome | isolation source: Relicate 2 Philex TSF3 active mining site | place: Philippines: Tuba, Benguet | collected 2017-08-29 | reverse complement strand
TGCGCAGTCGTGCCCCCGGTAGGAATCGAACCTACGACCTGCGGTTTAGGAAACCGTTGCTCTATCCACTGAGCTACGGAGGCGGGGGATGGTGCGAAATGTGGTGCGAAATTCACCCTACATTTTTCACCAACAGAGCGTAACTCTATCTGTCGATGCTTGTGATATCGGAAGTGGGTCGATGATCGCGGACTACCAACCACAAGCTGCTTGTATTGCGACAACGACGTGATGCCACTGAACAAATGTGAGAACCAAGAGACCAACCAAGGATGCAGCGACCAAGACTTGTGTTGATACTCGAGGTATTGATACAGCATTCGACAATTGCTCAATTCGTTCGAGAGTTCCATACGATGCGATGCCGAGTGCAAAATGCTTGTCCGAATGACCCAAGGCAACTTTTGCAATAGTCCGTGCTACTTGGTGACGGTCCCCGCAACGATCAACAGCTGCTTGGTCGGCAATTCTCTCTATGGAGATCCGGAGCCGTGCAATCGTCATTAATAGGAACGGATTGAATATCGCGCATACTCGACCCGCAAGCAACAATCGATCGTGCCTGTTAGAGACATGAGACATTTCGTGTGCGACAACTACGTCCAATTCAGTTTGAGATAGACTGCGAACTAATCCCTCTGAAAGCACGACTGTCGGGGATGAGCCAGGAAGCGCGTAGGCAAAGATGCCGTGGTCTGGAACGACCACGATGCCGCTACCGCTGTGATTGCGAAGTCTTCTTTCATGCATCAATAAACGTGCAACCCGAATAGTCGAGGCGAAGAGAAAAGTAAGAGCTGCGAGTCCAATGACGTTGCGATCCATACTGTGGGTCCGATCACCCAACAACACACGATGCAGGGCCGATCCGAAATCAGGAACTCCAAAAACCCAAGCGACGGAAAGATGGACCAGTAATGGCACTATTGTGCAAAATCCAAGCACCAGAATTGCAATTGACATTCGAGCCGAGATGAGTGGGCTCATTCGTCGAATCAACAATGAGATCACCTGGGTGAAGATGACAAAGATGACGAGCGGAAGAAAGAGTCGGATCACCTAGTCTCTCCTTCGGACAACATTGCTCTGAGAACTTCGCGATCTCTCTTAGAGAGCTTGCTGACGAAACCAGCCAACAATGTTTGATGATCTGGCGTCTCCTTCAAGAGGCTGAGCATCCTTGCTGCATTCCAGTCTTCTTGCGTCATCGCTGCCTGGTAGGTGAACGATCGTCCATTCGGTTGACGCACAACCAGTCCCTTGGCAGTCAGGCGAGTAAGAATGGTTGCAACACTCGTGTAGGCGAGTGGCTCAGCGAGTCGTTTTTGGACGTCCGAAGGTTGCAGCGAATCGTCGGCCATCCACAAGACCTGCAACACTTCTAGCTCTAATTGGCCGTCGCCTTTCCTGCGCATGTAGCAAGTGTAGTCACTGATAAGTTGTGTCTTCTACACCTTGTAGTAGATAACCTATGACTCAAGTGACACACTTTCCCCGCACGGTTCGACGTCTGGTGTTGGCGCTGTTCTGTGCGTTTGTCGGAGTCGGACTTTTAGGCGGAGGCGTCGCCCTGGCACACAACTCTGCCACTGAGAGTTCACCAGCTGATGGCGAAGTTCTGCAGACGGCACCCACACAATGGACCATGACATTTGCAAAGTCTGTTCCCCTTTCCACTGCGTCTGGCCAATTAGTGAGCGCAAACGGTGTGCGCACAGATCTCGTCGCGCCACGCCACGGAAACACCGAGAACGTCATTGTGTTTGATCTTCCCGCAACCATTTCTGGCAATGTGACTGCACGCTGGCGCTTGGTGGGCACTGATGGGCACGTCATTAGTGGTCGTGTTGCATTTTCCGTACAAGCCGCATCAATAGCCCCAGCGACAAATGTTCCAGTTACGACAGACCCTGTTGGATCGAGCTCAACAATGCTTGATTCAACATCTACCCTGGCACCCGCTGATACGACACTGAGCACCAACAGTCCCGCACTCACGAACCAATCCGAAAGTGACGAGACCCCGGTACCTGATCTTGTACGCACAATTACAAGATTTTGGACGTATTTTGTTTTGACGTTGTTCGGCGGCCTCTTCTTTGCGGAGTGGTACATCGCACAGGGAACTCTCTTCACTTCACGCGGGCGCCAACTGGCGAATGCAACAACGCTCGGACTTATCGTTCTTCCCATCATCACACTGTGGATACTCGTGAACGACCTTCGCGGCCCGATCGGATCATTCTTTGATGGATTATCGAGCGCAGCATCACTCACCATCGGCCAAATGATCATGCTTCGAATTGCCCTAGGCGCAATCATTGCCATGTTGACACGTTCTTTTATAGCGAAGGGTCGAACTACCGACAGAGATCTTTCACAGTTGCTCGCTGTCGTCGTGATGTATTGCATCACTTTGTCGTATGGGGGCCACTCGCGCTCGCAGAGATTTCCAATCATTGGCATTCCTGCAGATGTGATTCATGTACTCGCAGTTTCAGCATGGCTAGGTGGACTCGCACTTCTGCTTGCTGTGGTTATTCCAGCCGTCACATCAGAGCAGGCGATTACGGCGTTCATCAGATTTGGGCAAGCGGCTGAACGTGCGGTACCGCTCATCATCGTCACAGGTTTGATTCAGTCCTTCCGCTTACACCAGAACGTGGGATCGCTCTTCACCTCAGATCATGGAATGCTCCTCTTGGCAAAAATTGGAGTCGTCCTGGGAATATTGTCACTAGGAAATAGAAACCGAAAGGTGCTGAGGAATCGCAAGAGTTTTATTGGCCCGCGTGCAGGGATCTCGCGTGCACAAATAGTGCAGCGGTCAATCTACGAGCTCATCTTCGGCGCTGTGGCCATTGGAATTACATCGGTTCTTGTTGCCGTCACCCCTACTTGACACACCGTTGATTGACTACTACATTGTGTCGTAGTAAAGGAATTGGAGACTCACCGTGAAAAAGAATTTCATCATTCAAGGTTTTGCAACTTTGTCCTTGTTCGCATTGCTGTCGGCCTGCGGAACTTCGACTTCGTCAACAACAGAACCGGCCACCATTGAGTCCACGACAAATTCGCTCGACTTCAACGACAACGATGTGATGTTTGCCCAGATGATGATTCCCCACCACGAACAGGCAATTGAGATGGCGGACATTGCGCTTGACCCAACCGTAGGTGCGAGCAAAGCAATCACTGACCTCGCAACACAGATAAAGTCCGCACAAGACCCTGAGATCTCTCAGATGAAGGGTTTGTTGTCTGCGTGGGGCAAGCCACTTGCAGCTGACAGCGGCATGGATCATGGGTCCATGATGAGCGGAATGATGTCGACCGATGAAATGGAAGCTCTCGGAAAACTGACCGGCACCGAGTTTGACAAGGCATGGGCCAAGGGAATGATTGCTCACCACGAAGGCGCAATCGACATGGCAAATGATGTTCTGGCTAACGGAACAAATGCCGAGGTCAACACACTCGCAAAAGCAATCATCTCCGGCCAAACAGCCGAGATTGAGGTGCTCAAAGATCTTGCAGGCTAGACCTCTAACAACGAGCGTATGAGGCGTTCCAAAAAACGACATTTCGCGTTCCAAACGTTTACTGAATTCACAACCACTACCCCATCAATACAGGGCTCGGGAATTACGCACCAGCCTCACGGAGGCGAAGTCCTCTCAGGTTACCGAGACTGCTGATCGCCAGTTAGACGACGAGTTCATTGAGACGGATGACCAAGGCTTCTGGCGAGCCACTGAGCACGTCGAGTTCCCGAGGGCCAAGAACCACCGAAAGTTGGCTCGTGCTGCGCGCCACCACGCAGGGAAACTTTCCCTTCACTACGTCAAGCACATCGCGTGGCGCATCGTTTCGGTGATACGTGGTGAATGGCACCAACAACGACTCTCGACATCTTTTCCATTCACTCTTCTCGGCGAACAAACCGTGTGTGATGTCACAGAGCGAACAATGCCGCACCCCGAATCGAGCGCCCAACCAGTAACTGACCTCACCGAGGATCGTCGAGTCGGCGTCATAGACGCCAATGAATTCCGTTACTTGTTGCGACATTGCGGCGAGCCTACGACGAATGAATCAAACACCTTCGAAATGCAAGAGCCGCCAGCCAACCGCTTGAAGCGGTCGAACTGGCGGCCCAAGCCGAATAACTGGGTGGATTAGAGGCTGTTCAGATCAACCGTCGGCGGGACGATGACCTGGTCGATCACATGGATCACGCCGTTGCTTGCCGTGACGTCAACCGATGTCACATTGGCGCCGTTGACGGTGACCCCGTTGTCCGTGGCGATCGCGATGGTCGAGCCTTCGACGGTTGCCACATCACCAGCGGTCACATCTGCCGACATCACCAAGCCGGGAACGACGTGGTAGGTCAAGATCGAAGTGAGCACTGCGACGTTCTCCGGAAGCAACAACTTCTCGAGCAAACCCTCAGGGAGAGCGGCGAATGCGTCATCGGTTGGTGCAAACACGGTGAACGGACCTTCACCCTGCAACGTCTCTACGAGACCTGCGGCTTCAATTGCGGCCACGAGGGTGGAGAAACCCTCGGTGGAGCTTGCTACGGCAACGATGTCACCAGCTGCGGTCTCCTCGGTCGCCATGTCGGAGGTTTCCTCCGTCATGTCGGTTTCGGTGGTCTCGTCATCAGAGCCACAGGCGGCAAGCGTCAATGCTGCCACTGCGGCAAAAGCAATTGCCTTCTTCATGTTTGGTCCTTTGTTTGGGGGATGTTCTGTGAGTCGGAACTCACAAACAAAAAACTTAGAGACAAAGTTGACCCGACATGAAACCCTTCTCCAACAAACGAATGTTCAAATGTGAAAAATGAACCCGGAATTGGAGTACTGAATTCCGGGAACTGCCTATCTCGAGTTCGCTAGCTCCCGACAATGGCATCGTTCCGCTTCCGGAACATCACCAAGAACCTGCTCGATGTGCTGTCCGCACCCTTCGTAGGTTGGCTTCTCACATTCGTCACACAACACTTTGATACACATACCCCCCAGGGTATAGTTCCCCGGGGGGTATGTCAACCCCTACTTCTTGGTGATGACGAGCGGCAGGCGCTTGATCACCGTCGTGTCGCCCGTGCGCACGCTGATGAACGTGACACAACGACCCACCTTGACCGCCTCGATCGCCTTGCCAGACACACGGCAGAGCGAGCGGGAATCGCTGCGCACGGTGGCGGAAATCTTCGAGTTGGCTTTCACTTCTAGCCCCGCATAGCCGGCAAGCGCGGCGATGTTGCTCTTCTGGCCAACCAGCGGGTTGAAGGGGCTGGCGAAGGTGAGTTCGAACATGAACTCATGTGCCGCGTTGATTGCTCCGCTCGCGGGGTACACCGCGATGCCGTACTTGCCCGTGCCGTCGATGGCGCTCACGGGCACTTGAGCCGTGAAATTACCGGCGTCGTCCATCGTGATCACGTTCGGGTTGGTACCCGTCGGGTCGACGAAGGGACGAGAAGTTGCGGGCAATGCCCACATTTGCGATGAAAGCACCGTGCGACGACTCGAAGCCGGAGCTCCTACCGACGGCTTCCATACGTCGTCAAATCGACCAAACACCACGTACACACCCGTAGCCCTGCCTGCGAGTGGCGGGCGATTGCCCACTGCAAGGTTGGTGAAGCCCTTACCGTCGATCGTGATCAGCGTGGTGCCGATGTTGCTCACTCGCGAAGAGCCCTTCATCGTCGCTGTTGGGCCGTCAGTGGCTGCTTGTGCCTGAGGCGCAATCGCAAAGGATGTAGCCGCGATGGCTGCAACGCCGATCCATCGAAAAACGGTGTTGGTCTTCTTCATTGTTGTGCTCCTTCTTAGGGGTGGGGATTTCTTGAAACCTTGCGGTCAGGCGAGATCGACAACGCCGAGGACTCTCCGGACACGTGAACTGGATACTGGTACACCTCGCTCAACAACGCCGAACTGAGCACCGAACTCGGTGAGCCATTTGCCCGTACACGTCCTCGCTCGAGTAACACCACGCGGTCGGCGTACGCAGCAGCAGCCTCGACATCGTGGAGAACCACGATCACGAGCGCACCGCCCTGGGATCGTTCCTTGAGCAACTGCAACACCAACTCTTGATGTCGAATGTCCAGTGCCGAGGTGGGCTCATCGAGAATGAGAATTTCGGTGTCCTGAGCGAGCACACGAGCGAGCGCCACCCGAGCTCGTTCACCACCGGAAAGCGCAGTGATCTTGCGCGCCTCGAGGTAGTCCACTTCCACACGCGTCATCGATTCCTGCACTTTGAGGAGATCGTCACTTTGTCGCGGCGTGTCTGCCCATGGGTAACGACCCATCTCCACCACCTCACGCACGCCGAACGGAAACGTGACTTCGTTCGACTGGGTCATCACCGCTCGCCTTCGAGCCAGCACCTTCGAGTCGACGGCACTGATGGGAGAGCCGTCCAGCAACACCGAACCAGAGGTTGGCTCAATGTCTCCAGCCAGCAGTGCGAGCATGCTTGACTTCCCTGCCCCATTGGGCCCGACGATGGCGACGAGCTCGCCGCCGCGAAACTCTGCGTCGACCCCGGCGCACACGGTGAGATCGCCACGCTGCAAAGTTGCACTGCGCATCTCAATGCTCACTCTCATGCCCATGCTCCGTGAACCTTGCGCAACTTACGGATTTGCCAGATGAACACGGGTGCGCCGACGAGTGCCGTGACGACACCAAGTGGGAGCTCAGCAGGATCGACGATCGTGCGTGCCACCGTGTCGGCAACCGTCACCACGACTGCTCCCAACAGGATCGACAACGGAAGCAACGCTCGATGGGCCGGGCCAACCAATGCGCGAACGATGTGCGGCACGATCAATCCGACGAACAGCACCACACCGGACACCGCCACTGCAGACGCAGCAAGAAGCGCAACCACCAGCAGCACACGAACGCGTGCACGCTCGACATTCACGCCGAGGTGACGAGCCTGATGATCACCCAATGACAACAGATCAAGTGTGCGTGAAAGCGACATTGCGCCAATCGCGCCGACCAGCGCAACCGGTGCTACGACGCCCAATTTGCCCCACGTGGCTTGAGCCAATGAACCGAGTGTCCACGACGCCAAGGAACGAAGCGAAGCATCATCAGCGACGTACGCGAGGAAGCCGATTGCCGCGGACGCGAGCGCATTGAGGGCGATACCCATCAGTATCAACGTGAGCACTTCAGTACGGCCGTTGCTTCTCGAAGTGAAGTACACGATCACTACGGCGAACAGACCGCCGAGGAAGGCAGCAAGAGGGAGCGTCCACACTCCGAGTGGCGAGAACCCCGTGACGATTTGTAGCGCTGCTCCGAGCATCGCGCCCGACGACACACCCACGATGCCTGGCTCGGCAAGCGGATTACCGAATGCACCCTGCATCACGCCGCCAGCGCAACCGAGTGCCGCACCCACCACCACGCCAAGCAAGATGCGGGGCAGACGAATCACCCACACCACGTCTTCGGTGATCGGATCCAATACTGCGTCTCCACCGAGGCCGACGCGCGACAGGAGCGACTGGGTCAACTCACCGAGCGAGACGGGATACGCGCCCACTGCTGACGAGACAAAAATTGTCGTGACCAAAAGTGCGAGCAACACTGCCCCTACGACAACGGGGTTGAGATACACGGCAAGAGCGCGACGATCGGTCACGTGTTCGCTCCCATCAACCTGCGCATCTCATCATGGAGCGAGGAGATCAATCCCGGTGTGCGTGGGCCGAAACTAAAGAGCAGGCCGTCCTCGATCGTGATGATGCGACGATTCTGACCAGCCGGCGTCTGCATCACGCCAGCAAGTCCGAGGAGACCATCGATGCCGTCTACCGACTCGAGACCGGTCGTGGTGACGAGCAAGATGTCTGGCTGGGACTTCACCAGTGCTTCCGGCGTGAACGTGGTGAAAGGCTGCACCAGACCAGCCTTCGTGCCCGCATCGATTCCGCCAGCGGCGGCGATCAGCGAATCGGGGCCGCAGTCTGGCCCACCGATCAAGTACACGCTCGCCGTCCCTCGGAGATATATGAATGCCACCGTTGGTGGCGTGGCAGTTGGCCACTCGAAGCTCGCCAACTGATCAGCAATTTCCGTGGCGACGGCCTCGCCGCGATCAGCCACGCCGAGCAATTCGGCGATCGAACGAAGTCGCGGACCAATCTCTTCCACCGTGGTGGCCTTCTTGATCGTCTCCACACGCACACCAGTTGCCGCAATCTGATCGAGTGCTTCTTTGGGGCCAGTGTCCTCATCCACCAAGACAAGTGATGGTCGAAGCGCCAACACCGATTCGGCACTCACATCGTGTCCTGAGGTGACGATCGGAAGATCGGCGGCAGCCGCCAAGGTGCTCGACAAGTCCTTGCCCACCACTTGATCGCCCAATCCAAGCGCAAACACGCTTTCGGTGATTCCTGCCGACATGGTGATGATGCGGACCTCGTCGTCATTCGCAGAGCCTGCACTTGAGCCACACGCTGCCAATACGAGCAATGCCGCAGAAAACAGTCGCTTCATCGGCGGCGCCTCACGGCCAAGATCGCAACGAGCACGAGGATTGATAACAAACCGATGATGAGAGAGCGAGGCGGCAACCAACGCCGACCCTCGTCCTGAGTGGCAATCGACACGAGATCATCGACATTGTCCACGACCGTCACTTCCACCACTTCTTCCGTCGTCGTGGTCGTCTCCTCAACGACGAACGTCGTCGTGGTTGTTTCCCCCTCCATTACCTGTCCAACTTCAGTCGTTGTCGAAGAAACCACCGTCGTTTTCACCGAACTCGGCTTGATCGTCGTGGTTGGAGCAGTACCGAGGAAAGTAACGGGTATTTGCAGATCCTGAGAGCGATCCGAGTTGATCGTGTGATCACTCTTCGTCACGATCGCGCAACGCACCGCACGACAATCGTTGAACTTGTCGATGACCGGACCCACTTTGAAACTCACACGGAACGAACCACCTGGCCCGTACGGCCGCGGTAACCCGGCTGCGTAGCTGGGCGGATTATCCGAGATCCACACCGATGCGCCGCCATCACCCTCCATGTCCACGCCGCCTCCGCATGGGGAGGGCAACACACCTTTCGGAGTGGCGACGCACAGCGCTACATAGATTCCTTTGTTGACGTCATAACCGGAGCCACTCACCGTGACGGTTTGGCCGGTCTCCGCCAAACCCGTCGACTGCGAAACCGTTAACGTTCGCGTGCCATCGGAAACCGAATCGTCGGCTCGCGCCAGTGATGGCGCAATCGCCACCGAGCCAACGAGCAAGGCAATTCGAATGAGGAACTTCATGGGAGTTGCCCTCAAACCTAGAACTGGCAAGCAATTGACGGGCCTGTCCGAACCCGCGACGGTAGAAAAATACCCTCCTCGGCCAGGCCACTCGCGGCCTAGGAAATGCGCTCCCCGCGGCGAAAACGCACCACCCGCTGGTCCGTGACGAGTGCCTCGATCAAGGAGACGGGGGTGACGTCGAAGGCAGGATTGATCGCCTTCGTTCCGTCTGGCGAAACGCGAACCCCTTTGAACGAAACCACTTCCTCCGCCGAGCGCTCCTCGATGTGAATTTCCTCTCCCGATCGGGTGGTCACATCCACGGTCGACTCGGGCGCCACCACGACGAACGGAACGTTCGCGTATTGCGCTGCAAGCGAGAGAGAGAACGTTCCCACCTTGTTCGCAGTATCGCCATTGGCGGCGATGCGATCGGCACCGGTCACGATCGCATCCGCGTATCCACGAGCAAGCAACGATGCAGCTGCCGAATCCACGAGCAATCTGAATGGAGCTCCCATGCGCTGCAGCTCCCAGGCGGTCAATCGCCCACCCTGCAACAACGGTCGTGTCTCGAGCGGCAACGCCTCGGCAAGTTTTCCGCGTTCGTGGAGAGTTTGGATGACTGCAAGTGCGGTGCCACGTTCGATCGCCGCCAAAGCACCGGTATTGCAGATCGTCATCACCCGAAGTGGGCGATCACCACAACGCTCAAGCAAGAAGTCTGCGCCGAGTTCACCCATGTTGATGGATGCCACGCGCTCTTCTTCGCGAATTTGATCTGCGATGCGCAGAGCCTCATCAAACGACTTCGCCACTGCGGTGCGATCGACCATTCGGGCAAGGTTCACCGCCGTCGGTCGCGCGTCTCGGATCCGCTTCACCTCAGCACGAAACCTCTCTGCGTCGTTTTCCGGATGGTGTTTGGATGCCGCAAGTGCGACGCCATAGGCCCCCGCGACACCAATCGCTGGCGCACCCCGAACCACGAGGCGTGCAATGGCGTCGATGACTGCGTCCACCGTGACGCAACGCCTCATCACTTCCTCGTTCGGCAACAACGTTTGGTCGACGAATTCGACGGCCCCGTTCACCCACACCACCGTCTCCAAGCGCGTCGTCATCGGCGAAAGGGTACGGGTGTCCCACCATCAGCGTCAATACAGTGAGGAACGATGATTGAGATCAATCTTGCACAGCGTGTAGTCGTGGTGACGGGAGCCTCCGGAACGATCGGAGCCGGGATTGCAAAACGATTCGAGGAAGCAGGCGCGCAAGTGGTGATGCACCACCATCGAGGCACACCACCGACGCCAAGCGGCAACTCAATGACGGTGCAGGCAGATCTCACGTCGACGAAGGGTCCAGCACAAGTGATCGAGGCGGCACTGGCTCGTTACGGCCGGGTTGATGCCGTAATCAACAACGCGGCCATCCAACCGCTCGCTGGCCTCCTTGACATGACAGATGAGCAATGGGACGCGATGATCGCTACCAATGTCACCGCGTGTCACCGCTTGAGCCAAGCGTTCGCCCATCACGTGATCGGGGCCAAGAGCGAGGGCGCGATAGTGAACATTGCGTCCATCGAAGGCATCGCACCCGTGGCCGGTCACGGCCACTACGGAGTGTCGAAAGCCGCGCTGATCACCCATACCAAGGTGGCCGCACTCGAATTCGGTGCCTTCGGAATCCGCGTGAACTCGGTGTCTCCAGGACTCATCGCGAGAGCCGAGATCGACAAGGAATGGCCGGAGGGCGTGGCGCGGTGGATGGAAAAGGCACCACTTGGTCGACTGGGTACACCTCGGGATGTCGCCGATGCCTGCTTGTTCCTCTGCTCCGACATGTCTCGCTGGATCACCGGCACCAACCTCGTCGTCGATGGCGGCGTCTCCGCTCGCCCCACCTGGTGAGACGGGTTCGGTGGTAAACGACCACCACTAGCCTTCCGAACACCAGCATGGTGTTCGATCCTTCGTTACTGCCGCAGAATGCGGATGCCCTCGACGAACTCGTGCTCGCCTCGCGGCTACTCGGTGTTGACGATTCGCTCGTCCTGCACGGTGGGGGCAACACTTCGGTCAAAGCGCCTTGGCGCGACATCACCGGCAGCACCGTCGACGCAATCTACGTGAAGGGTTCGGGTTGGGATCTGGCCACGATCGACCGTCCCGGATTTTCTCCAATGCCGATCGACCGACTCTCCACACTGCTCGAACTCGATTCGCTATCGGACCCCGACATGATGCGCGAATTGCTCGCTGCTCGGCTCGACCCCGATGCGCCCGCGCCCTCCGTCGAATCTCTCCTCCACGCTTTTCTTCCACACACCGCAGTAATGCATAGCCATGCCGATGTGATCGTGACGCTCACCAACCTGCACGACGGTGAAGATCGAATTCGCGAAGTATTTGGCAATGACGTCGTAGTAGTGCCCTACGTGATGCCGGGGTTCGATTTGGCACGCGAGGTTCGCACCACATGGCCCAAACAAGCTCACGACCGAACCATCGGCATGGTGTTGATGAACCATGGCCTCTTCACATTCGGTGCATCGTGCAAGGAGGCATACGAGCGCCACATCGCCCTGATCGAAAGAGCCCAGCAACTCCTCGACTCGCTGCCCGCCGCCAAGCGCCAACAGGCTGCTACTGCACCATGTAGTTGTGCACTTGAGTTGGCACGGATGCGCAAGCAATTGAGTGAGGCGGCCGGCAAACCGATGATCGTTCGTCGCCATACCAATGACAAAGTGATGTCGTTCGTAGCCCGGCCCGATTTGGCGAGTCTGGCTACTCGCGGGCCCCTCACTCCTGACCACGTCATTCGCACCAAGCGAGTCCCGCTCGTCGGTCGTGACATCGGCGTATTCGTAGACGACTACCGTCGCTACTTCGAGGACAACAAACATCGTGCGCGTACGGAGATCACCATGCTCGATCCTGCACCGCGCATCGTGCTCGACCAACAGATGGGAATGCTCGCCGTGGGCGCATCGCCGAAGGATGCCGACATCGCAGCAGACATCTACCACCACACCATCGACGTACTCGCCACCGCGGAGGATCGACTCGGAGGTTGGGCTCCTCTCGAGGCGCACCACCTCTTCGACGTGGAGTACTGGGACTTGGAGCAGGCCAAGCTACGCCGCGCCGCAAAACCACAACCGTTCACGGGGCAAGTGGCTGTGGTATCGGGCGCCGCGTCCGGCATCGGCAAAGCGTGTGCTGCCGCGTTAATTGCGCGCGGAGCAGCGGTGGTGGGACTCGACGTCTCGCCGGAGGTCGTCAGTACGTTCGCTGGCACTGCATGGCGCGGCATTGTTGCGGATGTCACGGATGCCAGCGCCCAAGAGCGCGCTCTTGAACTCGCCGTGGACACGTTCGGCGGCATCGACATCGCCGTTCTCTCTGCCGGAATATTTGGCAAGACGATGCCAATTGCAGAACTCGACCTCGAGGAGTATGCGCGCGTCATGCGGATCAACCTCGATGCCACCTCCATTTCCATGAAGTTGCTCCACCCGTTTCTCACCGAATCTCCAGTTGGCGGACGCGTAGTTCTGGTGGGTTCGAAGAACGTGCCCGCGCCTGGTGCCGGAGCGGCGGCGTATTCCGCCTCCAAGTCGGCAGCCACTCAACTGGCACGGGTGGCCGCCATCGAATGGGCCAAGGATGGAATTCGCGTCAACACCGTGCATCCCGACGCCGTCTTTGACACCGCATTGTGGAACGACGAGGTCCTCGCCAAACGTGCTGCCAGTTACGGCATGACCGTCGAGCAATACAAGACTCGCAACTTGCTGAAGATGGAGATCACTTCGGCGCAGGTC
>VFQT010003862.1_pt1 | contig 13155 bp, 14 predicted proteins | sample 3512381 | NCBI WGS metagenome assembly VFQT01 (sample SAMN10412376, study PRJNA504923) | tailings metagenome | isolation source: Relicate 2 Philex TSF3 active mining site | place: Philippines: Tuba, Benguet | collected 2017-08-29 | reverse complement strand
TAAGGGTTGGTCATTGCAGCCCTACAAGGTTCCGAAGATGACGTAGATGAAGGCGAACAGGAACAGCCAGACCACGTCAACGAAGTGCCAGTACCAAGCCGCCGCCTCGAAGCCGAAATGCTGTTTCGGCGTGAAGTGACCCTTGATCGCGCGGAACAGACAAACCGCCAGGAAGATGGTGCCGATGATCACGTGCGCGCCATGGAAGCCCGTCGCCATGAAGAACGTCGCGCCGTAGATGTGCCCGGAGAAATTGAACGCGGCGTGGCCGTACTCGTAAGCCTGACAGACCGTGAAGATCATGCCGAGGACGACGGTGATGAACAGACCCCAAATCAGGCCCTGACGATCGTTCTTCAGCAGCGCGTGGTGCGCCCAGGTGACCGTGGTGCCCGAAAGCAGCAGGATCAGCGTGTTGACCAGCGGCAGGCCCCACGGATCGAACGTCGCGGTGAAGTTCTCGGACGGCTTCGGCGGCCAAACGCCACCCGTAAGCGCGTTCCGCTGCACCATGCCGATCAGTTCGCTGCTCTGCGTCACCGTCCCGTCGGGACCGGTGATCGGCAACGGTGCCACCGCCGCGGGGAACAGGGAGGCATCGAAGTAAGCCCAGAACCAGGCAACGAAGAACATCACCTCGGAGGCGATGAACATGATCATGCCGTAGCGCAGGTGAAGGCGTACGACCGGGGTGTGGTCGCCGGCATGAGCCTCCTTGATCACGTCACGCCACCACATGAACATGGTGAAGAGCACCATCGCGAAGCCGATGAAGAACGGCACCGATCCCCGCATGCCCAGCAGTGTTTCCGTCGGGCTCGCATGCGTCTTCATCCAGACGATCGCGCCGACAGCCAGAACGAAGGCCGATACCGAGGCGACGGCCGGCCACGGGCTCGGGTTGACCAAGTGATAGTCGTGGTGCTTTGCGTGTGCGTCAGCCATTTCCCCGTCTCCAGCTCCCTGAACTTTGCGCGGCAAGGGCGATGCCCCGCCGAATTTCCTCGTCGTGCGTAAGCAGCGACTGTCGCTGCCTGCGCCCTCACGTCCCCTTCTGGTCTCCCGGTTCCTTCTTCGCAGCGTTCCGCGCCTTCGCAGGGTCGACGGGATAGAAGGTGTAGGACAACGTGATGTCGTTGACGACCGAGCCATCCTTGTCTGTCGCCATCGCCGGATCGACGAAGAACGAGACCGGCAACTCAGCCGACTCACCCGGCTCGAGTTTCTGCTCCGTGAAGCAGAAGCACTCGATCTTGTTGAAGAACGCCCCTGCCTGATCCGGCGTCACGTTGAAGCTCGACGTACCGATCGTCGTCTTGTCCGAGATGTTAGTCGCCCGGTAGATCGCGATCGCGTTCTCACCCAACTTGAGGCGCAGCACGCGTGTCGTCGGGATGACTTCCCAAGGCAGCCCAGGTCCCATGTTCACGTCGAAGCGGACGTTCACATATCGATCGATCGTCTGCGAGGATGCCGACGCGACGCGCTGCGTCGTGCCTCCGAAACCGGTCACCTGGCAGAATATTCGGTAGAGCGGCACGGCGGCGTAGGACATGCCGACCATTCCGACTGCAATGGCGCCGCAGATGGCGGCAACCCGCATATTGCTCCGCGATCCCGTCATGGACTTGGTTTCTGCTTCAGCCACTTTTGCGACCTCCCGCCGACTTACAACGCGCGCTTGGCGACATTGCCGCCCAACCGTACGATCGTCGCCGCGTAGAACAGAACGACGAGAGCCACCAGAACGACCGCGATTGCGATCGACCGTGCCCGTTGACGCCGCTTCCGCTCCTCATCATCAGATTCAGCCAATCCGTTACCCTTTTGGCTCGTAACCGCCCGGACGCGACCCCGGACTCACGCGAAGATCCGCTGTACCGCGTGCTCACCGAGGATCACCGCGAACAACAGAAAGAGATAGAGGATGGAGTAGCCGAAGAGTTGGCGCGCACACCGCGCACCCTCCGGAGCATCACCCGCCAGCCACAGTCGGTAGGCGAGACCAAGAAACCCCAGGCCCGACCCGACGGCGACCGCGCCGTACATCATGCCGCCTAGGCCCGTCCACAGCGGCGCCAGCGTGACGGCGAAAAGCAGAACACTGTACAGGAGGATCTGGCGCCGCGTCTCGGCAGCGCCCGCCACCACGGGCAGCATCGGCACACCGACACGGCCATAGTCGTCCGACCGGACCAGCGCCAAAGCCCAGAAATGCGGCGGGGTCCACAGGAAGATGATGAGAAACAGCAGCACGCTGTCGACGCTCACGGTGCCCGTCGTCGCAGCCCAGCCGATCATCGGCGGGAATGCCCCTGCGGCGCCGCCGATCACGATGTTCTGCGGCGTCCAGCGTTTCAGCCACATCGTGTAGATCACGACATAGAAAGCAATGGTCAGCGCGAGTAGACCCGCGGCCAGCCAGTCCACGATCACGCCCAGGGTCACGACGGACCCCACGCTCAGCACAAGCCCGAACGTCAGCGCCTCCTCGGGCGTCACGCGCCCCTGCGGGATCGGACGACCTTGCGTGCGCTCCATGCGCGCATCGATATCCGCATCCCACCACATGTTGAGCGCACCGGACGCACCGGCACCGACAGCGATCGCCAGGAGCGACACCAGCGCCATGAACGGATGCAGCGGCCCCGGCGCGGCCAGCAGGCCGGTCAATGCGGTGAAGATCACGAGCGACATCACACGCGGTTTGAGGAGAGCGATGTAATCGCCCACCGTGCCGCCTGGATGCGCGGCCGGTGTCTCCTCGTAGCTCAGTGTCGTCTCGGACATCGGGTTTCCAGTAAGTGGATCGGGAATTCAGGTGGCATGGCGGACATGTGAGCCCGCCATGCCATCGGTCAGTTAGTGATGGTCCGTCGCCGTGAAGCGCGGCAGCGTCTCGTAGGAGTGGAAGGCCGGCGGAGACGGCAGGGTCCACTCGAGCGTCGTGGCACCCTCACCCCACGGATTGGCCGCAGCCTTCTCGCGGCGCACGAAGGCCAGCACCACACCCACGAAGAAGATCACAGTCGCCAGCGCCGTCAGGTAGGACCCGTAGGACGAGATCTTGTTCCAGAACGCGAACGCATCGGGATAGTCGGCGTAACGCCGCGGCATGCCGGCCAAGCCGAGGAAGTGCTGCGGGAAGAACAGGATGTTCGCGCCGACGAATGTCAGGGTGAAGTGCACCTTGGCGATCGTCTCGTTGTACATGTAGCCGAACATCTTGGGGAACCAGTAGTACCAGCCCGCGAAGATGGCGAACACGGCACCCAGCGACAGCACGTAATGGAAGTGTGCAACCACGTAATAGGTGTCGTGCAGCGCACGGTCGACACCTGCGTTGGCGAGCATCACGCCCGTCACGCCACCCACCGTGAACAGGAAGATGAAGCCCAGCGCCCAGATCATCGGCACCGTGAAGCGGATGGAACCGCCCCACATCGTCGCGATCCAGGAGAAGATCTTCACGCCCGTCGGGACGGCGATGACCATCGTGGCGAACACGAAGTAGGCCTGCACCTGGACACTCATGCCCGACGTGTACATGTGGTGCGCCCACACGACGAAGCCGACCAAGCCGATGGCGACCATCGCGTAGGCCATGCCGAGATAACCGAAGATCGGCTTGCGCGAGAACGTCGACACGATGTGGCTGATCATGCCGAACCCCGGCAGGATCAGGATGTAGACTTCCGGATGGCCGAAGAACCAGAAGAGGTGCTGATAAAGCAGCGGATCGCCGCCACCGGCCGCTGCGAAGAACGTCGTACCGAAGTTACGATCCGTCAGCAGCATCGTGATCGCGCCAGCCAGAACCGGCAGCGACAGGAGCAGCAGGAACGCCGTCACCAGCACCGACCAAACGAACAGCGGCATCTTGTGCAGGGTCATGCCCGGCGCACGCATGTTGAAGATGGTCGTGATGAAATTGATCGCGCCGAGGATCGAGGAGGCGCCGGCGACGTGGAGCGACAGGATCGCGAAGTCCATCGCCGGTCCAGGGTGACCGCTCGTCGACAACGGCGCATAGACGGTCCAGCCGCCACCGACACCGCAACCCGAACGGTCTCCACCCATCTCACAGGGTCCCGCTCCCGGAACGAACATGGAGATGACCAACAGCGCGAGTGCCGCCGGCAGCAACCAGAACGAGATGTTGTTCATGCGCGGGAACGCCATGTCCGGCGCGCCGATCATGAGCGGCACGAACCAGTTGCCGAAGCCGCCGATCATCGCCGGCATGACCATGAAGAACACCATGATCAGGCCATGCCCCGTCACGAACACGTTGAACGTGTGCGGGTTTGCGAACCACTGCATGCCCGGCTCTTGCAGTTCGAGCCGCATCATCACCGACAGGAACCCGCCGATCACCCCCGCCACCATGGCGAAGATGAGGTACATCGTTCCGATGTCTTTGTGGTTGGTGGAATAAAGCCACCGCTTGATGCCGTAAGGGACATGATCGTGATCGTGCGAATGATCATGCGCCTCGTGAGACTTGCTGGCCATTGAACGACTGCCTCGCTCGAGTGTTGGAACAGTGTGTGCCGCGCGCACCCTCCTGCACGCGACCCTTCAGTAAAGGCCGGCGGAGACGATCGCTCCTACCGACCACATAGAAATCAGCGCGTCGGGGTCGCCGACGCAACCTTGGATCCCTCGCCGACCGCCGCAACTGGCTTCTTGGCCTGCTCGATAGCGACCTTGTCGATGATTTCCTGAGCCTTCTTGCGATCGCGCGCCTTCTGGGCGGCAATCCACTCGTCGAATACGGCCTGGCTCACGACGCGCACCGCGATGGGCATGAACGCATGGTCCTTACCGCACAGCTCCGAGCACTGGCCGTAGTAGATCCCTTCCTGACGGACGCGGAACCAAGTCGCCGTGGCACGCCCGGGAACCGCGTCGACTTTCGAGCCGAAGGACGGAACGGTCCAGTTATGGATCACGTCCGAGGCCGTCACGATGACATGCACGGCCTTGCCGACTGGCACGATGACCTCGTTGTCGACGGCGAGCAGGCGCGGCGCCGGGATGCCCTTCTTGATACGCTCCTCACGCTCCTTGTCGTTGAGCATGATCGAGGTGAACGACACCGGCCGGCCGTTCGCCAGGGTGTGATCCGGGTACGCGTAGCTCCAGTTCCACTGATTGCCCGTCGCCTTGAGCACGAGATCGGGCTTGGGATAGGTGTACTGAGCGAAGAGCAGCTTGAACGACGGCAGCGCGATCACGACGAGAATCAGAATTGGAACGACCGTCCAGACGACCTCGAGCAGCGAATTGTGCGTTGTCTTCGATGGCGTGGGGTTCGCGCGCTCGTTGAACTTGAAGATCACGATCAGCAGCAAGGCGAGCACGAACAGCGCGATCGCGATGATGATCAGGTTCACGAAGTTGTGGAACCAGTTGATCCCGTCGGCAATTTCTGTCGCGGGCAACTGAAGGCCCATCTGTCCCGGCGAAGGCTGCCCCATCCCGGCAAGGGCCGCACCTGTTACCGCCACGGCCAGAATGGCACCAAGGCCACTGGCCAACGCTGCTCGCTGCAAGCGTGTCATCATCAAGCCGTCCCCAACCCGCGTTTGCCTTCTACGCCTCGACACGTCCTCGATTCGCTAGACATAGCAAGCATTTGCTTCTGCTCGTCCCCGCGACCGGCCGCGCCACGCATCTCTTTGCCACGCTCATACAAAAATGAGCGGAGTGGAACGCAAGCATAGCTCGCGACCCAAGTTCGGTCACATGAGCACAGCCACCAAAGTCTCCTCAAGTCTACACTGCTGCGGCAAATTGTGCCAAACACCAACTGAGGTGTTCGGTGCTTGCCCCGAGGCCCGATAGGGTCCCACTTTAGCCGGAATCGTGTCACAGCGTCGCCCGCTCCGCGATAGAGCCACAAACTGCTTGAGCGCGAAGACATTTTCCGACTTCTTGCCGGTACAGAACGCTAGTCCTGAGGAACTCTCGATGCCGATGCCGTGGCGCACTCCTATGGGTCGCAATTTCTGCCGTTTCGCCCGGGCGACCGCTTCGGCATTCTTGATCCTGATCATTGCCCTGCTCGCCGGTTTCGGAGCGATAAATAGCGCCGTGGCCGAGGAAGGGACTGTCAAGGCGCAGCATGGCGACTGGCAGGTCATCTGCAAGCCACCGCCGCCCGGCGCGAAGCACGAGACATGTGCCCTCGTCCAGAGCGTGAGTGCGGAAGATCGCAACAACGTCGGGTTGACCGTTTACTTCCAGAAGTTTTCCAATGGAACACGCGTCCTGCGTGTATTCGCTCCGCTCGGCATCCTGCTGCCACCCGGCCTCGGCCTCAAGATCGACGGCAAGGACGTGGGTAATGCGCCGTTCCTGCGCTGCCAGAACTTCGCCTGCTACGCCCAAGTCGTCGTCGAGGAGAAACTCGTCGAGCAATTGAAGGCGGGCAAGAGTGCGGTCTTCATCATTTTCCAGTCGGAAGAGGCGGGCATCGGCATTCCCATCTCGCTCGCCGGGTTCTCGCAGGCGCTCGGCGCGCTCGACTAGACGACGGCTTAAGGCGGCCGCTGGAAGCCCGGCACACCTTCCACAGGCCAACGGCGCAATCCCGGACCGCAATCGTCGGCATTCCGATGCCGATGCCGGCTCACGCGATCGTCATCGGGCAAGCGCAATCCCGCCGACACCCCGCCATGTTGTCCCGCTAACCAATCCCCGAGGCGGTTGGACTCGAGTGGCGTTGGAGTGGCGGGATGCGACCGGAGATTTGTCGGACCCTGGAGGTCGAGGATGGGCGCGACGAGCGGCGCCGACAGAGGCTCGCCGCGTTCCCGGCTGCGGTTCGTCCGCAGATTTCGCGATTCACCGGGGGAGCACCCCGCCTCGAGGACCTGGCAGAGAGCTTCCCCGCGCTGCTGTTCGCCCTCGCCACGAAATACGGTTCGGCCCCCGCGCGCCACGATGCGTCGAGGCTGGTCCTCGACGGCGCGCCGCTCCGCGATGTTGCGCACGCCCTGAATTTCCCCATGTGGCTGCGGCGCATTCCTGCCTCAGCGCTGCAGCGGCCGTTGCCGCAATTCCCGCTCGACGACGCTTACGCCACCGCGGCCAACGCGCGCCTGTCCGCATGCCTTGAGACCCCGGAGGTTTGGCTGGATCGCCTGGGGTGTGCGCACGCCCTGCTCGGCCGCCCCTTCTCACTCTGGGCCCTCGGCGAAGCGCGGTTCTGGCACTCGCCCTTCCTCGACGAGGATTTCGCCTGGATGCTCGCCTGGGCATGGGCCAGTTCGACGCCCGGCTTCGAGGGATACAGGTTTCTGCGCACGCCATGGCATCCCGCCATCGGCTGGAAGCGAGCCACCGAGGAAACGGCGCTATGGCGCAAGCGCGTCGACCTGATAAGCGCGCTGGCCAACGGCCCCCGCACGCCCTGGTTCGAGAGCGGCGAGGTCATGGGCCTCACCATCGAACACCTTAATACACCGGGCGATTTCATCGCCGAAAGCATCGTGATGGACAATTGCCTCGATCAGTACGCAACGCACCTGTCGTATGGGCGTGTCCAGGTCTATAGCGTGCGTCGGCAGGGCAAGCCGGTCGCCGACGTGGAACTGACCCTTCGCACCGACGAAGTCACGATGCCCGCCATCGCCCAGATCCGGGGGCCGCGCAACCGCCGCGCGAGCCCGCTGATCTGGCAGGCCGTGCACGCGTGGCTCGGCGAACAAACATTCCGCCGGCTGGCGCCACAACCTACGACGCCAGGCTTGATGCGCGCGGCACTCGCCGATTTCTGGTCGCCGCTGGCATGCGAACTGGAAGCGGTCGGTTACCCGGACAAGACTCCATGGCCCGTCCGTTCCGCCCGCTATCGGCGCCGACCGGCGAAGCGGACGCGGACCCCACCCGCCCGCGACCTCGACAATCTGGAAACCGCCACCTGCACACCACGGATGCGGCGCGCGCGCGAGATCGCTTGAGTAGCGCGCCGACCGCTGGGGGATGTGTCTCAGCTGCTCTTGCGATGCAGCTTCGCGCCCGTGCGCGCCTGCAGATCTTCGAAGCTGATCTCGGGGTTCATCTCCACCAATTCGAAGCCACGCTCGGTGACGTCGACGACCGCGAGGTTCGTGTAGACGCGCTTGACGACGCCGACCGCTGTCAGCGGCATGCCGCATTTCTCCAGTAGGCGCGGCTTACCGTCCTTCGACGTGTGCTCCATGATCAGCCAGATCCGCTGCGCGCCGACCGCGAGGTCCATGGCGCCACCGACGGCCGGGACCGACTTCAGCGACGTCGTCCAGTTGGCGAAATCGCCGTTCTCCGCGACCTCGAACGAGCCCAGCACGCACAGATCCAGGTGGCCGCCCCGGATCATCGCGAAGCTGTCGGAATGCGAGACCATCGCCGCGCCCTTCATAAGCGTGACGTTCTGCTTGCCGGCGTTGACGATCCACGTGTCGAGCTCGCCCGGTTTCTGCAGCGGCCCCATGCCGACGATCCCGTTCTCCGACTGCAGGACGACTTCGCGACCCTCCGGAATGTAGTTACCCACCAGCAGCGGAATCCCGATACCGAGGTTCACGTACCAGCCCTCGGGAATGTCCTGGGCAAGGCGGGCAGCCATTTGCTTGCGATCCCAGCCCATGATGTTGCTGGCGGTGGAAACGGCTTTCATGGCGGTCATCGGGTGCTCCTTCGATCCTGGATCAGGTCGCCATATCTGGGTGTGCTCGGGACGTCTCGCGCGTCACTGCGCCGGGGGCGGATCGCCGTAGGGGATATGCACGACGCGATCCACATAGATGCCGGGCGTATGGATGTCGTCGGGGCCGAGGTGCCCCAGCTCCACGACATGCTGCGTCTGGCAGATCGTCAGATCGGCTGCGGTGGCCATGACCGGATTGAAGTTCCGCCCGCTGGTACGGTAGCGCAGATTGCCCCAGCGATCCGCCTGCCACGCCTCGATCAGTGCGACGTCCGCCTTGATCCCCTCTTCCATGATGTACTTGCGGCCCTTGAATTCCCGCACCTCTTTGCCTTCGCCGATGTAGGTGCCGTAGGCGGTGGCCGTATAGAACGCGGGAATGCCCGCTCCGCCCGCGCGGATGCGCTCGGCAAGCGTACCCTGGGCGACGAGCTCCAATTCCAGCTTTCCCGCGGAATGCAACTCCTCGAAGACGACCGAGCCTGCGCTGCGCGGGAACGAACAGATGATTTTGCGCACGCGGCCAGCCGCCATCAGTCCGGCGAGGCCGGTGCGGCCCGTACCCGCGTTGTTGGCGACGACGGTCAAATCCTTCGCGCCCTGTTCGGTGAGCGCGTCGAGCAGCTGATTGGGCTGGCCTACGGCACCGAAGCCGCCGAGCAGAACGGTCGAGCCGTCCTTGATGCCGGCCATGGCGTCGGCAAGCGATTGTACGATCTTGTTGATCATGGGCGCTGTGTCTCGATTGGCGTGTCGTGTCTACGGGTCCGGCGCCAGACAATAGCCGGTTCGGGAAGAAGCTCAACCGTCCGGAACGCAACGGACGGTGAGTACGCGTCGTTCAGCAGCCGACCTCGGCGAGAAAACGCGTCATGCGATCGATGACGAGATCCGGCGTCTGCTGCGACATGAAGTGCGCCGTCTCCAGGGCCTCGAAGCGCGCGCCCTTGATGAGCCCGACCAGTGGCTCGACGACGGCCGGCGGACGCAAGCCGTCGTGCTTGCCGGCGAGAAACAGGGTCGGGCACGTGATGCGCGGATAATCGGCGGAGAGGTCCATCGTCGCGAGCATGCGTGCGATAGCCGCCTGGCTGCCCGGATCGTTGCCCAGACGCTGCGCGCGCACGCGCTGAAACCGCGCCTTGTCCCCGCGCAGGAGATCCGGATAGCTCAGGGCCAGCACAGCCTCGATGCCCGCACGGATGCCGTTCTTCTCCATGTTGTCGGCGCCGGCCATCGTCGCGGCCTTCTTCTCCGGCACCACGCCGGCCGCGGGGCCCATCGGAATGAGTGCGGCGGTTCGATTGGCGTGCCGGGCCGCGAAGTGGATGGCGATGGCGGCACCAACCGCGATACCCGCGATCGCGACCTTCTCCGTGATGCCCAGCGCATCGAGAAGCGCCGCGATGTCGTCGGCCATCGTGTCGATGTCGGCGGTTCCCCGGATCTTTTCGGAAAGCCCCGCGCCGCGCGTATCGAAGCGCACGACGCGCCGCCCCTGCGACAGCGCGGGCAGCACGTCGTCCCAGCTCTCCATCGTGCCGCCCATCTCGTGCACGAGCACCAAAGTCTTGGTCCCGCTTCCCGTAACGTCGTAGCGCAGCGCCGCTCCATTGACCTCGATGAAAGGCATTTCTCTCTCTTTGCCTGTTATCAAATTCCGCGAATACTATGGCCCCATCACCGCGCCGCGCAACCCACGCCGCGCCGCCGCCGGACGAGAGAGGCAAGCACGCATGAAGATCGCCAAGGTCGAAGCCATCCCGATGTCGGCGCCCGTCCCGCCCGAGCGCCAGCACCGCACGGATCTAGGCACCAAGGTGAAGAGCGACGCCACGCTCATCCGCGTCACCACCGACAACGGCCTCGTGGGGCTCGGCGCGGCGCTCGGCAGCCCTCCCGTCGTCAAGGCGATCGTCGAGCACGAGCTGGCGCCCGAGGTGGAGGGCGAAAACCCGCTCTTCTCCGAACTGATCTACGAGAAAATGTACAACGGGTCCCGCGCCGAACCCGCATTGGCGCGCGGCGTGACCCAAGCCGACGAGAGCCGCCGCCGCGGCATGGCCATGGAAGCGATGGCGGGCATCGACATCGCGGTCTGGGACATCAAGGCACAGGCGCTCGGCGTGCCGCTCTATCAGGCACTCGGCGCCGTGCGTTCGTGCGTGCGCGGCTATGCGTCCGGCGGCTGGGCGCCCGGTGACGAGGCCGAAGCCGAGCTCGGCGGCTACGCCGCGAAAGGCTTCTCGGCAGCCAAGATGCGCGTCGTCGGCCGCGACGGCTTTTCTATAGAGAAATGCGTCAAGCGTGTTGCCGCCGCCCGCCGCGGCATCGGCCCGAACGTGGAGCTGATGGTCGATGCCCACGGCTCGCTCGAGGTCGCCGTCGCCGTCAAGCTCGCCAAGGCGCTCGAGCCTTACGACATCGCCTGGTTCGAGGAGCCCGTCACGCCCGACGACCATGCCGGACAGGCCGAAGTGCGGCGTGCCACCACCATCCCCATCGCGTCGGGCGAGCGCGAGTTCACCCGCTTCGACTTCGCCGACCTCTTGGAGAAGCGCGCCCTCGACATCGCCCAGCCGGACGTGGCGCGGGCCGGCGGCATGACGGAGATCCGCCGTATCGCGGCGCTGACGTCGGCACACGGTGTCCGCCTCGCGCCGCACGCCTGGGGCAGCGCGGTGCTGTTCGCGGCCTCAATTCACGTGGCCATGTCGCAACCGAGCTGCCATATCCTGGAGGTCACGCAGGGCTATATGCCGATGATGTGGGAGCTCTTCGACGAGCCCTTCGACATCCGTGCCGACGGCACGGTGCACGCCCCCACGAAACCAGGCCTCGGCTTCACGCTGCGCGCCGACGTGTTCGACAAGTTCAAGTACCGCCCCGGCCCCGAGTTCGTTTTCTGATCACTGCAACCCACCACGGAACATCACGCAATGGACATCACCGGAACCTGGAAGCTCATCCGCACCGCAGCCGAGGCCGAGGACGGGACGCCGATCACACCTCCGTTCGGCGGCGAGCAGGTCATCGGCCGTCTCGTCCTCGGAAAGGACGGCCGCATGATGGGCGCCATCATGGACGCTCGTCCCCAGATCCCGGCTGGCGAGACGCGCCAGCGCAGCTTCTACAGCGGGCTCTACACGTTCGACGGCAAGCAGCTGGTCACGCGCGTCGACACCTCGATCGACGCGGACCGCGTCGGCGGCGAGCAGGTGCGCGACGTCAGCTTCGAGGGCGACCTCATGGTGCTGCGCCCGCCGCTGCGCAAATATCACGGCCGCATGGAGAAGCACTCCCTGTGGTGGGTGAAGATCGACGACTGAAGCGGCGCCATCGCCGGCAACGCCCCACACCCCGCTCACGCAAAGGACCGCGTATGGCCCGCCTCCCCATCTTGGCATCCCCCGACGAGCTCACCGGCGACGCCCGCCGCATCGCCGAGGAGATCGTCGACACGCGCAAGTCGCTGGAGGGGCCCTTCTCGGTCTGGCTGCACGCGCCGGAGTGGGCCGAGCGCGTCGCGCATCTGGGCACGCTGGTGCGCTTCGAAGGGACGCTCGACAAGCGCATCCGCACGCTCGCCGCCCTCGTCGTCGGCCGCCACTTCCAGGCGCAGTACGTGTGGGGCATCCAGGGGGTCATCGCCGCCGACCGCGACATCCCCCGCGCGACCATCGATGCCATCCGCGACGGCCGTTCCGATGGCATTCCGCCCGACGACCTCGAGATCATCGACTTCACGCGGCAACTTCTGCGAAAGAACCGCGTCGACGAGCCGCTGGCGCAGGCGGTCCTCGCGCGGCTCGGCCCCGACCGGTACGTGCAGTTGACCACCTGCATCGGCTATTATGGCATGCTCGCCATGACCGTGAACGGTGCCGAGCTGCCGCCAAACCCCAAGCACGAGGCGTTGAAGGTGTGAAGGCGCGCATGGCGCGAGGAAGGGCGGCGCACCGATGGACCTGATCCGCTTCGTCTTCGATCGCTTGTCGGCTGCCGGCCGCCCGGATGCCGCAACGCGCGCCCGCATCTACGAGCAATGCCGTGCCGAGATCGCGGCTCGTCATGCGGGCCAACCGGGCCGCGCCAAAGCCCTCGCCGACCTCGAAAAAGTCATCCGCCGGCAGGAGATGCAGGCCCTGTACGACGAAAGCCTGGAGCGGGATGCGATGCCGCCCGGGAAGTCGTAGATTGGCCTAGTCGAGCCACCGAGCACCGCCAATGAAGCGCCCCGCCGGTCCGGACCGGATTTGCACGACCCTCTTCAAGTCATTGCGGTCCCGAACGAGCGATGGCACCATGAGTTGCAGCCAAAACCGTCAGCATGGTGGGTCACATGGCCAAGGCATATTGGATTGCGACGTATCGCTCGGTGAAAAATCCGGCCGCTCTCGCAGAATACGCGAAAATTTCCGGTCCCGCGATCCAGGCTGCTGGCGGCCGCATCCTCG
>VFQT010003861.1_pt1 | contig 13155 bp, 10 predicted proteins | sample 3512381 | NCBI WGS metagenome assembly VFQT01 (sample SAMN10412376, study PRJNA504923) | tailings metagenome | isolation source: Relicate 2 Philex TSF3 active mining site | place: Philippines: Tuba, Benguet | collected 2017-08-29 | reverse complement strand
TCTCCAGCACGGCATGCTCGTCCAGCAGTGTAATGTCGGCTTGATACAGGTGGTGTTCTCCCTGTCGCTGGGCGATGTCGGCGACCTTGACAGGCTTGCCGTCAGCGAAGATGAGGCGTTCGCAGGCTTTGAGGGATTTCCGCGCGGAAAGCTTGACGGTTCTTACGGTTGTGATATGATTGAGTTTGTTCATTGTTACACTTCGAAACCGTCCAGTTGCAGCTGGGCGGTTTCTCTTTTTATCTGCCGGGCCTTGCACCCCGGTGAGTCCTCGCTGTCTCGCTTGTGGAACTTGTGCCGCATCACTGGTGCGGTGAAACAGAAAACGGGCGCCTGGCATGGAAAGTCCATGTCAGGTGCCCGTTTGGCGTACGTGCGATAATTGGTTATTGGATTGGGTCTGGTTTACCTCCTAGGTTGAGTGCAGACCGACACACTGCTGTGTGGGTCGGCTTGTTAGCGGGCTTGTCCGGGAAACGTCTCTCTGCATTTTGGGCAGAAAGGTGGTTCCCATTTCCTGTGATCTGCCTTGGTTTTCCGAACAAGCCTTGATTTGAGGTTGGTTATGTGTGCGATAGGTCTGTTTTTATATTGATTGGGCTCCTTATGTGAATATGGATGGGGGGTTGGGATACAACAGGAGAAGCCCGGCGGTTTGCCAGGCTTCAAAAAAAGGGGAACAGATTGTGGAAAGTAGGAACAGTGGGGATTATATGGATGCGGGGGGAATTGTCAAAGCACGTAGGCGGCGGATAACTTTCATGAATACCCTGATGGGACCTGTAAAAACGCCCCTATTCCCTACGGGCGAACTGCCACGCCGAATGGTGTGCCATTCGAGAAAACAGCTTTTCTTGTGGGACTGATCCCGGTATGACCAACTCCCACAAAATATTCAAGGGAAACCCTGCCGCCTGCATGGATGACTTTCCCTGTACGCGGGGGCAGCAGGCTGATTTTGGATCCATGGAAAACGAATGAATTGAAATGCCATAGTCCCTCTGCCAGGAGTATTTGAATTTAAGTGATATGATTTCGAGCGTTTAATTCCCTGCACTGTTAAGCAACCTGTACAGGGCAGCCAAAACAACAGACCCCACTACGATAAACCCACAGGCTCCTTATGAATCTCACTACAGATCTTGTCGCCCTGCTTGACGCAAAACGCGTATCAACACGTCCGATTGACCGAATCGCCTTTGCCAGTGATGCTTCATTCTATCGGTTGATCCCGGAGGCTATCGTCCATCCTGCGTCTTTGGATGAAATCCAGCAGTTGTTTTTGTATAGTCACCGTCACGGAATTCCACTCGTCTTTCGGGCAGCCGGGACCAGCCTTTCCGGGCAGTCCGTTACCGATGGCATCCTTGTCAACGTTGGACGTTATTGGGGGAAAATACAGGTGGAGGAAAATGGTGCCCTAATTCGTTTACAACCAGGGGTGGTTGGTTCGCATGCCAATCGGGCGCTCAAGCCATATCGTCGTCGTATCGGACCTGATCCTGCATCCATCGATGCATGCATGATCGGCGGTATTGTGTCAAATAATGCCAGCGGGATGTGTTGTGGGGTATTGGAAAATTCATACCACACCATGCACTCCATTAAGTTTATGTTGCCGGATGGCTCGCTGTTTGACACAGGTTCGGAGGAAGCCCATCAGAAGTTTATGGAACAAAAACCTGATTTGGCGCAAGGTCTGCTGGACTTGCGCCAACGGATTGTTTCATCACCAGATTTGTTCGAGCGTATTCGAAACCGTTACAAGATGAAAAACACAACGGGCTATTCGCTCAATGCCTTCATTGATTACACATTGCCCTTGGATATTCTTGCTCATTTGTTGGTTGGAGCCGAAGGGACGCTTGCGTTTATTGCCGAAGTTGTGTTGAAAACCCTGCCGGATTATGAACACAAATATACGGGCTTGTTGTACTTTCAAGATGTTCAATCTGCCGGGCGGGCAATTCCAATTCTGGCAAAGTCGGGGGCGCGTGCGCTGGAGATCATGGATCGGGCTGCCTTGCGCTCGATTGAAAATTTGGAGGGCGCACCTGCCGAACTGCCCAGCCTGCCTGCCATGGCCGCCGCCATCCTTGTGGAATACCAGTGCCATTCCTTGGATGAGCTGACTTCCTATCGCCGCATCGCAGAGCAGACATGCGCTGAATTGGAACTCTTGATCCCGCCAATTTTCACGGAAGACCCCATGGAACAGGCAAACTTGTGGAAACTGCGCAAGGGCATCTTTCCTGCCATTGGGGCGATGCGCCCACCCGGTACATCGGTCCTGATCGAGGATGTGGCATTCCCGGTTGCAAGACTGGCAGATGCAATCTTGGATTTGCAGACCTTGTTTGTAAAACATGGTTATCCCGAAGGCATCATCTATGGTCATGCCAAGGATGGAAATTTGCACTTTGTGATCACTCAATCCTTCAATGATGAGAAATCCATTCGACGGTATGAACAGTTTATGAGCGATCTTGTCCATATGGTGGTGGACCGATATGATGGCACGCTAAAAGCTGAGCATGGCACTGGGCGGAATATTGCCCCATATGTTGCCCATGAATGGGGGGCTGAAGCATATGCCATCATGCAGGAACTGAAAGGCATGATCGATCCGAATCAATTGCTGAACCCGGGGGTAATCATTAACCCGGATCCGCACGCGCATGTTACGAACTTGAAAAGCCTGCCTGTCATTGAACCGGAAGTGGATCCATGTATTGAATGTGGTTTTTGTGAATTGCATTGTCCCAGCCGAAATTTGACCTTGACACCCCGCCAGCGCATTGTGCTTCGACGTGAGGTGGTGCGCCTGCAACAGGCCAATCACAACCCTGAATTGCTGGCTGCGCTTGAGTCCGATTATCAATACGCTGGCATGGATACCTGTGCCGTGGATGGATTATGCGCCAACGCCTGTCCGGTGCATTTGAATACCGGCGATCTGGTCAAGCGGTTACGGGCAGGAAATCATTCAAGCAGGGCACAGAAGCTTGCCCTGCTTGTCGGCCAGAATTTTGGTCTGGTGGAAAACCTTCTGCGATTTGGGGTGGGGATGGGACATGCTGTTGCGGGAGTTGTTGGTGCGGAACCCCTTACGGCGCTGAGCAAAGGTCTCGAACAACTGATTGGTGCAAGAGTGCCAAAGTGGAATCCATCGGTTCCACATCCCACACCAAATGTTGCAAGCAAGGAGGTGCACGATCCTCAGGTGGTGTATTTCCCCTCCTGTATTTCACGGACAATGGGCGGACCATCCTTGGATAAGCGCGCCCCATCTTTGACCGAAGTCTTTATCCAGGTTGCTCAGCGGGCTGGGTTAAACGTATTGGTGCCAGAGGATGGTCATGGCGTTTGTTGTGGAATGCCTTTTAGTTCCAAGGGATATACGGAAGCGTATCGTGACATGCTTCACCGTACATTGGAGCGAATGTGGATTTGGAGTCAGGGCGGGAACCTGCCGATTGTCATCGATGCCAGTTCGTGTGCGTATTCGCTGCGCACCGCTCACTTAAGCCTCGTTGGGGCGGACTTGCAACGCTGGAAAAAGCTGACCTTGCTGGACAGTGTTGAGTTTGCTCAAGATTGGTTGATACCGAATTTGAATATCACTCCTATCACAGAGAACGTTGTGCTACACCCCAATTGCGCCTTGAGGAAATTAAACCTTGATGCTTCGTTGCGTGCCGTGGTACAGGCGTGTGCCACTTCTGTTGTGGTGCCGGAAAATCTGGGGTGTTGCGGCTTTGCGGGGGACAGGGGATTGTTATTCCCCGAGTTGACTGAGTCTGCCACACAGCTCGAGGCCAAAGAAGTTCTGTCGCAGGACTTTGAGGGCTATTACTCCAGCAATCTGACATGCGAAATGGGCATGTCGTTGGCTACTGGCAAGCCGTATCGGTCGTTTTTGTACCTGCTTGAAGAAGTTTCCCGTCCGTCCTCTCCCAAAACCTAACCCATAAAGTACCAAACTCGCTGCAATGGCTTGACACCTGCATTAATCGTTGTAAAATTGGTTATAACAATATATCCATCTAACAATATATAGACTGTTCCCTCATCTTTGAGCAAATCAAGACACCCACAGGAGAATATAGCAATTATGAGTGCATCCCTCTACTTCACGAAAATACAGGAATTAATTGGCGAGTTGGGCAAAAATGGCATGGCAGACATCGAAAAAGCTGCCGGGTTCATGGCTGATTCGATCGCAGCCGGGCGCGCGGTTTATTATTATGGTTCCGGGCATTCAGTCCTGCCTGCTTTGGACGTTTTTCCACGTTACGGTTCGTTTGTGGGTTTGCAACCCATCCATGACACCCGTTTGATGTGGTCGAACGTGATCGGACCTGGCGGAACCCCGGAGTTATTGTGGATCGAACGACAGGAGGGATATGTCAAAAACGTCCTGGACTCTTATGTTCTTGATCCGCGTGATACGATGATCGTGATCTCGCACGGTGGTTTGAATGCCGCGGGCATCGAAGCTGCGATGATCGCGAAGGAACATGGGGTCAAGGTGGTTGCCATTACCTCCATGCAGAACTACAAGATTAACAAGGCCCGCCACTCTTCGGGGAATAAGCTGGCCGATGTGGCCGATGTGGTGATCGACAATGGTGCAGCACCGGAGGATTCATTGATCAAGCTGGATGGTTGGCAGGAACCTGTCGCCGCCTCCTCCACCGTTACTGTGTTGTGCATCTCCATGGCTCTTGTGGCGCATACCGCAAGCCTGTTGGCGGCCCGTGGCGTTCACATCCCGACCTTTGTTTCTCCGAATGTCCTGGCTGATCCGGATCACAACAAGAAAGTGTACGATCTTTATAAAGAATTCCGCCGCAAGATCTATTAGAAGCACCCCATGGGATTGATCTATCACGACGTACTGCAGACGATTTTGAACCGGGCCTTCGAGACACAGGAGGGAGTCTTGAAGGCGGTCGCTGAACATATGGCGGATGTGATCGCGGGGGACCATATTGTTTATGTGTTCGGGGCGGGACATGCAGGCATTATTGCCGAGGAGATGTTTTATCGGGCGGGTGGCTTGGTGCCTGTGGTTCCCGTTTTTGCGCCCGGTTTGACCACCTTCACCCGACCGGCAACCCTGGAGACGGAACTCGAGCGATTGAGCGGGTATGCCTCGCTTTTGTTGGATGCCTGCAAGATCAATGCGATGGATCTGTTGATCGTGCATTCCAATTCAGGCAGGAATACGGTTGCGATTGAAATGGCGGAGGAGGCAAGGAAGCGCGGCATTGTCGTTGTGGCTCTGACCAGTGTAGCTCACAGCAATTCGGTTTCTTCACGCCACCCGCGCGGCTTCAAGTTAATGGATCTGGCAAATTATGTAATTGATAACTGTGGGGTCGTGGGGGATGCTGCTGTCAAGTTGGAAGGGACCGAGCAATTTACGGGTCCCACTTCGACCGTTGTGGGGGCGGCTCTGATGAACGCCCTTGTGGTGGAAACATCTCACATCCTGCTTGCGCGTGGCTTGGACGTGCCCCTCTTTCGTAGCGCCAACCTGGATGGCAGTGAAGACAGCAATCAACGCTGGATGAATCACTACTCCGGGCGTTTGTTGTATCTGTAAACAGTTCTGAATTGTTCATGCCCATTGCATGCAGGAGATGAATACTTTGATCAATATTCGCCCTCTCGATAAAGGCAGCCATATACCATTGTATTTGCAATTGACGGCACAGTTGACAGAGTTAATTCATACCGGAACGTTGGAGCCCAATTACCGCCTTCCGTCAGAACGTGAATTGAGCGAGATCCTGAATGTCAGCAGAATTACAACCCGTTTGGCAGTTCAGGAGTTGTTGGAAAGCGGGTTGGTATACAGGGAACAGGGGCGCGGTACGTTTGTTGCAGAACCCAAGATGCGTGGTGTGCAGGGCTTTACCAGTTTTAGCGAGTACATGCAGAATCAAGGGTTGACTCCCGGTTCCAAAATCATCAACCAGGAACTCGTGGGAGTGGATGAGAAGCTGGCGGAAACGCTTCATATCAATATGGGGGACCCGGCGTTGCATCTTGTCCGCTTGCGTTTGGCGGATGGACGTCCGGTTGCGATTCAATCTGCCTACTTGCCCTCCAGTATGGTCCCCGGCTTGGAGAAGGAGAATCTGGTAAATCGCTCGCTGTTCGAGATATTGCGCCAGAAGTATTTTATACACCCTGCCTGGACCGAGGCTGCGGTGGAGGCATCCGCGGCGACCGCGGAACAGGCCCGTTGGCTCGAGATTAAATCCGGTGAACCAGTGTTGATCGTGCGTGGTTTGACGTTTACTGAGTCATTTGAAGTCGTTGAAAGTGTCCGAACTGTATATCCTGGCAAAGGGCTGGCGGTCTATATTGGACGTCAGCGTATAGGCAATGTAACCATTCGATGATAGGTGTCATGGGATCAGAAATCAAAAAATCTCCAAACGCTCCAATTTTGGCGGTGGATATTGGGGGGACAAAACTGGCGGCTGCGCTGGTGGCACAGGATGGCAGGATTCTGTCTCGCATTCAGGAACCTACAGGCAGGGAAGGACCTCAGCATAATATCGACCAGATCATCCATCTGTTGGAGACGTTGCTTTCTGGTGCCGGTTTGCGAACCGCCGATATCCTGGGGATTGGGATCGGTATCCCGGCAATGTTGGAGAATGAGACCGATTTTGTGATCTGGGGACCCAACCTAGAAGGCTGGCGGGGTGTCGAATTGCGTCCAAGCATTGAGGCGCACTTTGATCTTCCTGTTTGCATCGAATATGACGGGCATACATCCGTGCTTGGGGAGTGGTGGGTTGGTGCTGGGCGCGGACACCGGTCATTGGTGGATATCATTATCGGGACGGGTGTTGGCGGAGGAATGATCTTGGAGGATCGATTGATTCGCGGGATGAATCGTTTGGCTGGGGCGGCGGGCTGGTTTACGTTTTGTGTGGGGCCCGGGCAGGTTGATCAGAACGATCGTTCCTTGGGATATTGGGAGGCGCGGACTGCTGGTCCAGGAATTGCACGTCGGGCACAGGAATTGCTGGCGACCGGAGAGTATTCCGACTCGTCCCTTGCCAACCATCCCCGGCTCACCTCAAGAGAAGTATTTGTGGCTGCCCAGCAAGGGGATGCTTTGTCGAAAAAAGTATGTACAGAGACGGCTGACCTGCTTGGTTCTGGCATTGCGAACATTATTAGTTTGGTTAATCCTGAGATTATTATTCTTGGCGGTAGTGTGGGGGCGAATGCAGGTTTCCTTATTCCAAGGATATATGAAGTTGTAAATACCTGGGCGCAACCGGTTTCAGCGCGTTCCGTTCAGATATTGGAATCGACCCTGGCGGGAGATGCCGGGTTGTTAGGCGCTGCATATAGCGCCCTGCTAAGGTTTGGAAAATAAATTTTTGCAGGCAAAGGAGTGTGATCGGCAACAGAGTGCTTTCCCCGACTATCTGGATCGTTCGTGCTTGGGTCTGTCCAAGCCGTCCTATAACCCAAAAATCAATAAAAGAGGAGAAAAGTAAATGAAACGTTCCATATTTTCGTTTGTTTCGCTGCTGGTTTTGGCGATGATGTTGCTGGCGGCTTGTGCTCCAGCTGCGGCCCCGGCGACAGAAGCCCCTGCCGTGGAAGCAACTGAAGCCCCCGCAGAAGCAACTGAAGCGGCTGAGGCTCCTGCAGAAGCTGTAACCATTCGCATGCTCGTCCGTCCGGATGAAGGCAATAATGTTGCTGATTATGCTTTGAAATTTGAAGAAGAGACCGGCATTAAAGTTGCTGTGGATTTTGTGAGCTGGGCTGATATCACGAACAAGACCCTCACAACCCTTGCGGCTGGTGGTGGTGGGTACGATATTGTCTTTGTGCCCTCGGCAGATGCTCCCAAACTGGCGGCTGGTGGCTGGTTTGAACCCATCAATGACATGATGCCCGACAGCGAACGTGCCAACTGGCTTGAAGCAGTCGTCAATTTCTACACCTTCGATGGTGATCTGTTGGCGATGCCCTGGTACTCGGGTGGTGCACACATGGCGTATAACAAGGACATTTTGGCTGCCGCGGGTGTGGATCCTGCCTCCATCGTGACCTGGGATGATTTCATGAGCGCCTGCCAGGCAATCAAGGATGCCGGTGCTGCTGACTACTGCTTCACCCCCTCTGCCAAGCACCCCGGTGATTTTTACTACAACTCCGGCACCATGATCTTCAGCCGTGGTGGGGAATTCTTCGATGCCGATGGCGCGCCTGTATTCCAGAATGGCACTGCCGCGCTCGATACCTTCACAATGCTGGCTGATGGCGTTGCCAATGGCTATTTCGACAAGGCGGGCGCTGCCATGGATGATTACGAGACGCTGATCGCGTTCGGTACTGGCAAGGTTGCGTTCCTGCTCGACTCCACCTGGGCTGCCACTCAGGCGAACCGCAACAAGGATCTCTCCACCATTGTCGATAAGGTCGGTTATATTCTCGTCCCCGGCGCCGGTGACGTTCGCAGCAACGCCTTCCTTTATGCAGGTGGTTTGGGTATTCTGAAGACCTCTGAACACAAGGAAGAGGCAAAGCAGTTCCTCGCTTATATGACCAGTGAAGCTGCCCAGAAGGATCACGCCATCTACGGCTCCAACATGCCGACCCGTGTGGCTTTGTTCGAAGATGCAGACATTGTTGCAGCGTGGCCTGGTTTTGCAGAATTGGCCGCCCAGCTTAGCTACGGCGATTTTGTTCCGGCGGTTCCCTGGCTGGATGAATTCCGTGCCTCACAAGCCACGGCTGTTCAGGAAGTTATGAACGGCACCAAGACCCCTCAAGAAGCGGTTGATTGGCTTGCAACAGAAGCGGATCGCATTCGTCAGCAATAAATAACAAGATGGAATAGGCGGGGGAAGGCTGTACGCAGCCTTCCCCCGCCTCGCTTACACCCTGTCCCGTTGAGGTTTTCCTGTGAATTTGCTTTATCTTCAATCTGTCATGCATATTCTGGCAGAGATAGACCGCACGCAATCTGATTCTATTCTCAAGGCAGCTGACTTGATGGCTGAGTCGATTGCCTCTGACGGACTGGTTTATATCTTTGGAGCCGGACATTCCGCTTTACCGGCGGCTGAGGTATATCCAAAATGCGGCAATATCGTTGGTTTTCAATCCTTGTTGGATGTCAGCCTGGTTTACTTCACGAATGTGATTGGCAGCAATGGAGTCTCGCAATTCACCTATCTTGAACGCTCAGAAGGATACGGGCAGGCTATTCTTGAAAGTTATGTCTTGAGGAACACAGATACGTTCTGGGTCTTCTCGCAATCAGGCGTCAATGGACTGGTGGTGGAAACCGCACGTATCGCGCATGAAAAAGGTTTGAAGGTCGTTGCAGTTACCTCGCTCGCACAATGTCAACAGGCTTCGCCGCGTCATTCCAGTGGGAAACGGATTACCGATTATGCTGATGTTGTGATCGATAACTGCGTTCCAATTGGAGATGTGACCCTCACACTGGATGGAGTGACAGACCCCATTGGACCTGCTTCCACGGTTGCCGGGGTCGCAATTGCCAATACACTGGTTGTGGAAACGGCTCGTGCCCTGGTGCGCCGCGGGTATTCCCCGATTGTGAATCCCTCGCTCAACGCACCCAATGCAGCCGCCCACGCCGAAGTGCGGATGCGATCTGCCCTGGCAGAATTTCGGCGGCGCACTCAGCGTGTGGATTAAGGAGCAGATCATGGCATTACCCAAACGATTATCCCGACAGCAGCGAGAGGACCTGGGGGTTGGCATCTTCCTGATTGCACCAGCCGCCATTATCATGGCTGCGATCACTTTATATCCACTGATCAGTTCCTTTTGGATCAGTCTTCACACTTGGGATCTGCTCAAACCCAATCTGGGTCATCCCTTTGTCTGGTTTGAGAATTATCTTTTCGTTTTGCGTGACGAGACGTTCTGGCAAAGTGCCCGTATTACACTGATGTTTGTGATTGGTGCCGTCACATTGGAGATCACTCTCGGGTTGGCTTTGGCGCTTTTGCTCAATCGTGAGTTTTGGGGGCGCAATCTGGTCCGCATGTTGGCCTTATTGCCATGGGCTATTCCAGGGGTTGTCAATGGAATCATGTGGAAATGGATCTTGAATCCCGCCTATGGGTCATTGAATGGACTATTATATTCATTTGGAATTATCAAGGAATATATCGTTTGGTTGGGGGATCCGGAACTTTCTTTGTTGATGGTTATTCTGGCGGATGTGTGGAAGGAAACCCCTTTCATAATGCTCCTGTTTTTGGCGGCCCTTCAGACCATTCCTAAAGACTTATACGAGGCGGCCAGGGTGGATGGTTCCAACGCCTTGCAATCTTTGTTTCGTATTACCATTCCACTCATCAGCCCCACATTATTTGTGGCTTTGTCTCTGCGTACGATCTGGGCGCTGAAAAGTTTTGATTTGATCTACACGATCACAGCAGGTGGTCCATCTGGTGGCACCACGGTTGTTGGATATTACACCTACTTAAAAACCTTTATCAGCCTTAATTTGGGACGAGGCGCAGCGGTTGCCTATTTGATGACTCTGGTTGTAGGCGTGCTGGTGATTTTCTATCAAAAGGCACTTTACCGAGAGGTGAAATACTAATGGAAACGGCATCAACTCCTGCAACACTATCCCGGAATCAAAATCGTAAGTTGATTGTCCGTACTCAACGTGTTATTGAGCAGATCATTATATATCTGCTGGTCTTGATGTTGGTCTTTGCTGTGGTTGCCCCATTTGCGTGGATGATTTTATCCAGCATTTCTCCCCAGACCGAGCTGTCCGCGGTTCCGCCTCACTGGATACCCAATGAACCAACGTTTGAACGTTATCGTGCCCTTTTTCTGGGCGCCCAATCAAATGGGGCTGCCCTGCCTGCTGGCGTTGATAAGTTTATTCGAGGATTTGTCAGTTCCATGGTGGTAAGTGTCGCCACGACAGTGATTTGTGTCGTGACCGGTTCGATGGCCGCATATGCTCTTGCCCGTCTGCCCATTCCCGGCAAGAATAAATTCATGGTGGGCATCTTAAGCTCTCAAATGCTGCCGGTGATTGTGATCGTCATTCCGCTTTATCTATTGATGCAGCAATTCAAAATGATGGATTCGTGGCGAGGGCTGATCTTGTTGTACTCAGGGTTCATGTTGCCCACCGTGATTTGGATCATGTATAGTTATTTTCTTACCATTCCGCAGGATTTGGAAGAAGCCGCCATGATTGATGGTTGTTCACGTATCGGTTCGTATGTGCGGGTGATTTTGCCACTCTCTGGTCCGGGGTTGGTGGCTGTTGCGGCATTTACATTTCTTTCATCGTGGAATGAGTTTTTTATGGCACTGATTTTTTCCGCCTCCAATGCCAAGACCATTCCGGTCGTTGTGACGGAATTCAGCTCACAATTTGGTACTGATTATGGCTTGATGGCAACAGGCGGTGTGATTGGTTCCGTTCCACCGCTGATCCTGGCCTTTTTATTGCAACGGTATATTGTTGCAGGACTGACGGCGGGAGCGGTAAAAGGCTAAGCCCATACAAAAGGACGGTCGCACTGAGCGACCGTCCTTTTTTGTTTAAGTGTAAGGGGTTCTATCTTGAGAAAACGATTTGACCCGCAATCAAGGTGTGTCTCACCTCTCCCAGGGGCGTGATTAAGACCAGGTCTGCATCAGCGTCAGGGGCAATGCGCCCCTTGTTGGGAAGGTTAAGCAATCGTGCCGGGGTGCTAGTTAATGAAGGAATGACCTCCTCCACCTTGAGACCATACCATTTCAACATATTTTGAAGGGCAATATCATGGGTAAGGATGCTGCCAGCTAACGTCCCATCTGCCAGCCGTGCAGAGGCTTCGTCAACTGTGATGTCAAAACCGCCAAATCGATATTGTCCCGGAGGCATTCCCATTGCACCCATTGCATCTGTAACCAATGCAATTCCCTCAGCACCCCTGGATTGCCATGCCAGCTTGACCATGGCCGGGTGACAGTGGATTCCATCGACAATCAGACCGGCGATGATGGAAGGATGAGTCAGAAAGGCGCCTGGCAGCCCCGGGTCGCGGTGGAGCAATGGTGACATGGCATTGTATAAGTGGGTAAGGCATCGGACGCCGGTTGTAAACGCTTTCTGTGATTGTTCATAATTCGCCATGGAATGCCCGGCGCTGACGATCACGCCGCGTTCACACAACTCCGTAATTAACTCTTTTGCACCATCCAATTCCGGGGCGAGAGTAACCAGCCAGATTCCATTTTCCCTGGAAAAGTCTTTGACCTTGTCCACCTCAGGGACTTGGAGAAAATTTGGATTATGGGCTCCCTTTTTTTGTTTGTTAAGGAACGGTCCTTCGGTATGCAGTCCAAGTGGTAGTGCGCCAACCCAGCCGCGAGGAGGACCTTGTTTCAAGAGAGCCATGGCTGTTCGAACCGTTTCCAAGGGAGAGGTAATGATGGTGGGTAGAAAACTGGTTGTGCCGTATTGGGGTAGTTGCCGGGCAACCTCCCAGATGGCAGATGGATCATCGGTGAAGTCCATCCCAAACCCACCATTGATCTGGATGTCGATCCACCCTGGGGTGACAATTAAGCCGCTTGCGTCGATGACTCTGCCTTCCGGTCGTTGTCCCTCAAATCGTCCAATCTCTTTAATTTTCCCATTCGCAAGACGAATCAGTGCATCAGGAATGATACCGGTTGGTGTAATGGCGTCTGCGTGAATGATGCTGATGTCTGTCATTTTCAACCTTTTTTAGGTTTAATTATAGCACCTGTATTTTTTACTTCATTTTAGATTTTAAAGTAAGCGATCGAATTTGCGAGCGAACATACTCCCATATTATGGGGGTATGTTCGCTTTTTAACTCAATATTTTGTGGTTTTATGTTGCGTTATTAGCCTGTCAGTGCACATTGGTAAAGTTCACCGGGCGCAAGGAGAACAGGGGCGATTTCTCGTTCATTCGCCATTCTCTGCAGCAGGTACAGGGCTGCTCGTGCGCTTGCCAACGCATCCTGAATCGGACAGGCTCTATCCAATGAGATCGTTCGCAGTACCCCGTATGGCGATCAAGAATAGTAGTATTTCTTTTTTCATTCCAACTTCCGAGGGGGCAGGATATTTCAG
>VFQT010003859.1_pt1 | contig 13158 bp, 16 predicted proteins | sample 3512381 | NCBI WGS metagenome assembly VFQT01 (sample SAMN10412376, study PRJNA504923) | tailings metagenome | isolation source: Relicate 2 Philex TSF3 active mining site | place: Philippines: Tuba, Benguet | collected 2017-08-29 | reverse complement strand
GGGATTTTTTGTAGCCCGTAGGGGAATCGAACCCCTCATTCCTCCGTGAAAGGGAGGCGTCTTAACCGATTGACCAACGGGCCGTTCCGTTTAAGGTGTGCAAAGATAAGTTCTTATGGAATTATGACAAAAAAAAATGAATAGTTCTTACCTTTGGCCCACGAAAAAAGACAAAAGCAATCAATTATGAGTACAGTTAAAGTAGCCATCAACGGATTTGGTAGAATAGGACGACTAGTTTACCGTCAGATCTTCAACATGCAAGGTATTGATGTTGTAGCCATTAATGACCTTACCAGTCCCTCAGTTCTAGCCCACCTTCTTAAATACGATACCGCTCAAGGCCGTTTCGAACAGGATGTAAAGGCTACCGAAAACTCAATTGTAGTAAACGGACACGAAGTAAAAATCTATGCGCAAAAAGATCCAGCACAAATTCCATGGGGAGCTCATGAAGTAGATGTAGTATTAGAGTGCACTGGATTTTTCACTGATAAAGATAAGGCTGCAGCTCACCTGACTGCCGGCGCTAAGAAAGTCGTTATTTCTGCTCCTGCTACAGGCGACCTTAAAACTGTTGTTTTCAATACCAACCACGAAATTCTGGATGGCTCTGAAACCATCATCAGCTGTGCATCTTGCACCACCAACTGTCTCGCTCCAATGGCTAAAGTATTGGAAGAGCAATTTGGTATCGTTGCTGGTTTGATGACCACTGTTCACGCTTATACCAATGACCAAAATACACAAGACGCTCCTCACCCTAAAGGTGATTTGCGCAGAGCTAGAGCCGCTGCTCAAAACATTGTGCCTAACAGCACTGGTGCTGCAAAAGCAATTGGATTGGTGCTTCCTTCATTGAAAGGAAAATTAGACGGTACTGCACAGCGTGTGCCTACACTTACTGGTTCATTGACTGAGTTGACTGTAGTTTTGGGTAAAAAGACTTCTGTTGAGGAAATCAATGCTGCTATGAAAGCTGCTGCGAATGAAAGCTATGGCTACACCGAAGATGAAATCGTTTCAGGTGATGTAATCGGCATGAGCTATGGTTCATTGTTCGATGCAACCCAAACTAAGGTGTTGACAGTAGGTGAACAGCAATTGGTGAAAACCGTAAGCTGGTACGATAATGAAATGAGCTATGTTAGTCAGCTTGTCCGTACTGTTCACTATTTCGCGCAATTGATATCGAAATAATTAAACAAATAACCAAACCCGGCAGTCGACCACTGCCGGGTTTCTTTTTTTAAAGCCCTATACCATGAGTAACTTCAACCAATACAATTTCAAAGGAAAAAAAGCTTTGGTGCGTGTCGACTTCAACGTGCCTTTAAATGAGAATTTTGAAGTGACCGATGATACCAGGATGCGTGCAGCTATTCCTACCATTCAGAAAATATTGAAAGATGGTGGCTCTGTTATATTAATGAGCCACTTAGGTCGTCCAAAAGAGGGCCCAACCAACAAATACTCACTCTTCCACCTCGTTGCTCATTTGCAAAAACTGATTGGCAACGATAATGAAGTATTTTTTGCTTCAGATTGTATCGGCGAACCTGCAACAACTGCAGCCAACTTGCTCGAAGCTGGTGATGTGCTGCTTTTAGAAAACCTTCGCTTCCACAAAGAAGAAGAAAAAGGTGACGCAGGCTTTGCAGAACAACTGAGCAAACTGGGTGATGTATATGTCAACGACGCTTTCGGAACTGCACACAGGGCACATGCTTCAACTGCCATCATTGCAGATTATTTCAGCAAAGAATCAAAAATGTTTGGTTTGTTGATGGAAGGTGAAGTGAAGAGTGCTGAAAAAGTTATGCTTCAAGCTGAAAAACCTTTCACAGCTATCATCGGTGGGGCAAAGGTTTCAGATAAGATTTTGATTATTGAAAACTTGTTGGAAAGAGCAACAGATATCATCATTGGTGGTGGCATGGCCTACACCTTCTGGAAAGCACAAGGAAAAGTTATTGGTAATTCTTTGTGCGAAGATGATCGCTTGACACTTGCTGCTGAACTGATGCAGAAAGCGGAAGCAAAAGGTGTAAAAATTCATTTGCCAATGGACAGCACCATTGCAGATAAGTTTGCAGCAGATGCCACAACAACCAACTGTGAAAGCTATGGCATTCCATCAGGTTGGATGGGCTTGGATATTGGTGTTAAAGCAAGAGCTGATTTCAGGGAAGTGATTCTGAGCAGCAAAACCATTTTATGGAACGGACCAATGGGTGTCTTTGAAATGGAAAAATTCCAGGCTGGTACCAAAGCCATTGCCGAGGCAGTAGCAGAAGCTACAGGCAAGGGTGCATTCTCCCTGGTAGGTGGTGGTGATAGCGTCGCAGCTGTCAACCAATTTGGCTTTAATGATAAAGTAAGTTATGTATCTACAGGTGGTGGCGCCATGCTGGAATTCTTTGAAGGAAAAGAACTTCCAGGCATAGCAGCCATCAATAAATAGCCGTTCATCCCAATTTGTTGCACCTGATGCAACCTTTTAGGCAAATCTGCTATCTTTATTCATAAACCTAATTTTTTTAAAAAATGAGCACACGTAATATTGTATTGCTTTCGGTACTCGGACTTCTTGTTTTGTTGGTAGGTTATGGCTGTAATGGTTATAACGGTTTGGTTCAAAAGGACCAAAATGTAAAGGGGAAATGGGCCAATGTAGAAAGTGACTACCAGCGCAGATCAGACCTGATTCCTAATCTTGTCAATACTGTAAAAGGAGCTGCCAACTTTGAGCAGGAAACCATCACACAGGTAATTGAAGCAAGGGCAAAAGCAACTCAAACAACTATTAAAGCAGATGATTTGAGTCCAGAAAAGATTGCTTCTTTCCAAAAAGCACAGGGTGAACTCAGTGGCGCAATTGGACGTTTGTTGGTATCTGTTGAGCGTTACCCAGAATTGAAGGCAACTGAAGCATTTAGAGATTTGCAAGCACAAATTGAAGGGACTGAAAACCGCATCAAAGTTTCGCGTAACGACTTTAATACTGCAGTTCAAGACTACAACACGAGCGTAAAAAGATTCCCAATGGTACTTTTTGCAGGCATGTTTGGTTTCACTGAAAAAGGATATTTCACAGCAGACGCTGGCGCTGAAAAAGCTCCGACAGTCGACTTTAATAAATAAGCAGTGGGCATATTTGATTTTCTTTCAAATAAAAAGAAGTCCTTCTTCACCAAAGAAGAAGAGGAACGGATGGTGGAAGCCATCCGTTCTGCTGAAAAGCAGACCAGCGGTGAGATCAGGATTTACATGGAGCAGCATTGTGCCTACATCAATCCTCTTGACCGTGCCAAGGAAATTTTTGGTGAACTGGAAATGCACAAGACCAAAGATCGCAATGCTGTGCTTTTGTACATAGCCACAAAAGATCATCAATTGGCGCTTTTGGGCGATGAAGGCATCTATCAGAAAATGGGACAAGTGTTTTGGGACAATGAGGTAAAACTTATGTTAGCTGAATTTAAACAACATCATTTCATTGATGGTGTTTGTCACATCATTGGAGACATCGGTGAAGCACTTAAAACAAACTTTCCTTACGCATCAGATGATAAAAACGAATTAGACGACGGTATCGTCTACGGAAAATGATAAAAAAACTTTCCCTCATATTGCTCTTGTTTTCTTTTTCGTTTGTGCAGGCACAAATTGAAAAAGATTTACCTGCAAGACCCAGTCCACCTCGACTGGTAGTTGATTATACCAACACGCTTTCACACGACCAGACCGAAGCATTGGAAAATAAGCTAGTTGCGTTTGACGATAGTACTTCAACTCAAATTGCAGTTGTCATTATTGAAAGTACAGGTGATTATGACATCTCTGATTTTGCTGTCGCCTTAGGCCGTGCATGGGGCATAGGTAATAAAGACATCAATAATGGTGTATTGTTGCTAGTCGCAAAGAATGACAGAAAAATGTGGATTGCCACAGGATATGGAGTAGAAGGTGCTCTTCCTGATGCTACTGCAAAAGATATTATTGAAAGTGAAATCAAACCCAATTTCAGGGAAAATGATTTTTATCGTGGACTGGATGAGGGCACAGATGCCATCATTGCTGCGACTAAAGGTGAATATACCGCACCAGAAAATTATCGAAAGAGAAATGATAAAGAAGGTATACCTGCAATAGTAATTCTAATCATTGTATTTATCATTATCGCTATTATCAAAAAAGGTGGTGGAGGCGGACACTACAACAGAAGAGGATACCGCAACAACGTACCCGGTGCTATCTGGTGGTTAGGCAGCGGCGGATTTGGGGGCGGAAGCTTTGGCAGTGGTGGAGGAAGCAGCAGCGGTGGCGGATTTGGCGGATTCGGGGGAGGTAGCTTTGGCGGTGGTGGTTCCGGCGGTAGCTGGTAATTTAGCCCAATCCAAATTCTTGATGTAATTCAGGAATTTGTACATCAATAAACCCTTTTCTCAACAACCTTTCTTTAAAATCATCTTGCACGTTGGGTTCTCCATGTACAAGGAACAGTTGCTTGACTTGTTTCGGATCCTGACTGGCTAAATACTGTGAAAGATCTTCATAGTCGCCATGCGCACTCATACTTCTTATCCCTCCAACCTCAGCATGCACTTCATGTGGCACTCCATAAATTTTTACTTCTGATCTTCCAGCTAATAATTTAGCCCCTAAGGAATGCGGTTCACAATAACCGGTCATGAGTATTGCATTTCTTGAATTCTCAATATTGTTACTGATATGGTGTTTAACACGACCCGCATCAGCCATACCGCTTGCAGAAATGATAACACAAGGCTCACTTCTAAAATTCAACATTTTAGATTCCTCTACCGATTTGATGTATTTTAAACCAGGAAAACCAAATGGATCTTCATCTTTTTCAAGCACCTTTTGAATTCTGTCGTTAAAATACTGCGGGTAACTTTTAACAATTTCTGTAGCGTGAATACTAAGCGGACTATCGACAAAATAATCAACTTGCGGCAATCTTCTTTCTAAATCCAACTGGTTCAGTGCATATAACAACTCTTGCGTGCGACCAACACTAAATGCAGGTATAATTAACTTACCTCTTTTCTTGATGCAAGTTTTCTCAATCCATTCCAATAAATTATCCGGTGTTGCTTGGTGCAAGTCATGTAGAGAGTTACCATAAGTCGATTCAAGTATTATTATATCTGATTGTTCAAAAGTGGCTGGTGATCTTAAGATAGCATCTCTGTATCTTCCTACATCACCACTGAAAGTCAGTTGCCTGGTTACATTATTTTCTTTGACACGCAGATGAACGGAAGCACTGCCAATAATATGCCCTGCATCAGTATACAATAATTCTACTCCATCTTCAATCGTATGCCAGCTTCCGTATTCAACAACAGAAAAAAGTTGCATAGCCATCTCAGCATCTTCAGTAGTATACAAAGGCTTCAACAGAGATTGTCCTTCTAATCTTCTTCGTTTATTGATGTATTTGATTTCATCTTCTTGAATCCCAGCAGAATCTTCCAGCAATACACCAGTCAGTTCTCGGGTTGCAGGTGTGGCATATATCTTTCCCTTAAAACCATCTTTCACCAATTTCGGTATCAAGCCGCTGTGATCAATATGCGCATGTGAAAGTACCAGCACATCAACTTCCCGTGGCTCAAACCCCCAATGTCTATTTAGAGAATCAGTTTCTTTTCCCATGCCCTGGAACATACCACAATCCAGTAATATTTTTTTCCCATTACTCAGTGTCAACAGATGTTTTGAACCAGTTACACACCTGGCAGCACCATGAAAACTTATTTTCATCTTATCCCTTTTTTTGTTTTTGTTTGAACGTCCAGGTAATCCTAAACTCCGCTATACAATTTCCTTGCTCATCATAACCTTGAGACAAAGCCTCACAAGTAACCCCTTCTCCAGTCGAAATAGCCTGTTCAACAGCTAGTTTAATTTTATCTCCATCTGCACATTTGAAGATGATTTTACCCACAGCTTTTTTATGAAATGCAGCTTGCATATTAAAAACCAACATTGAAACCGTGGGATGCTTATCAGTAGTATGCACCAGCGCCAATACGCCTGACGCCATTTCTGCTGCCATAGCCAAACAGGCAAAGTAGATGGATTTGAATGGATTTTTTGAAAACCAACTGTACCTTATTCCGATACTAGAAGTATGTTCGTCGACCTGCAACACACGAACGCCTGAAAACAATGCTGCAGGCAAAGAGGTGAGCATAAACAACCTGAACCAAAATGGGCTCTTTAATTTATAGAGCAGTTGATGTTGTTGCATAGCTTGACTTGTCTTTATTCAAGCTACGAAAGTTCAGGCGTAATTGAACAAGACTACTAAAAAAAACAACAATCAGTATGAATGCGCAAACTATTGTACAAGTAATTTAAACATAGATGCATCTCCCAAATAACCTTCCAATTCATCTCCTACTACACATTCACCAACACCTTTAGGTGTTCCAGTAAAAATTACATCTCCAATGTTCAAGGAAAAATAATTAGAAACATGTGATATGATTTTATCAAAATCATGAATCATGTCTTTTGTATTGCCGAGCTGAACGACTTCACCATTTTTTTTCATGGAGAAAACAATATTCTTTTTATCAGCTATGCTAGAGATTGGTTGCCAAGCGCCAATTACAGCAGAATTATCCCATGCCTTGGCTTTTTCCCAGGGTAAACCTTTTTTCTTCAATTCACTTTGTATATCTCGTGCTGTGAAATCTATACCGACAGAAATTGCATCGTAATAATTCTTTGCAGCTTTCTCCTGAATATATTTTCCGTTTTTGCTGATGCGCAAAACCACCTCACACTCGTAGTGCAATTCATTGGTGAACTCAGGATAATAAAAGGGACTATTAGCTTGAAGCAAAGCACTTTTAGGCTTCATGAAAATTACTGGCTCTTCAGGCACTTCATTACCCAACTCTTTTGCGTGTTCTACATAATTTCTGCCAATACAAAGAAATTTCATTTATCCAGATTTAGATTGCTGCAAAATAACAAAGAATGTATGACACCTAAAACTCTAAATTGTTGACAGCCCCCATTGTCCTCTCAATCCCCATCAGCACAAACTCTTCAATGGCTTGAACGGAACGGTCAATTTTAGCTTTCACCATAGGTAACTGCTCCTGATACCATTTCCCCAATACATAATCAACTTGTCTGCCTTTGGGAAAATCATTGCCAATACCAAATCTCAATCGAGGATACTGTGTTGTGCCTAACAACTCCTGAATACTTTTTAATCCATTATGCCCTCCATCACTTCCCGCAGATTTGATTTTTATTTTATTGATAGGTACAGCCAATTCATCTACTAAAACAAAAATATGTTGTGCGTCAATCTTTTCTTTATCCATCCAATACTTGACAGCCCTTCCACTGAGATTCATGTAAGTAGTAGGCTTTATGCAAATAAGCTTTCGCCCTTTGATACTGATTTCTGTTTTATCAGCTAATCTGTCAGCAGTAAAAAATGTATTGTGTTTAGCTGCAAAAGCATCCAGAATATCAAAACCAATATTGTGCCTGGTATGTGCATACTCAGATCCAATATTTCCCAACCCTACTATCAGAAATTTATTCATAAAAAAAGCCCCATGGTTATCATGGGGCTATAAAGATAAAACTTTGGTCTTATTTCTTGGCAGGAGCTGCAGCAGCTTCTTCCTGCTTCAACTGACGTGTCATGGTTACAGAAGCAATTGGAATACGAGGAGAGTTCATAATCTCAAAGTTATCCGCTTTAATGTCCTGTACACGAATGTTGGCATTCAATTCCAAGCTAGTAAGGTCTACTTCAATGTTCTCTTTCAAGAATTTAGGAAGACATTTTACTTTTACTGATTTCAACCTCAATTCAAGCTTACCACCCGCTTTCACACCGGCAGCAGTACCTGTAAACTTCAATGGAATAGTAGCAGTAACTTTTTTGTCTTCAACCAATTCTAAAAGGTCGATGTGCGTTAACGCATCAGTTACTTTGTCAAATTGCAGGTCCTTCAAAATGCAGGTGTAAGATTTACCATCGATCTTCATCTCCACCAACTGGAAGTCGGGTGTGTAGACAAACGGCTTCAGGGCAAGTGATTTAGCTGCAAAGTTAACCTCTTGTGCACCCCCGTAAATTACACCAGGTACCATGTCTTGAGAGCGAAGCTGGCGGGCGGCTGATTTGCCAGTTGCGGTCCTCAATTGTCCTTCGATTGTAATCGTTTTCATTATATAGTATTTAAAAATGACGTTGTTGAACCGTCTTATTTATTCCTCATTTGAGAGTGAATAAACAAGCTGGTTATGCTTTGGTTTTCATAGGCGTTCTTGATGGCCGAAGCGAAGAGGTTGGCTACGCTTAAAACTTTCAGCTTCGACGATTGTCCCCTTAAAGGGATAGTGTCACAAACCACCAGTTCTTCCATCACACTGTTCTCAATATTCACGTAGGCATTTCCACTTAGAACAGGATGTGTGCAAAGCGCTCTAACACTGCGTGCGCCCTTGTCTTTCAACAGTTTAGCTGCTTTAGACAGGGTGCCGGCTGTATCACATATATCATCAATTAAAACGATATCACGATCAGCTACTTCCCCAATGACCACCATGCTGGCGATCTCATTTGCTCTCTTTCTGTGCTTGTCGCAGATAACCATTTCAACATTGAAATAGCTGGCCACTTCACGGATCCTGTTCGCACTTCCCACGTCGGGGGCCGCAAAGGTAAGGTTTTCCAGCTGAAGATCGCGTATGTAAGGGATAAAAATTGCCGAGCTATCGAGGTGATCTACCGGAATATCAAAATATCCCTGGATTTGAGGCGCATGCAAATCCATGGTTATAATCCTATCGGCACCGGCCGCTGTAAGGATATTGGCTACCATTTTAGAGCCAATTGCCACCCTGGGCTTGTCTTTCCTATCCTGACGGGCATACCCATAATAAGGTATTACCGCAATGATTTTATAGGCAGATGCCCTTTTGGCTGCATCGATCATTAACAGCAATTCCATGAGATTATCCCCCGGCGCAAACGTGCTTTGCACTAGGAAAACATAATCCCCTCGAATACTTTCGAGGAAAATCGGCTGGATTTCGCCGTCGCTGAACTTCTGAATGCTGATTTTACCTAAGGATCCGCCATAAGCGGCGGCAATCTTTTCTGCCAGGTATTGTGAGCTGGTACCAGAAAAGATCTTACAAGAGGGACCTACGCGTTGCATAATTAAAGGAATGTGCGGCGAAGATAACGAAAGTTGTGTTCAAGGAATTGGACGTTGATAAGTGATGAACATCTTTTAAAAAACTGTTGAAAAAAATGAACAAGACTCAAATAAAAAACTGGAACCCAGACGACCGCCCAAGGGAGAAAATGAGGTCAAAAGGACCTTTGCAAATGACAGATAGTGAACTTCTGGCCATCTTGATTCAAAATGGCACAAGAAACTTGTCGGCTATGGAACTTGCCAAACAATTACTTGAACGATGCACCCATCAACTGGGAGCGCTAGCCAGGTTATCCACCCGCGAACTCATGAAAACACATGGAATTGGCATGGCCAAAGCAGTCACCATTCAAGCTGCCTTAGAACTTGGGAGAAGGCGACAGGCAGCAGAATACCTTCAAACCGAAGCCATCAACAGCAGCAATGCAGTCGCCCGTTTCCTCCAAGCCAAGCTAATGGACCTCTCCCATGAAGTCTTTGCTGTACTTTTTCTGAATCGTGCACACAAAATCAAACATTTTGAAATCATCAGTTCGGGTGGGATGACGGGAACCATAGCAGACCCTCGTATCATACTTAAAAAAGCTTTGGAAGAAGAGGCAGTAAGCATCATTCTTTGCCACAATCATCCTTCTGGCAACTTAAAACCGTCAAAGGCCGATGAAGAAATTACATTCAAAATTAGAAATGCTGCCAAGTTTTTCGACATCCAAGTTTTGGATCATATTATTGTTAGTACTGAAGGTTATTTCAGTTTTGCAGATGATGGGATGATGTAGGCTATAATGATGACCAAAGGCAGTCGCTTTCCTGACGCAATGCAAATATTTTGGTTTAATTTAGTCCCGATAGATTTAATCCACAACTCAATATCAATTATGCATAGCGAACACATCAATCCGCAAATTTTTATCGACAATAGAAAGCGATTTACCGCTGCAATGGAAAAAAACAGCATTGCCATTTTTAACAGCAATGATGAAATCCCATCGAATGGTGATGCGCTATACCCCTATAAACAAAATACCGATTTGTATTGGCTGACAGGCATTAGACAAGAAGATACCATGCTTGTACTTTATCCAGATCATCCAGATAAGAAATACAGAGAAGTGCTGGTGTTGGTCAGACCCAATGAATTGAAAGAAAAATGGGATGGCAAAAGACACCGTGCTAACGAAGCGACTGCACTATCGGGTATTCAAACAATCGTCTGGTTAGATGTTTTGGATGGATTGCTTCAACCCATGATTCACTTGGCGGATAACATTTATTTGAATACAAACGAAAACGACCGCAAGGCTAACTTATTAGCAGTAAGAGATTATCGCTATGCTCAAGAAATGCAAGCGCGATATCCGCTTCACAATTACAAACGCGCTGCAAAAATCATGCGCGATCTTAGGGCGATAAAATCACCGTTGGAAGTTGCCGTTCTGCAACAAGCGATTGACATCACTGAAAAAACGTTTAGAAGATTATTGAAGTTCATCAAACCTGGGGTTTGGGAAAATGAAATAGAGGCGGAGATTTACCATGAGTTCATGATGAACCGTTCAGCTGGGCCGGCCTATACCTCAATTATTGCGGGTGGCGACAGAGCAAGAACCCTTCATTATATTGCCAATAACCAGCAATGCAAAGATGGTGAATTGGTCTTGATGGATTTTGGTGCAGAATATGGCGGCTACTGTGCAGACCTAACGAGAACTGTCCCGGTAAATGGAAAATTCACCAAACGCCAGAAAGAAGTTTACAATGCTTGTCTACACTTGCACGACTATGCAAAAAGTTTATTAAAACCAGGTATCACCATCAATAAGTATACCGACATGGTAGGTGATGAAGCGTCAAAAACATTTTTAAAAATTGGTTTGATCAGCAAAGCAGATGTCAAAAATGAAACACCAGACAACAGAGCTTACCGCAAATATCTCTATCATGGCATTTCACATCACTTAGGCATTGATGTTCATGATTTAGGCACCAAGACTGAACCTATTAAACCAGGCATGGTATTTACAGTTGAACCCGGCATCTATATTGAAGAAGAGCAAATGGGCGTTCGTATTGAGAACAACATTTGGATAACTAAAACAGGCAACAAAGACTTGTTCAAAAACATTCCCATCAAGGCTGAGGAAATTGAGCAATTGATGAAAAAATAGACATGAAACAAATTCCCAATTTATTTACACTGCTCAACCTTTGCATGGGCGTCACAGCTATTGTATTGGTCTTACAAACCGATGAAACTATTTTGAATCAAGAAGGATTGGTCTGGAAAATTTATTTACCAGAAAAAATTGGTTGGGCATCCATTTGTTTATTGATTGCTGCAGTTGTTGATTTTCTGGATGGCTTTGTTGCAAGACTAATGAAATCAACTTCAGAGATGGGAAAACAACTGGATTCATTGTCGGATGTAGTTTCATTTGGCGTCGCACCAGGCTTGATGCTTTATCAATTGTTGCGCTTATCCTATGCAGCAGAACCAGACGGCTTAGATACACCTCTGTATTGGATGCTACCAGTTTTATTGGTACCGATGGCAGCAGCGTGGAGATTAGCGAGATTTAATTTGGACAGCAACGATCGTGGACATTTTGTGGGTCTGCCGGTACCGGCGGCAGGTCTATTGATTGCATCACTGCCTTTGTTGATGCTGTATAATCCATTTAATATCCAAACAATCTTATTGAACAAATGGATCTTGTATACCATAATATTTTTGGTTTCATGGTTAATGGTATCTACCCTACCCTTGCTCAACATGAAATTCAAGAACTATCAATTTGGAGCAAATAGGCCCAGGTATATTTTACTTTTTGTTTCAATACCCCTCATCGTTTTCTTGGGATGGCTTTCCATTCCAGTTATTTTCATCACGTATATTCTAGTATCTTTGCTTTTCAAAAATCAGCTCTCATGAAGTATACTGTTGCCATCAATGTGATGCCTTTGAAAGATTTGTTAGACCCACAGGGTAAGGCTGTATTAGGGGGACTTCACAACCTGGGATTGAGTCAGGTACAGGATGTAAGAATAGGAAAAAGAATCACCTTGGATGTTGAGGCAGCAGACGAAGCAGCTGCAAAAAAAATTGCTGAAGAAGCTGCTACAAAATTGTTGGCCAATCAGGTCATGGAGCATTTCGAGATCAGTGTGCTCTAAACTACACATCATTTAAAGCAAAGCTGTATGCTTTATATTGTCCCTACCCCTATTGGTAATTTAGGCGACATGACCTTCAGGGCTGTCGCGGTACTCAAAGAGGTGGACCTTATATTGGCAGAAGATACCAGGACTTCAGGTGTGTTGCTCAAACATTATGAAATCAGCAAGAGCATGTTCCCCTATCATCAGCACAATGAGCATAAGATAACAGAGCGACTTGTAGCTGATTTACTCGCAGGAAAGACCATGGCTCTGCTTACTGATGCTGGTACGCCTGGTATTTCTGATCCCGCTTTTTTTCTGGTAAGAGCTGCCATCAAAGCAGGTGTGCGCGTAGAATGTTTACCAGGAGCAACCGCTTTTGTTCCTGCATTGATCAATAGTGGATTACCATCAGATAGTTTTTGTTTTGAAGGATTTTTGCCTTTAAAGAAAGGCAGGCATACTATACTGACTGCTTTGTCACAGGAAACCAGAACCATCATACTGTATGAATCTCCTATGCGGTTAGTGAAAACACTTGAACAATTGATCACTTATTTTGGTGAAGACAGACAATGTTCAGTTGCACGTGAACTGACCAAGAAATTTGAGGAAAATAAAAGAGGGACACTCAAAGAAGTCCATGAACATTTTGCAGAAAAAGGTGTAAAAGGAGAGATTGTTATTGTAATCGCAGGACTAGAAAAATAAAGTCGATTACCACTAACTCGTTTAATCATTAAGCTTTCATGCCCTCACCTGA
>VFQT010003858.1_pt1 | contig 13160 bp, 8 predicted proteins | sample 3512381 | NCBI WGS metagenome assembly VFQT01 (sample SAMN10412376, study PRJNA504923) | tailings metagenome | isolation source: Relicate 2 Philex TSF3 active mining site | place: Philippines: Tuba, Benguet | collected 2017-08-29 | reverse complement strand
CCATACGATCCCCCCATGGACGCCCTCTCCCTGATCATCGGTCTCGTCCTTGGCGCCGCCGTCGGCAGCGCCCTCGCGCTCCTTGCGCTGCGCGCGCGGCAGACGGCCGGGCAGGCGGCGGAACAGGCTGCAGCCGAGCTCGCTCGCACCGAGTCGGCCAGCCTGAAGCAGGAGCTCTCGCAAACGCGCGAGCGGGCTTCGACCGCTGAGCAGGCGCATGCCGGCACCAAAGCCACGCTCGCTGCGGTCACGGCGCGTGCGCAGGAACTGTCCACCGCCGCCAAGGCCGAACGCGATCGCGCCGATGCCGAGGCTGCCGCTCGCGCCACGCTCCAAGCCGACTTCAGTGCGCTGCGCACCGAACTCAACGAGCGCGAGCGCAACCTGCGCGAACAGGCCGAACTGCTCACCCGTGCCCAAGAACAACTCAAGGCCACGTTCGAATCGACCGGTGCCAAGGTGCTTCAGGCCAGCGCCGAGCAGCTGCTCAAGCAGGCCCGGGAACAGTTCGAAGGCCAGAAGAAGCTCTCCGAGCAGGATCTGGCGGCACGCCAGCAGGCGATCGATGCCACGCTCAAGCCGCTGCAGGAGCAACTGGCCAAGCAGGAGGCGCTCGTCACGGCGCTTGGCGAAAAGCGCGAGGGCGATGCCAAGGCGCTTACCGAGCAACTCCGGCAGATCTCCGAACTGCAACAGGCCGCCAGCACCGCAGCGCAGCGGCTCTCAAGCGCACTCAGCGACAATCGCCAGCGCGGCCGCTGGGGCGAGGTCGCCCTGCGCCAGGTCGTCGAGATGGCGGGTCTTCAGGCCGGCATCCACTTTGACGAGCAGGCGAGCGTCGCTGGCCAAGACGGCCGCCTGCGGCCGGACATGGTGGTCAAGCTGCCCGGTGAACGCACGATCGCCATCGACAGCAAGGTGCCTCTGGCGGCCTACCTCGCCTCGATCGAGCCCACTGCGACCGATGCCGAACGCACGGCAGCGCGGGCGGCCCACGCCGATGCCGTGCGCAGCCACGTCAAGGCGCTCGCGTCGCGCGGCTACGCCGAGGCCGTGGGCGGCGAAATGGAGTTCGTCGTGCTCTTCATCCCGATCGAAAGTGCGTTCACGGCGGCCTTCGAGAGCGATCCGAGCCTTCACGCCAACGCCATGGATCAGTACGTGCTCGTCGTCACACCGAGCACGCTGTTGGCGCTGCTGCGCACCGTGGCCATGCACTGGTCCAACGTGGCGCTTGCGGAAAACGCCGCCCGCATCGGCGAGCACGCCAAGGACCTGGTCAATCGCCTTCGCACCTTTGCTGAGCACTTGGCCAAGGTTGGCACCCAGCTCTCATCGGCCACCAACGCCTACAACAAGGCCGTCGGTTCGTTCGAGTCCCGCCTGCTGCCTGGCGCCAATCGCGTGGCCGAGATGACCGCCGCCGACGCGGTCGAGGCTCCGGAACAGATCAGCGCCCTGCCCCGCCAGCTCGAACTGCCGGAGGGGCGCGTCGACGAAGCTCGTTGAAGCGACCGCCGAGCAAGCCCCAAGCAGTCGCGGCAACACGACGCGCTCCAGCATCGACCAGGCGATGACACCGGACGTCGCACGACGACGACGCTCATGCCTTCGTTCATTTGAGCTTGGTCGCGGTCACCTTGGCCGATGACTGCGAGTACTTGTCCGGATCATCAGTCTCAAGCGACGCCTTGAAGGTTCGCAAGAGGTCCGAGAGTTCGGTGAGTTGAGACTGCTGAGGAACCGGGGCACCCTTCGCTGCAGCCTTGATGGTGCGGATGTTTCGATCGATCGACTCGGCAAGTTGCCGCATCGTCGTCTGAAGTTCCCGTGACTCTTTCTTGGTGGGCTGGTCCTTGGTCATTTCCCCGGTCTTCCAGACCTCTCGCAGCCCCTTCGACTTCTCGGTCCACACGCCAACCTCGGCGGTGAAGTACTTGTTGAAGGACTCGATCGCTTTTTTCAGCAACGCCAGGTCCCTCTGGATGTCAGCCAGCTTCTTCGCCGCAGCGGGTGGCAACACGCCAGCTGGTGGCGGCGGCGGTGCAGCCTTGCCACCGGGTGGCGGCGGCGGCGTGCTCCCAGAGCCCGCACTTCGCTTGGGAGCCTTCGGTGGCACCTTCACCTGCCCGGCGACGATCGCCGCCATGGCCGACGCGACATCGGCCTGGGGCGGCCCCGTCCACCCAATGGTCTGCAAGGCTCCGGCCGTGAGCTTCATCGGCTTGCCCTGCTGCGCAAGGATGATGCTCCCGATGCCGCTCGGCGGTACGGAGGGCTGTGCACCTTGCGTGGGCGAGTACGACAGCGCCGAGGTGCCGCCGAGCAACCGCTCAGCGATCGCACGGTCGCGCCCACCGGACTTTTCCAACTGTGCTGCAAGTGCCTCGCGACGTGAAGGGCTGCCGCACCACGCATCGCTGCAACCAGTGAGCGAAGCGCTGCCGACGGTCACCAGGCCCTGGCATGCCGCCGCGACCACCGCGCTGCCATCTTCCACGTCCGACTCGACGATCGCGATCACGTCACGACCGGCGGCCTGCGCATCCTGCACCGCGAAGACCACGGCGTGCGCGTCGTTGGCCGAAAGATTGGGGGCATCAAGAAGAAGCCCGATGTCTCCTTCCCCTGCCGCTTCACGAAGTGCATCGCCGCCAGTCGACACGACCTCGGTCAGGAGGACAGGCGACGCCGGGTCCTGCATGCCGGGCCACGCCCCCGCGACAGCGGGCATGGCGACCGACCAGCTGAACGCCAGACCAAACGCTCCAACGGAGCGAACGACGGCCCGAGCGATGGGCAGAATGACTGGCGCATACTCGCACGCCATGCGACGGACCCCGGTGGACATGATGACTCCTTCTGCGGCTCACGCGCCAAGCCGTGGCGTTTGAGCGGCGCCCTGGAATCCTAATGGCAGGGCTTCCTCACGTCCACCACGGCGTGGCGGGCTTCTCCTCGATGATCGCGTCGGTCAGGAAGTCGATCGCCTTGGTCAGGCCTTCCTCGATGCTCATGAGCGCATCCTCGTGCTCGATCGAGAGCACGTGGTCGTAGCCGTAGCGGCGCAGCGTGCTCACGAAGGGCTTCCAGAACTCGTGCCCGTGGCCGTAGCCACAGGTGCGGAAGTTCCAGCTGCGCCGCGTGAGTGCCGTGTACGGCCGCGCGTCCAGGTAGCCATTGAGCGGCCCCTCGTGGCGATCGAGCTCGGTGTCCTTGGCGTGGCAGTAGAAGAGCAGCCCACGCTCACCGAGTTCGCGCGCGGCGAGGATCGGATCGATGCCCTGCCAGAAGAAATGGCTCGGGTCAAGGTTGGCGCCGAGCACCGGCTTGCCCTTCAGCCCACTGGCCTTCATCGAGCGCTCACTCAGGCGAATGAGCGTGTCGGTGTTGTAGGCACAGAAGCCCGGGTGCGCTTCCCACGCGGTCTTCACGCCATGCTTCGCGCAGAGCTTCGCCTGCTTTGCCCAATACGGCACGAGCACCTCGTCCCACTGGTACCCCAGGATCCCGGTGAAATCGTTCGGCCACGGGCAGGTGACCCAGTTGGGAGTCGCATCCTTCCGTGAGCCGCCTGGGCATCCGCTGAAGGTGATGACGATGTCAGTGCCGAGTGCGCGAGCGAGCTTCACGGCCGTCTCATACTCGTCGTGATGCGCCTTGGCGATCTTCCGGTCGGGGTGCACGGGATTGCCATGCACGGCCAGTCCGCTGAGTTCCAGATGGTGGTCGCGCAGCAACCCCTTGATCCGGTCCTGTTCCTTGGCGCTCGCCAGCACCTTGCGCGGATCGAAGAACGGCTTGCCCGGGTAGGCCCCCACCGGCAACTCGATCGCGTCGAGCCCCATGTCCGCGCAGTCACGCACGACGTCCTCGAACTTGCGACCGGTGAACAACGCTGCCATCACGCCGAGCTTCATCGAGGCCTCCTCAGGTTGAGCCCGGACGATAGTGGCTTGAAAGCCCCTTCGCCCCGGTTGCGCCGGGCCACGGCTTCACGGACAATCAGACGATGCCCTGCCCACGCACCACCACGGTCGCGGCACTCGCCGCGGCGATGGCCCTGCTGGCCATCCCTTGCGCGCCGTGCCATGGGCAGTCGCCGGCCGCGAGCCCGCCCGCTGACCCCGGCTCGTCGCCGCCGACCGAGCCAACGAGCCCACCAGCGCCGCCCACCGCCCCACCCACCGGTACAGCAACCGCACCCACATCACCAACCGCCGAGCAGCCACCCGAAGGCGCCATCCGCCGCGTGCATGTGGTCGAGAGCCGCTCGCGCGAGTTCGGCGGGTGGGTCATCGCCGACGACGACACGACCTTCACCATGCAGCGCGGCTCGACGGTCATCACCTTTGAGCACGGGCGCGTCCTGAATGTGATCGAACTGGTCGATGTGCCGGCCAGCGGCGCCACCGGGCTCATCACCATGCGCGATGGCACGAGCGTGCGCGCGCACATCCTCGACGATGGCTTCGATGCGGTCGTCTACTCGATCGCCGGCATCCGGACCGTCGTGCCCCGCGATCGCGCCTGGCAGGTCACGCTCGATGTCGGCTTCGACGAGCGCTACCGCAAGCTCAAGGCCGCTCTGCGCGATGACGATGTGGACGGCCGTCTGGCCATGTGCCGCTGGCTTTTCGAACAGCGCGCCTATGACGAAGCGCTCACGGAAACGCGCGCGCTCATCGCCACACGGCCGATCGATGAGGCCAAGCGTCTGCTGGCCGCCATCGAAGCGCAGGTCGCCGTCTTCCGGAGCTCGCCAAGCGGCAGCGCCGCCCCGGGCGGCAGTGGCGCATCCCCCGCGCCCCGCACACCCTCGGCAGCGCTCCCCGATCGATTGCTGACGCCGGCGGAAGTCAACCTGATCCGCGTCTACGAGATCGACTTCAATCGCCCGCCGAAGGTCACGATCTCGGCCGACGCCATCAAGGAACTCATCGCCTCGCACGCCTCAAGCGACCTGATCCCCGAATCCGAGGCGGGCCGAACACGGCTTTTCACGCAGGAGCCGATCGAGCTCGTCAAGCTCATGTTCGACCTGCGCGCGCGCGAGCTCTATGACCGCATCCAGGTCGAGACCGAACCGCACGCGCTGAACGTGTTCCGGACCAAGGTGCACAATGCGTGGCTCCTTGGCAACTGCGCCACGAGCCGCTGCCATGGTGGCCTCGACGGTGGGAACTTCTTCCTGCACGCCCGCAACGGCAACAGCGACTCGGTGCGCTACACGAACCTGCTCATCCTGCTCGAGTCGCGCTTTGATGGCCGTCCGATGGTCGACTTCGACCAGCCCCACGATTCGCTGCTCGTGCAGCACGCGCTGCCGCGCGCGAGCGCCCGGTTTCCCCATCCCGACGTGCCGGGATGGAAGCCTGTCTTCGACCGTACCAACGAGCGGCTCATGGCCGATTGCGAACGTTGGATCGCCAGCATGCACCGGCCGCGTCCGGAGTACCCTGTCGACTTCGATCCCCCGTCCCTCCGCTCGCCCGACGCCGGCGACCTGAAGGATGTCCCCGAGTCCCGCTGAACAGTTCTTCCCACGGCACCCACCATGAACCGCACCCTTGCCGCCTGCTGCCTCGTCACCCTGCTCGCCGCCTGCACCGATCCGCAGGCCCGCAACCCCGAGGAAGCCACCACCGCGATCCGCACGTGGGGCCAGAAGCTCGCCGCCGCCAACGATGCTGAGACGCTCGACGAGCGCATCGAGCAGTGCCGCACGGCGGCGCAGCGACTTGCGTCGATCCCCGGTGCGAGCAGCGAGCAACAGAACGCCGCGGCCCTGATCGCCGCGCGCGGATTCCTGCAAGCCGCGACCTTCGGCATGCAGAAGGTCGACGACATGATGGCTCAGGACCGTGCCGCTCGCGCGATGATCGCGGGCCTGCTGCCTGACATGGTCGTCGCGGGTGCCGCGCTTGAAGCGATCGGCGCCACCAACCTCGCTCCGATCGCGGCCGAGCTCGAACGGCTCGCCACGACCTTCGAGGCCGGCGGGGTGCTCGAAGGCATCGATGCCGTCGCGCTCGCAGCGAAGGCCGAGGAACTCAAGGCGGCGGCGGCCACGCTGCAGGCCACCTCGGAGTCGCGCCTGGCTGAAGCCCGTGAGCGCATGGATGCCTCGCGCAGCGAATCACCGATGGGCCGCGTGAGCGCCAGCGACGAGGCCCTCGGCATGACGCTCGAAGCGCGCGAAGCCGCACGCGACGGCATGGTTGCAGAAGTCACGTACGAGGCCCTTGCTGCGACCGCGATGGAACTTGCCTCGATGGCCGATGCCGACCAGAACTTGGGCGCCGCGCTCGAGCGGGCGGCCCAGTCAGTCGCCGCCGAGGCCAAGCGCCTGAAGGATGCTGCCAAGGAGAACGCCGAAGCGCTTGAGGTCATGAGCGCCCAGGTCGGCGAGGCCGCCAAGGGCATCGCCGACCGTCAGGGTGATGCGCTGAAGCAGGCCGTCGAGGCCGTCGTGCAGGATCTTGAGCAGGCTGCCACCAACGCCGGTCGCGCCTCGAGCCTGCAGGGCGCAAGCGGCCAGAGCGCCCGCAACGAGCAACTCACGATCGCGCTGTTGCAGGCGCGTCTGGCTGACCTGCGAGCCAGCGCCGCCATCGCCGACGCGGCGATCGCCGACATGGCCGGCAAGGCAGGCGACGTGGCCGATGACATCGAGTTCGACGGCATCGACCCCAGCGAGCTCGTGACCGCCGCCGTCACCGCCTACAAGAGCGCCAAGGAATCGATCGACGGCAGCAGCGCGACCGAGGAATCGAAGACCGCGATGAAGGCGCAGGTCGACACCGCGATCAAGTCGCTCGAAAGCCCCGAGGACTTCGCGGCCGAGATGGCGGCCAAGGCCGGGATCGCGCTCTCGTCCGATGCGAAGAAGCCGACCAAGCGCCCGACGCGCGCCAAGGCGCCGGCCCCCGCGCCCCTTCCCGATCCGGTCGGCTTCGAGAGCGCCGAAGCGCTGCTCGAGGCGATGAAGACCAGCTACGACTCGGTCGAAGGCTTTGACCGCATCGCCAAGTGCATGTCCGGCCGCGATGAGACCTCGCGTCGTGACGGCCAGGTGCTCGGCATGCTCAGTTCGGCCATGGGGCCGCTGGTCGTGGCGATGAAGACCACCTTCGGGGCGGAAGCACTCGCGTCCCTTGGCGAATCGACCGCCGGCGCCGCCGATGCCGCCAACGCCACGCTGACCGACGTCACCGACACCGAGGCCACGCTCGTGTCAGGCGCGCAGAACACCAAGCTCTTCAAGGACGGTGACGCGTGGTTCATCGATGTGGCCTCGATGCCCCAGGAAGCGATGAGCAACCCCATGATGAAGCAGCTCGGCGCGCAGATCGGCATGATCGCAGGGCCGATGCGCGGTGCGGCCGAAGCGGTCGCCGCCAAGATCACCGCGGGTGAGATCGCCGACCCTGGTGCAGCCATGCAGGCCTTCCAGCAGGCCATGATGGGCGCGATGATGAAGGCCGCCGGTGCCGGCATGGGTGGCATGGCGGTCCCCGATGGTCCCGGTGGCATGGCGAATCCGCCCGAGATCACGAACGACGACGACATGCTGCCCTGATCGCGTGCGAACACGGTGATCTGCGACCCGCTCAGCAGCCAAACCACGGCGCGATTGCCGCATCGGTCCGACCACGCGTGACCTGTCGGACTGCGGCGCGGCGAACCAACTCGGACTCCGCGGCATCCATCGACATCGCGATCAGTCGCAGCGCAAGTGCCCGTCGACCCTCCTCCGAGCCGCGCCCCTCGCGGATCGCCGCGGCGGCGGCGTGCACGGCGTTGCGACGCGCCATATCGAGCGAGACGCGCTTGAGCGTGCTGGCCATGAACGCCTCGGCCCGGTCGGCCTCGGTCCACCCAAGCACCGTGAGCAGGTCGTAGCTCGCACCGCGGCCATCGAAGTCCGGATGGATGCCCGCCTTGCGGCTCCGCACCGTCGGAGCATTGTGCGGGCAGACCTCCTGGCAGGCATCGCAGCCGAACAGCCAGTCGCCAACCGAGTCCGCAAGCCACGCGCTGCCATCGCCGCGCTCCTCGAGCGTAAAGGTGCTGATGCACTTGGAGGCATCGACCGACCACGGCGTGATCGCCTGCGTCGGGCAGGCGTCGATGCAAGCCGTGCACGCTCCGCACGGATCAGCGCCGACGCCAGGTGCGGCGTGCGTGGGCTCAAGCTCAAGCGTCGTCAGCAGTTCCCCGAGAAGGATCCACGATCCCAACCCGGGAGCGATCCCCAGCGTGTTCTTGCCGATCCGCACGACGCCCGCGCGATCGGCGTGCTCGCGCTCGAGCACCGGCTCAAGATCGCCGCAGCGGCGAAACCCGTGGCCCGGGAACGCCTCGTCGAGCGCCTTGTGCAGCTTGAGCAGTCGCTTCTTCATGCGACGGTGGTAATCGCGGCCCCGGGCGTAGCGTGCCGTGCGGCCGCGCGGCGCCACGCTCGTATCGACTCGATCGGGACGGCCGTCGGCGTAGCGGTCCGCGACCACGATCACGCTTCGCGCACCGGGCAGCATGGTGGTCGGATCGAGCCGTGCCTCGAGTTGCTCACGAAACCACTCCATCGGTCCGTGACGGCCGGCAGCGACCCACTCGCGGATCACGTCCTCGCGCAAGGATCGCTCAAGGCGTGCCACGCCAACCGCAGCGAATCCAAGTTCGCGCCCTCGGGTCACGATCCACGCCGTGAGCTCCGGGCCTCCACGCGGCATCATGCGTGCAACCCAAGCCACGATGCCACGCGACCCGGCGGCACATCAGCGATCACGCCGCCCTGCCCCGTGCACGCCGCGGCCGCGGCATAGCCCGAGCGCACCGCGCCCTCCATCGTGGCCGGCCAGCCGGTGGCGGTCCAGTCGCCAGCAAGGAAGAGATTGGAAACGCCGCCGGCGATCGGATCCGGCACGGCCTTGGGCCGCAACCGATCGATGCCGGGCACGCACGCGAAGGTCGCGCGCTTCTCCTTCACGGCACGCACGGCAACGGGTTCGAGCCCACGCACGCGCGGCAGCGCCCACGCCATGTCGGCAAGCACGCGTGACACGATTTCGGCTTCGTCGAGGGCCATCCATGCACCCGCGCCGCTGATCACCGCGTGGAGGTGCTCGCGACCGTCCTCGCCTTGCTTGCGGAAGAGCCATTGCGTCGCGCGGCCCGGCAGCACCAGGTGCGGCGTGTCCATGACCGGGTGGTCGAAGAAAAGATGCACGCCAAGGATCGGGCTGAACGGCACGGCTTCAAGATCCCTCAGCCGGGCATCTGCGCGGCGCAGCGTGTCGCTGGAGAGCTTGGCGAGCCGATCCGGCGGCACGCTCGAAATGACCGCACTGCACTCGACGATCCCATCGTCGGTCGTCACGCCGGTGATGCGCCGACCGTCGTAGTTCAGCGCCATCGCACTCGTCGATTCCCGCAGTTCACCACCGGCGCGCACGATCGCCTCGCGCGCCGGGTCGTACAGCCGCGCGAGCGGCACCGTGCTGATCCCCATGCACGGGCTCCATGGATCCTGCAGGAAGCCATCCTGGAAGACCTTCATCGCATGTGCGGCATCGCACGAGGCGCTCGGCACGTTGCAGGCGCTCACCACCACCGGCTCCCAGAAGCGATCGATGGCCGCGGGCGTCTGGCCGGTCTCGCGAAGGAACGCGCCGAAATCACGGCCAGCCCACTGCGCGCGACCGTTCCGCCCCAGTCGAATCAGGCGCCACATCGCGCGCGCGATCGCGAGCTTGTCGCGCAGCTCCAGCTGCCGCATGCGCAGGAACGATCCCGTGAAGTGGCCGGGAGCCGGCCACCACGACGGCTGCATCCGATCCGGATCCATCGGCGGATTCGCCCAAAAGGTCGTGTCGTGCCACTCGATCAAGCCGTCCACGCCGAGCCTGGCGTAGAAGTCAATCAGGTTCGTGCAGCAGCCCATGAGCACGTGCTGGCAGTTGTCCAGCACAAGGCCCGTTCGTGCATCCTCGAAGCTCGTCGCGCGTCCGCCGAGCTTGCCACGGGTCTCGATCACGATCGGCCGGTCGCCGGACTCCGCCACGCGCAGCGCCGCAGCGAGCCCCGCCACGCCACCACCCACGATGGCCACCACCCGGCTCATGGCACGCACGCCCCGCCGTGCCACCCCAGTCGCGCACGAAGCGCCACCAGCAGCTTGCTCGCTGCAGGCAGCGCCACACGCCCCTCGACCACCGATTGCGGGCGATCGTTGATCCGTCGTGCGATGCCGCCGTAGATCGCCGTCATGGCCCAGAGCGTAGGCCTGCATGACCAGTCGATCATGCCATCGAGCGGCGCGCTCGACCGGTAGTGCGCCATGCAGCGATCAAGCTGCGACTGCATGAACGACGTGCAACGCTTCGGATCGCTCCAGGCCAGCAGGCTCGCCAAGTCCAGCCCCGCCTGGGCCAGCTCATCGGCCGGCAGGTAGCAGCGACCCATGCGATGGTCCTCGCGAAGATCACGCAGGATGTTCGTGAGTTGAAACGCGATGCCTCGATCGGTCGAGAGCCGCATCGCCTCGGGATCGCTCGCTCCAAAGATTCGCGTGCACGTCCGCCCCACCGTCCCGGCGACCAGATCGCAGAACTGACGGGTCTCCGCCCAGTCCCGGCTCGGCTGGTGCTCCGCATCGAGCAGCTGGCCATCCAGCATGCCATCGAAGTCGCCGCGGGCGAGCGCGTGATCCTGGATCGAACGCACCAGCGCGGGCCACATCGGGTCGTTGTCGGGGACATGGCCAGCGAACGCGCGCTCGGTCGCCGCGCGGAACGCCGCCACCTGCTCGATGCGGTCCGGACCGCCGTCGTCGACCAGGTCATCAGCCCGGCGCATCCACGCGTAGACCGCGTAGAGCGCCGAGCGTCGCGGTTCGGGGGCGAGCTTGAGACCGTGATAGAAGTTGCGGGCCTCGCGCCGCACGATGTTCGCGCAGTGTGCGGCACTCGCTGCAAGCGCGGGTTCGCTCCAGGCCTTCCTCAAGCTCACCGCGCGTTCCTCCGAGCACGGAGCACCGCCTGCAGCACGATCCAGGCTTTCTCGGGTGCCCAGAGACGTGGCCGGTCAAGGCAAGTCTCGACGTTCCACTGCTCGATGCGCGCGAGGGTTCGCCGACCACCCTCGGCAAAGAGCCAGAGCAGCGCCCGATGCTCGGGCGCGACCGCCTGCTCGAGCGCACCGATCGAGTCGTACATGGGTGCGGTGCGCGCCACGCACGTCCACAGGCACTCGCGCCACTGCGCCAGGAACTGGCGGTCGGGTGCGTGACCAACCTCGATCGTCGAGCGGAATCGCTCATCCAGCCGCTCTCCCGGGAAGAGTTCACTCGGCACGTAGATCCTGCTGCGCTCGATGAAATCGCGCCGCGCATCCTGCCAGTGGTTGGTCAACTGCAGCGCCGTGCAGATCGCATCGCTGGCGGCGATCGCGGCCGGATCACGCTCACCAAGCACCCCGAGCACGAGCCGACCGACGGGGTCCGCGCTCTCGCGGCAGTACGACAGCAGGTCGTCCCAGCGCTCGTAGCGATCCTGCACCTGATCGCGCAGGAACGCCCGCAGCAGCGCATCGAAGGGTTCGCACGCCAGGCCATGGCGCTCCACAACCGGTTGCAGCGCCACGAAGACCGGATGGACCGCCTGACCGGCAAACGACCGGTGCAGCGCCTCGCGCCACCACGACAGCCACGCGGTCGCCGTCGCGCGGTCACCGGCTTCATCGCCAAGGTCGTCACTGATGCGGCAGAACGCGTAGATCGCCTGGAACGAGCCCCGGACCGACGCCGGGACCAGTCCGCTCATCACGCTGAAGTTCTCGGCAGCACCGCCGGCTATGCGAGCACAGAATGCCTGGGCCTCGGCAAGGCCACACGGCGCTGCGGATCCGGGACCCCATCGATCGAAGCCAGCGTGCCGCGCGAGTGTCCGTGGCAGGTCCGGCATCGCCGTCGCGAAGACCGTCGAGGCGTTGCCGGTGCGGTCATCCATGGGGTCCGGCACGATACTGCCCCCTGCCCTCGCAGGGCTATGATCTCCGGGCTCATGAAGTTGATCCTCGCCAATCCCCGTGGCTTCTGCGCCGGCGTGTACATGGCCATCGACGTCGTCGACCAGTTGCTTGACATCTGCCCGGGCGAGCCGATCTTCGTCTACCACGAGATCGTTCACAACACGCACGTGGTCGGCCGCTTCCGGGATCGTGGCGTGCAGTTCGTCGAATCGATCGACGAGGTACCCGAGGGAGCGATCGTGGTCTTCAGCGCGCACGGCGTCAGCCCCGCGGTCCGGCAGCAGGCCCGGGACCGACGGCTCACCGCCATCGATGCGACCTGCCCGCTCGTCACCAAGGTGCACGCCGAGGCGATCCGCTACTCGCGCAAGGGATTCCAGATCCTGCTCGTCGGCCACCGCAACCACCAGGAAGTCGTCGGCACGCGCGGCGAGGCGCCTGATTCGATCCAGGTCGTGGAGAGCCCCGCCGACATCCCGGGCCTGCGCATCGACGATCCCGAGAAGCTCATCTACCTCACCCAGACCACGCTCTCGACCGACGATGCCGGCGTGATCATCCGTGCGCTCAAGCAGGCCTTCCCCCTGATCAAGGAACCGCCTGCGAGCGACATCTGCTACGCCACGACCAACCGCCAGGAAGCCGTGCGCGCGCTCGGACCCAAGTCGGACCTGGTGATCGTGGTGGGCAGCCGCAACAGCTCGAACTCGGTACGACTGACGGAGATCTCCGAGAACGTCGGCACCCGCGCCGTGCTGGTCGACGACGCCAGCGAGATGCAGGACCGCTGGCTTGAGGGTGTCGAGACGGTGCTGCTGACCGCGGGTGCCAGCGCACCTGATGATCTGATCCGTGGCGTGATCGAATGGATCGCTGCGCGCCACCAGCTCACGGTCGAGCAGCACGATGTGCGCCACGAGGATGTCGAGTTCGGGCTTCCGGGCACGCTCAAGGAAGTGATGCGCGCACGCGGCATCGATCCCACCGGTCGCCGGGTGGTGCGCGAGGACTGCGGCGTGCGCAACGCCAGCTGGTTCAGCGATCACGCGATTCCCTTCTCGACCGTCGACCTGACCATCGGTGCCAGCAGTGGCCACTGATCGACCGCACGTCTTCGACCTCGACCC
>VFQT010003857.1_pt1 | contig 13163 bp, 10 predicted proteins | sample 3512381 | NCBI WGS metagenome assembly VFQT01 (sample SAMN10412376, study PRJNA504923) | tailings metagenome | isolation source: Relicate 2 Philex TSF3 active mining site | place: Philippines: Tuba, Benguet | collected 2017-08-29 | reverse complement strand
CCGTTCTTGGTGTCGTCAGCGTTGCCATCACCGTTCTTGTTCTCGCCGTTCTTGGCGTCGTCAGCGTTGCCATCGCCGTTCTTGTTCTCACCGTTCTTGGTGTCGTCAGCGTTGCCATCACCGTTCTTGTTCTCGCCGTTCTTGGTGTCGTCGGCTTTGCCATCTCCGTTCTTGTTCTCACCGTTCTTCGTGTCGTCGCTTTCTTTCGCTTCCTCCTGCGAGGAATTGGAATCACCATTTTCTTCGGTTTGAGGTTTCTCCTTCATCGAATCCAGCAAGCGCTGCATCGCTTCGTCGTCACCTGCTTTCTTCGATTTGCCTGAACCTGCAGGCTTCCCGTCGGGACTGGTGTTTGGACTCTGCTTTGGATCAGCAGTCGAATTCCCGGACTTCTCTTCGCCGTTGGCGCGCTGGTCGTTTGTCTTGCCGTTCTTTTGTTCGCCAGCCTGGCCGTTGGACTTCTGAGGATTTCCGGAGTTGCCATTGGAGTTTCCGGTGTCGCCTTCTTTTGCCGGTTCCGTACTCTCCTGAGTCCCTTCAGAGGCGTTGTTCCCGTCCTGCGGATTTGCATCGCCGTTTTGTGGATCTTCCGTTCCTTCACCTGGCTGCGGCTGTTCGGACGCTTCGCCATTCTGTTCCTTGTTCTGGCGGTCCTTCATTTGCTGTTGCTGTAGTTCACGATCCTGAGCCAGCTGCTGCTGAACCTCTTCTTCAGAAACAGGAGGCTTGATGATCAGGTTCAGTTCGCTGCCGCGTCCCAGATTGCCCAGAGGCGGACGGTTGTCTCTCGCCTGAATGTGATACGTGACCACATCACCCACATTCAGCTTCAGAAGTTCCAGCCGAAAATCCCAGGTCCCCGTCCACTTCTTCGTCTCACCCGTTTCCGTGGTGTCCAGCAGCACTTCACCAGGCTGACGAGGTTGTCCATTGACGGAATAGTTCAGAGTGACATTGCGCAGCAGGAAGTCCGGATCTTCGACTTCCACAAGTAGTGGAACGATGGCATTGACTGGTACTTCCAGGTCACGTGACGGGTCCAGCAAACGAACGATGGGAGCCTGGTCGCGACGAATTTCCATCGGGTAGGCGGCTGGTTCCGGATCATGATTGTCTTTTTCATCGGTGACCTGAATCCGATAGAACTTCGGAAAGGTTCCGTCGGAACGATCTTCCAGTTTCATTGTCGCTGTGAGTGCCGTCCCGTTAACGTCGACCTGAACCTCTTCGCCTTTCACCTTGAAGCTGGCATCGTCGGACAATTCGATCACTGCCGATTTCAGCGGTACGTTGCTTTCCGCTTTGATTGTGACAACGGTGTCTTCCCAGCCCTCGATTGCCCCGGAAGCATCGGTTCGGTCCGGCAGCTTCATGTACTGTGGATACTTGTACTGCACTTCAGTCACTCGCGCAGACGGCGGCTGCTCCACTCGAATCGTGAAGTCCTGCGAATACGCATCACCCGCGACGACTCGGTACGTCAGATCCTGCCGCACGCCTCGACCGCCTTCGCCAGTCATCAGGACCTTGTAGCGATGGTCGTCTTCTGTCGCCTGCATCGTCAGGACTTCGTCCACAAACTTTTTGTCTGTGGTCGTGTAGAGGATCTGGACCTGTTCGGGGACGACGCCGGAAAGGTCGACCTGGAATTCCACGTGCGTCCCGGCGGGAATCGTGACATCACCTGGTCGAATATCATCCAGAACCGTTCGAGTAGCCACCTGAGTCTGTGAAAGCGTCAATGGCCTGAGAAGACTCATCGACTTCGGGCTGATGACCGCATAGAGACAGGTCAGCAGAGTCAGAACGAACAGGGCGGTCCCCATACGAATGAGCCAGCGCCGGTCGATCACTTCGTCGATATGCACTTCGGCCAGCTTCAGCGCGGCTCGCTTTTCCAGAGTCTTGTGAATGGCTGTGTCAGACGGATAGCCGGCCGCCTTGAGGTCGACAAGAGTCAGCAGACTGCCTTCGAGTCCCTCCGAGGATTTGTCCAGCATCCGCGCGGCGTACAGAGGATGAATGCGACGGAACCATGGCAACACGATAAAGCGGATCGCAATCCCGGCGCAGAGTGTGAGCACCACAGCCAGCATGACGGCTCGAGTGACCGGTCGAAATCCCCCGGCAACAACCCAATGGTCCAGCAGAGTAAACGTCAGGACGTAGCCGATCAGCAGCAGGCCAGTCAGAACTCCGGCCGTCATCAAGTCGGTGGACTTGATACGGTTGCGAGCCTGATCGACCTGAAACTGAATGAACTCATCCGGGTCAGCATAGGTCTGCGAATGTTCTGAAACCGTCGACACCGTCCGATTCCCCCACTACAGCCTATTTGCGAAAGCACGAAGCGTCCCGGGTACGATTTGCATCGTCTCGAACTGAGAGTCGCAATACACGGCGAATTCTCTGCAGTTTCCGGAACTTTTGAATATTATCGGTGCCAAACCACGTGTCCAGGCGACCGAACAGGCCGGATACCGCCGATTTTGATTCGATTTGAGACGTCAAGCCGTCCCGAAAGTTCCAAAAACACTCGAAATCCACCGACTGTTGTCCTGTTCTCCCACGAAAATCTCGGGAAAATCGCCCTAATTGTGGTTCCCTGCTGCGCAGACGTCGAAGGCCCCGGAAGAACGGCAGGGCCTCAAGGGAAAAGGGCAGGTGGCGGAAACGACCCGTTGGACGACGAACTGCAGAGATCCAGACAGACGATCAACGGAGAGTCGAAATGAATGATCGCGTCATTGAGGTTATTGGTTCGGCAATGATTGTTCGTCCCGTCGAACTGCATCGAGCAACGATCACTTTCATAGTGCGAAGTAAAAAAACTTCCGACGGGCATGATCGCCTGCTTGAGCTTCGCGAACGAGTCATCGCCGCAATGCTTCACTCAGGTATCGAGAAATCTGACATCGTGGATGTTGGTGTTGCCGTCCGGCGATCCATCTGGAGCTATAGACAATCGTTGGTTCAGACTCTGTGCATACAAACGGCCGACTGTGAGTGTCTGGTAAAATCAATCTCTGCAATTGGGCAAGTATTTCAAGATGTCAAGCCCGGCTATTTTTCAGGGATGGAACACGACTTTTCCTTCGAAGAAGATGAGCCTGTTTATGCGAGCGAAGAGGAGGCCAATGAGCTTGCACTGCGTTCAGCCGTTCAGAATGCCACCGCGAAAGCGACGATTCTTGCCGAACAGTCAGGGCTGATACTGGAGAGAATCCTCTCAATCGCCGAGATTCATCGCCCGCCCCGAAAGCGTACTGAGTTTGGAGCGACCGTGGAAGATCCTGTTAACTTTGAATCGCACCTAAAGGTGCGAGGTTACAATCTGGGCTCGGGAGAACTTACTTACACGCGAACAGCTCCTCGCAAAACGGCAGGGCTTTTGGAACTTCGAGTCGTCTTTGCCGTGACGGAATCGTCTACTGTGTAGAAGGAAGACCGCTGGTTCCGGGGGAACATGCAGGATGTGCACTTGCGACTGGAACCTCGACAGCCATTGGCTGTCAGGAACCGCGGCGTCCAGGACTCAGTTCAATTATGCGGAAGCCCTGCAGACACTGTATTTCGTCGAAACACAGCCGTGGCTGCCGGAAGGGCGAAAGACAATCACGCGACAATCCGTCTGAAAATCACTTCACTGCACTGGGATCGGAGCAACGACTTTCCTCCCTGTTGCATTGGATGGGGCACATCGCGTCAATCCCAGTAGATTCCGGGTGAGGTGATACCAACAAAAAACACCGGGTCTTCTTTTCAGAAAACCCGGTGTTTTTGAGAGGGGCGAGAGGGAGTCGAACCCTCGCGTGACGGATTTGCAATCCGTTGCCTTAGCCACTTGGCTACCGCCCCAGAAGTTGATTCAGGGAAACTGGGCAGAATTTGCTGGCCCTGTCGCCTCGGAATTTTATATCGAATCTATCGGCAGACGGTCTATGCCGCTGGAGCCCATTTCCGCTGAAAATCTGGTCTGAGAATCTCCGTGACTGAGTGACCCTGGGAAGAGGCGAGTTTCGCAGAAGCGCCGGGGGTTCCTGGAAGTGATGGGTTCCGAGTCAGGATGCAAGCTTTCTGATGAATTCCTGACGCAGGCTCACCGGAGGGCTTGCGCCCTTCCGCTACAAAACCATATTGCCGTCAAGCCAGACTCCCGGTTCGGGGTTTTGGAAAAACTCTGAGGATTTTGACCAGGGAAACCAGGCAATCTAAAGACATCCGGGATTCCTGAGGGTTCGCTGGCAGTCCGGTAGAAGCGGCCTTTCGTCGTGCGTAGGATGGAAATCGTGGAAATTGCGGCGAGCCGGAGATGGTCGCCGAGCGGACATAGAAGACGTTTGTTCAATCGAATTGCAGAGGAACGACCACCGTGGCTGAATCCGAAGAAGTACTGATCCAGGTTGCTCGAGATGCCGTCAGCCAGTGCAACTGGGTTGTGGGTGAATGTGCTTCCAAGTGGACACAGAAATACGCCCGAGGACGTACGGACGGTGATTTTGGTCAGATGGTTGGCCTCAGCGGCGACCAGATTTTCCAGCGTCGGCGAGTCTGGGAAGCGTTCGGCGATCTCCACAAGAAGTACAAGACCCTCAAATGGTCGTTTTTCTATGTGGCGCTGAACTGGGACGATGCAGAAGACTGTCTCGCGTGGGCTCAGGATGCCGAAGCCACGGTCGCCGAAATGCGAGCCTGGCGACGAGCTCAGCGGGGTGAAGATCTTTTTGCGGAGTCGTCAGAAGGCTATTCCGAATGGGCGGCTCCTCTGGGTGGCATGGACACGAGTGCCGTTCCGCTGTCTCGCGTTGTTGATCCGTCACAGTACACACCGAGCGGAATGGGGGATCGAGCTGGCATGATGGCTGCGGGTGCTCGTCCGGCCACGGCTACGATGGACGCAGTGGCTCGCGATGCTGGCGATGCTTCGTATGCTCCGTTCCGGTCTGACGCTGGTTCACCTGCTCCCAGGATTCGCGAACAGGAACCGGGTGCTGAAAAGCAGGAACTGACTCCTGAGCAGTTCTGGAAGCGAGCATCTTCGATGCTGGACAAACTCAGTCGCGCCTTGAGCCCCAAGCTTTTGAAAGCTCTGGAGAAGCAGCCCGAATCTGTGCGAGAGAAGATTCGCGAATCGCTGAACGACATCGTGGAGAAGCTGGAAGGGAGTTTGGAGTAGGTTCTTGGTTCTTGGTTCTTGGTTCTTGATTCTTGGTTCTTGGGGCTTGAGGCTGGAGGCTGGAGGCTGGAGGCTGGAGGCTGGAGGCTGGAGGCTGGAGGCTGCGGTTTGAGTGGTGCTCGACGGACCTTTCCTTCAGACAAGTTGCTGAAGGAAAGGGTGTTTGGAGCGATTGAGGGCAATCGGTCTGCAGTGGCTGTTTGCGAGGGTTTGGCGAGAAGCGGGCTGAGGGCAGGGTGTTTTTTCAGAAAATCTGTTGCCCAGATTTCCTGCCCTCATTTGATGCTCGAATTTGCACGTAAAAACAGGCAATCTGCGCAATAAAACTGCCGTTGACCGTCTTTTGCGAATGGATACAATCGGTCGAGTTGAGGATTGGCAGAACCAGGGAAACTGCTGCAACTCGAAGTGACTTCGGGGACTTTGCGGGCTCACTGGATGCCACAAAAATGGTACTCGCAGTGTTTCAGGGCGAATCACACTGGGCCAAAGGATCGCCACAGCGACTTTTTTCCGGTGATGAAGCGTCAGGGATGGCGTCCGACGGACGGTCGGACGATGGGATGCTGCTCTCCGCAGCTCATCGCTTTTTCCCCAAACGGATTGTGCTCATGAAAACAGTGTTCACGACTGGCGAAGCCGCCAAGATCTGCAAGGTCAGCCAGCAGACCATCATTCGCTGCTTTGACTCGGGACAGCTGAAAGGGTTCCGAGTTCCGGGGTCTCGCTTCCGTCGAATCCCGCGGGATGTCCTGTACAAATTCATGAAGGAAAACGGCATCCCAACCGATGCCCTCGAAAGCGGTAAGCGCAAGGCGCTGATCGTCGACGACGACGTGGAACTGGTGGAACTGATCACGGATGCTCTGGAGGCTGATGGTCGATTCGAAGTCCGCATCGCCAACAATGGTTTCGATGCCGGAATGATGGTAAAGGAATATCATCCTGACATCATCGTGCTCGACGTGATGCTGCCCGACATTAACGGCAAGGAAGTTTGCCAGCGCGTTCGCAGCGATTCAGCTCTGGACGATGTTCGTATTATCTGCATCAGCGGTATGGTCGAACAGGACAAGATTCAGGAATTGAAGGCTGCGGGAGCCAACCACTTCCTGCAGAAGCCGTTCGAAGTCGAGGCGCTGATCGACAACATTTGCCGTCTGCTCGATATTGAGCAGGTCGAAGCTTAGTTGCTCGATGCAGGGCAGAAATTGAGATTTCACAACGGTCGCTTTTGGGCGACCGTTGTTCGTTTACGGAGGTCGTGATGTCCGCAAACGGAGGGTTGCTGGAACCTGATCATTCTGCGTCACTCCTGCGCGGACTGACGGCGGGGCTGCCATGGAGCGAAGCGACCCGGACCTGCGTTCAGCATTGCTGCAGTCAGCCATCGGTCGTTGCCGCGGCGCTGGTGACGGTTCATGCTGAGGGGACGTTGCTGGTTGAGTCTGGTCGTTCGGCTGGCCACGGCGGTGTCGTGGTTTCTCAGACGATTGTCGAACGGTCGTTTGGGAATATTCTGAATCGTCAGTCCATTCTCGAAATGGTGTCCGGGCTGGGAATTTTCAGCGGACTCACCGTTCAGTTGTTTCCGTGGCAGGATCTGGGTGCGGTGCTTCTCATTCAGCCCTCTTCCTCGACCACTCGAGCGGAAGATCCATGTGGCGAACTTGTGCAGTCGGTAGCGAGACAACTCCTGGGTCGAAGCGTGGATCGGGCGTTATTGTTCCCGGAAGTGTCGCTGCTTGAAGCGATGGCGGAGTATGCGGCAGGGGCGGGACATGAGATCAACAATCCTCTGGCCAGCATCATTGGTCAGGCGCAGTTGTTGATGAAGTCGGACACGTCGCTCGAACGTCGTCAGGCACTGGAAACCATCGGAGCACAGGCGTGGCGAATTCGCGACATGATTGGCAACTCCATGTTGTTTGCCCGGCCGCCAGTTCCTCAGCGGGCTTCATTTCCATTGATCCCAGCGCTGCAGGAACTGATGGGCGCGCTGAGTCAGACGGCTGAAGACAACCGCGTCGAGTTGCACCTGTCGGCTCAGGATGAACGAGTGCTTTTGAAGGCGGATCGTTCACAAATCTCAAATGCCGTCTCGCATCTGATTCGTAACAGCATCCAGGCGATTGCATCGAAGAATGTTGCCGGGAATGTGGAAGTTGAAGTTCGGAGCGACGTTGATCAAGTCGTTGAGATAGTTGTTCGGGACGACGGGCCGGGTCTGCAAAGTGACCTGATACGACGGCACCTGTTTTCTCCGTTCTTTTCGGGTCGTTCGGCAGGACGAGGACTTGGGTTTGGGCTGAGTCTTGCCTGGCAGATCATTCGCATGCACCAAGGATTGCTGTTTCATCAGACACCCGTCTCTGGCGGGGCCGAGTTTCTGATCGGGTTGGGTGGGGGGTAGGGGAGGCGGTTTTCGGTGTTCGGACTGGAGATTTGAAATTTGAGGGCTGAGATTTGAAATTTGAGATCCGAAAACCGAACACCGAAAACTGAAAACCTGCTTGATGGTTTCTCATACGCAGGTGACCGGAAAAGACTCAAATTTGATCCTTGACCCACGACCTGTCCGTTCCGGACCATCTCCCCACGGCTTTTCTCAACCCACAAACGGGCCGCGACCGACATTCAGAAGCGAGTCCGTCGGCTGCGTTCCCCTCCCCACCGGAATATTTTGACATGACCGCCTCCAAGCTGCAGGGTATTTTCACTCCGAACCTGGTTCCGTACACGGCAGACGGCGGCATCAATGAAGGGGAGCTGCGACGCTACGCGGACTGGCTGATTGATCGGGGCGTGCACGGTCTGTATCCAAACGGATCGACCGGCGAGTTTACTCGGTTTACTCCTGAAGAGCGTCGTCGGATCGTCGCGATCCTGGCGGATCAGGTTCGTGGTCGAGTTCCCATTTTGGCCGGGGCTGCGGAAGCCAACGTCAAAGAAACGATCAAGGCGTGTGAGTATTACGCGTCACTGGGCATTCGAGCGGTCGCGATCGTCGCCCCGTTTTATTACAAGCTTAGCCCCGCGTCGGTTTACGCGTACTTCGCGGAGATTGGTCGCAACACGCCGATTGATGTGACTCTGTACAACATTCCAATGTTCGCGAGCCCGATTGATGTGCCCACCATTCAGAGGTTGTCTGAAGAGTATGAGCGCATTGTTGCGATCAAAGATTCCTCGGGCGACATTCCTCACATGATTCGCATGATTCAGGCGGTTCGTCCGAACCGGCCTGAGTTTGCGTTTCTGACGGGCTGGGATGCAGCGCTGATGCCGATGCTGCTTGCGGGTTGTGACGGTGGAACGAATGCGAGCTCCGGAGTTGTCCCTGAGCTGACTCGCAAACTGTACGATCTCACGACAGCCTACAGGATCGATGAAGCTCGCAAAGTGCAGTACGACCTGATTCGGCTGTTCGACACGATGATCTATTCGGCCGAGTTTCCTGAGGGCTTCCGGGCAGCGGTTGGTCTTCGCGGATTCCGGATGGGGCAGGGGCGTCAGCCATTGTCCGACAAGCAGAAGACAGACCTGGGAACATTGAGCCGCGAACTGCAGTGCATGTTGTCAGCACATGGCTTTACTGACCAGCCGGTTGGTGGTTGTCCGATCGGGGACGCGCCGGCGAATCAGCCGCATCCATCTGAAGTTTCCGCCATCGTTCAGCAGGTCGTTGCTGAGCTGGCACGGCGCGGCTTGATGTAAGCCAGTTGCTGGCACGAAATGCTGATCAGGCTTTTTCGAGAACCAGTTCGAGATACGATCGACGCTCGGACTGGTTCAGGCCCAGTGACGAAGCCAGAGAAAGCAGTGCGGACGTTGCTGCCGCCCGCTCTGATTCTTCGCAGACGATTTCCAGTTCCACAAAGGGCGGAAGCCCGGTCACCTGATCGAAGCTGAGTGTCACAGTTTGCTGCTGCCAGGGAACACTGAAGAGTTCTCGCCGCTTGTGAACTCGGCCGGCCGATGTGAAGCCCAGAGCCATCAGGATGGCGCGAAGGCCTGCTTCCTGTGCGGATGCCTCTGCCGACTCAAAGCTGATCTCGCGTTCTTCGCGCGTCTTCGTCAGCAGGTCAAGTCGCGGGCCCTTCCATGTGAATGTGATGGCCTGGTCGCTGCGTCGAATTCTTAGAGCTTCGTCGGTCACATCGAAGTCGCGACACGGATGCTGAAAGTACTCATCCGATTCTTCGCAGCAGAAGCCGCTGTTGAGACCGAAGCGTGTTTGCAGCAGCGCCCGAAGATTCATGTCTTCCGGCACAGCGAACTTCACTTCGACTTCGATCATCGGCAGCTTCCTTCGAACAACACACCAGCGAAAAAATCATCCTGCGCTGTTCGCAATCTGTTCTGAGATGGATCGCAGATGATTCCAGGTAAACAGACCGGAATCATGGTTGTCGGACCAGCGCACTCGCAGCGCGTAGTTTCCGCAGAGCGAGACTTCCAGCAGGCCAAGATCTTCCGGAACAGACTCGGGATCCAGCAGCTGCTTTCCAGTGAACTCATCCACGCACACAGCGCAGCGACAGTTCTGGCGAACCGTGCGGAACGGCAGCATGGAAATGTCCGAATCGGACCATTTGAGTTCGAGGAGACGACTGTCCTTGTGGACTCGAATATTGGCAGGGGATTGCATGGGGAGGTTTTCAGTTTTCAGTTTTCGGGGTTCGGGGTTCGGGGTTCAGAGCTCTTCTTCGTCTTCATCGAAGTCTTCGAGGTCTTCATCGGTGATGTTGACGAAGGCTTCGATGAGGAGTTCGACGAAGTCGTCGAGGGATTCAGTGAGGTGGACGAAGTCGACGGGACGATGACGATACTGAATCACTCCTTCAACTTCACGTTCGGTATCCAGGCAGTAATAGTCGCCGTCGCCTGTTTCGCCGATCACCAGCATGCGGCTGGGCCAGGAGAATTCCGTTCCATCGGGCTCGTAAATCATCCCGGTGCGGACTTCCCGGTTGACAGCCAGAACGTCCCCTGGGCTGGACAAAAGTTCCACGTCTGCCACTGTTCCATCTTCGGTCGAACCGTCATCAGAACGAAGTGCAGAGCTTAGGACCTGGGGGTAAAGATCAAGGAGAGCCAAATACTCGTGCGGAAGTTTCGAACCGCAGAGGACTTCGAGTTCCGTCTGGATATCATTCTGCATCGGCATTGTCAGGCAATTGTCAGGTTGAAAAAATCGAATTGTAGTTGGCGGCGATGTTTTTTCTCTTTGGCCAGGAAAATTGCCAGAATGTGGCAACTATCCAGGCGAAGAGATGTCCTTTACCAGCGTACTGCAGTTCATGATTACGTCTGCATGGACGGTTCAGTGATGGTGCCCAGAAGTCGTGGTAGTGTGGCGAGGATTGCATGAGTTCATCTTCCGAAAATCCGAACGGCCGACGTGAATCCGCAGCTGCAGCCAACGGATGGCTTGTCATTGTCCTGATGGGGCTGGTGGCTGTGCTGCTGTTCAAGACCGTCACGGACAGTCTTCGCAACCGCCCCGACTACACTCAGCGAACCGTTGCTGCTCGGGGTGAACTTGGAGCGGATGAGCAGTCAACGATTGAAGCGTTTGACGCCGTGTCGCCTTCGGTCGTTTACATTCGAACAAAGGGATATCAGCAGGACTTTGATGGCAAGATCAGCGAGCACGAAGTGTCTTCCGGCACGGGCTTTGTCTGGGACGAGCTGGGACATGTCATCACGAACCTGCATGTTGTTCGGGATATTTTTCGCGGCGCGGTGATGGAAGTGCAGCTGCCGAATGGTCAGGCCTACGACGCTGAGTTCATTGGAGCAATGTCGAAGCATGATGTTGCGGTGCTGAAGATCAAGGCCGAGCCGTCTGTGCTGGCGCCAATCACGGTGGGAGCTTCGGACGATTTGAAAGTCGGTCAGAAGGTTCTGGCAATCGGAAACCCGTTTGGTTTTGACCGCACGTTATCGACTGGTGTGATTGGTGGATTGAACCGCAACGTGGGGACTGACGGGAGTGTTCTTGCCGGAATGATTCAGACAGATGCAGCGATCAATCCAGGAAATTCGGGAGGCCCGCTGCTGGACAGTGCCGGTCGTCTGATTGGAGTTTGTACGGCCATCGTCAGTACCAGTGGAGCATCGGCCGGGCTGGGATTCGCCGTTGGGATCGACGACGTTCGCACGGCTGTTGAACAGATTCTGCAGGAAGCGATGAACGATCAGGTTCCGTCGATTGGCATTTCAATTCTGGATGCGGAAACGGCGAGGGAGAACGGAATTCCAGTTCAGATGCTGACGGGCGGTCTCGTGATTCTTGAGGTACTTCCAGCCACTCCGGCTGATGCCGTGGGGTTGCTGGGATGTCGTCGAATGGCCAACCGAGTTGTTCTGGGGGATCAGATCACGGCAATTGCGGGGGAGCGAGTGACCACGTACGAAGACCTGCGCCGAATTCTGTCTCAGCACAAGATTGGAGACGAAATAGTGCTGGATATCGTTCGAGGCACGAGGGCGATGCAGGTTTCTCTGGTGCTTGGAAATCGCATGGTGTTGCTGTAAGTCGCCATCGTGTGTCCGCGTCCAAAGCAAACGCAAAATCACAAAATGGGGGGTCTGCTGGGGAATGGGAAGTGTGTCGCCGGACTAGTTTGTGACCAGAAAAAGGTGCCTGCCTGGATCAGGGGAATTGATTGGGGAGACTATGAATTTTTGTTGACATTCCAGTGCGCCGACTCAAGAATCCGGCACCGAAAGGATTCGGCTGCTGCCGCTGTTTCTGGCAGCTTCACCCCTCACTGAATACGAATGTCAAAAGAGCCAATTGGCCACGACAACAACAGTGCGCGGTCGTTGCAGCGGTGTATTCCAGGGAAGGAAAAAAGGATGCCCTCATTTATTGCAACCGGTTTGTTCCCCACTGGAGCCACTGAATGTCGTCGCGTTACTCTGATGCAGATTCCGGACTTGAGTCTCTCTCTGACATCGAAGGATACGAATTTCTCAGCGATCTTGACGCTGGATTTGAAGAAGAGCTGAAGTCTTTGGGCGTAGATCCATCTTCACCGACTGCGGCGAAGCCAGGATCAGAAGAGAAGGTGATGATGCTGGCTGCTCGATATGCGGCCGGATTGCCACTCTGGCACGAAGATGACTGCTACGATCATGGTCCAGGCAGCGTCGGAAACCTGATTGTGGAAGACGAATTGAGCGAAGACAATTCCGAGTCGTTCGACATCGCTTAAGCTCAAAAGTCGCGAAGCAGAAATCCAGAAAACGCCGCATCCCCTGCGGCGTTTTCTTTTTTGGGCATTCAAAGGGTGTGGGGCGGCGACGGAGTCTGGATTTTGCCGTTTCGGCGGCAATTGCCAGTCGACGGGAAGGTGTGCGGGGCGAGAACCGCTGCAGTTCTGCGAAATTCGCTTCTTCGTGCGAAGTCGGGGGTTTTCACTTGCCGAACGAGCCGTTATCCTTCGCCCCTTCGAGTTTGACAGCGTCAGGGTGTTGGCGGGTGTTCAGCCTGCCATCCTGTGAAATTCCAGTTTGTCGTTTATCGGTCCAGGAACTTAGTGATGGCAAAGACTAATCGAAAACTCAAGAAGGCCAATCATGGCGCTCGCCCGGCAAGCTCCAAGGCTCGACGCCTGAAGCGTAAGCATGTGAAGCTGTCCTGATTAGGAAAGACGTTTCGAATTCCCGTCGGCTGGCCGAGGGTTGAATTTGATTCAGCGTATCAAGCAGATCGCCTGCCCCGATGGGCAGGCTTTTTTGTTGCGCGAAACACCGGGTTTGCTCGACGCTGTCTGCTCCTGGAGACCGATATTTACCGCGCGGCGAAGTGGAGAGAACGAGCTGCTCTGGCGGGAGCGGTGTTCAGTTGAGACGATACGGGGCATTGCCGCAGCACCTCGCCTGTGATCGAAGACACATCTGACAGAATTCGAGTGCCTGATATGACCGGAAAAGTGACTCAGCTGTCCATTCACGAAAAGCTGACTCGACTTGC
>VFQT010003856.1_pt1 | contig 13169 bp, 8 predicted proteins | sample 3512381 | NCBI WGS metagenome assembly VFQT01 (sample SAMN10412376, study PRJNA504923) | tailings metagenome | isolation source: Relicate 2 Philex TSF3 active mining site | place: Philippines: Tuba, Benguet | collected 2017-08-29 | reverse complement strand
ATAACCCCAGCGACGGGCAAAAGTTGTGAAGAATATGTGAGATCGTTGCATAAAGAAGTAGGAACTATATTTTACCGACTAAGTAGGTCTAGCCAAATGAATCTTCCTCAACTTGTAGAAAATAACTTGTTTGAGAAAAGAACTGAAGATGAAGTTGTTATTGCGTGTCTAGGAACTTCATATTTAAGAGGAATGCAAATTCTAGAAGCATTGGCAAAACAATCCATTGAGAGTTCAATTTTAGTTATTGAAGATACAAGTTCGAAGTCAGTTAAAGAAAAAATGAAAGATATATCGAGTAAAAATAAAATAGTTGTTGTAGAAGACCACATAAGCAGCGGTGGATTGGCGAGCCGTATATCAATGGAGCTATTTAGTGCCCGAAAATATCCTAAGTTAATTTGTGATGGACTCATCCCACATTTTACAGGTCAAGTTGGAGATCTCGAATTTATGCAAAATAAATTAAGAAGAAGTGTTCAAGAATTAGTAGATGAAATTATCTAGAATTTCAATTGAGAAGATCGAGGAATATTACTTTCTTTGATTTCCAACATCTTACAATTGGACTGAACTAGTTTATACACACTCAAGAAACCAGCATCTGTGTCCTTTTCATAACAATGTGATATCGCAAGAAAAATTGAATACCAAACACTATCCTTTTCTTCAAATATGGTCGGAGCAATATCCCTATCTATGAAGATAAAATTTGGTACTGATAAAGAATTGTTCCAAAAGGTTTGAGTTTCTTCCATTTGCTTTGAAATATAAGCTTCTTCGAAAAGAGGGTATGGGAAAAAATTAGATTTCCCTGAACCAGTTAGTAGAACTCCCTGAAAATGAGAGAGTACAACAGCTCTCTCAGACTTTTCTTTATTAACAATAATTCTGAGCGACTCCTTGAGACTGTCAATCGTTAAATTGCCCTCTTCTGTGTAGTTGAGACTATTTGTGACAGCTTCTATTCCAACAATTTTAGTCGATTGTTGCAAAATTCTTAAGTCATTAAATCTGTTTATATTCCGATTAATAGTAAAATTTATAGAAATAAAAAAGGTTATCAATAACAGTACAATACCAATATTTGATAAAATACTGAATGTTTTCGAATTACATTTAATAATGATCATTAAGAGAGTAATCGAAGCAACAATAAATGGTATCAATAAAATCCAAAGATTACTTGAGTAACTTCTTGACCAAAAATAATTTAAATTTAGTAAGAAATATATATACATTCCCAGAACTATGTAGAGCTTAAAATCTAACTCAGAATTATTTAAGCGCAGAGAGTGAAATATGGCTATGATAAAAACAAGTGACATAAAAAGAGGAATTAAATACCAATCAAAAAGTTGTGCGGGTCTGCTTGTGAAGCCAGTTCCATATACTTTAAATCCCAAGAGTAATAGATCCAGTCGTGGGAAACTTCCGCTTTTTAGATAAGTGAGTGTTGAGACTAGTAAGACTGATGAGAAAAATCCGATTAGATATCTAATTACAAATGGTAAAAATTTTCGATCTCTTTCAAGAACGTATTTGATAAAAACCAAAATTAGAATACTTAAAGAAAGGGAGGAACCAGTTTCAAAATTCCAGTAAATAGCTAAAGCAGAAGTAAACCCAAGAACGAATATTCTTTTGTAATTACTTGAGTCTTTTAGATACAAATAAAATAGATAGAAAACAAGAATATCGAACATAAAACGTAAAGGAGTGCCTCCTGGCCACTCATACTGTTCGGAAGACGGAAAAGTTTTGACGTTGAAGTTAAAAACAATTGCACTTGATAACCAAATTGTCAGAATTGACCATAGAAAACTTTTCGTTAAGTTAAGAATTAACACCGCTAAAAGTGTAAAGTATACTAAATTAGCTATCATTAATGTTAGATAAAGATTTGTGTAGCTAATTCCGCCAAGCAATTTCATAATTAATGTGATCAAATAGATGAATCCAGAGCCATACACAGAGAAAGTATCAACAAGAAGTGTTTTTCCGTTTGTCACATCATTTGAGGCGTTTAGGACATAATTGCTATGAAATTGATTAACCCAGATACCATCTCTTAATTTATAGGCCCAGTCCCAAATGTTGAAAAGTATAACTAGAATTGAAAAAAATAAATACATTGATATTTTTCTTTTCGATAAGGATTTGTCCTGAGTTTCAATTAGATTTAAATCTCTGACTAATAAACTATTTTGTTTAAGTAAAATCAAGACACCAAAACTTAACACAAGTATGGCAATATATAAAATTTTTTGAAGTGACTCAGGAAATATATAATTTCGCATCCAAGAAATATAGATCGAATAGTCGCTAATAGCATTAAAATTGTTTCCAAAATCTGAATTTACGAGTTTGCCCAAAATTAGGAGAGATATAGCCCAAACTACAGGAATAATTAAGTAAATACCAACACTTATATATCTCTTTAAATCTTTACTGAGATTTATCATATGTCCAAATTAAAGACCAATTAAACTCGCTTGTTAATTTTGTAGGTTTAATGTCGACTTTATATTTGGTAGAATTCATGTATTGAGTCAATTCTAATTCGGCTGCTTTATCATTAGTAATTTTAACATTTTGACACTTCGAAGGAATTTTTGTATCTTTATAGCTGGTAATACATACCTGCAAATTGTAAGATTCCGTGAATTCTCCATTTAGAATTCCTAATTTCAAGATTGGTTTACTACTTTTAAATTGATTCTTTTCAATTATAAAATCCAATGTCGCATCAGATCTACCACTAAATATACCGACATTTTTTTCAAAGTACTCAGGAGATATTGTGGTGTACCTCCATAGAACAGGTTTTTCATTATTTTTCGGGAAACTATTGATTTCTAATGCGGATAACTTCTCAATATTTTGAGAACATTCATACCCACGAATGTCCCAGATTAACCATGAGTTCGAAGCACTGGCACCTTCCTGATTTATAATCAATGGGCAATTAAGATTTGTGAGAATCTCTGCGGAAACTTCACTCTCTTCCGAATCAAACATTCCTTGATTCAACGCAATCGCGCAAGCACCGTATTTGTTTGCGTAACCAACTTGAGTTTCAAAGCTAGTAGTGGCGAAAGGGGGAATGTCAACAGCGAGGGGCGCCCAATATTCATCCCCTTCTGACCACTTAACATTGCCGGAGTTCCACTTAAATTCCGCGTTAGTATCCGCTAAGGAAAGGCTCAGTAAATCACTATCAGCAAGTCTGTCCATTGGAGTGTCATATTCGGGAAATCGATAAACGGGAAGAACTACTATTGGGCAGCCTGAGGTAAAGTTAGACCTCAATGCTTTAATCATCTCACCGTTGTATTGCTTCTCGCTGTCAAAAGTTGAAACTATAGTTTCCCTAGAAATTCTATGAAAATTATAGTCTTTAATGTATATGAAATTCCACGATATAAAATAAATCAAAGATATTGTCAATGGAATTAAAAATATGCGACCTCGCCCAAAAAGATCAGATCCTAACTTTAATTGTTTGCTAGCAAATAACGCCAAGAGAATTAAGCACAAAAATGCGATATAAATTGAAATTCTTCCCCAAGCTCTCAAACTAGGAGTTAGAAATTCAGCTACAATAAATCCACCAAAGCCTTGGAAAAAAAATATTAACAATATTGATAAGGTAAACAACAATTTTTTAGGAGGGAAAGGTAAATCCAAATCTGGGTAAAACTGTCTAATTAATATTACGGACAAACTCAAAAACAATAAAATAGTAGCATAAGGTCCTATACCAGAAGATTCCCAAGAATAGTACTGACTAGCAATTGAATTAAGATTTAATTCAGTTATCCTGTCGATAAAATAATATAAATCAGAAAACAAGGATAATAAATTTCCTGAGTAAATTAGTGACTCTACTGGCACTCTGGAGTCTCGAATTAAGAAAATATTTGAGATTGATTTTTCAGCTGCAAGATTATCAAAACTTGTAATGAAAAATGAAAGAAAACTAATAATAAAATAGAAGGCATAAATCGATAACTTATTTGCGGCAAATAAACTTAAACTATGCTTTCGAATCGCTTTTATTGTTAATCGATGTTTATTTGTTTTTTCAATAGAAGCCAACGATAAGGCACTAAACAAATCAAAGATCAGAAACGAAAATGTAAGAATTACACTGAAAACGAAATAGTATGAACCTGCTAATCCGGTAAACAACCCAGAGAACGTTGCAAGAGCATATAAAGATAGTCTCTTTGTTAAGTGGACGCTCTCATTAGCCATTTTTAAAAATAGATAAAGTGGTAGAGCAGTGGCTAAAGGAATGACCCAGATTTGTGCCAACATTAAATGTCCCTCTGCTCTAATCAAGCTGTAGGGAATAAATGCAAAAGCGACAGATGAGATAGCTGATATTATTCGGGATGTTCCCAGTACACGAATCAAGATATAAAATGAAACTGAAGCTAATGGGAACTTTAACAAAACTAACGCCATGATACTAACCGGAATAGTTAATTTTAATAGTTTATAAAAAATAGAAATTATGAAAACAAATAATTCATCATTTTGGGGGTATAACTCTAAATAAGTTCCGCCGGGCCAACCAATATTACTAATTTTATCAATACCAAACAGAGTGGAACCATTAAGAAATTGATTTTGGATTAAGAACTCAAGTAATTGGCCATCACCATATGAATTGAGTGGAGTGGAAAACCAATATTGTGGTTTTACGTTAAATGTCCAACCTGCAAGTAAAATAGAAAATACAATTATTGAAAGTAAGAAAAATATTTCAAGACCAATAAGGTTTTTATATGAACGATTTCGCATTATAACACTCTACCAAGAAAATTACCCAAATTTCAAAAAATATCGTCTGTAATAGGGATAGAATATACTCGGGTGAGATAAAATGGAATTAATTAAAAAAGAGATTATACTTAATGAATCAAAAACACTTTTTGTTCTAGTAGGCGAAAGCATTAACAATAGACAATTTTTAAATAGGTGTATCATTAAAAATGATTTAATTGTAGTAAATATAGACAATAAGTACATGAAAGATTTTTCAGAAGAGATGCAAATAGTGGTTAATGAAATAAATTATGACGAGTTTGATACAAAATTTAAAAGCGATTCAATCGATTTAATGTTTTATGGAACTCTGAGAATTGAATTTTATTGCATGCAAGTAGCAACTGGAATGAAAGACTATTTAGAAAACTATAACGCTATACACATATTTAGTTCAAAACTAATTCCTATTTCAAATGTTAGTGATATAGAATCGGAAAAGTTTAAAAGTATCTCGGTCGAAAGCCGATTCAAATCAATCTCTAATTATAACGATAATTCGATCATGACATTTTTTGCATTAGATAAAATGGGGACATTGAATTATAGTAGAATATCTCTCAACCCTGAATCTAGAATTCAAGAATTTAGTGAATTACTTCACGCTTTTATTAAAAGAAATGGAAAACCTCATGAAGTATTTACGCTGGGCACTTCACTAGCCTTATCATATGGACTAGTCTCTGTGGAGAGAAATCAAAAAATACTAACACCTTGGAATTTTCATGAGGCTGAAGATTGTGAAAAATCTTTTTTAGATTCTAGTTATTATGACACATTTGGAACTACTTGGGCTACTAAACTACCATCGGATGTTACGGGAAAAGAATTCTTAGGCATTCTCCAAATTTTGGAGGTAAATATTGAAGAATTAATAAATTCGAGCAGTTATGATTTGAAAGATCGAAGTAAGTTGGAATGGTCGAATAAAATTAGGTCAAAAATAATAGGACAATATTACGTTGATTCTCCAAATAATGACATTTATATCGACATAGACAAATTTGTAGGTTGGGCTAAATCTGGTGGGAAGAAACTAAAAACTTTAAATCGCTTAGAGGAAATTATTTATAATTCTAGACCCGACATTCAGGAAGCCTATCCAAGGAATGATTCATCATTCAAGCAAGGATTCACCCGTTGGTTTAATAATTTTGGGAAAAAAGAAATGCACTTAGAAAGCAAATATGATTTCATAAAAAATATTATTGGAAAATCTACTACTTTCGAAAATAAAAGCTATAGTAACAAATTAAGGAATGGTTTCAACATAATTGGGTATCAAAACTACGAACTAGGGTTAGGGAAAGCGGCTAGGGAATATAGGCAAATACTCAATAATTTAGAGATAGAAACATCTGATTTCAATTTAAAAAACACCATGTCTAAAGAAATCGAAAGAAATATAATTTTGACTGAAGTATTACCTTTTGACAAGAATCTGGTTGTAATTGGTGCTGATCAAATCCCTGAATTAAATAGTTTGGCTACTAATAATTGGAATATATCAAGATATAACGTAGGCGCAATATTTTGGGAGACGGATTTTATTCCATCAAAGATTCGTAATTCACTTTCTATTTTTGATGAGTTTATAGTTAGTTCAAATTTCATTGCAAATAATTTAAAAAGATTTACTGATAGGAAAGTTTCGGTTGTCGGACTGCCAATAGAAATAAAAGATGAGAATGTTAAAGATAAGTTTAAGAACGAGAATATAACAATCTATTTTAACTTTGATTATTTATCTGATATATATAGAAAAAATGTATACACATTAGTGGATTATGTTAAACGTAAAAATATAGAAACAAAGAATAAATTTAAACTCATTTTAAAGAGTACAAATGGAATATATTTCCCGCTGGAAAAAGCTTACTTGAATTATTTAATCTCAGGAGTTGACAACATATGCGAAATAGACACATTCCTGAGTAATGAGGATTATAAAAAGTTACTAAACGAAGTTGATATTTATGTGTCTTTACATCGATCCGAAGGATTTGGACTTGGACTTGCAGAAGCCATGAATTTAGGAATTCCAACTATGGCCACTGCATATTCCGGCAACCTGGATTTCATGAACTCCAATAATTCATACTTGATTGATTTCAATCTAGAACCAATTAGAACCTTCACGAGGTCTGCATATAGTGAATATGGAGGGAATTGGGCACAGCCTAAATATGAGAGCTTTTCCGAACAAATTGATTATTTGATATCACAGCCCGGGGAAAGATACTCACGAATCACAGATGGGAGAAATATCATAAAAAATGAATTTTCAATGATGTCAGTCAAAGACAAAATGAAGAAAGTTTTAGGGAGCTCTGGCATAATTTGAATTTGATTTCGCGAGTTCATAATAAAAATAGTAAACTTTCAATAACTTATTTAAGTCTTAGTATTATTAGTCTATATCTTGTATTCCAGCCCATTTTAAACTCAAGTTATGTCGGAGATGATTGGCCAAACTCTCAAACTCCAGATTTAATTAGATGGAGATTTGGTGAGAAGAACTTAATCAATTTATGGTCAGAAATAGCTTTTTGGAATGAACAGTGGTTTAGAGGCCAAGGAAGAATTTACTCAGTTCAATTCATTGAGAATCGCTTAATTTTTTTTATATTTGAAGATCTACATCTATATAAAATTTTTCAATTTTCAATTAATTTATTAGCGGTTTTAATTTGCGCTTTTCTAATTTATAAAGTAACTAAGTCGATAAATATATCATCACTATTCATAGTAATGTTTGCTGCTGTATTCCAAATTAGACCAGATTTCGACCCTCACTTAGCATTTGGGGGAATGTTACCAAGCATGATGATTAAAATTTTCTTAACCCTTATTTTAACGGTGTACTATCTCGAACAGAAGAAACCCAAGAAGCTTATTGGCTTTTTGATCATCTTCATTTGGGTTTCGGCCATGTTCACATATGAATATTCGTGGTTATGTTTACCTGCGGTTATGGCACTAATTATTGGATACAAATACTTAAATCCATCACCATTGTTGATTAATAAAACTATTGCCAAGCAAGTGCTGATCGGTCTAATTTTATCTACTCTTCTTATTGCTTTGTCTGTATTCGGAATATTCAAACCACGTGCTATGGGTGTCAGTGAAGTTTATAACTTTAGATTCGCTTTTCCTGAGAGTTTAAAAACTTATGTTAAACAGACCTATGCTGCAGTTCCTGGTTCTGTTGATAATGTAATGTTCACACCAGTAGAATTTAATAACTACCCAATTTTTAATCGATCAATTTTTGTTATTGGAATGTTATTGATATTAATGTTTTCAGTTTTCTTGGATATGTTCAAGGAAGACAATGACAGAAGGAATATGAAAATGTTTTTAGTTCTTTTAATTTTTGGGTTCCTTTTATTTACTTCCTTCGGTCTCATAATTGCAGGCCAACCTGTCTGGTGGGATAAGTTTACTTTCGGTAGTTCCTATTTAGGGGTGTATGTTGGAGAATTTGGATTAGCAATTATTCTGATCTCTTTATACGGCATAGCTTTTCTAGGTTTAAAAAAATTATTGAAAAAACTTGAAATCGCGATGAGTGAGATCTAAATGTCAAAACGATATTTGATTAGCCTACAAATTGTTATTATATTAGTAGTGCTTAGTTTACTTACTGGAATTTTTTTTAAAGAAATTATATCCATTCAGTTCAACAATCAAGGAATTTCTGATGGGAGTCACGCAAGAGACGAAAGTGTATTAGCGTGGAATGCAACCCTTTCTCAAGAAAGCTTCTTTGAGGAAGTGAATACTTTAGATAGCTTTATTTCTCCCTCGAATGAAGATGCATATGAAAGAAACTCAGGAGATTTTTTTGCAAAAACAGGCATTCGACTTGGTTTAAGTCTAAGACCTGTAGATTTGTGGAGTGTCGATTGTTTAAATGACTCGAATTGTCCGCTTCCAGAATTTAAATCACTATTGCAAGATGTAGCTGACAGCAGAATCAAACGTAGGATTTATTTTCCCCGAAGTCTACTATTGGATAATCCTAAAGATTGGATCGATTATCAATCAGAAAACAAGACACTTTTAACTTCAGATACTTGGTATTTTAACTTCGTTCCCATCGGGGCGGGAGTCCATTTAGCAATTCTGGGACTTCTGCAATACGAGGACTCCACAGGCACTGTTGTTGACGGGAACACCTTAAAAGGTATGGCAATTTATGCAAACTACGCCGATGCTTCAAAATCTGTTCAAATAAACAATGTTTGTTTGCCACAGAGCCAGTTTATTGATTTAGAATCAAAGTCACTGCAAGGCTGGAAAGTTCGTCAATGGAGTAAAGAGTTGCAGATTTCAGATTTACTCGATATGAGAAAACTTGAATGGGGATTTTGTGATTAATAATAAGGAAACTCCAGAAACTGGTGCAGACCTAGTTGCAGAATTTATTGCAAAATTTTGCTTCCCCGAAGTATTTGTTGTAACCGGAGGAGCATGCGCATTCGTTATGGATGCAATTTACAGAAACCCAAATTCTCATTTTAGAGTTTTCCAGCACGAACAAGCCGCGGCTATGGCAGCGGATGCGATTTGGAGAGTGAATAGAAAATTAGGCGTTACTGTTGCAACTAGCGGTCCTGGTGCTACAAATTTGATAACTGGAATAGCTTGTTCCTGGTTCGATTCAATTCCAACATTGCACATAACAGGACAGGTCAATCAGAGTGAAAGTAGTGAAAACCTCAATGTGAAAGTGAGACAAGCGGGTTTTCAAGAAACAGATATCGTAAAGATGGTAGAACCAATCACTAAATTAGCTATAAAGGTGAATAATGTTCAAGAGCTAAGTGATTCACTAATTAATGCTTACTTAATCTCTCAGTCAGATAGACCAGGCCCATGTTTAATCGACATTCCTATGGATGTTCAAAAAGCAAAAGTTGAAGCACAAGTCTGGATCAATTTAATGGCAAAGATGGAAGTAAATTCTTTGCAAAATAAAAGGGAAAAGTCACCACTTGGAATAGAAGAAAAAATAAGCGAATTTATTAATTCAAAGGAAAAACCACTAATACTACTGGGTGCAGGATTAGGCTTAAGCGGGAATTTTAATAGAGCGATTGAAGTTTTAAAGAAAAGCAATATGCCATTTGTAACTTCTTGGAACGCATTAAGTTATTTGCAAAATTACGATCAAGATAACTATTTAGGTTCGATTGGGGTGTATGGATCCCGGATCGCAAACGCCATCCTTGACCAATGTGATGGTTTGTTAATCCTCGGAAGCAGACTAGACAATAGACAAAGAAGCGGTAATCCAAAAATATTTGCACCAAAAGGAAATAAGCTGGTTCTTGATATCGATATTGAAGAACTTAAGAAATATGCGGGTGACTCAACTTATGAAGTAATTGAATTTAATTTGGTCAATATTGATTTTAATAAAGTGAAACTTAGCGAAATTAATAATAATTGGAAATCAAACATTTCAACTACGATTGAGAAAGTTACCGATGGAAGAAGTGCATCAGTTGAGAAAGGTGAACTTTCACCATATGAAGTAACCGAATTTGTTATGAAAAATTCAGATCAAGACACAATTATTGTCTCTGACTGTGGTGCAAATTTGTGTTGGGTCTATCAATCATTCATTCCATTTGGTGGATTACTTTTCACAGCAGGAGGGAATAGCCCAATGGGCTACAGTCTCCCCGCCGCAATCGGTGCGTATTTTGCTGATCCAACGAAAAAGATAATTTGTTTCATTGGCGATGGTGGACTACAAATGAATATCCAAGAACTACAAACAATATTCCATTATCAAATACCAGTAAAAATCATAATACTTAATAATTTTGGCTTTGGAATAATAAAGCAATTTCAGGATGCATATTTTGAAAGTAGATATGTTGCGAGCGGCGAGGGGTACTCAGTTCCAGATTTTGAGAAAATCTCCAACGCGTATGACATTGAATACACAAAAATTACTAATTCAAAAGAATTATTGATTTTCTCTAATAATAGAGTTACTGCCCCAGAAATTATCGACGTACATTTACCTGAAAATGCTCTTATTACTCCTAAATTAGAGATGGGAAGATCGTTTAGCGACCAATTTCCATATTCTAACTAATTTGTGATTGATAGGATTTAAATGTGTCGATTAACATTGTTGAAGTGCTAAAGAAATTAGCAGAATTTGTATTGCGCTTTAATTTCGTTGTATCAGGGAAATAATTTTTAAGACTTTCATCTTGGGCTTTTGAACCCAAAAGTACTTTGCTATTTCCTAATTTTGATATCTCGTTAGCAAAAAATTTAATCGTTTGTGGATCATCAGAACCTACGTTTAAACATTCTACTAGAGGCGTCTCGATAATTAGTTCAATTATTTTAACGGTTAGATCAAATGGATGCATGAATGCTCTAATGGTTTCCGGATTGCCATTTAAAGTAATATCTTGATTACTAACTGTTTTTGAAATGAAATCATTCATTGCGTAACCTTCAGATTTAGGCATACCAGGTCCGCAAAAAGAGAACAAACGAGCGTTTAAGAAACCTAAATTAATCTTCGATGCTATATCTAGAATTTGTCTCTCAATGTAGATTTTACTCTTCGCGTATTCACTTATATTTTCCTGTTTTAAATCAAAAATTGGGGAATCTTCAGGTAAAGCTCCAGATGGAGCAAAAGCATTCTTGTATACAGCACCCGAGCTTAAATTTAATAAAAAACCTTTGAATTCTTGAGTCAGAACTTTATTCAGCAATTGATCAAATAACGCGTTTGAATCCGAATAGTTAAGTTCTCTTGATGTTGAAGAGGCCCCCCAAATAATATGCGTGAAATTATTTAAATCTAATCCTCGAACATCCTTAACTAGTAAGTGCCGGTAGTTCGTACTTTCTTTTGACTTAGGAATATCGCTTCGACTTACTCCGGTTAACTGAATTGAAACAGTTCCAAGTGAATTCAACATCTCTGAGACAAAAACTATCCATTTACCTATAAAACCGCTATCTCCAATTAGGCAAATTTTTGCATTAAACTGACTTTTTGAGAAAGTTTCTTGTAAATAATCTTTAACCAGCGGATTACGGTTTAAAAAGAAATTATCCATTAATCTCTTATATTGATTTTTTCAGAAACTATGTAGCTAGGTCTAGCTTTTACCTCTTCATAGATAAGACCAACGTATTCACTTAGAATTCCTATCATTAAGGCTATTCCGCCCCATACCAAAACAATTAACGCAAACAAGGAACCAAAACCTGGGAATGGCACTCCTCTTATCAACCAAAATGCAGTTAAACCTATGAGGGACAAAATAGAAAATGTAAAAAGCACAAAACCAGAAATAGTGATTAATCTCAATGGTTTGTAAGAGTATGCAAAAATTCCTTTAAATGCGAAATCGATGACCTTCCATGTAAACGCCTTAGATTCACCGGCAAACCTTGGTGGTCTTTGAATTACAATGCCAACAGATTTAAACCCTACCCAAGCTGTCATGCCTCGCAAAAATCTATTTCGCTCCTTAAGGGTTCTAAGAGACTTATAAACTTTTCTATCTAAAAGTCTAAAATCGCTAACATTCCTAGGAATATTTCCAGAACTTAACTTTGAGGCAAGCCAATAGAAAATTTGTGAATTAAACCTTCTAAGTAGACTTGTACCTTCTCGCTTACCAATTATTCCAAATATATTTTCATATCCATTTTCCCAAAGTCTAATAAATTCAGGAATAGTTTCCGGAGGATCTTGAAGGTCAGCAGTCATGAAAATGCAGGCATCGGCATTAACTAAATCTAATCCTGCAGTAAGTCCACCATCCATGCCAAAATTTCGCGACAATTTCACCCCTTTAAATCTCTCATCTTCAGAAGAAATTTTGATTAATTTTTCCCAAGTCATATCTTTAGAACCATTTTCAATAATGATAACTTCAAAATCGTAATTAATCTCGACCGAAAAAACTTGGTTCAGTCTCTTAGCTAGTTCATCAATACAGTCTTCTTCGTTATAGGCCGGAATAACAATTGCTATACTTTTTTTCAAACCCAAACCTTCCAAGGTGCTTTGTTAGTTTCCCACATTTCATTTAGTAATTTAAATTCTCTAAAAGTATCCATGGGTTGCCAAAAACCTGTATGTTTAAAGGCTGTTAAATTATTTTCAACTGCTAGATTTTCTAATGGTTCTCGTTCAAGAATAGTATTTTCAGAAAGTTTATTGAAAATCTCGGGTTCGAAAACAAAATATCCACCATTAATCCAAGTGTCGCCTTCTGGTTTTTCTGAGAATTTTTCGACAGTTCCAGATTTATTTATGTCTAGAATTCCAA
>VFQT010003854.1_pt1 | contig 13169 bp, 10 predicted proteins | sample 3512381 | NCBI WGS metagenome assembly VFQT01 (sample SAMN10412376, study PRJNA504923) | tailings metagenome | isolation source: Relicate 2 Philex TSF3 active mining site | place: Philippines: Tuba, Benguet | collected 2017-08-29 | reverse complement strand
TCCCTGCGGACTGGACCGACTACAACGGCCACACGAACGACAGCCGCTACTCGCAACTGTCGAGCGAGGCAAGCGACTGCTTCTTCCGTTCGATCGGCTTCACCGATGCGTACCTCGCCTCGGGCCGCACGTTCTACACCGTCGAGAGCCACATCCGCTTCCTCGACCAGACGCATCAGGGCGACAAGGTCAAGGTGATGGTGACGGTGGCGTCATACGACGAAAAGCGCATCCATCTGTGGACCGAGATCGTGCGCGAAGACGGCGTCGTGGCCGCGACTGGCGAACACCTCTTCCTGCACGTGGACACCAACACGGGCAAGAGTTCCCCGATGGGCACGGAGATGTATGCCGCGCTCAAGCCGATCGGCGAGGCGCATGCGAAGCTCCCCAAGCCCGTCGGCATCGGCCGACGAGTGGGCGACAAACCGGCCAGCTGACGATGGGTGCGCCGCAGATCTGGAAACCCGGCGACCAGATCGCCACGCCACTCGAGTTGTACACCTGCGTCGTCGAACCCGAATGGGTCGACTACAACAACCACATGACCGAGGCCGCCTACCTCACGGCTTTCGGCTGGGGATCGGACGCGCTCTTCACCTACATCGGCGACGACGACGCCTACCGCGCAGCAGGCCACTCGTTCTACACCGCTGAGACCCACATCGTCTATGAGCGCGAGTGTTACGGGGGCGATCCGCTCAAGGTGGACACCTTGATCCTGGACGTCGACCACAAGCGACTCCACCTGCACCACACGATGTATCACGGCACGACCGGGACACGACTCTCGACGACTGAGCAGATGCTCGTGCACGTGGACATGAACCTCGGCAAGGCGTGCGAGATCCTGCCGAACGTGATGCAAGCACTGAACGCGATCTTTGACGTCCACAAACACGCCCCGCGACCCGACGACGTCGGCCGCGTGATGAAGATTCGACGAAAGTAACGACAAGGAGAAGCCATGCGATTTGCACTCACCGAGGAACAGGAAGCAATCGTCGCCACGACGCGCCAGTTCACCGAGAAGGAACTCATCCCGCACGAAGAACGCGTGGAGAAGCTGGGCGAGGTGCCTGCCGATCTCGTGAAGCAGATCAAGGAGCGCTCGATCGCAGCCGGCATCTACGCCTGCAACATGCCAGCCGAGTACGGCGGTGGCGGACTCAACTCCTTCGACACCACCCTCGTCGATCGCGAGTTCGGCGCGACGTCGTACGCCCTCCACTACATCGTCGCCCGCCCGTCGAACATCCTGCGCGCATGCAAGGACGACCAGATCGCCGAATACCTGATCCCGACGATCACCGGCGAACGCGTGGATTGCCTCGCGATGTCCGAGCCCGATGCCGGATCCGACGTGCGCGGTATGAAGTGCACTGCGGTCAAGGACGGCTCCGACTGGGTGATCAACGGCACCAAGCACTTCATCTCACACGCGGACCTCGCCGACTACGTGATCCTCTTCGCCGCCACCGCCGAGGAACAGACGTCGAAGGGCCCGAAGAAGAAGATCACGGGCTTCCTCGTCGACTTCGACACCCCGGGCTGCGAGAAGGTCGCGGGATACAACTGCGTGTCGAACTCGGGTTATCACAACATGATCATCAACTTCGACAACTGTCGCGTGCCCGAGAGCAAGGTGCTCGGCGAAGTGCACGGTGGATTCGACGTCGCCAACGAGTGGCTCGGCTCGACCCGCCTGCAGGTGGCAGCAGTCTGCGTCGGTCGCGCCCGACGCGCGTTGAACCTGTCGGTCGAGTGGGCCGCCACGCGCGAGCAGTTCGGCCAGCAGATCGGCAAGTTCCAGGGCGTGTCGTTCAAGCTCGCCGACATGCAGACCCGACTCGATGCAGCCGAGCTCCTCACGTTGCGCGCGGCGTGGAACGACGCAAACGGCAACTTCGACGACGCAGAAATGGCGATGGCCAAGGTGTTCGCGAGCGAGATGTGCCAGTACGTCACCGACGAGGCGATCCAAATCTTCGGTGGCATGGGACTGATGGACGAGTTGCCACTCGAGCGCATGTGGCGCGACACCCGCGTCGATCGCATCTGGGACGGCACGAGCGAGATCCAGCGCCACATCATCTCTCGCCAGTTGCTGCGCAAGTTCGGCGGCTGACCTTGGTCGACCTCGCACGACTCCTCAATCCGCGCAGCGTCGCGGTGATCGGCGGCGCACCAGCGGCCGCCGTCGTGCGACAGTGTCAGAAGCTCGGCTACACGGGCGAGATCTGGCCGGTGCACCCGAAGAAGTCCGACATGCATGGCGTCGAATGCTTCCCCACCATCGCCGACCTGCCTGGCGTGCCGGACGCGGCATTCATCGCCGTAAACCGACACCTCACGATCGATGCAGTGGAGCAACTCTCCGCGCTCGGCGCTGGCGGTGCCGTGTGTTACGCATCAGGCTTTTCCGAATCCGGCGAAGTCGAACTGCAGGCCCGTCTCGTCGAAGTCGCCGGACCGATGGCCCTGCTCGGGCCGAACTGCTACGGCTACGTCAACGCACTCGACGGTGTCGCGCTGTGGCCCGACGAGCATGGTTGTTCACGCGTCGATCGCGGCGTGGGAATCATCTCGCAGAGCGGAAACGTCGGCCTCAACCTCACACTGCAGCAGCGCGGACTGAAGATGGCCTACATGGTCACCGTCGGCAACCAGGCTGGTGGCGGCGTCGAGGATGCACTCGACTCGTTCGTCGCCGACGATCGCGTGACGGCGATCGGGATGTTCATCGAGGCCATTCGCGATCCGCGTCGATTCGCCCAGATCGCGATCGCAGCAGCGAAGAAGGGCAAGCGCATCGTCGCCCTGCAGACCGGCAAGAGCGAGGCCGGTGCGCTGATCGCCGCCTCGCACACCGCATCACTTGCGGGCAATCGCGCGGCGTACGCGGCACTCTTTGCCCGCTGTGGTGTCGCCACCGTGGAGACTCCGACGGAACTCGTCGAGACCTTGAAAGTGCTCGATCACGGCGGCGTGCTGTCGGGATACAAGATGGCGTCGCTCTCCTGCTCCGGTGGCGAGGCCTCCCTCGTGGCAGACCTCTCCGAGACGACCTCACTCACGTTCGCACCGTTCCCCGCCGACCAGCGCGCCCGCATCGAGGCGACGCTCACCGAACTTGTCTCGGTGGCGAACCCCTTCGACTACCACACGTTCATGTGGGGTGATCGCGAGGCGATGGCAAGCACCTTCGGCGCGACGATGGACGGCCCACACGACGCGACGATGCTCATTCTCGATGCACCGCCAAGCCCAGATCAAGACCCGAGCTCGTGGATCGTCGCAGCAGACGCCTTCGCCGATGCCGCTCACGCAACGGGTCGTCGCGGAGTCATCGTCGCCACGATGCCCGAGTGCCTCGCACCCGACGTGCGTGGCGCGATCTCTTCCCGCGGAATCGCACCGCTGCAAGGACTGCGCGAGTCGCTCATCGCACTCGACCGCGCCGCCTGGCTCGGCGCGCACGCGCCGCAGGGTGAACCCGCATCGGTCACCACCCCCGGCACAACGACACTCGTGGATGAACAACGAGCAAAGACGATGCTCGCCGAACTCGGTGTGCGCGTGCCGAAGGGCAAGCGCGCAAGTCGCGCAGAGGTCGGAAACGCTGCATCGCAGGTCGGATTTCCCGTCACGCTGAAGGGACTCGGTCTCGCCCACAAGAGCGAGTCGGGTGCCGTCGCCATCGGCCTTCCCGATACAGCGGCGCTGCGCACTGCACTCGAGGCGATGCCCGCATCGATCACCGAGTTCCTCGTCGAAGAGACGGTGACGGGAATCGTCGCCGAAGTCCTCGTGAGCATCAGGCGAGCCGCACCTCTCGGCTGGCTCGTCACGATCGGCGCCGGTGGCGTACTCACCGAGCTGTGGAAAGACACCCAGTCGCTCCTCGCTCCCGCCTCGCGAACAGACATCGAGGACGCAATCGCTCGCCTGCGCATCGCCCCGATCCTTGCCGGCTATCGCGGGAAACCTTCGGGCAACGTCGCCGCCTTGGTCGAGTTCATCGAACGACTCCAGTCCGTCGTCGTCGGCACCACCATGGTCGAAGTAGAACTCAACCCCGTGCTCGTCACGACGAACGATGCCATCGCCGTCGATGCACTACTCATCGAGGAGAACTGACCATGCCCATCACCACGACGACATCGAACGACGGCCAGGTGCTCGAGATCACCCTCGACCGCCCGAAGGCCAACACGATCGATGCAGCCACGAGCCAGGAGCTGAGCCGCATCTACGACGCGTTCAACCGTGATGCGACACAGCGCGTCGCGATCTTCACCGCCGCTGGCGAGAAGTTCTTCTCAGCCGGCTGGGACCTGAACGCAGCCAACGATGGCGAATCATTCGACTCCGACTACGGCGTCGGCGGTTTCGGTGGTTTCCCCGAACTCCCCAACCGCAACAAGCCCGTGATCGCAGCGGTCAACGGCATGGCCGTCGGCGGAGGCTTCGAGATCGCGATGGCGGCCGACTTCATCGTCGCCGCCGAGCACGCGACGTTCTTCCTCGCAGAGACCAAGGTCGGCGTCATCCCCGACGCCGGCACCGTTCGCCTCCCCCGACTCCTCCCGCGACAATTGTCGAACGAGATCATCTTCGGTGGTCGCCGACTCTCCGCCCAGGAGGCGGTATCCTTCGGCATCGTCAACCGCGTCGTGCCGGCCGCGGAACTCATGGACGCCGCGCGTGCACTCGCAGCCGAGATCTGTCTCTCTGCACCACTCGCCGTCGCTGCGGTGATGCAGCTCAATCGCGAGCTCGAGGGTGTCGACATCCTGGATGCGATGAAGGCGATGCGCACCAACCCCGCCTATCGCGCTGCGATCGACTCAGATGACGCCAAGGAAGGCCCGGCGTCGTTTGCGGAGAGGCGTCCGCCCCGCTGGACCGGTCGCTAGTTCGACTTGCGCGCCTTGACGGCGCATTCATCCAGCACATCGAGCAATTCGATGCCGCGACTGTCGCGCGGCTCGGGCTGGAACTCCCCGACCGCATAGGAAAAGCTCGTGCGCAGCGACGGCCATGCGCCGTGTGTCGAGCCACCTGCACCGGTGTGACCGAACGCGTCTGGCGCCATGCCAAGGCGCGACGGATTCGGGTTCAACTCAAATCCCACGCCGAAGCGCAGGAGACGACCAGACAACTCATCTGCACCGACCGATCGCTCACGCCGCGCGACCGCAATCGTCTCGGGCTTCAAGAGTCGAACGCCGTCGAGTTCGCCGTCGTTCACGAGCATCGCATACAGCCGTGACATCGCGTGCGCGGAAGCGACTCCTCCGCCACCGGGAAGTTCCGCACGGGACAACTCCGGCGTGCCCGCCTTGTCGGTCGGGATGAGCCCATAGACGAAGGCGAGCCGCGGGTCGACGTCGTTGCCCATCAGCGCGGTGTAGTTGTAGTCGGCCGCGCGCACGGTCTTGGCGATTCGCGGAATCACCGACTCGGGCGCTCCGATGTGCAGGTCCAACGACAGCGGGCCCGCGATCTCCTCGCGTACGAACGTGCCGATGCTGCGACCGTCCGTGCGGCGCACGATTTCGCTTGCGATCCAGCCATACGTGAGGGCGTGATACGTGGGCGAGCCGACCTTGACGAACGGAACCTGCTCCGCGGTGTATCGCGCCATCAGCACCGGGTCGATGATCTCCTCGAAGGTGAGCGAACGTTCGATCCCGGGCACGCCTGCGACGTGCGCGAGCGCATCGCCGACGGTGACATGACCCTTTCCGCCAGTGGCGAACTCTGGCCACACCGAGTCGATCCGCGCCTCGAGATCCACGAGCCCGCGCTCGACACACATCAACACCGCGACCGCGCAGATACCCTTCGTGCCGGAGGCGACGACACATACGGTGTCGCTCTCCCACGACGAGCCGTCCGACTTCTTTCCACCCCACAGATCGACGACCTGGCGGCCGTTCACCGTGGCGGCGAACGATGCTCCGTGGTGGTCACCGGAGTGGTACTTGTCGAAGACCTTGGCGACCGGCTCGAAGCCGGGTGCGACGAGCCGTTCGCGGCTCATGCCATCGAGCGGGCGATGGATGGCGTCGCGGTGATGAGGCGGCGCGTGTAGTCCTCATGCGGAGAACCAATCACGCTCTCGGCAGTGCCGAGCTCGACGATGCGACCCTGCGACATGACCGCCACCTCGTCGGCGATCGAACGCACGAGCGGCAGGTTGTGGGTCACGAACAACATCGCAAGCCCAAGGCTCTTGCGCAGCTCCCCGAGCAGGTCGACGATCGCGGCCTGCACGAGCACGTCGAGCGCACTCGTCACCTCGTCACACACCAATACGTCAGGCTTGCTGACGAGCGCTCGCGCGATCGCCACGCGCTGTCGCTCACCGCCCGAGAGCTGGTCGGGATACTTGCCCGAATACGACGCAGGCAGGTTGACCTTGTCGAGCACATCCAGGATCGCCTTGTCAGCCTCTTCGCGCGACGAACCCGCGATCAACAGCGGTCGCACGATGAGGTCACCGACGGTGCGACGCGGATTGAGCGAACCGTAGGGATTCTGGAACACGTACTGGATGCCGAGTCGCTGGGCCATCGTGCGCTTACGCGACGTAATCCCGAGCGGTTCGCCCTTGAAGGTGATCTCGCCATCCCACTCGCGATGCAGTCCACCGATCGCGCGCGACACGGTGGTCTTGCCCGACCCAGACTCGCCGACGAGTGCGAGGCACTCACCCTTGCGAATGGTCAGCGTCACGTCGTGCACGACGACGTTGCCCGAATAGGCGGCGTTCACACCCTTCAACTCGACGATCGGGTCGCCCTTGGCGGCCGTGCGTGCGCCGAGTGGAACGGCAACCGTGCTCGTCGGCACCTTGCCCACCTTGATGCAGCGCGCGGTATGGCGCTCGCCCACCGAGACGACCGCCGGAAACGCCGATCGACACTCATCGGTTGCAAGTTCGCATCGCAGCGCAAACGCGCAACCCTGCGGGCGCTTGCCCGGTGATGGCGCGCGACCAGCAAGACCAACGATCTGACGACCGCCCTCGATGTCGGGTGCTGCGGCGACGAGGTGGCGCGTATATGGGTGCGCAGGGCTCGTGAAGATCTGGCGAACCGGGCCGTGTTCGACGACGCGACCTGCGTACATGACCGCAACATCGTCCGCGAGGTCGGCCACGACGGCCAAGTCATGCGTGATGTACAACGCCGCGACACCGTGCTCACGCGTGAGCGAGCGGATCGTGGCGAGCACGTGCTCCTGGGTCGATACGTCGAGTCCAGTGGTCGGTTCGTCGAGGACGATCACCGACGGACGACACGCGAACGCCATGGCGAGACCGACGCGCTGCTGCTGGCCGCCCGACAACTGGTGCGGATAGCGTTCGAGATACTCGTCGTCTGTTGGCAGCAAGACTTCCGCCATCATCTCCTTCACGCGCGCCTTACGAGCCTCATCCGAGCCACCGAAGTCGTGCGCTTCGAGCACCTCCATGAGCTGCGTGCCGATGCGTAGCGCGGGGTTCAGTGATGAGGCTGGATCCTGCGGCACGTACGAGACGCGCTCACCACGAATCTTGCGCTTGCCCTCGTCGTCGAGTGCGAGCACTTCGATTCCGCCACATGCGACCGACCCGTGGTCGATCGCCACTCCTCGCCGAGCGTGGCCGAGGACGGCGAGCCCGACGGTGGTCTTGCCCGATCCAGACTCGCCCACGAGGCCGAGCACGCGACCCGGCTCGACGGTGAGCGTGACCTCGTCGACGATGTCGTTGCCGGTGGCTGCGACGTTCAGTCGCAGGTTGGTGATCGAGAGCCCCTTACTCACCCTTGCCTCCACGATCGATACCGGCCGACACTCGCGAGAGACCGTCGCCGATGAGTCCTGTGCCGATGGTGAGGAGCGCGAGTGCCACCGTCGGCAGCACGACACCCCATGGCTGCTCGGTGAGCGCCACGCGATTCTCCTGGATCATGAGACCCCAGTTCGCCGAGTTCGGGTTCGGTGTGAACCCGAGGAACGCGAGCGAAGCAATGCCACCGATGCTGTAGGTGAGGCGCAAGTTCACTTCGACCAACAGCGACGACGTGACGTTCGGCAGCACTTCGGCGAAGATCACCCGTCGACGCGACTCACCGAGCGCCTCGGCGGCGGCGATGAAGTCGCGCTCCACCACCGGCACGGCCGCGCCACGGATGATGCGGGCAATTCGCGGCGTGGTCGAGAGTCCGACGGTGAGGATAATGAGCAGATTGCTCGGACCGAACATTGAAATCACCAGGAGCGAGAGCAGCACCTGCGGGAAAGACAAGATCACGTCCAGCGTGCGCATGATCACTTCATCGAGACGCCCACGGTTGTAGGCCGCGATCAACCCCAACGTCGTGCCGAGCACGATGCCGATCGAGGTCGCGGCGAGCGCGAGCAACAGGATCGAGCGTCCACCGAACAAGAAACGAGAGAACACGTCCTGGCCGAAGTAGTCGGTGCCGAAGACCGTGCCGGGCACACTCATGAGGTTCGGTGAGTCCACGAACTCTGTCGATCCGAATGGCGCCACGAATGGTCCGAGGATCGCAAGCGCCGCGATCAGCGTCGCCACGGTGATGCCGATCTGGGTGCGGCGCAGTTTCAACGCCTGGCGGATGAGCGATGGCGGGCGCTCGACGGTGACCTGCTCGACCACAGCGTTCACTTGAGTCTCGTTTGCAGTCGCGGGGTGACGAGGACGGTGCCGATGTCGGCGAGCAAGTTAGTGACGACATAGACCGTTGCGATCAACAGCGTGAGGAACTGCACGACCGGCATGTCACGCGAACGCACCGCATCGGCGAGCGCAGTCCCAAGACCTGGATAGTTGAAGAGACGCTCGACGATGATCACACCACCCGCGAGGTACGCGAGGTTCAAGGCGATCACCTGCAAGCTCGGACCGATGCCGTTCGGAATCGCATGTCGCCACAACACCGTGCGCTCGTCCATTCCCTTGAGTCGAGCCATCTCGATGTAGTCGCTTTCCAGCACCTCAACCATGGCGGCGCGCATCACGCGGGCAACGTATGGCGTTACGGAAATAACGAGCGTCAGCACGGGCAACGTGAGACCCGCCATGTCGGACCACGGTGGCTCACCAGGCGCCAGGTAGGTGACGGCCGGCAACCACTGCACCACCGTCGTTGCAAAGAGCACCGTCAACACGGTGCCGACGACGAATTCGGGCAGGGCCGCGAGGATCAATGTGGCCATCGATGACGACGTGTCGAACTTCTTGTCGCGCTTGAGGGCAGCGTACGAACCGATGACGATAGAGATCGGGATTGACCCAGCAGCGGCAAGGAGCAACAGGAAGAACGATGCTCCAATGCGCGGCGCGATCAGGTCCTTGACTGGCATCATCGTGGCGAAGGACTCGCCCAGGTCACCGGTGAACACCCCACCCAACCAGTTGAAATACTGCTGGTAAACGGGCTTGTCTAGCCCGAACTGCGCACGCAACGCAGCGAGCGCTTCTGGCGTCGCTTCGCGACCAAGCATTGCTTCTGCCGGGTCTGATGGCAGTGCTTGGGTGATGAGGAAGATCAGGAGAGACACCACAAAGAGCGTCGCCAACCCCAGCGCAAGGCGCTTCACCAAGAAGCGTGCGATATATCCCTTCACAATCCCCCAAACTTTCCCAGTTATAGAACTGCCGCCCGCCGAAGCGGGCGGCAGCTCTCAATGCCTCGGTGGTAACGAGTCTTAAGCCAAGTACCAGCCCTGGAAACCGTGACCGTAGTAGCCCATGTTGAGCTGGCTCGGACTTGTGTCCACGCCCTTCAACTTGGTCGAGAACGCATCAGCGAAGTTGTTGAAGAACGGAATGATGTAACCGCCCTTTTCGAACTCCTCCTTCTGCATCTTGGCAACGACTTCCTTGCGCTTGGCCTTGTTGTTGAGACCAACGGCCTTTTCGTAGTCCGCACGGAAGGTGCTGTTTGCTGGTGGCCACTTGAGCTCCGGGTAGACGTCCATCGACGCGGCAACCTGTGCGAGGTAGTTACGCGGCGACCAGTAAGTCGTGTAGAAGCCGGTGTTCATGTACTGGCCCTTGGCCGACCAGTAGGTGCCACCGTCGATGACCTTTGCATCCACGATCACGACGCCGTCGGTCTTCTTGGCCATTTCGGCGAATGCCTGGATCATGAGCACGAGACCACCGGTGTCATCCGGTGCCGTGAGCTCGACCTTGAGCGGGTTCGACTTCGAGTAGCCCGACTTCTTGAGCAGAGCGACTGCTGCAGGGATGTCCTGCTCGCGCTGCTTGAAGTTGTTGGCGTTGTAGAACTCGTCGATGTAGCCGTAGAGGTCGTTACCGATCTTGCCGTGACCGTTCAAGACTTGCTTGACCATCTGCTTGCGGTTCACGATCAAGCGCATGGCCTGGCGGACGTTGTTGTCATCGAATGGCTTGATGTCGATGCGCATACACATCGCCAACCATGCACCGGCCGAATTCTCGATCGCGTTCAGGTACTTCTTCGACTTGATCGTCTGCCACTGCTCGAACGGAACGTCAACGGCGGCGTCAATCTGCTTGGCGACGAGTGCGTTGACAAGTGCGGTCTTATCGGCGAAGTCAATGATCTGAACCTTGTCCAAGAACTGCGTGGACTTGTTCCAATACCCATCGAATCGAGTGTGAGTGCTCTCACGACCTGGCGTGAAACTCACGAGCTTGTATGCGCTCGTGCCAATCTGGGACTTTCCGTCGTACCCCTTCTTGGCAATTGCGTAGGTGTAACCCGCGAGCGTCGCGATGAAGTCCACGTTTGGAAGGAGCAGGTTGAACTCAACAGTGTGCGAGTCGGTGGCAACCACTCCCGCGTTGTTGAGGAACGTGCGCAGCGGCTTGCCGGTTGTCAACTTCGACGGATCGAGCAAACGCTGGTACGAAGCCACGACGTCGGCCGACGTCAGGGGTGTGCCATCGTGGAACTTGACGCCCTTGCGAATCTTGACGACGTACTTGGTCGGACTGACCGCCTTGGCTGACTCCGCAAGACCGAATTTCGTTTGCGGCGCAAACTTCGAGTCGAAGGTCATGAGCGTCTCGAACGTTGACAAGAGGCGAGCTTGATCGGCCTTGGCCACGATGTACTGAGCATCGAAGAGGTCGTTTGCGCCTCCAACTACGCCCAGCTTCAGCGTTCCGCCCTTCTTAGGTGCTGCCACCTTGGCCGCCGATGCGATACCTGTCGAAGTACCCATCACGCCGACCGCAACTGCTGCAGCTCCGGCACCCTTGATGAAACGTCGGCGGGTGAATTCCGCCGAGATCAACTCGTGCTGTTCCATGAACACTTACCCCCTAAGTAGTCACGGACAAAAGTCCGCCACGAGCCCCCTGCCCGTAGTCGACACGGTAGCACACTCTTCGCGAGCGATTACTAAATTGTTCAGCCCCGCCGACGACGACCGGATGAACCCGCATTGGCACTCGGAGCCTTGTTCGTCAAGGGTCCGATGGCTTCGACGATGGCCTCGACCGAGGGCGGCGACCCAGCCTCGTACCCCCGAAGCGCGTCCGCCATCGACCGCAGGTGCTCCGGGCTCGTGCCACAGCACCCCCCGATGATGTGGGCGCCCGCATCCACGGCAAGCCGCGCGTACTTGGCCATCAACTCCGGGGTGCCCGAATACGTGATGGTCGTGCCCTCGAACTTGGGGATGCCGCAGTTGCCCTTGCTCACGATCGGGTTCGGTGCCCCCGCCATCTCGAGCACCGAGACCAAGATGTCACTCGCCCCCACTCCGCAGTTGGCACCGATCGCTAGCGGCGCAACGGGTACGTCGGCGAACTGTGTGGCGAGCGTGTTCGGGGCGAGACCCATCATCGTGCGCCCAGCGGTGTCGAAACTCATCGTGCACACGTACGGCATGCCGACACGGATCGCGGCTTCTGCTGCTGCACGCATCTCTTCCGGCGCAGACATCGTCTCGATCCAGGCGACGTCGGCACCGCCATCTTTCAAACCCTCGATCTGCTCGGCGAAGGCGTCCACCGCCTCGTCGTGCGTGAGCGCGCCAAGGGGTTCGAACAGCTCCCCCGTCGGTCCGACGGAGCCCGCCACGACCACGGGTCGCGTGGCCGCATCGGCGACGCTGCGCGCGAGTCGCGCGGCACCAGCAGCAAGTTCGTGTACGCGATCTTGTGCGTTGTGCAGCTTCAGGCGATGACGGTTACAGCCGAAGGTGTTGGTGAGGATGATGTCGGCACCGGCCTCGACGAACTGTCGGTGCAGATCGACGACGCGCTCGGGATGATCGGTGATCCAGAACTCGGGTGGCTCACCGGATTCGAGACCGACCTTGAAGTAATTCGTCCCCGTGGCGCCGTCGGCGAGGAGCGGACGGCCGAGTGCGAGGAGGTCTTGCAGGCTCGTTCGCACGGTGCGAACGCTAGCCCATCACGTTTCCGGCGGTCACGGCTTCGGAACGAAGTCGCGAAAATGCCCCGAGGTTGATCGCCTTGCCCGTCGCTTCACCGACGAACTCGAGTGGCGTCACGTCGTGGTCGATGCCCTGCTCTTGGGCTTCGATCAAGATGCGCATGAACTTACCGACGAGTGGAGCGTTCTTGAACTGATTACCACTCGTGCCACAGGCCATGAAGAACCCGTTCAAGCTGGATTTGTCGTACAGCGGGATCCAGTCGTCGGTGACGTCATACAGCGCGCCGATGCCGAGCAACTTGAGCGGAATGCCGAAGTCGGGCAGGCGTCGCGCGAGGCGCAACATGACACGCTCGAAGAACTCGACGGTGACCTGGTCGTTCCAGTCGTCGGCGTCATCGATGAAGTGCAGCGGGTCGCAAGCCGGCTCGGTCGTGCCGACGTTGAGCAGGTCGCCCATGTGCGGGCGGAAGTACTGACCGAGGTCCAGGTCCGCCACGATCGGGGCGTTGTCCTCGAGTCGGAAGCCAACCGGTGCCGGCGGCGAGAACACTTCCTGGCGCAACGGCTGGTGGTGCACCTTCATCTCGTCGTACACGCCGGCGAGACGGTTGATCTTGGCCGCGTGCGGGCCGGCCGCATTGATCACGATCGGTGCCGAGATGCTCTCGCCCGAGGCGAGCGTCACGCCGGTGACCTGATCGCCGGACTTCGTGATGCCGGACACTTCCTTGTGGAAGAAGAATT
>VFQT010003853.1_pt1 | contig 13174 bp, 9 predicted proteins | sample 3512381 | NCBI WGS metagenome assembly VFQT01 (sample SAMN10412376, study PRJNA504923) | tailings metagenome | isolation source: Relicate 2 Philex TSF3 active mining site | place: Philippines: Tuba, Benguet | collected 2017-08-29 | reverse complement strand
GAGGATCGCTGCCGCAGCGCGCAAGGCGGATAGATGGGCAGCCGCGTACCGCTCATGGGCCGTGGTTGCCAAGGTGGCCTCGGTCAGGCTGCGGCGCGCCGAGGTCATCAGCTCACATGCGGCCACGGGCACGGCACTGGCTGCATGGGCAAGTGCCGGAGCCTGCCGCAGCCGTGCACCAGACTGGATCCCCATCGTCTCTGTCTCCTCACTGGTTCTGGTCGACTGGCTAGTCCATGACCTGCAGCAGGTGCCATCCATCGGCTCCCGATGCCAGGTCGTACGCACCCCGGTGCCCGGCGTGCGCCGTTGCCTCGACCCGCCAGACGCTGCGTCGCATCGACGCCCATCCAGCACTCGACCCCAGTGCGGCCCGTGCCGATGGAACTCGTTCGCTCCACCACGGACCGGCTTCGACCCAGTACGCGTGTACCTGCTGCACCCGGTACCACTGGCCTCGCCAGCGGAACCTCGATGGCGCTCCCCTGCCATCGACTTCGACCTGCAGGTGACTCACCCGCGAGTGCCTGCCGGATCGAGGGCGGCGACTCACCAGCGCCGCCCCTCTCCGAGCATCACCCACGCTGCCGGGCCCGGGGTCGAGGCGAGCCCGGCAGCGGGTGAGTGAGCCTTGCCACCAGCCGCGAACCCGGGGGCGAGGCCTATTCGAACAGATGTTCGAATAGGCCTCGTACGTTAGCCCGACTCCCTGACAGACGTCAAGGGCACACGGCGATCATCTCGGCAGTTCGTCAGCCTGGCTCGGTCGGCGCAGGACTCAGCTGCTCAGCGGCCCCCTGCCCATCCCCTTCACCGTCGGTTGGCCTGAGGTACTTCATCACCCCGTAGATGGACGCCGCGATCGGCACGCCGACCAGGGCCCCGAGCAGGCCGAAGTAGGCGGCGGAGACTGCCGTGACCAGCACGATGGACACCGGGTGCAGGTTCACCGACTTGCCCATGATGAGAGGCTGCAGGAGATTCCCCTCGATCTGGCCAATGACGAAGATCAGGACCACCACGATTGCTCCGGCCAGGAGGCCATCGGTGACCAGCGCGACGAAGGCTGCCAGGAACATGGCGACCGGCGCACCGATATATGGGATGAATGCACCGAAGAAGACGATGACTCCCAGTGGGATCGCCAGCGGCACCCCCAGCAGGAGCAGGGCGATGGTCACCACGATGGCATTGCTCATGGCCACCAGCAGCACTCCGATGGAGTACTGGGAGAACGCTGCCCACCCGATGCGGATCGAGCCGCCGATCACCTCGCGATTGCGGACAGGCAGCCAGTGCACCAGCCAGCCGAACATCCGATGCGGCTCAACCAGCAGGAAGATCAGCACGAACAGGGCTGCTGCGGCAGCGGTCGCCAGGCTGACGATGCTGCTCAGCCCGCTGAGGACCCCCAGTGCGATATTCCCACCTGAGCGCTGGATGAACTGCATCGCCGACTCGTATGCCGAGGTCACATCGGCCTCGGTCATTCCCAGTGGGCCTTCCCGGAGCCAGGCGTTGAAGCCCTCGACCCCTTCGGTGAAGGCGCGGCCGATCCCGTCCCACTGGTTCACCGCCTGCACGCCGATGAAGACGAAGACCAGTGCGATCACCAGCAGGAAGGCCAGCAGGGAGAGCAGGGCGGCCAATGGGCGCGGCATCACGCGGGCCAGCAGGTTGGTCAGCGGCATCAGCCAGGCAGCGGTGAGCAGCGCGAAGAACAGGGCCAGCATCAGGGTCTGCAGGGGCTCCACCAGGATCACCAGGCCCCAGACCACCACCCCGACGGCGATCAGCCGCCAGGCGTAGCCACCAATCCGGCGGACCGGCATCGAGACCGCATCCGGCGTCGGATAGGGCTCAGGTGCAGGGGGTCGGCGCGGCGGTTCGGCAGCATCGCTGGACTTGGCCATCGCAACCCTTTCGCCATGTGGTGGCGGCAGTCTGCCATGCGGGTCAGGTCACCCTCCGCGAATCGGGCGGGTCCCGCTCCTGCGGGTCAGGCGGCCCCGGCCACCAGGGCGGCCTTAGGCGCTGCCGGGGAGCCGCTCCAGGCCTGCCAGGCGCGCTCCACCGCGGTTCCGACGATGTCGACGATCCGGTCCAGGGTGCGCTCGTCGGCAACCAGGGGCGGGGCGAGTTGGATGACCGGCTCGCCCCGATCATCCAGTCGGCACAGCAGCCCGAGGTCGTCCATGTGACCGGAGAGTTCCTCGCGCAGCAGCCAGTCGGCCTCGGCCTGCGTGAAGGGCTCCTTGCTCCCTGCATCCTTGACCAGTTCCAGTGCCCAGAAGAACCCCTGGCCGCGGACATCGCCGACCAGTCCGATCCGGCGAAGTTCGGCCAGGCCGGACGCCAGCCTGGGGGCCAGGCGACGGACGTTCTCGAAGACGCCGTCCTGCTCATAGGCGTCCAGGACGGTATCGGCGATCGCAGTGGACAGCGGATGGCCGCTGTAGGTCGACCCATGCATGAAGGTCTGCCCGCCGTGGATGAACGGCTCGGCCATCCGCTCGTTCATCAGCACGCCGCCCAGCGGGGCGTGCCCGGCGGTGACCCCCTTGGCGAAGGTGATCAGGTCCGGCTGCACCTGCTGCAGGCTGGAGCCAAACCACTCCCCGAGCCGGCCGAAGGCGGTAATGGTCTCGTCGGCCACCAGCACGATCCCGTACCTATCGCACAGGGCTCGCAGCCCGGCCCAGTACCCGGGCGGTGGCACCAGGGCACCTCCCGCGTTCTGCACCGGCTCGGCGATGAACATCGCGACATGCTCGGGGTCGGCGAAGCAGATCGCCTCCTGCGCCTCCTCGAGCAGGGCCTGGGTGAACGACTGCGGATCATGGCCCTGCGGATGCCGGTAGGCGTTGGTATTGGACAGGAAGGTGGTGGGCACGGCCATCGGCTCGAAGGGGGCGCGGCAGTCGGTCAGGCCGGTGAAGCTGAGGGCACCCAGGGTGGTGCCGTGGTAGGCGATCTTGCGGGAGATGGCCTTCGTGCGCTGCGGCTGGCCATGGGCGGCATGCCACTGGCGCACCAGCTTCCAGGCCGACTCCACGGCCTCGCTCCCGCTACTGGTGAAGTAGACCCGGGACATGCCCGGGGATCGTTCGACCAGTCGCTGGGCCAGCCGGGCCACCGTCGGGTGCGCCAGGTACCAGGTCGGCGAGAAGGTCAGCTCGGCGAGCTGCGCGGCTGCGGCAGCGCCGATCCGGGCACCGTAGGAGTGGCCGAGGTTGGAGCAGAACAGCCCGGAGAGTCCATCGATGTAGGCGTGGCCGCGATCGTCGAAGACCTGGCAGCCCTCCCCACGGACGATGACCCGGGATCCCCGCTGGACGTAGTCGGCCATGTCGGTGAAGTTGAGCAGGAGGTGCTGGGCTACCTGCTCCCGCGTTCGCTGCGCGCCCTCGGTGGGGCGTCCCTACATCCTGAACCGTGAGTCAGGATGTAGGGACGGTACTCCCTGAATGGCCGTTCAGCAACCCTGTCAGGCTTCGGCGTGTCGCGGACCGCTGACCCCAGCCTCGTCAAGTCGCAGTTCGAGGACGGCTGCCTGCCACCACAGGCCGGCCAGCCGCTCGGGGGTCATCTCCTCGTCATCGAGGGCCAGCTGGATGGCCAGACCATCCATCAGCGACGCGAGCCGGATGACGGCCCCTTGCGGATCGACCGGCTGGAAGTCCCCGACCGCAGCGCCCTCGGTGATGACCTCGCGCAGCACGCTGCGCCAGCGCCGGTCCAGCGACTCGCGCACCGCGGCTGCACCCGGATCGTGCAGGGCACGCACCCACAACTCCAGCCACAGCCGCCAGTCCCCGACGGCTGGCCCCATGCCGGCCGCGAGCTCCGCCATGTGCCGCAGCCGCTCGACTGGGCCCAGCTGCTCGCGCAGGTCTCGCTCGAGGTCCTCGTAGAACTCGTCCTCGAGCAGGGTCAGCGCAGCGTGCAGGGCACCGTCCAGGCTCTTGAAGTGGTACAGGATCAGTCCGGGCGAGGTACCCGCCTCGACCGCGATATCGGCCACCCGGGTGCCCGCGAAGCCACGTTCGCGCACCACCGTGACGATCGACCGAAGGATGCGATCCCGCCGGACGGCTGGCGCCTTCGCGGACAGTGCCTGGTCTGACAATGAGCCTCCTGCTGGGCGCGCTGGCAGTTGGGTAGCCTCGCGGGCAACCACCATCCTTGCAGGACGCGGGAGCGACATGCCCAGCCAGCCGATGCACGTTGACAGCGAGCCCCTCGACCGCAGGCATGCCGAGCTCCAGGCCAGGGCGGCGGCCTTCGTCGACGAGGTCCTCATCCCGCTGGAGGTCACCGCCGAGCTCAACGGCGGGCCACTGCCACTACCGGAGCAGGTGCGCATCCGCCGTGCGGCCATGGAAGCCGGCATCAGCGGTGGCTCCCATGCCCGCGAGCATGGCGGGCAGGGCTGGAGCGTCACCGAGTGGTTCCTGGTGGAGGAGCAACTCGGCCGATCGACCAATGGCATCTCCTGGTACATCCCGAACGCCTACAACGTCTGGAAGCACGCCTCCCGCGCCCAGCAGGAGCGATGGCTGCTGCCCGCCCTGCGCGGGGAGCTGCACGACGCCTATGCCGTGACCGAGGAGGTCGCCGGCAGCGATCCCGCCGCGATGACCACCACCGCTCGCCCGAATGCCGATGGCGACTGGGTCATCAACGGCGAGAAGTGGTTCGTCACCTTCGGGTCGGTGGCCGCGGTCATCGTGGTGATGGCATATGCCGAGGTCGATGGCGGTCGGCTGGGGACGCTGTTCGCGGTGCCCGCGGATACTCCTGGCATCGAGATCGTCTCGGACGTCCCCTTCACCCACAGCTATCCGCACGGCCACCCCACCATGCGCTTCACCGAGGTCGTGGTCCCGGCCGACGCCATCATCGGCGAACTTGGGCAGGGCGATGACCTGCAGCGACGGTGGTTCACCGAGGAGCGACTGGGCATCGCGGCCCGCTGCTGCGGGGCGATGCAGCGGCTGGTGGCCGAGTGCCTGGACTGGGCGGCCCATCGCGAGCAGGGCGGGGCCCGGTTACTGGACCACCAGGGCATCGCCTTCCCGCTCGCCGACAGCGCGACCGATGCTGCCGCAGGCCGGCTGCTTGGCCTGCAGGTTGCGGCCCTGGCCGATGCCGGGGCCGATCCGAAACTGGTCCACGGCAAGGCCTCGATGGCCAAGCTCTTCTGCTCGGAGGCCGCCGGTCGCTGCGCCGACCAGGCCGTCCAGGCCTTCGGGGGCCGCGGATACATGCGCACCAACGTGGCCGAGCGGCTCTTCCGGGAACTTCGGGTCGACCGGATCTGGGAAGGCACCTCGCAGATCCAGCGCCTGATCATCGCGCGCTCCCTGGAGCGTCGCGGCGTCCAGGCCATGCTGACGTGAGCCGGCTCGATCGGCTGCTGCAGCCGCAGTCGATCGCGATCGTCGGAGCCACCGACCGGCCCGGCTCCTATGCCGCCAGCACGATCGAGAACCTGCAGCGGGCCGGTTTCCCGGGACGCCTCGTCGGCGTGCACCCGACCCGCTCCAGTGCCCTGGGCGTGCCCTGCCAGCCCAGCCTGGCGCAGGCCGGTGCGGTGGACGCCGTGGTCATCGCGACCCCCGCGGATGCCGTGGCCGAGATCCTCCAGCAGGCCGCCGCCCTGGGATGCGGCGGCTGCATCGTCTACTCGGCCGGATTCGCGGAGATCGGCCGGACGGCAGCCCAGGCAGCCTTGGTCGATGCCGCCGCGGGGATGCCGATCATCGGCCCGAATGGCAATGGCGTGGTCGCCGTGGGAGCACGGGCTCCGATGTGGGGGGATGCGGTCCGCCTCCCGCCCCAGGCCGGCAACCTCGCGCTGATCACCCAAAGCGGCAATGTCGGGGTGATCGCCCTGGGCCACCGTCGGGCCGAGGGACTGCACACCGTCGTGTCGACCGGGAACTGTGCCAATGTCGACGGGCCCGAGCTCCTCGTGCACCTCGCTGAGCAGCCGGGCATCGAGGCGATCGCCCTGTACCTGGAGTCGGACGGGGATGGTTCCAGGTGGTGCCAGGCACTGGCGACCTGCGCCGATCGCGAGGTGCGGGTGGTGGTGCTCAAGGCCGGCCGCAGCGCCCGCGGTGCCGCGGTGGGCCAGGCGCACACCGCGGCGATCGTCGGCGACCACGGCGTGTTCGCGGCCATGATCGCCGAGGCGGGTGGGGTCATGGTCGAGCAGACCTGGCAGCTGCTGGAGACCGCCCGAGCCCTGGCAGCTGGCCGCCGCGACCCGCGGGGCGCCGCCGTGGTCACCTGCTCGGGCGCCGATGCGGCCATCACCGCGGACCTTGCCCAGGATCTCGGGGTGCAGTTGGCGGACCCGTCCGCAGCGCTCCTGGCGCAACTGAGGGCGGCACTGCCCGAGGGCGCGACCCCGGCCAATCCGCTGGACCACACCGCCATGCTCTGGGCGGACGAACCGGCCCTGGCCCGCGTCACCGAGCTCATCGCAGCCGATGCAGGCGTGGGCCACGTGGTCTACGTCCAGGACGAGCCCGAGGGGCTCACCGAGCAGGCTGCGCAGGAATGGGCAAGCACCCGACGCGGCGCGCTGCTGGGTGCGCAACGAGCGGGCCAGGTGCCACTGCTGGTCGCCACCACCCCGGGACAGGCACCGCACGGCGGCATCGCCGGGCTTGGCAACGCCCTGCAGGCCATCCGGGCCCTGCAGCAACCGGCACCTGATCCGGACCGACTGCGGCAGATCGCTGACATCGCCGGATCGATACCCGGTCCGGATCGGCCGATCCTGAACGAGCATCAGGCAAAGGCGCTCGCGGCCCGCTACGGCATCGCCGTTCCCCAGGGCGAAGTGGCCTTGGATGCCGAATCGGCCGCCGAGGTCGCCGACCGGATCGCCAGCGAGTTCGGGTGGCCGGTCGTTCTGAAGGCCCTGGACCCCGACCTCGCGCACAAGTCAGAGGCCGGCGCGGTCGCCCTCGGGCTGGCCTCGGCCACCGAGGTGCGCACGGCGGCCCAGCGGTTGCTGCGGATCGCTGGGCAGGTGCTGGTCGAGCAGCAGGTGCCCGCAGGGGTCGAGGTGCTGATCGCAGCCCGCCGGGACGGGGTTATCCCGACACTGGCCATCGGCATGGGCGGCATCTGGACCGAGGCCCTGTCCGACCTGGCGGTCGTCGGCCTGCCGGCGCCGGCCCCGGTCGTCCGCGCCGCCCTTGGCCGACTTCGGGCCGCCGGGGTGCTCGCGGGCGCCCGCGGCCAGGTGCCGGTCGACCTCGATGCCCTGTGCCTGCTTGCCGAGCGGATCGGCACCCTGCTGCTGGCCGAGCGGCTGCACCTGGTGGAAGCCAATCCGGTGATCGCCGGGGCGACCGCGGCGACGGCCGTCGACCTGCTGATCCGGTAGTTATCCGCGCCCAGCGCGGGCGCAGATCAGCGCATTGCGCACGCCGGGTGCATCGGGCCCCTGCGTAGTAGCCTGCCACCCATGCCGAGTACCTTCACTCCTGCTCCGCTGCCCCCCGAAGGCCTTGCCAGGGCGATGGCTCCGTTCGGCCGAAGTCGCATGCTGCCCACCGAGGCCTACACCAGCGAGGAGATCTTCCGCTGGGAACTCGCGAACTTCTTCACGGGCTGGCAGTGCATTGGCCGCAGCGATGAGATCGCCCAGGCAGGCATGCAGCGAGCCCAGCAGGTCGGCTCCACCTCGGTCTTCCTCGCCCGCGGCGAGGATGGCGTGCTGCGCGCCTTCGCCAATGCCTGCCGGCACCGCGGCCATGAGTTATTGCCCTGCGGCGGATCCCGGACCGCCAAGGCGATCACCTGCCCGTACCACTCCTGGGCCTTCAGCCTGGACGGAAACCTGATCGGTGCCCGCGGCTACGTCGGCGATCCGGACTTCGACATGTCCCAGTTCGGGCTGCGCTCGCTGGCCGTGCAAGAGTGGCACGGCTGGATCTTCCTCGATCTCTCCGGCCAGGCGGGTCCGCTCGATGCGCACCTGGACGGCCTGCAGGCGCGCGTCGCCCCGTACGCCCCTGAGCGGCTGCGCGTCTGCGGCCGCCATGAATACGTGGTGCAGGCCAACTGGAAGGTGATCGCTGAGAACTACCACGAGTGCTACCACTGCTCCACCATCCATCCAGAACTGTGCCGGGTCAGCCCGCCGGACAGCGGCGAGAACCTGGATACGGTCCCCGGCGCATGGGTATGCGGCTGGCTGGAGCTGCGACCCAACGTCGTCACCATGTCGTTGGACGGCACCTCCGGGGGCGCGATGATCCCGGGCCTGTCGGCGGTGGAGCAGCGACGGGTCGACTACATCGGCATCTTCCCCAACCTGCTGGTCAGCCTGCATCCGGACTACGTGATGACGCACCGGATGATCCCGCTATCCCCTGGGCAGACCTGGGTTGAGTGCCTGTGGTCCTTCCCGGAGGAGGCGGCCGATCGCAAGGGCTTCGATCCCGCGTATGCCATGGACTTCTGGGACATCACCAACCGCGAGGACTGGGAGGCCTGCGAGTCGGTTCAGCGGGGGCTGTCCAGTGGGCTGGCCGAGCCAGGTCCGCTGTCCCCGGCGGAGGACGCGATCTATCAGTTCGTGACGATGGTGGGTCGTGGCTACCTCGGGCTTCCGCTGGGAGCTGCGGCCGCAGCCGCAGCCGCAGCCGCAACCGCCTAGCCGACGCCGAGGGCTCCCTACGGCAGCACCCGGGCCGCGTCCACCAGGGAGCAGACCGTTACCGCGTCCCCATCCACGGGCGCCATGCCCAGGTCGCTCGGGCCGGAGCGGGATGATCACGCGATGACGGACTTGGCCTGCCACAACTGGTCGATGGGGCATGCGTACAGGCGGTCGCTGAACCTGAACGACCGCTCGCCGGGGTAGAGGACTGCTCCGGCTGCGAATGTTGAGCCGATCTTGCCTCGCAAGAGCTCCAGTCCTCGGAAGTCACTGGGTTGCGTGCGCGTTGAGCCCTTTACTTCGACGGCAATGATGCTTCCGTCATCGCGTTCGAGGATGAAGTCGACTTCTGCTGAGTCGTAGGTGCGCCAGTGCCCCGGGGGGTACGTACCGTCGAGCCAGGATGCCTGCTTGCGCAACTCCCCGATGACGAAGGTCTCCAGCAGGTGTCCGAACTCAGTGAGTGCTGCGGGTTCGGCGCGCTCGAGTCGTGCCGGGGTCAGGCGCAGGAGCCGGGCCGCCACCGCGGAGTCCAGGACGTGGATCTTGGGCAACCTGCCTGATCGGGCGTTGAGGGTCCTACCCCAGGCGGGCAGCCGGTAGATGAGGAATACCTGCTCCAGCAGGGCGAGATAGCGGGCTGCGGCGTTCGGCTCCAAGCCAACCGCGGCAGAGGCGTTGCTGATGTTCAGGACTTGTGCGGTCTGCCCGGCCAGGCGTTGCAGGAGGTCAGGGAGCAGGGCTCCGTGGCGAATCTCCGACAGGTCCTTGACGTCCCTGCTGAGGGTCAACGACACGTAGTTGTCCACCCAGCGGTTTCTGGCTGCTGGGCTTGATGCGGCCAAGGCCAGCGGGAACCCGCCGGTAGCCATCCTTGCGATGTAGTCAGCGCGCGTGGTGGTAGACGGCTGTGGCGTCACAAGCGTCTCGGCGTTATCGAAGAATCGCTCGAGCCAGGTCTCGTGGACTCCGTCGATTTCGCCTTGCGACAGTGGAAGAACTTGCAGGCGGTCCAGGCGCCCGGTGAGCGCCTGAGAGGAATCCGGTAGTGCTTGATGCTGCGCGGAACCGGTGAGGACGTATCTGCCCGGCCTGGTGCGCAGGTTGAGTTCGGCCTTGATCGCATCCAGGACGATTGGAGCACGCTGGTACTCGTCTATGCACACCAGCTGATCGCCGGCAAGCAGCGTTGCCGGATCGGCTTGGACCGCGCTGAGGGTGGCTGGATCGTCAAGATCGAGGATCCTGCCGCCGTGATGTGTCGCGATCTGGCGCAACAGCGTGGACTTGCCAACCGTCCGTGGCCCCTCGAGGAGAACGACGGGGTCGTCGGTCATGTGCTCAAGGGCGATGGGCAGGATGCGGCGCTTCCGCAGTGCCGCCTGCCGACTGTCCACCACTTGACCGTAGCACGTAATGCGATTTCTCGAGGGCACTCAATGCGATTTTTCGAGGGCTGCATACGCGGAAGATCGAGGGATAGCTCACGAGTGAAATTAAGGGTGAGTGAAATTGAGGGTGAGGGCACGCACAAGCAGGCAACCACGGGCGCTAGCGGGCATGAGGGGTGCGAAGCGGACGCAAGTTCTGGTCGTCGCGGATTCGAGCCCGACCCGGTTACCCGGATGGAATCGGCCCTGTGGGCTCGATGTTCGGGTGCCACGGTGAAGCGCTTGGCTCCATAGGGGTGCCTTACCCGGGATGTGTTCGCTGGGCAGGCGGTTCGGCACCGAGGGCTCCCTGCGGCAGCACCCGGGCCGCATCCACCGGGCAGCAGACCGTTACCTCGTCCCCGTCCGCGGGGGCCAGGCCCAGGTCGCTCGGCTGCCGCACGACGAGTTCCGGGCCGCCGGCGAGGGCGACGCGTACGTCGATCGTCGCTCCCTGATAGACGCTGCGGATCACGCGCCCGGTTAGCCGATGGCCCTCCTGCCCCCCATCCCCCAGTCGCAGTCGCTCGGGCCGGACCACCAAGCGCCCCGCTTCGCCCTCCGCGAGGCGACCTGGGCACTCGATGACCTGATCGCCGATCTGCACGGCGAGCAGGCCGGGTCCGGCAGCACGGGCGATCGGGACATCGATGACATTGGCGCTGCCGAGGAAGTCCGCGACGTAGGCGGTCGCCGGCGACTGATAGACCTCCTGGGGCGTGCCAGCCTGCTCGACTCGACCACCGGCCATCACCGCCAGCCGGTCAGACATGGTCAGCGCCTCCTCCTGGTCGTGGGTCACGTAGATGAAGGTGATCCGCAGGGACTCCTGCAGCGACTTCAACTCCAGCTGCAGGGCCTTGCGCAACTTGGCATCCAGCGCCCCCAGCGGCTCGTCGAGCAGCAGGACCCGTGGGTTCAGCACGATGGCCCGGGCCAAGGCCACTCGCTGCTGCTGGCCACCGGAGAGCTGGGACGGTCGGCGGCTGGCATAGGCACCCATCCGGACGAGCTCGAGGGCCTGGCCCACTCGACGCCTGGCCTCGGCCTTGCTCGCCCGCTGATAGCGCAAGCCGAAGGCCACGTTCTCCTGGACCGTCATGAACGGGAAGAGTGCATAGTTCTGGAAGACGGTGTTCACCGGACGCCCGCTGGCCGGCACCCGCGACATGTCCTGGCCGTCGATGAGGATCTCGCCCGCGGTCGGGGCCTCGAAGCCCGCGATCATCCGCAGGGTGGTCGTCTTCCCGCAGCCCGACGGGCCGAGCAGGCTGAAGAACTCCCCGCCCGCCACCTGCAGGTCGATGCCGCGGACCGCCACGACCTCCCCGTAGGACTTGTGCAGTCCGATCGCATGGACCTGGCCGACCTCGCCCCCGGCAGACACCGCAGTCGACATCCCTGCTCCCCTTCGATGAATCGCGAAAAGCCCTTGCCAAGGACCTGCCGATCGCCCACCCTAGGGCCAGCACCGCGCCCTGTTCCCGCAAACCCACGAAGCGAGGAGCCCACCGTGACCGACGCCCTCCGCCGCCCGATCTCCCGCCGCGGGCTCCTGCAGGCCTCGGCCCTGGCCGTCCCCGGTGCCCTCGCCCTGGGCGCGTGCGCACGCCAGCAGCCGATGGGTGCCACGGCGGCAGCCAGCGGCGCCGCGGCACCGAGTGGCTCTGCACCTGCCTCCGCGAGTGCCATCCCCATCGCCTCGCCCGGCAATCCGGTGCGCTGGCCGATCCTGCCCGGCAATGAGCCGATCGCCTCGGACCTGGAGCCGGAGGCCAACGCGACCCTGCGCATCTACAACTACCCCGACTACCTGGACAAGGCGGTGATCCAGGACTTCGAGAAGGAATACGCCGACTACAACGTCAAGGTCGAGTACTCGACCTTCAACGACTACCCCGAGGCGCTGACCAAGATTCGCAGCGGCTCGGTCCCCTACGACCTGAGCTTCCTGTCGTACAACTACATCGGGCGCCTGGTCTACGGCCAGCTCATCCAGCCCCTCAACCACGACTACCTGGGGAACATCGCCAACGTCTGGCAGGAGTTCCAGAATCCCTGGTACGACCTGGACTGGCAGTACACCGTCCCCTACTTCATCTACACCACCGGCATCGGCTGGCGCTCGGACCTGATCAGCGAGGACATCGGGTCCTGGCCCAATCCCTATGACGTCTTCTGGGACAGCGCCTATGCCGGCAAGCTCGCCGTCCTGGACGACGACCGCGAGGTCATCGGAATGACCATCCTGCGCGACGGTGGAACGGACGTGAACACGGCCGACCAAGCCGTGCTGACCCGCACCCGGGACGAGATGATGCAGATGCTGTCGGCAAGCCAGCCCCGGGTCACCATCACCGGCTACACCGACATCCCCGAGGGCGTGCTCTCCCTGTCCCAGTGCTGGTCCGGGGACATGCTCGCGGGCGTGAACTACCTGCCCGAGGGCGTCGATGCCTCGTTGCTGCGCTACTGGTACCCAGCTGATGGCCGCGGGATGGTGAACAACGACTTCATGTGCATTCTCAAGGGCGGCCAGAACCCCGTCCTGGCGCACCACTTCGTGGACTTCATGCTCCGGGATGAGGTTGCGATCAAGAACATGGGCTGGGTCGGCTACCAGCCGCCGCTGCGCTCCCTGACCCCGGCCACCATGGTCGCGGACGGCTACCTGCCGCAGAACCTGGCCTCCGCCGTGGTCCGGCCGGAGTGGTTCCAGGCCGGGTATCCGATCCTGGAGCTGCCGCCAGAGGTCGAAGCCGAGTACCAGGCAATCTGGCAGCAGTTCAAGGCCGGTGCCTAGGGTGGAACGCCTCCTCGGCCGGCTGCTATGGCCGGCCCTGGGACTGCCGGCGATCGCGTGGATCGTCCTGTTCTTCATCGTGCCGGGCTACGTCGTGCTGTGCGTGGCATTCGGCACCGTCGACCCGGTCTTCCGCTCGCCGGTGCCGGTCTTCAATCCCCTCGACTGGCAGTTCGCCGAGGTCCAGGTGGTGTGGGATCGGCTGTTCGGTCCCGACAACTTCTACCTGCCCGCGGTGCTGCGGACGCTGAT
>VFQT010003851.1_pt1 | contig 13176 bp, 11 predicted proteins | sample 3512381 | NCBI WGS metagenome assembly VFQT01 (sample SAMN10412376, study PRJNA504923) | tailings metagenome | isolation source: Relicate 2 Philex TSF3 active mining site | place: Philippines: Tuba, Benguet | collected 2017-08-29 | reverse complement strand
AGCCGGGTGGTCCTTGAACGCAAGTGTGGAGCATTTGAGGAAATTGAGGCTCTATATTTTGTAAAAAGAATACGAGCTGGTTAAAAATTCCGGTCTTGATGGATTCCATACCGATGAGGTCCTTCAATTTTTGGAGAGGAGCCTGTAATTGAAGAAGATGGGACTGATTGAGTGAGATATTGGTATAGTTGAATTTTTCGACGGCATAGGAGAGATGTAAAAGGTCATCAATATCTTCAACAGGATGAGTCCATTTCATCTGGAGTCGGTTATTGCTTAATACTTTGTCATTCTTAACGACGCGCCGGAGTTTGAGCAAATCTTCGTCCTCTGAATCATCGTCGCGATAGTCGTATTGGCGACAAAAAGGAACAACAGATTGAGATTGTGGTGGAGGCGCCGGAGGAATTGGAGAGTTATCAACGTAAATAAAATCGTTTGGATTGTTTGGATTTACGTATATTTGTAAATCATTCTCGGGAGGTGGTGGAACTACCTTTTTTGGTGGAGGATTCCTTTCACGATTTTCAGAACCATATCCGCCTTTGTTATATGCGGGCTTCTTTTTGGGTGGTTGCGTCATATATTTATCTAATCTTGAAAAACGCAATTTCTAAAAAAAAAATTTTTCGAATAATTACGCAACCAATATTTTATCAAAATACTGTAAATCAATTTCTCTACGATGTCCTTTTGTCAATTTTATCATAAGCCTACTTTTATCAAATTTATTCTTGAATAGATATTTCAAATTTGGGGTTTTTCTTTGATAATAGAATGCGGTTTCATTACAATCATATATTTTTGCTTCATCAAACAACTTTTTGTTCTTCTCATATATGTTTTTCAATGCTAAATGACATATGTGGTAATACGGATTCTTGATATGCTTCTTGCTGTAATTGGGGGGAACTTAGAGTTCCCCCCTTACCCCCCTCCTCTTTTATCTTGTTATTTTATAAAATTTTCAGTTATTTAGAATAAATTAAATATTATTTTTACTTCTGGATAACCATAAGTAAAAATTAAAATATTATATATTATATGGAAGCTAAAGAATTCTTGAAAAAATTTTCTCCTGTTTCAAATGAATTTATAGATGATTTTTTTAATATTACAAATTATAATTATTTTGAGAATAATTTTATAATTGATATCGATAATGTATGTAAGTGGTTGAAAATAAATAAAGGAAATTTAAAGTCTACTTTAAAAAATTCTTATACTAAAAATATTGATTATACAGTTGAACGAATAAAAAAAGAAAAAGGCTCTGGAAGTGGAGCAACAACAAAAGAAAAAATTTTATTGACTCCATTCTGCTTCAAAAAAGTTTGTCAGCTTACAAAGTCAAAAAAAGGAAATGAAGTTCGAGAATATTTTATTAAAGTTGAAGAAACTTTTATAAAATATAGAGATTATATTATTCAAGGATTACAAGAAAAAATAAAAAAATTAGAAAATAATCAAAAACCCAAAGTATATCCTAAAAAAGGAGTTATTTATGTATTTGAAACTCCAAATTCTCCTCATAATTCACTATATAAAATAGGAAAAACAAAAGACTTGAAACAACGACTGAAATCACATCAATCGCCACTATCAGATGATATAAATATATTATATTATTTTGAGACAGATGATATCGACAGTGTTGAAAAATGTGCTAAAATATTTATGAAAAAGTTTCAATATAGAAAATATAAAGAAGTTTATCAAGTGAATATTGATATTATAAAAGATGTTATATCAAAGTGTGGAAAAATATCAGAAAATATACAAATAAAGGAAAGTAGTAAAAATGATAATAAATATTTTCTACATATTTCAAGAGAATAATTACGCAACCAATATTTTATCGAAATACTGTAAATCAATTTCTCTACGATGTCCTTTTGTCAATTTTATCATAAGCCTACTTTTATCAAATTTATTCTTGAATAGATATTTCAAATTTGGGGTTTTTCTTTGATAATAGAATGCGGTTTCATTACAATCATATATTTTTGCTTCATCAAACAACTTTTTGTTCTTCTCATATATGTTTTTCAATGCTAAATGACATATGTGGTAATACGGATTCTTGATATGCTTCTTGCTGTAATCACTTGATTTATAAATATATTCTTTTGGATTTTGTAAAGCAATCAACACTTCTTCTATCCATAATTTTATTACCGGATTATTTGGGGGTGCGGAAATGAACCAATTCTCAAATACAGGATTTTCGAATGAAGAACGCGGAGTAATAAATAATGTTAGGTTATTTTTGGAAATGAATTTGTCCAAGTCTTCTAAAAGAATCGTGGATGCGTCTATCCAAACGCCTCCATATTTTTCTAATAAACGTAGTCGAATTATATCGGATTGACGATAGGCCGGTAATGTTTTCCAATTTGCCGGTAATGATATAATCGTCTCAATGTTTTTTTGATTCATAAAATTGATTTTATACTGGGGAGATGTTTTCTTCCATGATTGGATTGATAGTTTCACAATTTCTGGGATTTCATCGCTGTCCCAATAGGCCCATATTATTTTGGGGATTTCATTGTTTTGGAAATGTTCAGGTATTTTTTTGTCAAAATATAAAAGGATGATGAATAAACACATGACAATGATTAGAAGAAACTTATACATATAAATATTAGAGATATTTATATCTAGATGTTTTATTTATTTTATAAATAAATTTAGAAACATATTATTCATATATAATATAAATGCCACAAATTGGAGGAAAACCCAAAGTCTCAAAGACAACAAAAACACCAAAAAAGAAGAAGTCTTCTTCTTCAACCACAAAACGCCGTTTCACGGTTGTTATTGGCTCAAAGGAGTACGGCCTCTATGTTTCTTCGAGCCCATCATCCGCGGCCAGAAAGGCAGTTAGCAAACTCTGCGCCACGGACAAAAAGAGGAAAGTGTCATTCCACATTCGAGAGATTACTCAGAAATCTGAAAAGAAGACTTACGGGCCTTATTTAGGATACATTGAAAAATTAGCGAAGCCGATTGAACTCAAAGGTCGCATAATAAAATACAACATACATGTTGAAAAAATTAGGGAAAAAACTTTTACAAAAAAGAAAATGAATATCAAAGGTGGATTACATCCAACTTGTGATAATAATACTTATAGTTATAATAATTTGTTAACAAATTTAGGTGTAAGTGAGGAAAGTAAAGAAAAATACCAAACCAAGGAAAAAAGATTATTAAAGTATAGTAATAAAAAAGAATATAATAAAACTCTAGAAAATCTAAAAAATGATAATTCTTTAACTGAAGCACAAAAAATGTATATAAAAATGCTAATTTCCGATAGCGATCCTTTTATGCTAAATAAAATAAGAAACCAATGTGTAAAATATAGAGAATCTTTGATAAATCCATTAAAGAATCAACCATGGATTCCGACTTATTTAATGGAAGAAATACACAAAAAACATATAAATAATGACATTTTAAGTAAAAAACTAAATAAATTAAGACAAGAAATTAAAGAACAAAAACGTTCTGAAAATAGCTGTAATAAAAGAAAAAGGATCAATGAAGGAAATGGCAGTTTCCTTCATAAAATATCGACACAATTCGCTAAGACGGTCGCTCGTTCAGTTAATCAGCTAAGAGGAAGAAAAGAAAAAGAAGATTAAAATACACACCACTTCAAATAATTTCTTTATGTATAAAAATTTACATTAAATCAATATATTTCGTTTAATGATATAAGCTATTATATTTGTATAATTATGATATTCAATCCTTGGGGGGAAATCAATAATTTGAAAAATTTAATTGATACAAATGATAAAATATCAGTTTATGGTGTTTTTTCAAATAAAAGACCATTGAATCAACATGAAATTAAATTAAATATTCAAAAAAACGATGATACTATATCATTGATGACAAATGTTGATGAAAAAACAGGTTTTTGCAATTTATATATAAAAATAACAAAAGATAAAGGTATAATTGAAAATATTTCTAAATCAGAAATATATACTGGTTCTGAATATTTGATATTAGGATTACAATTATTATATTTATTGGCCGTTAAAGAATGCTCATTGAAAGATGATTCTTTTATTACATGCGATGAAATAGACAATTTTTTCCATAAAAAAAATATGATGGAACCATATAAAAAAGTTCCATATAAATTACTCAGTGCTTTACGTTATGGAGAAACATTTTATATGCGATATGGATTCAAACCATACAACGAAATAAATTCAAAAAGAGAAGATATGACAAAAAAATTATTCGATTTACTGGATAAACTTTATAATGTTAAATGGGATGAAATTGATGTTGTATTGAAGAGCGGTCAAGAAGTTATAAAAAATGGAAATAATATTACTAATAATAAAAAATGGAGAAAAATACAAAAGGATAGTTGGATTACATATTGGAATACAATTTGTAAATCATGGGAAATGTTTAAGAAAAAATATCATGATGATAGTCCAAATCCTTTGTCTCCATTTCGTTCATTTATTTATTATAATCAAAGTGATTGTTATTATTTTATTGATTGGCTCGAATTATATCATCATACATATATGAAATTTAACAATATAAATAGATACGTTTTCAATAATGAAATAGTTGAAATACCTTGCTTGGAATATTTCAGAGAAATAAAAAGGATTCTAAATTCTTGTAAATGGATAAATTCAAATATTCACAGCTTACAACCCAAAATGATAAAATAATATTTTTTAATCCAAATAATGTTTATTCATTATTCTATATATATTGTTTGTTGAATTTCTAAAAATGTAGTTTTATTCTCCAATTTTTTCTATAACAGTTTATGTATAATTACATTTATAATTTGGAAAAGAAATGGAATAATAATTTTTCAATGTCAAGTTTATCAAATATAAATGAACTAAGTGATATAAATAATAAAGAATTTTCAGTTTTGAATTATAATGATGACGAATTTATAGTATATAGTTCTAAAAATGAAAAAAACCAAAAAATAACAATTGGATATAAAGAAAATGTAGTATGTGTTATATTTTTATTAGATTTACTTAATTTATGTGCGCACTTACAATTACTTGATAAATTCCGGAAATGTAAAAAAGATAATAAGTATCCGACATCGGAAGATATAAATAAAATGGTATCCTTTTGTATTGAATTTTCTAAAAAAAGTGGAATGAAATGTATTACATTGGAAGATAGAGCGTCTTTGATGTGTAAGAAGAATGGACAAACATATACATCTAAATTGAGCGACTATTATTTACTGAAAAAATATAACTCATATTATGGTCATAAATTTGGATTCGTTCTTGAAAATAAGATGAATCAACGTATATTTTTGGAAGATGTTAAAAAATTACGTAAAACAAAAATAAAAGATGTTGATTGGGAAAAAATAAGGAAACATATTGAAAATGATGATGAATATGGAGAATGGTCGGAATTATTGAGAAAAATGAGCAAAAATATATTATTGAAGACTTTATTTGAAAAAATGGGAGATAAATTTTGCTCAATTATTGATTTACTTATAATAAATATTATGAAAGAGTTGAATATAACTACGCTTCGTGGTCAAATATTTATAAAATACATTATTTGAATCAATATATTTCGTCAAATGATAATAAGAACTCTTCACATTTCAAATGAATAATTACTAAGATGATTCATGTAATTTTTCATCTAAAATTAAACTTTTTTCTGAAAAAAGTTTTCTCAAATCAATTTCGCCGTATTTTTTTCCAGAAGAAAATCCATCTTTGCTTGGATGATGATATTCCAATATATATGAAGGAGTTATTATTGTTTTTAATTTTAACATTCTCAATATTGGAAACGCAGGATAATATCCTTTTATGAATAATACATTACATTTGAGCATGCTATCGATTATCTCTTTTGTTAAATTTGTTGAATCATAGTAATCATATTTTTCTTCTCCATCAACCTCTTTTATTTTCTTAAATTGATTTTTTGCGGTAAATGTTGGTAATAGTGTATTCAACCAATATGTTAGAGTCCTGTTTTTTTCAAATCGTATTTCTAATTTATCTCCATCACGTCGAATAAGAACATCTGCAAACTGTTTTTTCATTTTATCAACTAACACTTGAACCATATCCTTTTTTGAATGGACATATTGAGGTATATATAAACCTTTGTAATATTTGATTCCATAGTGCGCATGATAATTTCGTGGTAATTGATCGACATAAACAAAATGTTTTATGTCTGGATACGATATAATCGGCGTTAAATCATCATCTGCTCCTAAATACAATAGTCTTTTCATTATATAATTATATATATAAAAACATATAAAATTAATTATTCAATTTTTGGGCAGAACCAAAGATTCAGTCTAAAACATTTTACAGATATTTTTAACTTAAAAAAATATTACAATAAATCTTTAATGGAACAATGTCCGCATTACTTTCGAAACTGTAAGTTTGTATCTCCTTGTTGTAATAAAACATATACTTGTCGCTTTTGTCATAATGATAATGAGACACACGAAATAAATCGGTTCGACGTCAAAGAAATCGTCTGCGCAAAATGTAATGCTCAGCAACCAGTCAGTAATAAATGCGTGTCCTGCGAAATAGAATTTGCCCGATATTTCTGTAAAATATGTAATTTCTTCGATGATAGAATAGAGCGCAATTATTATCATTGTGATAAATGCGGATTATGTCGGGTCGGTAATGACGGTAAATATATCCACTGTGATACTTGTAATACATGCGTCGTTGATAATAAAGAAAAGCATGTTTGTAGAAAAGACGCATTTCACACTCAGTGTCCAATTTGCTTGGAAGATATATTCAATTCAATAAAATCGAGTTATATGATGCCTTGTGGCCATCCAATTCATGAAGATTGTCTGATTAGTTATACAGATAATTATAAGATAAATTGTCCATTGTGTAGGAAAAGCCTTTACACCGGAGAAGCTTTGGAAAAAATAACAAAATATATTGATGAACAAATTGAAAATCATCCAATTGATGAAGAGCATTTAGTTAATATCCGCTGTAATGATTGTGATTTTCGAGGAGAGGTTAAATATCATTATTACGGACTGAAATGTGGCGGATGTGGCGGGTATAATACGACTGGAACTTAGAGTTTCCATTTTTATAAATTGAACACTCTCGCATATTAGAAGCAAACCTTAAATTGCCTCCAATCTGCGAATTTCTTCATCGGTTGCTTCAATGCTTCCATCAAACAACCTCTCTCTCGCTTTATAGATTTCGACAAGATTCTTACGCGTATCAACACAGATTGGATGTAATGGAGGATTTTCGCTCAAAATCTTATAGTAAATCTCAACTGCGATTCGCATCTGCTCTGGTTTTGAAACGCTTGTATCATCATCATCAGGATAATGATTGAACACATCAAATTCAAATCCACAATAATGACATTCATCTTTCCCAACATAAAATTGGTCAAGACAACTTTCACAACCACGTTCTTCGAATGTCCAGCGAATTTGTTCATCGAGAGTCGCTCTTTCATAAACAAACTTCCGAACACCCAAATTGCATTCATCAACATAGATTCCATCATCAAACTCATCATTGTATGACGCCTTGTCCGAATTATCTTTTAGCAAACGCGCCAGAGCAAACCATCCATAAATACTTCCAGCTTCTGCGCTTTGACCCGCGAGTTCGAGGGCACGTTGTCGGTCAACTGGAACAATCCCCAAACCAACATCCAAAAAATGGGACATCATTCCAAGACAATCTGGACATCTGCGAGAGATTCCGTATTCAATCAATCGAAGCAATTTAATTTTAAAATGATTGTTAATATTTCCACATCGGCCATACATTTTTATTCTATACAAACGATAGGTAATTTCGGCAATTGCGCTGGTATTTCCCAAAAGAGATGCGTATCCGTAATGTGAAATTGACAGAAGCTGTTTTTGTAATGAGTTCGAACACGCGAGTTTGATTATTTCAGATGGATTGATTGGCTGAAACCTCCCATGAAGAATAAATTGACCCGATATGAGTCTCCCAAATCTTCCCGAACATCTCATCAAAAAATCATGATATATTTCAATCAATGTATTTTTATTATTTTTTGTCGAAGGATTCAAGGATATCAATCGGCGCATCAAAAACTGTGATAAGGAAAACATATGACGCGCACGCGGATCAAACAGCAATAAATGTTCAGAAATTAATCTAAACATTTGTTTATGTTGTTGTTGTTTTGCTAAATTTCCAAAAAAAGGATTTATATTCATTTTTATTTGTTAAATCCAGTAATATGTATGAAACATCGTCGTATTTAACATCAATTTTTATAAATTTTTAATCTCGCTTGACTGTGTATGCGTTCCATAAATTGTCCATTCCCAATTTATAGACGGCGCTCCTATTACTAACCGTGCTTCCAGAATCTATTTTTACCCTCAAAAAATCCCCGAAAGTTTTCTCCATTATTTCCTCTAATTTATGCTCCACTTTTTCCAACCCCCAGTAATCATTCGACCTGTTTTGTAGCCATTCAAAGTAGCTCACTATGACGCCACCACTATTACACAAAACGTCCGGAATGACCTCAATACCTCTCTCAACAAATACGTGGTCGGCTTCAATAACTGTTGGCCCATTCGCCCCCTCCACAACCAGCCGACAATCTATATTCCGCGCGACTTCCTCCGTGATTTGTAGCTCCATGGCGGCCGGAATAACAATATCGACCCCAACTTTCCAGAAATCGGAAATCTCTATTTTCTCGACGCCTTCAAATTTTGTATTAAGGTCTTTTAATTCTTTGAGTTTGAGAATATCTGCGAAAGTATGCTCTTCATAAAATTGCTTGGTCAGTAAGTAGTAGCCAGTGTAATCACCGATCGCCTTACAAATGGCCCCCGCATCATTCAAATAACGCGCCGTCCATGAGCCCACATTCCCGAATCCTTGAATAATATACGTCTTCTTCTCTAATGATTCATTAAAAATATTCTGGAACCAGAGGCGGATATTATAGAAAACGCCTAACCCAGTGGCCCTATCGCGCCCTTGACTTCCCCTGAAAGACGTCGATTTTCCCGTCATAATACTATACACCAAGTGGTTGTTGCTTATCTTCTGATACTCCGCAGTCATCCAGTCCATATGCTTGCTCGTGCTTCCCATATCGGGCGCAGGAATATCGACTGCGGGCCCAATAAAATTCGCGATTTTCCTACAATATGCCTGAACAATCCGCTTGTTTTCGCACTCTGAATAGTCCTTCGGATTGTATTTGATACCGCCTTTACCGCCTCCGAATGGGAGATTATGAATCGCGCATTTGATGGTCATCCAGAAGGAGAGCGCCTTGAATTCATCTAAATAAACGTCCTCCGCAAATCGGAGACCTCCTTTATAGGGGCCGAGCCAGTTGTTATGCTGGACGCGGTATCCCTTGAAGATTTCTGTGGAGCCGTCATCCAATATGACGGGAAATTTCACGATGATTTCGTGGTTGTGGGCTTTGAGGATTTTGATGAAATCGGCATCGAAGCAAAATGTTTCTAAAACTGCGTTCATCTGTTTGTCGATGAGGTCGATAATGAAAGTTTTGGAATCCATAATTTTATAAATACTTTATTTTTTATTTCTTAACTTAAAAGAATCAACCTATTATTTATAAAAAAATGTTGCGCTTGAAAAAGTCTCTATCTGAAAGAATATATCTACTATCTGCGACCCAGAACACTGAAAAACGGTTTTTATTCCGTGTGCGTGGTAGCAGTAATAATATTTATGAACAAATATTATCGGCCACTGAATTCTCGTGTTCGTGTCCGGACCAAATGAAGCGTAAAGGCTTCTGTAAGCATTTATTGTTCTTGATTGCGCGAGTGGCCATCCAAATGGAGATTGCGACCGAATTACAGAAGAATTCCGCGAACTGGAACGAAAAAACATTCGATGTCTGTGCGATGTCTTGGCGCAATAGATTCGAAAAGAAATCTTCTCCTGCTCCAACGTCGGCCCCGACCCCAGAAGGGGATTGTGCGGTTTGTTTCGAGGAAATGAAGGAAGGAGAAGACCTCACAAGTTGCGTTATGACTTGTAAGAATTATTTTCATAAAGAGTGTATCCGCCTTTGGCTGGAATCGTCGCACACAACTTGTCCATTGTGTCGGGCGCCGTGGCTCCTACAATCGGACGCGTCTATCACAGAAGGCGCACCGGAGATTCATTTGTTGGAGACGAAAGAACCGAATGAAACGAAAGTCGTAAAATCGGATGTGGTCTTCTCTTTTGATACGACGGGCTCAATGAGCTCGTGTATTTCGGATGTTAGGAGAAACATTGAGAAAATATCGACGCGACTTTTTGATGAGATTCCGGAACTACGCCTGTCAATTATTGCGCACGGCGACTATTGCGATGGCGACAAAGTCATATCAATCTTGGATTTTACGAACAACAAAGAAGAAATCAAGAAGTTCATTCAGGAAACGCCGGATACATACGGTGGTGATTATCCTGAATGCTACGAACTTGTTTTGAATAGGGTCCGCAGATTATCGTGGAGGCCTGACGCCACTATGAAAAGCCTCGTTCTTATTGGAGATGCGCCTCCACACGAGAGAAATGAGAATCCGGAGAAGCTCGATTGGAAAGAGGAGGCCGAGAAATTGGCGAACCGGAATATTCAAGTTTATTCGATCCAATGCTTGAACCGCGGAGAAAGAGAGTCCTATATTTTTTATTCAAAATTGGCCCAGATAACGAACGGTTATCACCTGTTCTTGAACCAATTTTCCTATATAGTTGATATGATTCAGGCTGTCTGTTATCGTCAATATGACGAGAGCAAATTGATAAACTTCCAGTCCGAAATTCAGGCGCGGGAGGGCGGATTAAATTCGTCGTTGCGAATGATGTTTGATACTATCCTCGGTAAAAAGTCGAGCACCGAAATCGAGGCTGAAATGAATCCGGATCGGTTCCACGAGAGATATTCGCGGAGGAGAACCGGAGAGGCGCGTCCTACTCTTGAAGGCGAAGCGGAGCTGGTTCCGTGTCCTCCGAGCAAGTTTCAGGTGTTCAATGTCGATGATGATATTGAAATAAAAGCCTTTTGTGAGTTGATGCGGATTTCATTTGTTAAAGGTCGCGGATTCTATGAGTTCATCAAACCGGAAATTATTCAACCACAGAAGGAGATTGTTTTGATGAATAAGGAGACTGGAGATTTGTATGAAGGCGATGTCGCGCGGACGATGGCCGGAATCGGGGATGCGAAGGCAAAGATTAAACCGGCACATCTTGCAAAATATCGGATTTTTATTCAGACGACCAGCACAAACCGGAAATTAATCAAGAATCAGGGATTTTTGTATGAAGTTTGTGGAACATAGATAGGTGTTTTATTTTCATTTTTTATAAAAATAAAAGAGTAATTTTATTTTTATATTTTCATATTTTATTCTCAATCATAATTACCTGACTTCAACGTCTTCCAGCTCGACATGTCGAATTATCCGGTTATCCCGAAAATATTGATACAAAAGCAAGAAGCTCGACAGCGCTAAAAAGAGTAATGATAGCACAACATAAGTATCAAACTGGTCATCAAATAACAGGAACGAAAATAGTAGCTGGATAATCCGTCGCAACAGGTCCAAACTACTCAGAAGTATATTCGCCGGAATGAAGTCGTTCCGATTATTCAATATGTAAATTTTGTTATACATATACATTTGTAGTCCCAGAGCAATGAGCGCATAGAGGACCATTGTTAGCCCATCAATTGGAGGTAAATCTTGGACCGTGTAATAAATGGACGGCCCGATTATGAAAAGGAAATATGTTATCTGGAAAAATATCTGAAAGTCAATATTCGGAATCTTGTATTTCTTTACGGAGTATTCAATGACATTGTTATAAGTCGCATTCAAGAAGCACGATATGAAAATGAGAAGCGTATTTATGGGAAGTGATGCGCTCGGTTGAGTTCTGGCGTAATTTGTAATAATAATGACGTGTGAAATTACGAGTAATACACAGCTCGATAAATAAATCGCGGTTATTTTCTTATGTAGGAGATATTTGAAAAAGGGGATGTTGAACAGGATAAATCCGGAGCGCAATATAGTATAATAACTGAGCGTTAGTGTATTCAGAGCGTAAAAGAGCATAATTGTTTCCACAGTATATAATAATCCGGTCGCAAATGGATAAAAGAGCTGGATGCGATTTTCGGGCTTCGCATACTCGCGTAATTTATTACGATTTACGTCTTTAATGAGTAAAATGAAATATGATGGAGTTAGTGAAACACTCAATAATATATTGAACCACGCATTTTTATAATCATATTCGTAGTTGATATACTTCATACATATCAGATATTCTGATAAAGTAATGACGAACAAGAAGCAATTCAGAAGTAATAATATATTCATAACGAATAATAGTCCATTTTTTTTAAGTATGCTTATATTATGAAAACTATTTTAGTTTCAGGAGGTCTCGGATTCATTGGTTCTCACACTGTCATCGAATTATTGAATATTGGTTTTAATGTTATCATTATTGACAATTTAGTGAATAGTTCAATTCACGTTTTTACAAAAATAATAGAAATCGCTAAAATAACTGATAAATCACGCTTGAAATATTATAATATTGATATAAAAAACAGAATCCAATTAGAAAATTTATTCACGAATAATTCTATATATGCAGTCATACATTTCGCATCACTCAAAGCCGTCGGCGAAAGTATAAATGCCCCACTCAAATATTACGACAATAATGTGGCCGGAACGATTAATCTATTACAAATTATGGCCAACCACAATTGTAAGAGGATTATATTTTCATCGTCGGCAACAGTTTATGGAACAAATGAATATCCTGTTAATGAGGATGCGACCACCGGCAGTGGAATAACGAATCCATACGGTAAAACGAAATATATGTTGGAAAATATATTAGAGGATTTATACAAATCGGATAATTTATGGTCCGTCGTTATCCTGCGATATTTTAATCCCATCGGCGCGCACCCATCTGGCCTCATCGGAGAAAACCCCAATGATACGCCCAATAATTTATTCCCATATTTACTTAAAGTGGCCGCCGGAAAATTGGAGAAGTTGCGCATCTTCGGAAATGACTACGATACACGCGACGG